>Ga0335072_10006033_pt1 | contig 17781 bp, 14 predicted proteins | sample Lox_Sample_21_FD_206725 | JGI IMG/M metagenome (GOLD analysis project Ga0335072, IMG submission 206725) | Soil microbial communities from Loxahatchee National Wildlife Refuge, Florida, United States - Lox_Sample_2.1 | ecosystem: Environmental > Terrestrial > Soil > Wetlands | place: USA...
GGGCGGCGGTGAGAGCCGGCTCGCCGACGCCGCAGCCGAGGTCGAGCAGCGGGGTCCGCCCGGACGGGGCCCCGAGCAGGTCCAGCAGCACCGGGGTCACGGCCGACAGCTTGGCCAGCCGCAGCGCGTGCTCGTCGGCTGAGCTGGCCAGGCTTGGAAGTTGGTCGTTCATCAGTCCTCGCATTCATCGGGCAACGGGCACGGTCTTCTGTAGCGGCCGATACAGAACTTGCGGCCAGCCTAACAGCGTTCTGTATCGGCCGCTACAGATATGGGTAGGGATGGCGTACTATGTGTGTCGTGACCGGCCGCCCGCGCTCCTTCGACCGCGACGAAGCGGTGGCGCGCGCGCTTGAGGTCTTCTGGCGCGATGGCTACCGCACGGCGTCGCTTACCCGCCTGACTCATCGGCTGGAGATCAACGCGCCGTCGCTCTACGCCGCTTTCGGCAGCAAGCGCCAGCTGTTTGACGAGGCCTCGGCGCTCTACGCCAGGACGTTCCGCCTCATGTTCGAAGAGCGGCTCGCCGCATCCACCGCGCGCGCCGGAGTCGAGCGGCTGCTGCAGGACTTTGCCGCGCGCCGCAGCCAGCCCGGCTCGCCCCCGACTTGCATGATCTTCGACGAACCCCTGCTGGCGGGCGAGCGGGCCTGGGCACAGGCGCGGATCGCCGAGCGTATCGCCCGCGGCCAGGACGAGGGTGAGAGCATCGACGAAGCCCCTGACCGGCTGGCGGCGTTCATCTTCACGCACATGGCCGGCATCAACGCCCGCGCCCGCGACGGCGCGACCAGCGAGGAGCTGCTCAGCTGCGCTGCAGCCGCCATGCGCGCATGGCCGGGTGGCTGACCTGAAAGAGGCCTCCGGACGCGGCCGGAAATCACGGACAGCGGCCTAAAGATCTTTAACGGCGGAGGTTACTGGCTCGGCTGACGGCCCGGCCCCGGCGACACTCTCGACGACCTAGTCCGTGTAGACGGCCAGGCGCTGCGCGACCGGGAACTGACCCCGCAGGCACTGGTCACACTGCTGCTGCTCAAGACCGCTCCCGGGAACCCCCGACTCCCCGCCGAACTGCGGCCCTGGACTCCCCCGGAGGCAGCGAGGCGTTCATCGCGCTCTTGACGTACATATCGCCGAGAAACTTGATGAGGTCTTCGCTTAAATGTCGTACGACATTCGTACGACATTGAGCTTGAGATTACGTCATGCGCATTGCGAACCTACACAGATGTAGGTTCTCAGCCTGAGTGGCACTGGCTGACACCGTGACCGATACCGATGTCGGCCTTCTCAGCTCGTGGCATCGCCGGACTTCTTGCGATCTTGGCATCTCAGCTCACGCCATCCACGGTGTCGCCCCGAGCCAGGGATGATTGATTGAACACCTCGGCGCTAATCAGATCATCTTCAGTTTGTTTAACGGCATGCCGCCCCGCCTTGATCGTGCCCGACACTCCTGAACGCTCCAGAGGTGATCACAGCTCGCGCCGGGACTCGTAGACGATCTCTTTGATCGCCCGGAATGCAACCCCGTATGGAAGCCGGATTCAGCGTCTGCTGATCTCCGAGTCCAGGCTCCTCCACGCGTCCACGAGGCCTTCGACATGCCGAACGGCGTAAGCATCGAGGGCAACCTCGCCGGCCTCAAGCCGAATGTAGTTCCACCAGACCCAGCCGCCGGTGGACTCAGTCCACAGACGCTTTCCGGCGGCATCTCGCAGGAGGCGCTTAGCCGTGTCGTATGTGGCATCGCCCTTAGCTGTGCCAGGGATCTTTATGCCCGTGTACGGCCACGACTCGCCTGCGGGCCTCAGCAGCTGCCCGCGTGTCCAGCCCAGCGCGACCAACACTGCGCCTGATTCAGCGCCCGGAACCTGGAGGCTGATGCCATACGTCGGGTAGCGGCGGTCGGAGTCATTCTCGATGATCTCCGGGGTGTCGGGGCGCTGGCCGACGACGCCGACCGCCCGGCGAAGCGCCTCCTCCAGTTCGGCTGCGGCTTGCTCCCGGAGTGCGGCCCATTCCTCGATCAGCGTGCGGTGCCGCAGGTAGAAGGCGACCTTGTCATCGGTGGCCATCGTCAACTCACTTTCCGAAGATCTCGATAGTCGCCAGCAGGTCTCGTACTCCCGGCGCGCAGTCCGATGCGCGGGCCGCATCCGAGATGATCGCCGCTACCTGTGGCCAGGCCATCCGATGCCATAGCGTGGCGCTCGTGATGGCGGTATGCGGCGACCGCCCGTCAAGAGTCAGGAACACGAATGTCGGCTTCTCCGTCGCCCACGCATCAGCGAGGCGATCACACTGGCCGGGCTGTTCGTCGGCGTAGACCTTCGCCTCGATGAGCAATGTCGTGCCCGGCATGCGCACCACCAGATCAGCCCGGGTCTCTCCCCTTGACCGCGTCTCCTCGACAGCCACCCTCACCGGATAGTCGATCGCGTGCGGTAGCCCGAGTTGCACGAACAGCCCGCTCAGTACCTTGCTGTCGAGGCCGTGCCAGCCGTCAGGGTCCAGGAGCCAGGCCAGGCCCGCCGTCAGGTACACCTCACGGTGCTGAATACCCAGCGCATGCATGAGCGTACGGTGGCCGCCTCGCCATCGGCCCTGGTCACGTAGGGCAGCGGCCTCTCGCCGCATCGAGTCGATGGACTGCTCCCAGTCCGTGAGAACCGCCTGGTCGTCTGCTGAGCTGGCGAGGACCGCATTCCACTCTTCTGACATCTGGGCAAGCTGGCCCTCAGCTTCGTCCATGATCACCGCCCTCACCATCTACATATAGAAGGCATACCGCGCTTCCGGGGCGTAGTCATCGGGAAGGTCCCGCAGGATCGTCCCGACCTCGTTAGCGAAGCGCACAGTCACAGGGAGTTTCTCGGCGAAGCGTGCTGAGTTCCAGTTCATCTTGGTCATCAGGAGCACCTCGGCGAGAAGTGCCTTGGCGGATGAGTCGCCGACGTGGCCTGTGATCTGCACGGGAGTCGGGACGTGTCCATGTGGGTAGCGACCGAGTGAGGGCACATAGCCCGTCGTGTAAAGGTAACGCCGGTCCCCCACGCTGAGGCACGCGCCCCGGGGCGGCGGGTAGTCCCCGTGCCGCATGAGCCGAACCCCGGTCGACGGTGCCAGCGCCACCAAGTCGTACTCGTAGTCGGCGAGCGCGTCCTGGAAGCCAGCCAGTTCTTCGGGGAAGAACCGGGATTGCTTGTGCACGACGAGGCGTCGAGGCGGGCGTCTCATGGCCTGCGTGTACCTGCTGATGACGTCCGCGACGAGCCTGTTAGCCTCCTCGGCGGGCAGGTGGGGCCACTTGCCTTCCCATTCGAAGGGGTTCCCGCGCAGCACGAACGCGTCGCCGTTCTCTGCGAAGGCCTGGGCGACGCTGGTCCGCATCGCTGATCTCTCGCCGTGGGGCCGGAAGAACGTCACGCCGAGGTGGCAGGTGCCCTCGGGGATGCCTACAGGTGCCCAGGGGAATCCCCCGGCCTTGAAGTACATCGCTGTGAACAAGTTCCACGCCAGGTCCGCCGGGTGATCCAGGTCAGAAGTGTGCGACTCAAGGTCGGATTCGATGGTCTCCTGCCGGAGCAACTGGGTCCGCAGGCGATGCTGCATAGCGCGGGCCTTGATACCTGCACGGAGGTTCCACACCGTCTCGACGCCGCGCCTCGTCTGGTGAACGGTAAAGTAGCGCTTGACGAGGTCTTCGGGAAGCGTGATGAACGCGATCGTGGGCGGGGCGTCCAGGCTTGCCAGCTGTACGAGCCGGTCGTCAATCAGGCCGAGGAGGAGGTTGAAGCCGTCGAGCTTCTTCAGCCGGTCGGCGGTCAGTTCGCGGATCTCGCTGGCAGTGATGCTCGCCGCTGGCCCGTTGATGCGCAGTTGTGACGCGAACGGTCCGCTGGCCTGGAACCCGCAGAACGGGTGATGGTCGTCGTCGCCGTCAACGCCTTCCGCAGCGCGGGAAAGCCAGGTACGGGCATTGTCTATGCACTCAGCGGTGCCGATGAACCCTGCTGTCACCGAAGCCGGATGGTTTGACTCGTTGAGGGACCACGGCCCTGATGCGGGGATGCCTACCTTCGGGTCGATGTGGGTTAGCCCGTGGGCGAAGGCCAGTTCAGGCTCGCCAAGCCACTCAAGCGACGGGTGGGGGGATTTAAGGAGAAGGCTCACCGGTCATCCTCGCTGTGCTCCGCGCCCCAGTCCCACTCATCCTCGTCGTTAAGGGACAGCGTGTTGGCCAAGGCATCGAGCACGTCGTCCTCGTTGCCGCTGTCGAGCATGGAGACCGGGTCGAAGCGCCTGTCCTCGATCTTGGGCCACCGTGCGTCTATGCCGGGAAAGTCGCCCTCGACGACGACGGCCTGCTTGCCCACCCGCAGGGTGAGGCGCGGCTTTCCGTCGAGTAGGAAGTAGCGGAAGAAGTGGACCGCGTCGAAGTAGCCCTCGTTGTACATCCGGGACTTCCGCTTGGTCACCTTGCGTCCGACCCGCCACGGCTCAAGCGGCTCCCGCCCGTCCTTCGTGAGGTGGAACTCGGGCCGGATCGTCAGGCCCCAGGAGCTTGAGGCGAACTGCTCGAAGCGAAGCTGGGCCGCGAGGTGCCACCAGATGTCCCGTGGATGGTCGGTGCCCGCACCTTCCTGACGGACCACCTTCTTCGCCGACTGTGCTCGTCCTGTCTTGGTCCGGGCCTCTACTCGCCGGGTGACCGTCTCATGGTCCGGGAGGAAGTAGTAACGGTCGTGGGCACGGTCGAGGCGGACGCCGCGGCGGATAAGCGATTCCCTCAGCGCGCCATTGAGCAGCCACACGTAGATGTTCCTGTCGTCCGACTTCAGCATCGTGACGGCATCGACCTGCTGAGCGGTCTCCGGGTCAAGCGCCTGCTTGAACGGCCCTTTGGGATCGGCGACGTCATGAAACGCCCACACTTCGCCCTTCAGTAGCACGAACGGAAGGACCTGTTCGCCCTTCGAGCGTGGCAGGTGCTCGGCGACTTCTGCGCCCGTCCGGAACGGCGACTTGGCCCGCCACACGGTGGCGGGTAGTTCCGCCACCGGTAGGAGTGACAGGTCGACTGTGTCGGACTCCATGGTCGGCGGCTTCGGCCGGAGATCCTTGGGCGCCATCTTGGCCTCGTGATCGGCCTTGTACTTTGCCAGGACTTCGACTGAGAAGATGCGCGGGTTGTTATCGACGATCCGATGGTGATCGCCGCAGAGCAGAAGGAGGTTTTCCACCGCATCGATGTCGTCCGACAGTGGCGTGGCCTTGGACCTCGGTCCCTGGCGCCCGACCCCTACGATGTGGGCGCGCTGCGCGAGGGTGACGGGCTGCTCCCCTGGAGCGACCTGATCGGTGACCGTGTTCGAGCAGCCAGGGAAGGCACACTGGTTGCCGGAGAGGGCGAACAGCCGGTTCGTGACCGGGTCTGGAATACTCTTGCGAACGCTAGGCGTCACGGAACCGCCTAACGACGAGTTCAGCCCTGGCGATGCTAGGTCTGGTCATCCATTATCTCCAGCTTCTCGCCTGGCGACGCTGTCGCCAGATCGCCAGTAGCAGCGAGCCATCGTCAGGTGCGCGCTTGGCCGGGCACACGTCGAAATGGGTGATGCGGCATTCATCGGTCGGGTTAGCCGATCCCAGGTTTACGGCCGTGCCGTCACCGGAGACTCTCCATCGCCTGCCTGGCGGGATCTTGTCCGTTGGGTAGCCACCAGGCTCAAGAAGGAGCCACCGCCCGTTCGTAGTGCGATGCCACGTAACTTCGGCGCCACAGTCCCTACAGGTACTAGCGTTGCCGCCTCTCGGGTCAACCACAGGGCCAGGGCGCAACTGCTCTGCGGTCCATTCAACGTCGATGCGTTCCGGTTCGCGGTCAGGGAAACGGACCGCGCCATCCCAGCAGACGTCGCACGCGACGGTGCGCAGCGGAACGGGTCTCTCCTTTGCCCCTTCAGCGGACCCGCAGGACATGCACGCGTTCATCTCGTCCATCCCGACCCCCAATCATGCGGACAGCATTAGATGCCACACCCGAGAACCAGATGCCATTCAGATGTCAAGATCTTTGAGAAAATGCCATTAAAACTGAGAACCTACAGACCCGCTACCCGGGAGCCATGTCGACGAAGCGGCTGTAGTGGCCCTGGAAGGCCACGGTCACCGTGGCCGTCGGGCCGTTCCTGTGCTTGGCGACGATGAGGTCAGCTTCGCCCGCTCTGGGCGATTCCTTCTCGTATGCGTCTTCTCGGTGCAGAAGTATGACGACGTCGGCATCCTGCTCGATGCTGTTGTGGACGCTTATCCCGTTGGCCACGAAATTGTGTGTCTCTTTGACGGTCGCGTCGTAGACGGGCTGTGGCCCGAGCGGCTCGATGCTCACGATCTTGTCCCAGAAGACATCGCTGCTGGCAATGTCCGTGTCGACGTTCGTGTTGGCCAGGCCGTCGACCAGCTGGCCAGCGAGTTCCTGGACGAGTTTGCCACGCCGCCCATGGACTCCCACACGTTCACAGAAGGTCCGCAGGCTCGGCGCGTCCCATACGACCACGTGATAACCCGGCTCGTAGCCAGCCTTCTCGACCTGGCGGATGCGGGCGACGACGCCCAGGCGGGCGAGGAGCAGCGCGACCCCATCAGCGAGCTTCCTGCTGGGAGTCGCGTAGTAGACCTTGGCTGGCGACGTGCTCCGTGCGGGCCAGACGCATCCATCGGTCGCCCATAGGTGTCTCAGGAACAGGCAGACCTCGTCCTCGCTGGCCGAGAACAGGACTGTTGGGATGTGCTTGTCGGGCGCGCCGAGGTACTCGATCCCGAGTTCCTCGAACCACTCGTGGATCGGGTTCCCCTGGCCATGCGGGCAGTGCTCGGGGGCTGGCAAGTAGGTGTGCAACCAGGTCTTCTGAGCAACCCGCCGGGGCGTGATGCCGAACTCGCCTGAGGCCGCGGCCTCGACAAAGTCCAGGTTCTCCGGATCGCTGGACGTGTAGTGCACCGGCTGCCTCTTGATGACACAGCCATCGCCGATCAAGTGCGCAAGCAGCCCGAGCCGGTGCTCCGACCAGCCCAGACCAGGTGATACCGGGGCGGGAATGTGACGCGGGATCGCCAGCCTGTCTCCGGGCTTCAGGTCGCCGAGCGGAGTCCAGCCACTGAGGGCCAGGAACGGGTGGTTCGCGGTCGCCTTTACCTCTCGCCCTGAGGCCAGCCTCAGCCGGTAGACGTCCCTAACGCCCGACTCAAAGACGTTGATGACCGGCGCGGGAACAAGGCGGTTTCGCTCATCGAGCGACCAGACAAGCACGCCGTCCCAGCCATCCCGCATCAGCTCATCAAAGGTGACCTCGGCCCCGGTATCGGCGCGCTGGATGCGAGTATCGCCGGTCAGGCAGCCGGACTCACGGAGGTCGGAGAGCATGGGCTTCTTGTCCTGGCGCTGCTCGGGGCCTCGGTTGAGCTGGGAGAGCGCGATCACAGGAACCTCAAGCTCCTTGGCCAGCAGCTTGAGCGACCGGGACATCTCGGAGACTTCCTGCTGACGGTTCTCCACTCGCTTGGGCGAGGACATCAGCTGGAGGTAGTCGATGATCACCATCTTCAGGTCGTGCCGCTGCTTAAGGCGGCGGCACTTGGCCCTGATCTCCATCAGGGACATGTTCGGTGAGTCGTCGATGAACAGCGGCGCGTCCACGACCTCGCTCATCCGCCTGGCCAGCCGGTTCCAGTCGTCGTCACTGAGCTGACCGGTGCGCATGAGGTTCATCGGCACCTTGGCCTCGGCGGCCAGCAGGCGCATCGTGATCTCGTTGCGGCCCATCTCCAGGCTGAACAGCACCGTCGGCTGGCCATGCCGGATCGTCGCCGACCGGGCGAAGTCAAGGGCGAGTGCCGAGTTGTGAGTCGGGATGAGGCTGCGGCCGGCCAGGTACAGGTGATCGTCGCTGTCCACCTGCACGCAACGCACCGGCCGGGACAGCACGGGCCGCGCGGCGACGACGTAGCGCCACTGCGTACCCCCGCCCGGCTGTCCGGAAGCAGGCTGGGCGGCAGCGGGCCTGCCCGCCGCTCCGGCGCCGACGGCGGCCATCTCAACTCGGTGTAGCGACACGGAGGGGACCGCGTGCCGGGTCCGCCGGTCGGGGGTCAGCCAGGACAGGTCGCGGGCGATCTCGCCGGTCGTCACCACCCTGGGCGGGACGAGCCGTCCCGGCGTCCAGGTCAGCCACTGGTGCTCTTCGTCAGCGACGATGACCTCGCCGTCGGAGAACTCGACCTCGTAGCAAGGCCGACCGTGCATCACCTCGGTTGCGGCGACCACCCTGGTCGGCTGCCCGTCCGCGCCGAGCAGGTAGTCCCCGACGGCCACCGACCCCATCGTGGTCCATCCGGTGTCGGTCGGCAGGGGCGTGTCGAGGGCGAGTGCCTTGCCGACTGCCGGGCGGGCGGCGATGACGACCATCTGGCCGGGGTGCAGGCCGTTGGTGAGGGCGTCCAGGTCGGCGAAGCCGGTCGGGACGCCGGTCATCTGGCCGCCGCGGGAGCCGATCGCCTCGATCTCGTCGAGCGCGCCCGGCATGATCTCTGACAGCGAGTGGTAGTCCTCGGCTATCCGGCGGTCGGTCACCGCGTAGACCTCCGCCTGGGCGCGGTCGACCATGTCGTCCGCGTCGGCGTCGCCGGTGTAGCCCATCTGCACGATCCGGGTGCCGGCCTCGACGAGCCGACGGAGGATGGCCCGTTCCCTGACGATTCGGGCGTAGTAGCCCGCGTTGGCCGCGGTGGGCACGGAGGCGATCAGCGTGTGCAGGTACGGTGCCCCGCCGATCCGCTGCAGGTCGCCGCGACGGGTCAGCTCGTTGGCGACCGTGATCGCGTCGGCGGGCTCGCCCCGGGCGTACAGGTCGAGGATGGCCTCGTGGACGACCTGGTGGGCGGGCCGGTAGTGGTCGCCGGGCCGGATCACCTCGATCACGTCGGAGATGGCGTCCTTGGACAGCAGCATGCCGCCGAGGACGCACTGCTCGGCGGGCACGTCGTGCGGTGGCATCCGCTCGAAGTCGTCCCGCTGCCCGATCTCGGCCACGCTCAACCTGACGCACCTCCTCAATCGGGACCCGGCCTGCAACCCCCTCCCCCAGTTGTATCGAGAGGGTCTGACATTCCTGCCGACGAGCGAGCAGGGTGGGTCTTGACATTCTGGCGGGCCGCGGCACCCACCGCCAACTCGGCCTGTGGATAAACCTGTGCAGGACCGGTGGCTAAGCTGTGCGCATCTTGGGGACAGTGGTGTGGACCATTGCTCGCCATCAGCTGGCAATGCCGTGTCGACCTGCGATAACTTCGTCCACCGGCTGTGTACAGAAAAAAGTTGGTGCTTTTCTCAAGCCGTTATCCACAGATAGCTCTCCACAGGAAAACGTGGCTTACTTGTGGAAAACTCGTGCGGGTTATGGGCAGGCGTTGTGGAAAAGGCCAGCATGAACCGACTGTCCGGAGTACCCTGCGGCGGCCGCCCGGGTCGGCTAGTCTTCGCCTGTGTATTCGAGCACGGGGGCAGCGGCACGGCATGAGGCGACATCCGGCATGACACAGGGGGTAGCCGCGATCGCGGCGGCGATTGACCAGCTTGAAGCCGAGGTCAGGGCGCGTTCGGGCCAACCGCAGCCCATGGCGCAGGTCGCGGAGGTCTGGCTCATGGTGGCCGCGCTCGACCCGGAGCTGGCCCGGTGCATCGAGCGGTACCAGGAGCCGACCTACTAGGGGCTGGGATCGGTAACCCCGGCGCCCCAGCGGCAGGAATGGCCGACGGCGGGAGCCTTCCCCAAGGGGGAGGCGATCGCCGTGGAAAGTCAGCCGGGCTTGTGGACACGGCTGTTAATAAATTTCTTCGGGTCTGTGGATAACCCTTCCGGCCGGGACTCCACCTGTGGAGGAGTCCCGGCGGTCAGGTCAGCCCGCTTGGACCTCGATGTTGACCGACGCGCTCACCTCGGAGTGCAGGCGCACCTTGACGGTGTGCGACCCCGTGGTCTTGATCGGGTCGGGGACCTCGATCCGGCGACGGTCCAGCTCCGGGCCACCGGAGTCCTTGACGGCCGCGGCGATGTCGGCCGGGCCGACTGAGCCGAACAGGCGGCCGTTCTCTCCGGCCCGGCGCTTGATCCGGACCTTCAGCCGCCCGAGCTGGTTCGCGGCCGCCTGGGCGTCTTCGATGGTGCGGATCTCGCGGACGGCGCGCGCCCGCTTGATCAGGTCGACTTCCTTCTCCGCGCCACGCGTCCAGCGGATCGCGTAGCCGCGCGGGATCAGGTAGTTGCGCCCGTAGCCGGCGGCGACATCCACGATGTCACCCGGCGTGCCCAGGCCGCTCACTTCGTGCGTGAGGATCAGCTTGACTGGCGTGCGAGACATCTGCGTCGTCCTCCCTATCGCGCCGTGCTGGTGTACGGGAGCAGCGCCATCTCGCGCGCGTTCTTGATCGCGGTGGCCACGTCACGCTGGTGCCGGGTGCAGTTGCCGGTCACGCGGCGCGCGCGGATCTTGCCGCGGTCAGAGATGTACTTGCGGAGCAGGCCCGTGTCCTTGTAGTCGACGTAGGAAATCCGCTCCTGGCAGAAAACGCAAACCTTCTTCTTAGGCTTGCGGACTGGTGGCTTCGCCATCATGGTGCTCCTTAGCAGAGCCCCGCCGATGCGGGGATGGTGTGTGGATAACTGGCAAGGTTGGTTGCGCCTGGGCCCACAGGCAAGGGCGGGGGCTAGAACGGAGGCTCGTCCGAGTAGCCGCCCGGGTCCGGGGAGGAAGCCCACGGGTCGGGGTCGGCGTTGCGGTTGCCGCCGGAGTTGCCTCCGTTGCCGCTGTAGCCGCCGCCGGAGTTCCCTCCGCCGTTGCGCTGGCCGCCGAAGCTGCCGCCGGAGTTTCCCCCGGAGTTGCCGCCCCCTGAGTTGCCGCCGCCCGACGAACCGCCGCCGAAGCTGCCGTCACCGCCGCTGCGCTGTGCCCGGGTGACCTTGGCCGACGCCCTCAGCAGCGAGGGGCCGACGTCGTCTACCTCGACCTCGAACACAGTGCGCTTCTCCCCCTGCTGGGTTTCGTAGCTGCGCTGCCGGAGCCGACCGGAAACAATCACCCGCATGCCGCGCTGAAGGCTCTCGGCGACGTTCTCGGCCGCCTGCCGCCATACGTTGCAGGTCAGGAAGAGGCTGTCGCCGTCCTTCCACTCCCCGGTGCTGTTGTCACGGATCCGGGGCGTCGAGGCAACCCGGAAGCGGGCAACCGGCTGCCCTGACGGAGTGAAGCGAAGCTCCGGGTCGTCGACAAGGTTGCCGACGATCGTGATCTGCGTGTCGCCTGCCGCCATGAGATGCTCCAGTCGAGGGTTGGTCTGGGCTTGGCTTTACCGGTGCTCGGGCCGCAGGACCTTGGTCCGCAGCACGGCCTCGTTGAGGTTGAGCTGGCGGTCGAGCTCCTGGACCGCCGCTGGCTCCGCGGTCAGGTCAACGATGGCGTAGATGCCTTCGGGCTTCTTCTCGATCTGGTAGGCGAGCCGACGCTTGCCCCAGATGTCGAGCTTGGCGACGTTGCCACCGCTGCCCGTCACGACCTTCAGGAACCCTTCGAGCGACGGCTGAACCGAGCGCTCATCGAGGTTGGGGTCGAGGATGATCATGATCTCGTAATGGCGCATGAGCGTCCTAAGCCTCCTCTGGACTGACGCGGCCACGGTCTCTCCGTGGCAGGAGGGAACGGACCCGCCCACTGCCGCGCTGTTGGCGGCGGGGCTACCGATCCGTAGCCACCAAGACTACCAGCGGCCGGAGGGGTTCAGGCCGCGAATGCCGGGGAACCAGAGCACTATGTCCGGGTCTTCTTCCACTCCTGCGTCAGGGTCCCCCGGGTCCTCACCCGTTCCCGCGTCAGGATCTCCAACCCCGCACTCGGGGCGCCTGCGCCCCACCTTGAGCTCTGACGGCGAATCGCACAAGCTGCTCAACACGGCCTCAGTCCTCATCCTGATCGTTGGCCTCTTGTCCTTTGCCCTGGCCATCGTGATCCGCAACGACTCGGCGGCTCGCGGTATCGGCTGGGCCGCCACCACCGCGTCCACGGGCCTGGTGTCCATGGTTGTCGGCCTCTGCTTCCAGATGGTCTCAAGGACCACCGAGCAGCGCATCTTGATCGTGACCGGGATCATCGCCGGCTTTGTGGGATTCGCGCTGGGCATCGCGCACGGCGGCTTCGGGTGAGCGCGTAGCGCCTACACTCGCGCGTATGCGTATCGGTGGCCACTTTCACACGGACAATCCCCTTGCCGACGCCGTGGCGTGCGGCGCTGGCACGGCGCAGTTCTTCCTGGGTGACCCGCAGGGGTGGAAGGGCCCGATGATTCCCGGCGGCGACCCGGCCGCCCTGCGGGACTCCTATGCCCAGGCGGGCGTGGACATCTACATCCACGCGCCCTACGTGATCAACGTGGCCACCGCCAACAATCGCATCCGCATCCCCAGCCGCAAGCTCCTCGAGCAGCAGCTGAAGGCGGCCGCCTCGGTCGGCGCGAAGGGCCTGATCGTGCACGGCGGTCACGTGACGGGCGACGCGGACCCGGCGGGCGGCGTGGAGAACTGGGTGAAGGCGATCGAGCGCATCGAGCGCCCGCTACCGCTGCTCATCGAGAACACCGCCAGCGGGAACGGTGCGATGGCCAAGTCGCTTGAGTCCCTGGCCCGGCTGTGGGACGCCGTAGCCGACGCGGCCGAGGGCGGCGGGGTGGTCGGGTTCTGCCTGGACACCTGCCACGCAAACTCGGCGGGCATCGACTTGTCCGACGCGGTTGACCAGGTCAAGGCGATCACCGGTCGCATCGACCTAGTGCACTGCAACAACTCGCGCGACGCGTTCGGCTCGGGAGCGGACCGGCACGCCAACTTTGACAGCGGGACGATCGACAAGTCAGTACTGCTCGACGTGGTGCGCGCGGCGGCGGCCGCAGTCGTCTGCGAGACGCCTGAGGCGGGCCTGGCCGACGACATCGCGTGGCTCCAGGCCAGCGTCGGCGCCTGAGCCCCACCCCAGCCCCATAGCGACAGAACGGGCTCGTCCACCTCAAACGGGCAGCCTCCCGGGGTAACCGGGAGACTGCCCGTTCTGGCTTATCTAGGGAGCCTGTCTCTCTTTGGCCCGGGCTTTCCGGCGGCGACGGGACGCTCTGGTCCAGAGCAAGGACCCGGGCACCACCGACACCACGCCGCCCACTGCCAGTCCCGACTGCACGGTGAAGGGCTCCGCGCCCGTGCTGAGCCCGCCTGGCCCGGTGCTCGGGGTGGCGGTTGACGTCGGGTTACCGGTCGCGGAGTCCGTCGGGGACGGGGTTGTGCAGAACGGGCGGGCCGGGTTGCACGTCGGCTGCTGGGTTGCGCTCGGCGTGGTCACCGGGCTGGTCGGGAGGCCCCCGCCGCCCTTGCCGCAATTGCCGTTGCCCTGGTTGCCATTGCCCTGACCGAAGTTGCCGAACCGGCAGGTCGGGGTGCTTGACGGCTTCGGCTTGGCCTTCTTCTTGGGCTGCTGAGCCACCTGGATCCACTTGGCCCCAGTGAAGACCGGCTGGGTGTAGTTCTGCACCGGCAGGTTCGCGAACTCCGCGTCGGCGAACGTGTTCCAGATCTTGGCCGGCCAGTACCCACCGAAGCCACCCTGGGCGGTGCCACCCAGGTTGGCCAGCGTCTGCGGGTTGTTCACGTCACCCTGGTTCTCGGTGAAGATGCCGACGGTCAGCGCGTACTGCGGGATCGCGCCGATGAAGAACGCGGTCCTGTTGCTGGACGTCGTTCCGGTCTTGGCGATGACCTCGCGCGAGTTGGACAGATCGACGATTCCCGCGGCCGTACCGTTGGTGACGACCGTCGACATCGTCCACTGGACCTGCTGGGCCTGCTGCGGGGTCAGCACCTCAGACGACTGGTACTTGCCGTAGACCGGGTTCCCGCCCGGGGCGGTGATCGACTGGATCAGGTGGGCCTGGTGGTAGGTCCCGCCGTTGTCGATCGTCGCGAGCATGGTGTCCTGCTCGTTGATCGTGAGCGAGGCGGTGCCGAGCGCCAGGCCGACTTGGCCGAGCAGGTCGGTCAGGCCCGAGCCGCCATCCTTGTAAGAGGAGATGTTAACGCCCATCTTCTGGGCCAGCTGGATGATGCTGGCCGTCCCGACCCGGTGCGCGAGGTCGGTGAAGGCGGTGTTGGACGACTGGGCGAACGCGTTCTGCACCGACAGCGCCTTGAGGTTCTCGTCGCTGTCGTTGTTGACCTTGAACGCCGAGGGCACAGCCGTATTCTGGCTCGTGCTCGACAGCGTCATCGGCATGCTGTCCGGCGGCACCCACAGCGGGCTGAAGCCGTTCAGGATGCTGGTCTTGACGTTCATGCCCTGCATCACGGCGTCCGCGAGAACGTAGGGCTTGAACGAGGATCCGACCTGCTCGCGAGCGTAGATGGCGGTGTTCTCGTGGCAGTCCTTGGCCGCGCACGCCTTGGCCGACAGGCCTATCTCGCCAACGCCCGGGTAGATCGCGATGATCTGCCCGTTGCCCGGGTTCTGGAGCTCGGCCCCGATCAGCGCGTACGACGGCAGCGGCCCGCCGTCCGCCGTCATCTGCGCGACGTTGGTGTTGACCGCGTTGTAGAGGCCCTCCTCCATCGACTTGCTGATGGAGGTGACGATCTTGTACCCGCCGGTCTCGAGTTCCGGCTCTGTATACCCGTCAACACCCGTGAGCTCGTTGGCGACCACGTTCATGACGTAAGGCGCCCAGATGTCATGCGGGTTGGCGATGCCGAACTGCTGGTCGATCGAGAAGTTGGGCGAGTCGGTCAGCATCGTGGGGAACGTCATCGCGTTGGCCTGGGCCGCGCTGAGGTCGCCCATCGCGACCATCCCGTCGAGCACGTAGTGCCAGCGGCTGATCAGCTCCGGCCGGTACTGCTTGGACGGATAGTTGGCCGGCTGCTGGATGATCGCCGCGATGACCGCGTCCTGGGCCATGGTCAGCTTGCCGACCGGCTGGCCGAAGTACGTCTGGGCCGCGGCCTGCACCCCGTAGGAGTCGTCGCCGAGGTAGATCGTGTTCATGTAGTTGGTCAGGACCCACTGCTTGCTCTCCACCTTGGAGAGCTTTTCCGCGACGAAGATCTCCTTGATCTTGCGGCTCGCGGTCTGCTGGGTGCCGATGTCGCTGGCGCTGTAGTACTGGCGGACGAACTCCTGGGTGATCGTCGAGCCACCGGCGGTGTCGCCGTTGACGACGTCGTCGTAGGCCGAGCGCAGGATGCCCTCGGGAGAGATCGCGCCGTCGGTCCAGTAGTTGCGCTCCTCGGCCGCGAGCACCGCGTTCTGCAGGTTCTTCGGGATCTGGTTAAAGGTCAGGTCCGTCCGGTTCTCCGAGCTGAAGTAGCCGATCGGAGTCTTCCCGTCGCTGTAGTAGACCGTCGACGTCTGGTCGGTGATGCCACTGGCCAGCGCGCTGGGAATCGCGACGCTGCTCGACAGGTAGAAGTAGGCGCCCATGATCAGCAGGACGAACACGCCGAACGAAGAGCCGACCACGATGGCGGCCTTCTTCCAGGTCCAGTGCCGCCACCAGTCGCCCTTGCGCTTACCTCGCGGGCCACCGGGAGGACCGCCGGGACGGCCAGGCCCGCCCGGGCCACGGCCGCCAGGGCCACCCGGGCCTCGTCCGCCGGGACCGCCGGGACCACGTCCGCCGGGGAACCCGGGGCCGCCCGGTTCTGCTCGCGTCGGGTACGGGTCGGACATGCTGCCGACCCGGGTTGCCATCGGGTCGGCGGGTCCGCCGTAGCCGCCTGGCTGGCCCTGGGGACCGTAGCCGCCGGGGCCGCCTGGGCCGCCTCGCCGCGGGAAGCGCTCGCCGACCGCGCGCAGCGGACCGCTGAGCTGCTCTCCCGCGGATCGGAACGATCCCGACAGCCGTCCGGTCGCCGCCGCGAAGCCGCCAGTAACACGGTCAATCCCACGGCGAATCTCGTCACGGTAACCGCCCGGGGCATCATCGGCTCGCCCGCCGTGGCGGCCCCCGCGGGACGAATCCCAGCCGTTGCCGCCCCGCTCGTTGTCAGCGTCGCCACCACCACGCCGGCCGCCGCCGTGCCTGCCGGCGGTTCCGCCGCGCGCACCGGCCTGGGTCCGCGTCGCGTCGGCCGAGTCGCTCCAGCCGCGTCCCGCGGACTGCGACCGGCCGGGCTGCTGGGCGTTTCCGTAGCCGCCCCGGCCGCCCTGCGGCGCCGGTCCGCCCGGCTGGGCGGCGCCACCCTGGTAGCCACGGCCACCGGAGTAACCGCGCCCGCCCTGACGGTCCTGACCGCCCGGGCGTCCGCCGTAGGGATCCTGCTGCCTGCCGCCCTGGCTGCCATCGCCGTAGCCGCTTCGTGGCCCGTTGTACCGGCCCGACTGCTGAGAGTACCCACCTTGCTGGTTGGGGTACTGCTGACGCGGGTTCCCGCCCGGTCCGCGTCCCGCACCGCCGCGGCCCTCTCTCGGGCCGTCGTCGGCGTTGTCGTAAGCTCCCCGTCCCCCAGCGGGCCACTCAGGCCCGTCATAGTTTCCGCTACTCACAAGTCCTCGCTGTGGCTGTGAGCGAGCCCGTCGTCGCTCATTCCGGCTGGGATGACGAACCCACACGTTACCTGGTGCGTCGACCCGCTCCCGGGGTTCCGCGCACCCTTACTCCGTGATTTAGCTCTGAACGACCCTGCTGTGCCCCAGGCCAGCCCGCCGTCACTGGCGGTCACCCGTGCGGCATCTGCGGCGCGTAAGGCGACTCACCAGGAACCAGATCAACGGCTCAGCTCGGTGGTTCCGGCCTCAACTCTGGCAGACATCACCCAGATACATGCCTAATTCGCCGTATTCCGTAGTCAATCTGTCCGATTTAGACCCCGTCGACGACCCGTTTGACCACGGTGCGTAGGCGAAAGTGCGCGGAAGGTGTCATCGTGTGACCTTCCTGACGAACGGTTGCCCTCGGGTGGGTGGATACGTATGCTGGGGAACCGACATCGATATATCGAACCGAGATATCGACTTGAGATATCAAGCCGAAGTATCGGGTAGAGATATCGGTGAGATACACCCGAACCCTACCCACTGGGGGATGCCGTGGGCCGCAACCGGACTGGCGTGCTGGAGTTCGCCGTGCTCGGGCTGCTGCATCGGACGCCGATGCATGGCTACGAGCTAAGCAAGCAGCTGAACTCCCTGCTCGGCGCGTTCCGTGCGCTGTCTTACGGGACCCTCTACCCATGCCTGAACAAGCTGTATGAAGAGGGTCTCATCGCCAAGGAAGGCGACGCTGCCGGGGTAGCCCACGGCGTCGTTGCCCGTGGTGGTGTCGCCAAGCCCGGCGCTACCAAGGGCAGGTCGAAGATCGTCTACCGGCTGACCGCTGAGGGCAAGGAGCGGCTGCAAGACCTGCTAGCCGAGTCCGGCCCGGCCGCCTGGGAGGACGAGGAGTTCGGCGTGCACTTCGCGTTCTTCGGCCAGACCCGGGCGGACATCCGGCTGCGGATCCTTGAGGGACGCCGTAGCCGGCTGGAAGAGCGCGTGGAAGGGGTGCGAGTGGCCCTCGCCCGCACCGCCGAGCGGGTAGACACCTACACCCTTGAACTCCAGCGTCACGGCCTTGAGTCAGTGGAGCGCGAGGTGCGGTGGCTGAACGAACTGATCGCCTCCGAGCGACGTTCGGAGCAAAGCCGAACCGAT
>Ga0335072_10006034_pt1 | contig 17781 bp, 13 predicted proteins | sample Lox_Sample_21_FD_206725 | JGI IMG/M metagenome (GOLD analysis project Ga0335072, IMG submission 206725) | Soil microbial communities from Loxahatchee National Wildlife Refuge, Florida, United States - Lox_Sample_2.1 | ecosystem: Environmental > Terrestrial > Soil > Wetlands | place: USA...
GAGTTCCTGCATTCTGCCATCCGATATCGTAGCCCTGCAGCTCGTATCGAAACCGAACACGCTGCGGAACAACAAAACTGAGCGCCGTATATTTGATTTCAATATTGTGGCTTAACTTCGGAAGCCGGACAGCGCCTGCCGGATCCCAGGCCTTGCCGCCTGCAACGACCTGCTCAACGCGAACGGGCGGGGGTACGTCGTTCGCATACAGGCGGTCGGGATTGACCATCTGGACGACGCCGTCGTTTACGAACCATAGCCGGCCGTCGGGAGATTTTGTCGCTGCCGGCCGGAATGAACTCGGTCCTCCCTGAAAACCATCCATCGCATCGAACAGGGTCGTCTTCACTCGAACGCCAGGATGGCGCCACCATTTTTCGAGCTCGTTGCGGTCGATTCTGATGAGACCACACTGCGCATACAACCACAGGGAATGGTGGTTATCCAGGATCAGCGTGTTGATCCGCTCGCAGGGCAAGCCGTTGGTTGCGGTCATGACCTGCATCTTGCCGTCTCTGAAGGCTATGAGCCCCCTGGTGGCTCCGAACCACACAAAGTCGGCTCCATCGACGGCGATGTTTCGAATATAGCCATACTGAGGGCCGAATTCGGACACAGACGTCTCTCCGGAATGGTCCAGATAACGAAGTTTGTCGCCGGCAAGCCAGATGCGGCCGCGCGGATCGGTGGCAAGCGCCAGCAACGCGTCGCCCGGAACAAACTTCTGCCTTACGAATAGATGGCCGTTCTCTAGATGGGTGAGAGTCTCAACTGTCGCGCCAGTGAGGCCAGCCCAGAGGCTGCCGTCCGGTCCGGCGGTCATTGTGATGACGAGGTTAGGCCCACCTGGCTGGATGACAGGGACAAACTTTCGATGTTCGAAGTGGAACAAGCCGTTGTCAATGCCAATCCAGAGCCCGCCGGTGGGATCCTGAAGCATCGAAGTCACCTGTCGGCCGGGCAGTCCATCTTTCGACAGGATGGATGTAATGGCTTCATTCCGCCACGCGTCCAAAGCGCCGTCGTTTCCGATCCAGATGTTTCCGTCTTTGGAGGAGAGAATGGAATGCGCGTCGTCCAAATGGAGGCCTTGTCGTCTCGACAGGGTTACAACCGGCAGGTTGCGAAAACTATCGATACCTTTTGAAGTGGCCACCCAGAGGGTGCCTTCATGATCCTGAAATATCGCCGTAATCTTGTCACCCGACAAGCCGTCGGCGCTGTCGAAATGATCCGCCGTTCCATGAACGATTCGATAGATTCCCTGACCCTCGGTTCCGACCCAAAGGGCCCCATCCCGGTCGAGAAACAGCCGAGATACCGCTAGTTCGGATCCATTCAACTGAGGAGACGAAAACGTCTTCCAGGCGCCATCTCGAAATTGTTCGAGTCCGAGTCCAGGCCCCTGATAGTTCAGCCCCACCCAGAGTGAATCATTTCGGCCGACAGCCAATGCTTCTACGCCATTCAACCCTTCCGATTGCCGCAGCGTCTTCAGTTTCCAAACAGTGGATCGACCTGGGGCCCAACGGACCAGTTGTGCAGAGCCGCCCATCCAAAAATCTCCCGTTGCATCTTCGGCGAGAGAGAACGCGTTTACCAGGTGAACCCCGTCGCCCTGGCCATAGCAATGCAGTCCACTGCCCTGCACCTGGCAAAGTGGGCCATCCTGATCTTCATACCGTTCCCGAGTCAGCCAGATGCCGTTCCGACCCGTTTCAACGATCGAATCGACGAACTGGTCCTTGCTGGTCGAGTATTGCGTCAGCGTTTCGTCTTTCCAGCGATAAAAGCGATACCCAGCGCCGATCCAGAGACTGCCGTCGCGCGCGCCCAGGAGGGCGGAAATCTCCGCTGACGCGAGTTGCTCCTGACTGGTTATCTCGGTCCAGGGGACGAAGCGAACACCGTCAAAACGAAACAACCCGTCCGCGGTCCCGATCCAGAGATATCCATCTGCCGTTTGCGCAATGGCGGTGGGAGCACCGGTAAAGAAACCGTCCTGCAGGCGCCAGGCGGTGTGACCATACTCGGAAATATGAAGTGAGGGATCGAGGGCCTGACTCCGGCTCATTGATATAAGCGAGAACAAAACGACGAGGCAAAGCGATCGCATCGCGGTGAAGAGCTCGCGCCCGGCTGAGCAAATCACGCTCGCGTCTCGTTTCGCGGCGTGCCAGGTACATCCAGGCGTTTCAGCTTGCACCGGCGAACAGGACTGCCACCGAACGGCCAGCAGCTTGATACGCGGACGATCGGACCTCCACGGCCCGCGACCAATCGACGATGTCGTTCGGCGGGTTGAGACTCGTGTCGATCCAGCGGCGCCACGTGTGTGTGCCTTCGGGGAGCGGAAGTTCGAATTCCAGCGTTTCCCAGTATGCATTGAAGATAAGGTAGAAAGCCAGACCGTCACCCGGGCATGAGATGTGGAGCGCGATGGAATGAGAGTGCGGGCTCCAGTCAGGCTCTCCCAGCCGGATACCGTGCCATGAGCGAATGCCGCGCTGGAGAAGTTCATCGAGGCTGAGCCGGGAATCTGCAGCGCTGTCGGTTCGCATCACACGATGGCGGTTGAGCAGGCGGACGAAGCGGTGCACATCGGCGTGTTTGTTGAGCAGATCCCAGTTGAGCCAACTGATCTCGTTGTCCTGGCACCAGGCATTGTTGTTGCCCCGCTGCGAACGGCACATTTCGTCCCCCATCAGCAGCATTGGAAGTCCCAGTGAGAGGTTGGTGACGGCGATGCAGTTCTTCACCTGCCGAGCACGAATCACGCCGACGGACGGGTCGTCGGTGGGTCCTTCCACACCCCAATTAAAACTCCGGTTGTCATTGGTGCTGTCACGGCCATTCTCCCCATTGTCCTGGTTATGTTTTTCACTGTAGGAAATTCCTCTTGTATGCGAGATCGCCAGTTACGCCAAAGAGGACCAGGGCAACTGACTGCGTGTTATCCATTTTCCCCTTTGCGAAGAATTCTCCACTCCGTCCTGTGGTCAATCTCCAGCCTGTCTGGTCCTGAAACTAAGTACCTTCTCCGACGATTGCCCATGAAGCGGTCGTTCCACGTGCCTGGTGGCAACTTCGCAGCGGCATAGATCATGCAGAGCCTTGACAAAGTCCGGCGGGAGGCGTTTCCGGAGATGGCTCGAAGCACCTCCAAACACCGCCTGATCGATCACTGCGATTTTCTGAGAGATCGAGAAAAGTTCGTAGCGCATGGTTTCGTTCTTCATCAGCAACCGGACAATCGCCTGCCGGAGATATTCGATGCACGGGTTGTTCTCCCGTTTGACAGATTCTTCAGGCGACGAGGCATCGGCATTCTCTTCGCGTTCGTTCTCTTGCTTCACCGTCGCTCGCGCTCCTGGGGCAGTGATCAATGAAATGGGACCTGGACGGCCGGTTGATCTCTCGGTTGAACGCTCCGGCGAGAGGGAATGCTTGAATTCAATGCTTCGGGCTCCGCCGGAGCGGACGAGAATAGGGCATTTAGGCCCTCCGTCAATGTTGGATGGGTCAGGGCCGCATCCCGCAGCGCCATCCAGGACAGTTCGCCGAGCATGGCAATTTGCACTGCCGACATCACTTCTCCGGCCCCGACTCCGACCGCCGTGAAGCCAAGAATGCGATGGCTGTCTGGTGCCACGAGGGCTTTCATGAAGCCTCTGGTTTCAGAGAGGGTTTGCGCGCGCAGAACACCGGCCATCGGCATTTTGAACAGCCGATATCGAACGCCGCGCTTTTGCGCATCGGTCTCATTGAGACCGATGCGAGCAAATTCGGGATCGGTGAACAGACAGAATGGGACATGTCGTCCTGTCGTGATGCGGCCACCGCCGGTGAGTTGCGAAGTGACAACGCGAAAGTCATCGGCGCTGATGTGAGTGAACTGTGGACTACCGGCGACTTCACCGACTGCCCACACGCCGGTAGCCGTCGTTTTCAGCCGCTCATCCACTTTGATGTAGCCGCGCTCTGTAACCTCCACGCCGGCAAGATCGAGCCGAAGATCTTCGGTATTGGGGATGCGTCCCGCCGCAACCAGCAGATGCGTTCCTTCCAGGATTCTTTTCAATCCATTCTGCTCGATGATGAGGCTAACTTTCTCTCCGGACTTGCCGGAAACCTCCCGAACACGCGCGTTCAGCACAAGTTCAATACCTTCATCTCCGAACAGGTAGGCGAGCGCTGCGCTGACGTCTTCGTCCTCGCGATGCATCAGGCGATCGTTGCGATCGACAACCGAAACGTGGCTCCCAAACCGCCGCATCGCCTGGGCAAATTCGAGGCCGATGTAACCGCCCCCGATCACAATGAGATGTTCCGGAATCTCATCCAATTCGAGCGCTTCCACATGTGTGAGTGGTTGCGCTTCAGCAAGTCCCCGAATCGGCTCGAGCGCCGCTCGCGTTCCGGTTCCGATGATCACGTCTTTTCCGCGTAAGGTTCGAGTGGACCCATCGAGCAGCCTCGCTTCGACTGTTCTCGCTCCGACGAATTGTGCCGAACCGAGAACGAGTTCGGCTCCGCTCTTTCGAAACTCTTCGAGATGAACGTCAACCGACGCGGAGACCATACGACGCTTCCGCTCGCGTACCAGCCCCATATCGATCGCGATATTTCCACGCCCAATCCCGAATTCGGCACTGTGACGGAGGTAGGAAGCAATTTTGGCGCTGTGAATCACGTTCTTACTTGGCATGCAGGCGATGTTGGGACAGGATCCGCCAATGTACTTGCGTTCAATCACGGCAACGCGCCTGCCTTGCGCAGCGAAGGTCCAGGCAGCCAGTTTGCTTCCCACCCCGCTGCCGAGAATCACAAGATCATATTCTTCGGGAGTCGTCTGGCGATTCATGTTCTGCTCCATACGGGCGCCGGGGCGCATTGCAGAGTTGGCTGAGGAGCCTGCTAGTTCTGTAAGACCTGAAAAGCCTTCAGCGGCGCATAACCAAAATTGAAGGCGAAGCGTCTGCACCAGACCACCACCGATCGGTACTTCGACAGGTCCACATTCGGCCCCAGGGTGTAGTTCTGGTCGCCAACATTGCCCTTCATGACGCCAAGATCGATGTACTGGGCGCCCTTTACGCTGTCATTGTCGGTTGGATTCTGAGCATCCACGACGTAGATGTGGACATCGGGCCCATTTGATGTTGTGAAATTGGTAAAGCGGAGGATGCGCGTACCATCCATAGCCTGATAGATGGAGGCGATGCCGTTCGTAGGGTGCAGGGCCGTATGGAAGGTTCCGGTTTCAAGGGTCTGCCGTCCGGTTTCGAAGGCGACCGGCATGTCCTCGTTGACAATGTGATTGCTGAACAGACGGTCGGGCCGGAAGGCAAGGAATGCGCCGAGGAGCGCGACCGCAATCCCGGCGATGATGATGGTCCTTCGCTTCATTCGAATGTTCTCTCCGTTTCAATGGGGAGGGAGAAGCACGAATTGGGCCATAACGGCTGGCGACGCAGTTCTGCTGGGCGCTGCCATTCTTAATCAGATAGAGATCTTTCGAAAGTCCTGTCCGGCCGCCGTAGTGATGCCTGGTGTCAACATCTGAACACCCCGGCAACGCTGCGACATCGGATCGACACCCTGCGCGCCGGCGGGAGAGTTCGGGCGACTGATACCCCGGCGTCTTCACAGGATGTTCCGGACGACGGGCTCGGTGTCGCGGCGCTGGTCGTCCACGTGCATGCGAAGGGTTAGCGGAGGGCGATTCCTCGAAAGGACGTTCGATGGATCGGTGGGAGGCAAACGATTGTGGCGAATCAACCACTCCCTGCCGGTCCCGTTACCACCTGCTTCACCGATGAACGAGCGTCCCCAACAGCAGCTGCCTCTCCGAAGGTTCGGCGCGGCGCTGCAGGGAGAACCTACGGAGCCAATCTCACCCCATGGCGAAGATGATGGTCAGCGACCTGACGTTGGTTGAACATATTGTGACAGGAGACGAAGCAGCCTTGGAGGCGCTCTACGATCGCTATTCCGGAATGCTTTTTGCCATGCTGCTGCGCCTCCTGAAAGACACCGGCGCGGCCGAAGAACTACTGCAGGACACGTTCCTGCAGGTGTGGCGCGGAGCCGGACGATTTGACGCAGGTCGCGGTACCCTGGCGGCGTGGCTGCTGGTGATGGGCCGCAGCCGGGCTCTCTCTCGGCTACGGGTGAGGAGGCGTTGGGAAGTTCTGGAAGATCCGGAAGGCTATTCCTTCGACGCTGTGCCTTCACCGCAGGATCTGGAAGATGAAGTAATGCAGATTCAGCTGAGCGAGCGGCTGCGCGGCGCGATCGCCACGCTGCCCATGAAACAGAGGGAGGCGCTGGAACTGGCCTACTTCGAAGGCATGAGCCAGTCGGAGATCGCGGCGCGAACCGGAAGCCCGCTCGGAACGGTGAAATCGAGAGTACGCGGCGCCATACACTCGCTCAAAGAGCTGTTCGCCGAACAGCCGAACTAAGGTGCTAATCCATGAAGGCACGAGCTTCCGGGACATCAATCAGGGTGGAGTTCTTATGAAAACACCTGGGTTCGACCAGCCTCTCTATATCCTTCCGTTCGATCACCGGCATTCGTTTCAGGCGAAGCTGTTCGGCTGGAGCGGTGCGCTGAGCCCGGAGCAAACGACGCAGATCGCCGCGACTAAGCGCGTGATCTATGACGCTTTCCGGACCGCGATCGCCTCCGGGATGGTGCAGAAGGAGAAAGCGGCGATTCTGGTCGATGAACAGTTCGGCGCGGATATTCTGCGCGACGCCAAAGGACGCGGGTACGCGACGGCGTGCCCCGCGGAAAAGAGCGGGCAGGCGGAGTTCGATTTCGAGTACGGTGAGAACTTTGCCGGACACATCGAGGCCATCCAGCCGACGTTTTGCAAGGTGCTGGTGCGCTACAACCCGGAGGGCAATGCGGCGCTGAATGAACGGCAGGCTATAAGACTAAAGCAGTTGTCGAACTACCTGCGCGGCAGGAGCCGAAACCTGTTCATGATCGAACTTCTGGTTCCGGCCGAACAGGCGCAGCTTGATCGGTTGCATGGAGACAAGAAAGTTTACGATGAGGAACTTCGTCCCTCCCTGATGGCGGCAGCGATCCATCAACTTCAGGATTCAGGCGTGGAACCAGACGTATGGAAAATCGAAGGGCTGGATAGACGGGCTGATTGTGAACAGATGGTTGCTGCGGCGCGCAGAGAGGGGCGGCAAAAAGTAAGCTGCATTGTGCTGGGTCGCGGTGAGGACGATGAGAAGGTGAGGGAATGGCTGGCGGCGGCGCGCGGGGTACCGGGATTTATCGGCTTCGCGGTCGGCCGCACCGCGTTCTGGGATGCGCTGGTGGACTGGCGCGTCAACCGCCTTACCCGGGAGGAGGCTGTGGAGGAGATTGCTCAGCGCTATGGCGACTTCGTCGAAACCTTTGAAGTGCATGTGCCTGCGGCCTAAGACGATTTGCCGCAACGGAACCCAAAGCTCGCGAGAGGTTTAGCATTTTGCAACTCGGAGGGTCGGGCTGGGACGAATGGGCGCCAATATGGTTCGCCGCCCGATCATCGCAGCGTGCAGCAGGCGAAGGCAACGGTATTCGGCAGACTTACGCTTCATGGACAATCTTGCAGGCAGATGCATCGGGCGTACTCCATCGAGGGGTTCCGAGGTTTAGCGGACTGCGGCCGAGGTGGCCCTCAACGCTTGCGCCGCCTCTTCCCTGGCCGGCCGACGACCTGAGCCGGATTGCTCCGATCCAGATGTCTAAGCTGTTCGCGTGCGCGCGCGGCCCGCGTTTTTACCGCGGTTTGCGTCAGCCCGAGAGCGTTCGCTGTTTCGCGGATGCTCAATCCTTCAGCACCGCGCAATCGAATGACCTCGCGCAGTTTAGGTGTGAGATGGAACGAAAGTCGACTGAGCCGCAACTCAAGCTCGCGGCGCCGAACCTGCTCTTCGGGATCAGGTCTCGTATCGGGAAGCACCTCCGAGAGGCGAGAGCCCTGCTCATTCTGATCCTCACCTTCGATTGAGAACTGCGCGGGATGCGAACGCTTCCGCGCGACCATGCGTGCCGAGTTCATAACGATGACGGTCAGCCAAGTCGACATCTTTGCCCCGCCTTTGAACTTGTCCAGGTGCTTCCAGGCAGACAGGAATGCATTCTGCACCGCGTCCTCGGCGTCGGCACGGTTATCCAGTCGGCGAAGGGCAATGCGGTGGAAGTAAGAAAGCCGATCGGCCATGAGCGTCGTCATCTCTTCGAGAGCGCCAAGACGGATGGCATTCACCCCTTCGTGTATGCCGGGCAATTCTGCCGCTGTGGTTGCCATGAGAACTCCTCCCAAGCGGAACGAGGCACCCGCTTGGGGTGTTCGATCCGAAAGATTCGTGATTCCGCTTCGGAGAGCATTTCCCATGCCAGAGATGCCGATGCCGGAAACTGCGTGCCCGGCACACTTCTTCGCCACGGGGTTGCGAGAGGCCACGAGAGTTTGTCGCATTTTCGACGGACTGTCGTTCCTGCGACCAGCACGTGACAGATGGGACACGGGAGGCGCTGTGCCGAGATGATGTTGCGTGTGCGCTTCCGAATGTGGAACCGAAATCCAGTTCAGGCCCAAATCGAAGCGGGTTCTGACTGACGTCCCGCCAGTCGAAGTTCTGCCGCACCGTCACCGCGTTTGACTCGTGATGAAGATCCGGTCTCGGTATAGGCGAGGAACCTGAGCAGCTTGTGGCGTTCGGGAATCTGGCACGCGGCGTGCACCGCGTGACACAGATCAGTGCATGTCAAAGCACTGACCAAAGTGCGGTCTGTTGAAAAGGAGCGGCGCATGAGGAAACTGAATGGAAAAGTGGCGGTGATAACGGGGGCATCGAAGGGGATCGGGGCATCCATCGCCGAACAGCTGGCGGCGGAAGGCGCTTCCGTGGTGGTGAACTATGCCACCAGTCAATCCGGGGCCGATGCCTTGGCGAAGAGAATCGTTGCGAAGGGTGGCAAAGCCGTCGTCATCCAGGGCAATATGTCTCAAGCCACGGATATTGAGGGTTTGTTCACGAAGACCAGGGACTTCTACGGGAAGCTCGACATCTTGGTGAACAACGCTGGCATTTTCCAGTTCGCCCCCCTCGATGCCATTACTCCGGAACATATTCGCCGCCAGTTTGAGCTGAACGTGATCGGTTTGCTTCTAGCGACGCAGGCAGCCGTCAGGCTGATGGGCCCGCAGGGAGGTTCCATCATCAACATCGGCTCTATCGTTGGTTCGATGCCAGCGGCCAATGCATCGGCTTACAGTGCAACGAAGGCGGCAGTCGATGCGATTACAGTTTCACTGTCTCAGGAACTCGGCCCGCGGAAGATCCGCGTGAATTCCCTCAGTCCAGGCATGGTGGAAACCGAAGGACTGCGTGCAGCCGGCCTCCATCAGGGAGAATTTCGCGAGCAGCAGACTCGGAACACTCCACTCGGCCGGATCGCGCAACCGGAAGACATCGCGCTGGCCGCAACATTCCTGGCCAGCGACGACGCGCGCTGGATTTCAGGGCAGGTCATCGTCGCAGCGGGCGGCATGAGACTCTGAGGCCAGACTTTACGCAATGACCGGATGAATTCACCCACCGGCTAAAGATCGACACAACATCGACGTTGGTTTATCGTCGACGTTGACGGCTGCATTCGCGTGCGCCACGCCCTCGATGGCCCCCAGAAAGCCCCGGTAATCCTGATGGTGCACCCGTGATTCAAGCTTGTCCGTGCGCTGGCTGACCTCCAGGCCCCAGATTCTCTGTTGCGATGCGCAATCCGCGCCTTTCGCGACAAGCAATCGTCGAGCAGACCCGCGCGGAGGTTCCCATGGAAGGTGAATCGGTACTGAGCATTCTCAAATTAATTGTTGCAGGCTCTCCTTTATCCGAGGTGCTCACGGTCATCGCAAGATTGGTGGAGTCACAGGGCGATGGAACATTGTGCACCATCTGGCTGCCGGACGCGGACGGCAAACAACTCTATTGTGCAGCAGCTCCCGGCATTCCCGGATTCTGTGAGCACGCAGGATTCATGCTCATTGGCCCAACGGGCGGATCCTGCGGCACCGCTATTCATCGGCGGGAGCCAGTCTATGTGAGCGACATCCTCCAGGACCCCATTTGGGATCAATACCGCGATCGGCTCGTGCCTTATGGAATCCGCGCAGTATGGTCGCGACCACTGTTTACGAACGATGGGAAGGTTCTTGGGACGTTCGCCATCCACTATCGTGAGGTCCGCAGTCCCAACGCCGCCAACCTTGAGTTAATTGAGAACGCAAGTCACATAGCCGGAATCGCCATCGAACGTCACCTCCATGAGGAACGATTGCGCATGGAGCGCGACCGGCTGCGCCTGCTCCTCGAAATCACAAACAGCATGACATCGAAGCTTGATCTTCAACGTTTAGTTGAGACGCTCTCGACGGACCTGCTGCGGGTCACTCGGTGCGACTTCTGCGCCCTGCTGCTCCCGGACTCCGACGGTGCACACCTGCGCGTGACCGTTCTTTATAACCCGGAGGGACGCAACGCCATCGTCGACGGTACCATGGTTCCCCTCGGGGGTTCGACTTGTGGCACTGCCTTTTTGAAAGGCGAAAACCAAAATATCAGCCGGCTCGAGGACCTGATCGACGATCCGCAGAGCTTCGGCAGTCGCGACGGCAAACGCTTCTTTGAACGCGTGACGGCGGAGGGCCTGAAGTCCGGCTGCGAATTGCCGCTGATCGGCCGAAAGGGTGTCGTCGGCGTGCTGGCAGCGATGAGCCGGACCGAAAGGGCCTTTGCCGAAGATGAATTCGCCTTCCTTAAACAGATTGCCCAGGAAGTAGCCATTGCTGTTGAGAATGCACTCGAATTCGAAAGCATCAAGAGCGATACGATCAGTGAACGGAAACAGAGAATCTATCTCGAAGAAGAGGTCCGCGCTCAATTCGGGACAATCGTCGGCGAAAGCCCGGCCTTGAGGACCGCTCTGCAACTGGTATCGGTGGTGGCTCCCACTGATTCGACCGTGCTGATTCAGGGGGAAACGGGCACCGGCAAGGAGCTGATCGCCCGCGCGATCCACAATCTCAGCGGCCGCCGGGAGCGGGCGTTCGTCAAACTGAACTGCGCGGCAATTCCTCTCGGACTCCTCGAGAGTGAACTCTTCGGGCACGAAAGGGGAGCGTTTACCGGGGCGATTGCGCAGAAAACGGGACGTTTCGAACTCGCGCATCAAGGGACACTCTTTCTCGATGAGGTGGGCGATATTCCTCTCGAACTGCAGGCCAAGCTGCTGCGGGTTCTGCAGGAAAAGGAATTCGAGAGATTGGGCAGCAACCGCACGCACAAGGTCGACGTCCGTTTGGTGGCGGCGACCCATCGCGATTTGGGAACCATGACCCGGCAGACGACTTTTCGCGAAGATCTCTACTATCGCCTCAAGGTGTTTCCGATCAACGTACCGCCTCTGCGCCAGCGCACCGAGGACATTCCGAAGCTCGTCTGGCATTTTGTCGAACTCTATGCACGCCGTATGAACAGGAGTATCGATGCCATACCTGAGGAGACCATGGATGCACTGGTGCGCTACCGCTGGCCCGGAAATGTCCGTGAATTGCAGAACTTCATCGAGCGTGCCGTGATCTTGTCCCCTCATACTGTGCTGCGGGCGCCGACTGCCGAACTGGAATCAGTCGGCGTTTCGGATGAGCACGCGCTTCCTCTGGCAGGCCTTGAAGAGGTTCAGCGTGACCATATCGTCCGTGCACTCCAGGCAAGCAATTGGATTGTCGGCGGCCGGAACGGTGCAGCCGAACGACTGGGAATGAAGCGGACAACTCTGCTTTACAGAATGCGGAGGTTTCGTATTCTTCGTCCCGGCACCTCTCGGCAAGTACATGCCGCAGAGAGCCGAGCGCCTCAACTCTGACGTTCACGCCCTCCGGGTCACTGGCAGCGGCAACATCTCGTCACTGGCGACAGGCGGTCGGCAATTCGACACCCCTGATTCGTAGTGAGTGACTGGCCGTTCCGCGCATCGCGCGACAAGTTAGACAGTTAGACTTCTTCCAACGCCGCCTCGACAAACTCCGGGCCTGGCCGATCGATTGCTCCTCCCGTCGACGAAGCGCGCATGGCATACATGGTGCGACGAATTGCCTGCCGTATCAGGCCGTCGCAGTTGTACGCCCGCGCTATCCCCCAAAGGAGCGTCAGATGGATCTATCAGTTTGCGAACGGAAGCAGCAAAGAAACTCAGAGAGGGGTATTCGCAGACCGCACTCCTTCCTGCGAGCCGTAACTTGTTCAAACTTGAAAGGAGATCACAAAATGGAAACCAGACGGCACCCGGCGGTTTGGTTGACGGCTGCGGCGATCGGCGTTGCCTCGCTGAGCGGCTTATTCGCTCAGTCTGGATTCGCACAGGTCGCTCAGCCTGAGTCAGCTACCCAATCTCAGGTGGCACAAGCGGCCGCTGCCGTTGCTGCCGCGCGGGCTGTTGCGCGGGGAAGCATGACGGAAGAGCAGGTCGTGGCGATGCACGCCGTGCTCAAACGTGCGACAGTGGCGAAGCCAGCAGAGACGGACCAGACCACCACGGCTGCGTCAGGCTCGTTCAACAAGGATCAGGGCCCCGGCGCCGGGCCGATCGGTCCAGGACAGGGCTGCGATCTGTTTCCAGCACCCGCAAACATCGGCACAGCCGTTCCACTCTCCTATTTTGGGCCGCCTCCTTCCACCACCAATCCCAGCCTGGTCGGGCCGGTTCAATTGCTGAACTCCGGACAGATTGACACTGCAAATGGGACCATCACCATACCGCTGTACCTCGGTTACATGAAAAAGACCGGGAAGAAGGTGTGGTACATCCTGACTGACGTTGACGACCCTGGCGTGGCAGCCGAATTGGGTCTCAATTACTCCGCGAAGATGGCCTTCATGGGGCCCGCCGCCCGGACGGCCAACTTCGATGCTCAGGGAGATCTCATCTTTGATAAGGGCACTGTCGATTTCTCTCCGGTCCGTAGCATTGTTCCAGGCCCCCCTGGAGCTGAGTTCCCTCCCGTTTCCGCGCAGCCTGGAGAGATTGGGGACAAAAACTATGGCCCGTATGTGCAGATAACGAATGCTGGTGGCGTAATTTACAACGCGCCAATCGTGGCTTTCGGAGTTGACGCAAGTCAGATCAATTTCCCCAACGGCGACGTGGACTACAGCAAGGTACACGATGAGGTCGTGGCCATCGATCCGATTAACATGACGGTCACCTTGAACCTGATCAACGGCTTCAGCTTCGGACGTTCGGTGTGGTACCTCTCGATGGACGCGAGCAGCACGTTAGCCGCGGCGATCGAGCACAACACGTATGCTCCGCTCATGCAAAACCTCCATCTGGGCGATGATGACAGCTTTTCCAGCCCCATCGAGCGTATCTTCATCGCCACCAACGGTCCTGAGGAAGGCGGATGCGACAACCCGTTCCGGCAAGGACTATCGGCCGATCTGGCGGACGGCCACAGACCCAACAATGTCCTGGGCGGCATTCCAACCCTCGCGCTCGACTACAGCCCGGCGTGGGACGCCAATCTGTACACGTGGACCCAGGATGCCATCAATCAGAACTACCGGAGCGACTTGCGCGCAGAATTTAATGTTCTCAACCTCGTTCAATCCGGTTACCTTACAGGTCTTAACGGTGCAGCCTTTGGGAGTTCCGGTTTCTCCATCAACTGTCCGATCGTTCTGCGGCTCTTCTGATTACTTTCTCCGCCAATGAGAGAAATGCCCGCCGTCTCCGCCACTAAGGCGGCGGGCACCTTCGGAGCAAGTCTGCGGAACCATGGGCCTTGAACAGCGCCGCTCGCAGGCCAGCAAAATCCACCGCGACAGCGGGAGACGCTGGTTTCCCCGGCGACGGTGGATCAGGGAATTCTATGACCACTCTCCTGTGCAAATACGAAGCCGTGCGCGCGGTAACGCGTGCCCTGACTACGAATTTGTCTGCCGAGGATCAGATGGTCCGGTCCTGCCCTGAAGCCAGACCGGTGAAGTGGCATCAGGCGCACACCACATGGTTCTTTGAAACATTTGTGCTGCGTCCATTTCTTCGAGACTACGAACCCTATTGCGAGGAGTTTCGTCGGCTTTTTAACAGCTACTACGTTTCGCCTGGTCAGGAGATTCCGGAGAAGCAACTCCCCGCGTCCTTCTCACGCCCATCCCTCGAACAAGTCCTGGCTTTTCGCGGTCACGTCGACCATGCGGTCGAGAGGCTGCTGACGCATTCTGTCGGGAATGAGGCATCACAACGCATCCTGCTCTGCCTGAACCACGAGCAACAACACCAGGAACTGGTTCTGACTGACATTAAGCATGCCTTCTTCTCGAATCCTCTGCGTCCCTCCTACGAGGATCGCCTTATCTCCAGCGAACTGAGCCACCCGATCCCGATCCTGCAGTGGCACTCATTCGAGGGGGGACAGATCGAAGTTGGCCACTCGTTGAATACAGACAATCTGCTGGACTTCTGCTTCGACAATGAGACTCCTCGTCACACCGTGTTTTTAACACCCTTCGAAATTGCGAATCGGGAAGTGACCTGCCGCGAGTATCTGGAGTTCATGTCGGATGATGCTTATTCGCGTCCAGAACTCTGGTTATCCGAAGGATGGGAGACGTTGGAACAGGTGGGCTGGCACGCTCCGCTGTACTGGGAGCGCGATCCGTGCGACGCGACGGGCTGGCGCATCTTCACGCTGCGGGGATGGCACGGTCTTTCTGCGCTGCTCGATACTCCGGTTTGCCACGTCAGCTTTTTCGAGGCCGACGCATTCGCACGCTGGCGCGGCTGCCGACTACCAACCGAAGCGGAATGGGAGATGGTTGCTAACCGGGAACCGCGAACCGGGAATATGCTGAAAACCGGCAGGCTCCATCCGGCGGTTGCGACAGGAGAGAGTGAAAGCCAGTTCTTCGGGGACTGTTGGGAGTGGACAGGCAGTCCGTACACTGGCTATCCAGGCTTCAGGCCTCATCCTGGATCGCTGGGTGAATACAGCGGAAAGTTCATGTCGAGTCAGATGACTTTGCGCGGCGGATCCTGCGTCACGCCTGCCGATCACATACGTGTCACCTACCGCAATTTCTTCCCGCCCGCAACGCGCTGGCAGTTCACCGGCATCCGTCTGGCTGTGTGACGGAAGAAAAAGAAAATGGCAATCCCTTCCATCATCGTGTTCGATGTCAACGAGACGCTGCTTGACATCGAATCAATGGCCCCATTTTTCGAGACGGTATTTGGCGAGAAGGCGATCCTCCGCGAATGGTTCAACCAGGTGGTCCTGTATTCGAATGCGATCACCCTGGCCGGATACTACAAGACGTTCTTCGCCCTGGGAGAGGCGGTCCTCAGAATGCTGGGAACCATCTACGGCGTCCCCGTGAAGCCCCATGACCTCGACGAGCTGCGAGTCAGGATGCTCACCATGCCGGCACACAAGGATGTGCCGGAGGGTCTGCAACTCCTCAGAGAAGCCGGATTCCGTCTAATGACTCTAACGAATTCTCCCCCCGAAAAAGGGGGCACCCCGCTGGAGCGCGCCGGACTGGGCCGTTTCATCGAGCGCCAGTTCAGCGTGAATAGCGTCCGCAGGTTCAAGCCTGCACCTGAGGTCTACCACCTTGTGGCGGAACTCCTGCGCGTCGCACCATCGGAGATGTGCCTGGTGGCCGCACACACCTGGGACACCCTCGGGGCACAGAGCGTGGGCTTTGCCGCAGCTCTCGTCACCCGAACGGGAAATGCCCCCCTGCCGCTCGACGGACTTCCACAGCCGCAGGCGGTAGCGTCGGACCTGCCCGGAGTCGCACGGCGGTTAATCTCAATCTGGCGATGACAGGCTCAGAGAACCAGAGGAGCCGCGGCTGTCGTCTGCCATGCGAAATCCGAACGCTTCGACGAATGTCGTGACCAAATTTCGTCAGTGTTGAGCAGTGGTCACCTATCTGTCAATCAATGACACTGAGATCTGCGGCCTCCCGCTGCGATCCTGCAAAGCGAAAAGGAGTTAACTCGAGGCATCGTCACGCCTGTGATGATGGCATGGCGGTTGCACAGGGATGTCTGTCAACACATCGCAACACGCGACCAGATCATCAGGAGACAGGGAGAAAATTATATGAGTCGAACACCGTCAGGCCAACCAGTCAGCGCCGCAGATCATGGGTCGCAACAAAGAAAAGCAACCGCCGGGGTGGCGGACCCACAGGCTGACGTACCTGTCACCTCCATGCAAAGAGTGGAGGTCGATGACGTCCAGGTTTTTTACCGTTCAGCCGGCGATCCCGCAGACCCCGTGGTGCTTCTGCTGCACGGTTTCCCATCATCCTCGTTCATGTTCCGTGATCTCATTCCGCGCCTTGCTGATCGGTACCACGTGATCGCACCCGATCTCCCCGGGTTTGGATTCACCGAAGTTCCGGTATGGCGGAATTACACCTATTCTTTCGATGCCCTCGCGGACACGATCGAGGCATTCACCGAATCACTCGATCTGAAACGGTATGCGCTCTATGTTTTTGACTATGGAGCCCCCACGGGTTTCCGTCTCGCAGTCCGCCATCCCGAACGCGTTACGGCCATAGTTTCGCAGAACGGCAACGCTTACGAAGCTGGGTTGGGCGACGCGTGGGCGCCCATCCGGAAATACTGGGGCGAGCCCACTCCAGAAAACCGGGAGGTGATCCGGCAGGCCATTCTTAATCTGGAAGGTACACGCTGGCAATACACGCATGGCGTCGCGAATCCTGAAACGGTCGCGCCCGAGTCCTGGACACTCGATGCTGCCCTCCTGGAACGCCCCGGCAACAAGGATATTCAGCTCGACCTGTTTTTGGACTACGCGGCGAACTTGAAACTCTACCCCACATTTCAAGAGTACTTCCGCCAGTGGAAGCCACCGTTGCTGGCGATCTGGGGAAAGAACGATCCATTCTTCATACCCGCAGGTGCGGAAGCCTTTAAAAAGGATATTCCCGGCGCTCAGGTCCAGTTTCTCGACACCGGCCACTTTGCCATCGAGACTCACGCGCCGGAGATAGCCCGCACGATGAAAGAGTTCCTGGAGTCGTATGCCGCTCCCGGAGCATGGGATAAGGCAGCTGCGCGATGAAGTTCTCCTCTCAATCGGCAACGGTAGCGCTGGTTCACGGCGCGTGGGCCGACGGATCATGCTGGACGAATATCATTCTGCCGCTGCGACGTCGCGGGCTGAAGGTCACCGCAGCGCCGGTTCCCCTGACGTCTTTCTCCGATGACGCGGCGGCCCTCCGGCGCGTCATCGAAAGAACCCTCGGGCCGGTCATTCTCGTGGGGCATGCCTATGCCGGCGCCGTGATCGCGGCGCTCCAGCATGAACGAGTGCAATCGCTGGTGTACATTGCAGCGCTGGCGCCCGATGAAGGCGAGACCGTCGCGGACGTCTTTTATCGCGTGGCGCCGCACCCCGAGGCGCCGCATCTCCAGCCGGATTCCGATGGATGGATCTGGATGCCGGATGAGTATTTCGGCCGCGCGGTTGCGCACAAGGCGTCGGCGGATCAGTTTGCCATCATGACGGCGATTCAGCGACCGATCTCAGTGCGTTGCATCCAGGAGAAGGTGCCGTTGCCAGCCTGGAAGACAAAACCATCCTGGTATCTCATCGCTGAAGAGGATCGCATGATTCATCCGGAGACCCAGGCGTTCATGGCTGGCCGCATGCGCGCAAC
>Ga0335072_10006035_pt1 | contig 17776 bp, 13 predicted proteins | sample Lox_Sample_21_FD_206725 | JGI IMG/M metagenome (GOLD analysis project Ga0335072, IMG submission 206725) | Soil microbial communities from Loxahatchee National Wildlife Refuge, Florida, United States - Lox_Sample_2.1 | ecosystem: Environmental > Terrestrial > Soil > Wetlands | place: USA...
CCTTCACCAGGGTCTTAGTCGTCGCCGGGGCGTTCCCGGCGGCGTACATCGACGGCAGCGCGTTCTGCCCGGCGAGGAGGAGGAGCTTCTGGTCGAGGGATGCCTGCGGAACGTTCTGGACCTGGAGCGGGAGTGACTTGTCCTCCGCTGCGCACGCGCCCGCCGCCAGCTGCTTCATCTCCGCCCCGACCTGCGCGTTCTCGGTGATGTTGAGGAACGTGAACGCGCTCGGGTCGGACGGGCCAGCCGCCCCGCTGGCGCCGCCGCTGGTAGCGCCCGTGCCGCCGCACGCCGCGAGCGTGAGCACGACTATGGCGGCCGCTCCGGCGAGGCCGGCGCGCAGCCGTCTATCCCGCGATACTTTACGCATCACAAGGTCTCCTTCACTGCTTAAGTCGTCGGGACTCCGCGAAGGCGACACTGGACGCCCAGTTAAACGCCCGGACATCCGCTCGCAGCACGCCTGTTACGAAGTGGTACGACATATGCTGCGCGGCGGCTCATCACGCCGATAGCATTCGCTGCGCCTCTTCTAGCACGATATTGACCTGTACCCGGCCAGACAATCTCCCGGCAGACAGGAATCCCCAGGTCAGATGGGTGGCTCGTGCAGGTGCGCGACTGAGGTGGCGAATCGCTTGCGGTACGTGGTGGCGGGCAGGCCGTAGTGGGCCTTGAACCGGCGGGCGAAGTAGTTCTGGTCCGGCCAGCCGACCGCACGCCCGATGTCGGTGATCGGCTCGCCGGAGTGCAGCAGGAGCGCAGCCGCGTGCTCCGCCCGGACCTGGGCCAGGTAGGCCATCGGAGGCAGGCCAGTGGCCGCCTTGAACAGCCGGACCAGGTAGCTGGGCGTCAGGTGAAGCTCCTCGGCGAGGTCGGTGAGCGTCCAGGGACGGGCAAGGCTGGCCTCCAGCAGGCGCATCGCGCGGCCGACGGCGGGGTTGAGCGCTTCGGCCGCGGTCCCCCGTGGCCCCGAGCCCGGTTGCGCGACCCGCCCGAGCTCGCTCAGCAGGAGCGACAGCCGGCCGAGTATGTCACCCCGGTACCGCGCGAGCGAGCAGCGCCGCAGCGCGGAAAGCGCCTCCAGGTGTTCCATGCACGCGCCAAAAGCCTCGTCTGGGACGCTCAACGACAGCGTTCCCCGGCCTGCCGTGGCGTAGGGGCCCGTCCAGAGCAGGTAAGCGAGGACGGGGTCCTCACGCGTCCAGGACAGCTCACGGCGCAGAAGTTCACTACTGAAGCAGCAGTTGTACAGCTCCAGGCTCCGGCAGGCTTCGTACCCGTGCCAGGCGCCCGGCCTCAGCAGGACGACGTCACCGCGGCTCAGATCGCGGCGCCCGGCGACGCTGTGATGGATGGCCGACCCCCCGACAGCGAAGGCGATCTCCACGAAGCTGTGCGTGTGCGACGGGTTGTCTTCGGTGTGCAGGTAGTAGCCCGCGTACGCGAGCGCGCCCTCCGTAAAGTAGAAGACGTCTCTGCTGGTGTCCATCGGCAGGTCATCATCGTCCATCTCCGGGACGATACGTCGCGAAGTTCCCCTGACGCTAGCCCTCAGTCACCGCCGTAACGCGCGGCGGTTACGTCAGGGGATGCGTTCTGGGTCGGGGTCATCGTCGAGGAAGATCATGCGCATGTAGGCCTCCAGGCATACGTCGCCGAGTTCCTCCCGTGACATGGCGCCGGGGAGCTGCGCCCAGGTCCGGAAGGACAGGCGCTCGGCTTGCCAGGCGAGTGCCTGCGCGGTGTGCCGGGCGTCGCCGCCCGGGGGTGCTACCCCTCGCTCGCGTTCCCGGATGATCGCGGCCTGGTGCTGGCTGGCGGCGGCGTCGATGACGTCGAGCCAGGCGCCGCGGACCGCTGGCGCCGCAGTCCACAGGTCGCACGCCTCGCGCAGGACGAAGCGGTGCGGCCAGGCAACGTCGATGGCCATCTTGATCGCGCGGCGTACCGAGTCGCGCGGGCGCACCTCGGGCGGGCGGCCGACGAACCAGCTGTCGGGGTGCTGGTAGGCGGCGTTGCGGACGTCGATCATCCGGTGCAGCAGGGCCGCCAGGGCGTCGTCCTTGGACGCGTAGTACGCGTAGAACCGGGTGCGGGTAATGCCGGCTTCAGCGGCGATGGCCTCGACGTCCAGGTCGCTCATCGGGGCACGGGCAAGCAACCGCTCCAGGGCGTCCAGGATCAGGGTGCCGCGCGGCCGCGCGGACGATGCTGCCGCCCGCGACCGGGGTGCCTGGCCGCCAGGGTTCCTCACGTGCCTCCTTCCAGACCGCCCGCCGGGCTGCCGTGCACGGCGCAGATGGCGGGCCACCGCCTACGCGCAGGATCAGGAGGAATTCACGATACACGACGTCGTGTATCGTCAGTTGCGTCAGGGCTGAGAGGAGAGCTCCGTGGACCGCAATCACGCACGGCCAGGTGGCACCCTGGCGATCGGCTCCGGCCTGGAGGTCAGCCGGCTCGGTTTCGGTGCCATGCGGCTGACCGGGCCGGGCATGTGGGGCGAGTTCCCCGACCGCGACGCGGGCATCGCGCTGCTGCGGCGCGTCGTCGAGGCGGGCGTAGCCTTCATCGATACCGCGGACGCCTACGGACCGCACACCAACGAGATCCTCATCCGCGACGCGCTGTACCCCTACCCGGCCGGCCTGGTCATCGCGACCAAGGGAGGGTTCATCCGGGGCGGCCCGGACTACGCCGACTTCGGCGCGGTCGGCAACCGGGAGTACCTGCGCCAGTGCGCCTACCTCAGCGCCCGGCGGCTCGGCCTGGACTGCCTCGACCTTTACTACCTGCACAGCCCCGGCGCGACCGACGTCTCCTTCGAGGACCAGGTCGGCACGCTCGCCGAGCTACGCCAGCAGGGCGTCATCCGCCACATCGGCTTGTCCAACGTCAGCGTCGGGCAATTGCGCGCCGCCCAGCGGATCACCGATATCGCCGCCGTCACCGCGCACTACAACATCGTCAACCGCACCGGAGCCGACTTGCTGGCAGCCGCCGAGGCGGACGGAGTGGCCTTCTCCCCATGGCACCCCACGACCGCGGCAGACCAGGACGGAACGACCTCGCGCCTGGCTGACGTGCTCGACCCGATCCGGGACCGGCACAATGCCACCACCGCCCAGCTCGCGATCGCCTGGCTGCTGCACCGCTCACCGGTCATGCTCCCCATCCCCGGAACCTCAAGCCCGGACCACTTCCGGGATAACCTCGCCGCCGCCAGCGTCGGCCTCACCAGCACAGAAATACAAGCCATCACCCACCTCATCCCCGAAACGCCGGCCGCGCCAGGTCGCCATGCAAGCCTTCGATGAGGCGGCCAAGGCCCGCCGGGCAGGCAGCGGGGGGCAAACCGTCAGCTGGAAGGGCTCCGGGACGACGACGCCTAAGGCGGCACGTGCTTGTGATTAGATCCAGATCATGATCAGGGCCGTCCGCAGTCTCGCGTGTGCGCTAACGCTGATACCCCTTGCCAGTGTCCTGGCGGCGTGCTCGATTACGGCGAAAGCACCCGGCGTTTCCGCACCGCCAGCCGCTGCATCGCCCGAAGAAGTTGCTCGCGTCTATCTCCGCGCCGCCGTCGCCGGCAACTGCGACCTGACCGCCGAGCTCACCTTGCCCCATACCTGGAACTGGTGCGACGACCCCAGGTTGCTGGACTACCGGTCGGTGCAAAGCGCCAGCTACTTCCCGGCATCCGAGGCCGGTCGCGACGAGGAATGCGTCGCCTTCGAGATGGACACGCACGGCAGCTCGGATGGCAGCATGCCGACCGGCTGGCAGCCGTGGAGCCTCTGCTTCGTCAAAACGCCCGCCGGCTGGCGCATGTTCGACCAGGGCCAGGGGTTAGCCAGCCCGAGACTGGCATTGCTGACTTCCATCGGTCCGCCGCCAAGGCCTACGGCTTGACGATCAGCCCGGCGATCGTGTCCACCGCGTCGACCATGACGTCCGTCTCCCCGACGACGACAGCCACCTCGGGTGGAACGGCACGGGTGCCGGTTAGGTGCTTCACGCCCGCCTGGCCAGCTCCGGCCGGGTAGAGACGCTCCACAAGTTCCGTGTGGAGTCCCCGAAGATCGGGCACGACCGGTCCTGGCTGCCCGGCCAAGCGGCCGGCCAGGTCCGCCATGGCTGCCGCGATCCCGTCCCGGAGGGGGACCAGTCCAGCGAGGGGCGGGTGGGCGGCGGGTTGGCTGGCGTTCATGGCCACGGCGGCGAGAGCATACCGGTGGACGCCGGCCACGATCCCGTCGGCCGCCTCGGTCGTGAGCGCCCCTGACCGATCGGGCTCGATGGCCATCCGCCCGACCGCCGCCTCGGCGTTGGTGCGGGCGAGCCGGGCACTCGATGCGGCCGCGTCGAGTGCCCGCCGGTCGAAGCTGGCCGGGTCAACCTCGGCGTCGAGAACCAGGCGGCTGAAGGCCGCCTGGGCGGTGAGCAGCCGGGCCAGCAGGCGGGGCACCTCGGTCGCGGCCCAGGTCGGCCAGGCCAGAAAGATGGCGAGGGCCAGGGCGATCCCGATCAGGTTGTCGAAGGCCCGGTCGGCCGCCGCGGTGACGGGAGGCAGTCCTCCGAAGGCGGCGAGGAAGACGACGAACGGCGTCCAGCAAAGGGCGTAGAGGCCGTAGTTCGTCTGGCGGACGGTGAAGGTGACGACGGCCATCACCGATACCAGGACGGCCAGGGCGACCGGTCCAGGGCGGAGCTCGGCGGCGATCACCGTGGCCAGGACCGCCCCGGTCACCGTGCCAGCGGCCCGTCCCAGCCCCCGGGTGATGGTCGCGTCAAAGTCCGGCTTCAAGACCATGAGGGCCGCGATGGGGATCCAGTACTCGTGGGACCCCGGCAGGACCCGGTACAAGACGGTCGCCACGGTGACCGCCACCGCCAGCCGCAGGGCGTGACGGCATGCCGTCGAGTCGATGGTGAGGTTGGCTCGAAGAAGCTTGGCGTTGGCCCGGGCGAGTGCTCCAGCCGAGGGGACAGCCAGCGCGTAGTAGGGCAAGGTCCTTCGGTCCCTGGCGGTGACGGTGCCCGCCGTGACCAGGCGCTGGACCGAACGGAGCTGGCCGTGGAGGCCGCGCGTCAGATCGAGGACACGGGCCAACTGGGATGCGCGGACTGACGTCGGGAGTGAGGTGCCAGCCCGGTCGCTCCCGGCCAGCCGCCCCAGGATGAGGGTGGCCTGGGCGATGTTGTCGTGGAGGTCTGTGGCGGGTGGCGGCGGCCGTCCGTCGGCGATCGATCTGGCCACGACGTCAAGCAATCGCCCGCTCGAGCGGGCGACTAGGTCAAGCGAGGTGAGTGCCTGGTGGAGTCGGGCCCGTTCGGATTCGGAACGGATGAGTTGCCGCCGGGCCTCCGCCAGCGCGTGGAGGGAGGTCCGGACGCGCGCTGCCTCGTCGGTAAGGCTCTGGATCGTACTGCTCGGACTCCACCGGACGTGCCGGGACGCCCAGGCCAGCGTTGCCCGGAGATCCTCGGCTACCTTCGGGTCCGCCAGGACCGTTCGCCCCTCCGGGAGGGAGGTGGCGTAGCCGGAGAGGCTGCGGTAGGCGGCGGCCAGGGCGCGGCGTTCGGGGGCCACCTGACGGCGGGGCCACGGGCTGGTCACCACCAGGGCCTGGAGGAGACCGCCCGCTCCGACCTGGGCCGCATGGAACAGAGCGGTCGTGATCCCGACCGGATAGCTCGAGACGATCAAGAACGCGATCGTCCCCAGGGTGGCCACCTGCACGGCCCCGGGGCCGAGAGCCGCCAGCAGCCCCGCGCCGAAGGCGATGCCACCGGCGAGAATGATGACCACCCAGGTCCAGGTCCCGACGATGCCAGCGACAAAGGCGAGGACGGCGAGCGCGACAGCGACCGCAAGCATGGTCGCTGTCCGGCGGTGGCGAGGCTCGAAGGCAGCGAAGGCAGTCAGCAGCGCCCCGACGGCTACGTACGCCCCACCGCCTGGGTGCCCGGTGGCCAGCCCTACGGCCAGGGGGAAGGCAATGCCGACCCCGCAACGCAGACCGGTGCCCAGGCTCAGCTTCGAGCGCTCGACGGCGATGGTCCGTCTCGCCAGACGTTTGACTACGTGTCTAACGTCCATGTGAAAATGCTACCGAGGACCTTCGGGGCAGCTGAGCGGGCACTAGGGACCGTCGTTGACTGGCTCCTGGTCCGGGAGGTTTTCGAGGTACTGGTGGATGGAGCTGATGACCGATGATCCCTCGCCGACGGCCGCGGCGACGCGCTTTATCGACCCGGCCCGGATGTCACCGACGGCGAACATTCCGTCCGCCGAGGTCTCGAAGGGCAGGCGCGTGCTAGTGCGGGCCGGCCCGGCCGGAACCCTGGCGTCGGTCAGCACGAATCCGTCCTCGTCGCACGCGACCTCCGCAGGGAGCCAGGCACTGGCGGGCCGCGCGCCGATAAAACAGAACAGCCCCCCGGCTGGCAGCCGCGTGACCGCGCCCGTGCGGGTGTCCCGCACGTCGACGGACTCCAGGTGGTGGCCGCCGTTGACCGCTGCGACCTCGGCGGAGGCGGCGACGTCGATCCGGTCGCTGGCCGTCACCCGGTCGATGAGGTACCGCGACATCGACGTAGCCAGCGACTCGCGCCTGATCACGATGGTGACGCGCGCGCTCCGGCGGGCCAGGTACAGCGCCGCCTGCCCGGCCGAGTTCCCGCCGCCGAGCACGAAGACATGGCAGCCGGCGCACAATCCGGCCTCCAGGTCAGTGGCGGCGTAATAGATGCCCGCCCCTTCAAGCTGCTGCCAGCCGGGCAGCGGCAGGCGGCGGTACAGGGCGCCGCTAGCGGCCACCACGGCCCGCGCGGAAACCGACGTGCCGTCGGCCAGGCCGACGGTGAAGCACCCGCCCGCCACAGTGACGTGGTCGGCGCGGCACGGGCTGGCGAGCAGCGCGCCGAACCGTTGTGCCTGGATGGTGGCCCGCGTGGTCAGCTCCGCGCCCGATATCCCGTCGGTGAAGCCGAGGTAGTTCTCGATGCGCGAGCTTGACCCGGCCTGGCCGCCCGGCGCGGTGGCGTCCAGTACGGCGACGTCCAGGCCCTCGGAGGCTCCGTAGACCGCTGCCGCCAGTCCGGCCGGACCGGCACCGACAACCACCACGTCATGGCACCGCCCGTGGCCGGGGTACCCGCCAAGGCCCAGCGCCACCGCCAGGGCGGCCGGGTCGGCGTTCTTCAGCACGCGGGTCGGCGTGATCACCGCCGGCAAGTCATCCCCGGCCGCTCCGACGCCGCCGAGGATCTCGGCGGCGTCGTCCGCCTGGTCGATGTCAACCCAGTCATAGGCGATGGTGTTGCGGTTCAGGAAGGTGCGCAGGGCCAGCGCCGCCCCAGACTGGCCGGTGCCGATGACCTCAATGGCGGCGCCCGGAGAGGCGCCGGACACGCGACGCCTCCGGCGGGCGATCAGCGCCCGCAGGAGGAGGTCCGCAACGTCGGTCTCGCGGGCCATGACCTCGCGGAGCCTGGCCGGGGTCACGACCAGGACCGCGCCGTCGGCCGCGGCCCGTGCGGTGAGAAGCGGACGATGGCCAGTCAGCAGGTTCAGCTCGCCAGCAAACTGACCTGGCCCGTGGCGGGCATATTCCACGCCGCGGCCCGGCGAGTCCTTGCTCACGACAACCTCACCGCTCAGTACCACGAGCAGGTCGTAACTGTCATCGGCAGGCGAGGACAAGACCTCGCCCGCCGTGACCAGTCGCGTCGCGCCATACCGGCGCAGGCAGGCCAGCTGGCCGTCGTCCAGCACGGGGTAGGTGGTCGCCTCGCTGACCACGGGCTCGGCGCCTACACCTTCGATGCTGTGGCGAGTTCCCCGCGCAGCATGGCGGCCTTGCGGATGATCCCGTCCGGTGGCGCGGTCCGGCCGCCGTCGGTGATCACGTAGAAAACCTGGCCGTAGTCGCCGGGCTGGTTCCGCCAGGCGAGGCTGGTCGGCCCGACCAGGATCCGGTCGGTCGGGTTGTCGACGACGTGCCGGACTTCGCTGCCGTGCTGGGGGGCCAGCGGGACCCGGTCGATGGTGTTGACGCGGTGCCGGGAGACGTAGGCGAATCCGGCGTCCTCATCGAGGCAGAAGTCGTCGCAGTTGTCGATCGAGGCGACGAATTCGGGCTCGCCAGCGGGATCGAGGCTCGCCTGGTCGACCGGAACGCGCATGAAGACCTTCTGCGCGGTGGAGGTGTAGTACAGGTAGCCGGCGCGGGGGGCATAGCGGATGCCGTTGACGCCAGGCTGGGGCGGCGGCGCCACCGCGCTGTCGGGATCCCAGGCCATGGTGTCGTGGGACAGCCAGACCCGGCCCGTCGCGCTGCGGGCGCCGTCGGCGAGGTCGACCCGCCAGATGAGCCCGGCGAAGCAGTCGGCCAGGGCCAGCACGCCGGGACCGAGCATGGTGGCGCCGTTTAGCCCGCGGACCCGGTCATCGAAGGTGAAGATGATCTGCGGCTCTACCGGCTTGCCCGGGACCCACCCGGTGAGGTCGACCCGGGCCAGGTGCGACTCGTGCGTGGAGTAAAGATCGGACAGGCTGACGATGAACACGTCCGGCGCGGCCTCGGCGATGCCCAGGATGTAATGCCCGAACGTGTGCACCAGGACCGGAGGGGCCTCAGCGCGGGGAGGGCCGGGGACCCACCACAGTTCCTTCTTCTGCACGGTGGTGACCAGGACCGAGCCGTCAGCGCGGACGGCGAGGTTCTCCAGGAAGTAGCCTTCCGGGAAGTAGGCGACCGGGGTCAAGACGACCGCCGGCAACGGAGCCATCGGCATGTGGCTGCCCCTTTCTCACTGGCTCTGGAAGGACGCCGGCGGGCCCGCGAGACCACGCCGTAGCCGTCATCGGCCAGCCGCCCGGCGATCGCCGCCCCTATCCCCCGGCTGGCACCGGTGACGATCACCACGCCTTTGCCCTGATCACTCATAGTTATAACCCCTTCACCTTAGGCTAGACCCAATGCCGGGGAGTCAGGGATTCAGGCCCAGTTGCCGCTCGTTCCGGGGATTCGGCGAGCGCGCCGCGACGGCGTCAGGTGCCCTAGTCGGGGGCGGGCTCGAGCACCGCCCGGAGCTCGGCTCGTGAGGTCACCCCTAGCTTGGGGAAGAGCTGGTACAGGTGGGTGCCGACGGTGCGGTGGGAGATGTAGAGCCGCTCGCCGATCTCGCGGTTGGTCAGGCCGTCCGCGGCGAGCTGGGCGATCTGGAGTTCCTGCGGGGTCAGCTGGTCCCACGCCTGCGGCAGGCGCCGGCGCACCGCGTCGCCCGAGGCGCGAAGCTCCCGCAGGGCGCGGTCGGCGAACTGCACCGAGCCCAGCGCGGTGAGAGCGTCGGCTGCCTCCCGCAGCGGCGCGCGCGATTCGGTATTGTGCCGGCGCCGTCGCAGCCACGTGCCGTAGGCGAGCTGGGCCCGCGCGCGGTACGACGGCCAGCCCGTCGTCGAGGCGAGGGCGGCGGCGAACCGCTGCGCGGCAGTGGCCTCGTCGGCCAGGAGAGCTCGTGCGTAGCTGAGCTGGGCGAGCAGGTGCCCGGCCCGGGTCTGGGCCGCGATGGCCTCCCATTCGCTGACGAACCGGCGTACCTCGGAGAGGTCGCGCTCGGCGTAGACGGCGGCGGTGACGATGTCGGCCAGCGCCCACCCGCGCACGAACGGCAGGTGGGCGATGTCGGCCGGGTCGAAGATGCGGGCGAAATGGTCATAGGCGTCGGTGAAGCGCTCGCCGGCCAGGGCTATCCGGCCGCGGGCCAGCTCGACGACGGCCAGCAGCGGGTTAGCGCCCATCGGCAGCAGCACCGCCTCGGCCTCGGCGGCGAGCTCGCCCGCGGCGGGGTCGCCCCGCTCCCCCGCCGCGAAGGCCAGCGCCGCCTTGGCGACGGCCACGAAACGGAGTTGCCTGGTCTCCGTGGCCATCCGGGCCGCCTCGGCGGCGGCCGGGACAGCCGCCCGGATGTCGCCGCGGCGCAGGCATGCCCAGGCCTCGAAGACGCGGGCCGCGGTGAGCTGCTGCAGGTGCCCGGCCGCCCGGAACCCCTCACCCGCCTCGCGCAAGAACGGCAGGGCCAGGTCATCCGCCCAGACCGCGGAGGCCGCCCCGCCCGCGGCCATCAGTTCCATGGGATCGGTAAGGCTTGCGGGGGCAAGCGCGGTAAGGCGGTCGATGACCTCGCGCCCCTGGTGCACCGGGTCGGAGTACCCGAGGACGGCCAGGAAAAGCGGATCATCACGGGACGCCGCGACCCGGTTCGCGACGTCGACGATCCGCTCGCGCGTCTCATCGTCGGGGTTTCCGAAGTGCAGTCGCAGTGACACCACTTCGATCGCCTCCAGCGCCCGCACGTTATCCCCGGCGGCGGCCAGGTCCTCCGCGACCCGGACGAAGCCCGCGATGCTGTCCGGCCCCGACCAGCTGCCGCCCAGCATCTCCAGCAGGTAGGCCACCATCGTCCGTTCATAGGCGCCGAGCGCCAGCTGCCGTGCCTCGCGGGCCAGCCGCATGCTGGTGTCCCAGCGGCCGGCCAGGTACGCCAGGTAGGCCGCCCGGGCCAGCCGCTGCCCTCGCCGCGGCTGGTCGCTGAGGCTGGCGGCCAGTTCCAGGGCCGCGACCGCCACGTCGCTTCCGCCGCGCAGCCCGGCGCGCTCGGCTAGCTCAGCGAGGTCAGCCGCCACGGTTTCCGAAGGCCGGTCCGCCGCGGCGGCGCGGTGCCAGACGCTCCGGTCCGGCTGCCCGGCCTGCACCTGGGCCAGCGCGGCATGCCCCCGCCTGCGCTCGGCCGGGGTCGCGGCCTGCTGCACGGCCGAGCGCATCAGCGGGTGCCGGAAGCGGAAGCGGCCCGACTCAGCAACGCCCAGGCCCCCGGCCGCTGCCGGACCGAAAGCATCTTCGTCCAGGGGATGGGCCAGCATCAGCCCGGCTGCTTCCAGCAGGTCGCTGGTCTCACCGCTGTCGTCCAGGGACGCCAGGAGCAGCAGCGTACGGGTGCCGGCCGGGAAGTCAGGCAGCCGGGCCGCGAACGCCTCCTCCAGCCGGGTAGTCAATGGCAGCGTGGCCAGGGGCGCGTCGCCGTGGCCGGCGAGTCCCTTCGGCAACTCGATGAGGGCCAGCGGGTTGCCCGCCGCCTCATGTAGCAGCCGGGCGCGCAGGTCCGGCGGGAGGCCCGCGGCACGGAAGCTGAGCAGGGCGTCCGACGCCGCTTCATCCAGTGGCGGGATGCGCAGGTCAGGGAGACCGATCTCATCGGCCGGGCTGCCTGCTCCCTCCCGGACGCTGAGCAAGAGGATCACCGGATCCATGTCAAGCCTGCGCCCCATGAACCCGAGCACCTCGCGTGACGGCCCGTCTAGCCATTGCGCGTCCTCCACCACGATCAGCAAGGGAGCCTTAGCGGCCGCGTCGGTGATCACCCCGAGTGCGCCAAGAGCGATCAGGAAGACGTCTGGTGCCTTTGCGTCCAGGACTTCGGTGATGCCGAAGGCCATCTCCAGGGCCCGCCGCTGCGGCCCGGGGAGCTTGTCCAGCGTGTCGGGGAGAGGGCGCAGCAACTGGTGCAGCCCGGCGAAAGCGAACCGCGCCTCCGACTGCACCCCGGTCGCTGTGGCGACGGTGAGCCCGCGGTCCCGTGCCCGGGTAGCGGCCCGCGCGATCAGCGCTGACTTCCCGATGCCCGCTTCACCGCGAAGGACCAGCGCGCCGCCGCGGTCGGATACGTGGTCGATCAGGTCATGCAACCGTGCCAGTTCCTGATCCCGGCCGTAAAGCGGCGAAATAGTCCCATCCACGGCCGTCAGGATAACGTGAACGCAAGGTTAACTTCCGTCGCCTCGCACGCTGATCTGGCGGATTCGCTCCGCGCGCTGGCCCTGCGCGACCAGCACGCTCGCGACGGCCTGCGCGAACCCCGGCGGCCCGCAGATGAAGGCGCGCGGCCGGTCGCGGGCCGGCCAGGACACCTGCGACAGGAGCCGGCCATCGATCCGGCCCTGGTGCCCGTGCCATGTGCGCGGCCAGTCGCGCGTGAGCGCGAAGCGGATGTCCACCTCGTCGTAGGCGGCCAGGCGCATGAGCTCTTCGCGGTAGATCACGTCCGGCAGCGACCGGGCCGAGTAGAGCAGGCGCACCGGCACGTTGCCCGGGCCGGCCTGCCAATGCCGCAGCATCGAGCGGAAGGCCGCGATGCCCCGGCCGCCGGCCACGAGAAGCGCCGGCTCACGGGCGGACTCATCCCAGACGACATCGCCGGCCGGCCCGCGCACTTCAAGCTGGTCCCCCGCCCTGAGTTCCCAGCCGCGCTCAACGGTGAGCATCACGTGGTCATCGTGAGGAGCGGAAGCGATCGAGTAGCTTCGCTGAACGCGGCGCCCATCCGCCGCGGGCAGCCGGAGGTCAACCTGCTGGCCTGGCCGGTGCCCGGGCCAGCCGGGCAGGTCGAGGACGATGCTGATGGCGCGCGGGGTCTCCGTGACGAGCTCGGCCACCGTGCCGAGCTGCCAGGGCCACCTTGAGAGGGCCGTTCCGCTCACAATGCGAGAACCGTAAACCGCCCTCGATGGCGGGCGCATACGTCGTTTGACTCACGAGCTAAGTCACGTGACGCATACTCCCCGGCGGGCGGCTGCCTAGCGTGGCCGATGAGCACAACGGCTTCGTCGCAGGCCGGCAATGAAAGGGAAGGTCATCCATGACTGATGTTCGCAACGTCGTCCTTGTCCACGGCGGTTTCGTCGACGGGTCCGGCTGGCAGGGCGTCTACGACGCGCTGAAGGCCGACGGCTACACCGTGGCCATCGTGCAGAACCCGACCCTGTCGCTGGCCGGCGACGCCGCCGCCACCCGGCGGGTCATCGACGGCCTGGACGGCCCGGTCGTCCTGGCCGGCCACTCCTACGGCGGGGCCGTGATCACCGAGGCCGGCCTGCACGACAACGTCGCCGCCCTCGCTTACATCACCGCGTTCGCGCCCGACAAGGGCGAGTCGGTCAACACGCTCATCGCCGGCTTCCCGGCCGACGGGCCGCAGCCGCCGATCCTGCCGCCCACTGACGGGCTCCTGCTGCTGGACCGGGACAAGTTCCACGCTTCCTTCGCCGGCGACCTGCCCGCCGGGCAGGCCGCGTTCATGGCCGACTCCCAGGTGCCCTGGGGCGTGGAGGCTCTCGGCGGGCCGATCAGCGAGGCCGCCTGGCGGGTCAAGCCGTCCTGGTACCTGGTGGCCGGCGACGACCACATGATCCCCCCGCCAGCCCAGCGCGCCATGGCCGAGCGGATCGGAGCGCAGACGGTTGAAGTCCCCGGCAGCAGCCACTCCGTCTACGTCTCACAGCCCGCCGCCGTCGCCAGCCTGATCAAGCAGGCCGCCCGCGGCTGACGTGCCCTTTTCCCCGCCCCCCTCCCCGTCTACTGTCAAGGAGTTCCCCCATGGCCCCTGAGATCACCCGCCGCCACGTGCTCGTCACCGGAGCGGCCGTCGCCGGCACGGCAGCAGCGTTCGCGCCGCTCACGACGGCGTCCGCCGCCACTCGCTCCGACGGCGGCACCGCTAAGGCCAAGCCGACGATCGTGCTCGTGCACGGCGGGTACGCCGACTCGTCGTGCTGGAACCGGACCCTGTCGTACCTGCAGGGCCGGGGTTACACCACGATCTGCGGGGCCAACCCGCTGCGGGGCATCCCGACCGACGCACCGTACATCGCCAGCCTGCTGGACTCCATCACCGGGCCGGTCGTCCTGGTCGGCCACTCCATGGGCGGCACCGTCACCACCAACGCCGCCGCCGGCAAGAGCAACGTCAAGGCCCTGGTCTACATCTCCGCATTCGTCCCCGACGTGGGCGAGACGCAGGGCGAACTGATCGCCAAATACCCCGGCAGCGAGGTCATGGCCGTCACCGTGGCGGTCCCGTACACGAAGGCCGACGGCTCCACCGGAACCGACCTGTACCTTGGCCCGGACGGCCAGGCGGCGTTCTGCGCGGACATCCCCACGCATGAATTCCGGCTCCTGCAGGCCACCCAGCGACCGTTCGACGAGGACTCCTTCATCTACCCGACGACGGCCGCCGCGTGGCACACGATCCCGGTGTGGGGGCTGGTCGCCGGCCAGGACAAGACGATTCCGCCCGCGGCCGAGCGCTGGATGTACAGCCGCGCCGGCGCCCGCAAGATCGTCGAGGTGCCAACCTCCTCGCACTGCGCGATGCTCAGCCACCCGAAAACCGTCGCCGACCTCATCGACCAGGCGGCCAAGGCGACCAGCTAACCCGGCCGTTCCGGTGCCCCGGCCCGCGATCAACGGGCCGGGGCACCTCCGCCACTTACTCCGGCTCGAGGCACCCGCCGGCCTCGCCCGCATCCTCCAGGAGGACTAGCCCAAGGCGCTCGCCGAGGGCGGGGCTATCTCGCGCCAAGATGCCGGAGGCAACCTGCAGGGTAGTGACCCGCGGAGATGACCGGCTGATGCCATTCGCCCCGGAGTCCCCCCCCCGCAAAAGGTCCTGTGAGGATCGCGCGGTAACTCTGCCTGGTGCCAGATCGCCGGGAAGTTGCCGGCCATGAGATCTTGAGCGTGCTTGAGTCGCCAGGCGATCGACGAGCGGTGCCGTTGCGGCGCCGAGTTCAGCAGCCTGGTGAGCAGGGCCCGTGCCCGTAGCAGCACCATCGGAGAGCGGGCAGCGGACTCGATGAGGTCGTCCAGGCTTGTCCGCAGGTAGTCGTCCCAGGAAGGCAGGGCCAGGACCACCCGGACCGTCCCGGATTCGTCGGCGACTTCAGCGACGTCAAGGTCGCGGGTTACCAGAGGGCTGAGGATGCCCTGGATGGTGTCGAGTACCTGGACGGCGGTGGCCGGATCGTTGACCGCGGGGGACAGTGCCCGCAGGCCGATGTCAGCGAGGAGCCGGAAGGCGAACAGCGGATCCTGGCCGAAGGTGCGTTCCCGGCCGGGCACCAGCCCGCGCAGGACGGCCGCGTCAGTCACGTCGCCACCGTGCAGGCCGGCGACCGGGGCACCGTGCTGGAGGGTGTCGCCTATTCCGGCCTGGAGCACGATGACGGCGCTCCCGGCCGCGTCGAGCAACCGGGGCAGGTGGACCTGTTGCAGGATGGCCTGCCCGTATGGCCAGATGACGGTGCGGCGCAGCGGCGGCAGCGCAACGGCCGGGCGCGGCGCGGCCGGGCACGGCCGGCGGTACAGGTCATCGAGGATGCCGCGGCCTTCCGCCGCGATCGCCGCCAGCGTCGGTGCGAGCTGAATGGACGCGAAGGCCCTCAGTTGCAGGACGCGCATCAAGGCGACGACGGCAAGAACGGCCGCTACCTCCACGGCGGGCACGATCACCGACACCTGCGGGTCGTTGCCGATGACCAGGGCTGCGGTGATCGAGAACACGAACACGCCCACGGCGACGCCGAAGGTTTGCCATAGGACCGGGTCGTCGCGGAACAGGTTCAGTCTTGGCGAAAGGCTACCGAAGGCCCACTGCACAACCAGGAAGAGCAGCGAGAAGATGATGCTGACCAGGCCCAGGGTGCCGAAGCCGATGGTGACCAGCGCCTCGACTACCCGGGTGCTGGCCACGCTGGTGCCGGTGGTGATCCGCGGCAGCAGCAGGCCCAGCCCTAGCCCGGCGAGCACGCACACCAACTGCACCAGCCCGGCCCCCAAGCGCCGCTGCGGACGGCCGAACCGGCCCGGCTTCCCGGCGGCGGGCGGCCGCGCCGCCACGGGTGACGATCCCGCCCTGAACATGCCGTGGCTGCTCCCGCCCCTGACGACGATTGTGACCAGGACGCTACGGATACCCGGGCCGGCCAGCATCCCCCGCACGGGGTGAAGCCGGGGCCGCCGGAATAACCTGTCGCGATCAAGGACAAGGCCCGGTACTGTGCTCGATGGCACAGGAACCGACATAGGGGACACATCCCGTGACTGCCGATGCTGGGCGGCTGCACAGACTCCTTAACCGCGTCCTTTCCGATGACCCGCTGGTCCGGGCGACGGCGATCCAGAGCGCGATATTCGCGTTCGGCACCGGAACGTTCATCACCGGCGAGGCCGTCTACTCCATCAAGATCATCGGGCTCACCGTGGCCGAGGCCGGCCTTGGCCTCACCATCGGCATGGCGTCGCAGTTCCTGGTCTCCATACCCTTCGGGCGCCTCGCCGACCGGATTGGCGCCCGGACTTGCTGGGGCATTGGCAACGCACTGCAGGCAGTGGCGTTCCTGGGCTGGCTGTTCGTGCACGGCTTCTGGCCCTTCATCGCCGTGATCGTCGGCCGGGAGGTGACCGCGCAACTGGGCCAGATTGGCTGGTCCACCTACCGGCTGGCCGCCTTCCCCCGCGAGACCAGGGTCCGCTCCGGCGCCTACAACCGGGCGGCCCTCAATGTCGGCTTCACGATGGGTGCCCTGTTCGGCGGCGTCGCGCTGGCGACGGGCTCCCTGACCGTCATCCGGTTCATCCCGATCCTGACGGCGGTCATCCTCCTCATCGGCGCCGCCATGATCAGGCGACTGCCGGGGGCGATCACTGAGCCTTCTGAAACCCAGCCCGCGAAGGCCCAGCCCTCCGCGGTCGCACCTGACGTTCCGCGGGGTCGCCCGGCCATCCGGAACGCCGGTTTTATCGTCACCTCGTTCTTCGACGGACTGTTGTCATCGCACCAGACACTGCTGCTGACCGTCATCCCGCTCTGGCTGGTCGCCGACACCAATGCCCCGCGCGTCCTGCTGGCCTGGCTGTTCGCCACGAACACCATCGGTGCCGTCCTGTTCCAGGTACCGGTCTCCCGCACTGTGAAGGACCTGAAGACAGCCATGCGGGCCGAGGCCCGGGCGGCGGCGTTCATGGTGGCGTCCTGCCTGATCATCCTCGTCACCGATCACACGGTCATCTGGCTGACCATCCCGCTGATCTGGCTCGCCCACGTGACGGTCACCGGCGCGGAGCTCTTCGAGTCCTCCGCCTCCTGGAGCCTGCAGTCGGAGCTGAGCGACCAGTCCCGGCTCGGTGACTACCAGGGAGTCGCCTCCGTGGCCAACACCCTCGGCATGATCTGGACCCCGGCGTTGTACACCTTCCTGGCGACCGACTTGCACGCCACGGGCTGGCTGATCATCGCGGCAATCGTGGTGACCGGCGCCGCGGGAATCCGTCCCTCGGCCCGGCTGGCCGAGCGCTACCTGGAGGAAGACCACAGCGCGGCCAAGCCGGCCCCGGCCGTGGCCGAGTAACGCCAGGGTGGCCCTACCCCTTCACTGAGCCGGAGAGCATTCCCCGGATGAACTGCCGCTGGAACACGAAGCTGAGCACGATGACTGGCAGCGAGACCAGGATCGCGGCGGCCGACAGCAGGTTGACCTGCACCAGGTAGCGTCCGGAGAAGGCGCCCAGGCCAAGGGTGATCGGCTGGTGGGCGGGGTCGGACACGAGGATCAAGGCCAGGAAGTAGTCGTTCCAGGTCCACAGGAAGCTCAGGAGCACGAGCGTGAGCACCGCCGGGCGCGCCAGCGGGAGGTAGACGCGCCACAGTTGCGCCCATGAGCCTGCCCCGTCGATCCTGGCCGCCTCGCCAAGCGAATCGGGAACGGCCCGGAACGCGGTGCGCATCCAGAAGGCGCCGAAGCTGACGCCCATCCCCAGGTGGGCGAGGATGATGCCCTGGTAGGTGTCGACGATCCGGTAGGACAGGAAGTCGTAGTACAGCGGGACGACGAACGCTTCCATCGGGAGCATGAGGCCGAGGATCACCA
>Ga0335072_10006036_pt1 | contig 17775 bp, 14 predicted proteins | sample Lox_Sample_21_FD_206725 | JGI IMG/M metagenome (GOLD analysis project Ga0335072, IMG submission 206725) | Soil microbial communities from Loxahatchee National Wildlife Refuge, Florida, United States - Lox_Sample_2.1 | ecosystem: Environmental > Terrestrial > Soil > Wetlands | place: USA...
CGCTTTGGCGGTATCGATCGTGCTGCCGCCGCCAAGCGCCACCAGCCCGTCCATCCCGTCGGCCCCGGCCAGCGCCTCGCGCACGCCGGCGATCTCGGCGTGCGGCTGCACCTCGTGGAAGCGACGCGCCACCGGAAGCTCGAACTCGCGCCACCGCTCGGTGCTGATCAGGAGCGGCCGGGTGATCGACAGCTCGTCGAACACACCCGGAAGCGTGTCGAGACCCCAGCGGACGATCATGGCGCGATCAAATCACAGCCGCTTCCCCCCGGTCGCCCGGCCCGCTCGGGAAGTTTCTTCAGGATGGAGGCAGTTTCTTCCCGGGCGCTTTTATTGTTCGGCCGGACCGCCGGCCGCGATGCCCGCCTGCAGCCTCCGCATCCCGGCCAGCCATCGGTCGTAGTCCATCGCCTTGCGCTGGAAGAACGTGAGCACCTCGGGATGGGGCAGGATCAGGAACTGCTCGCGGTCGATCGCCTCCATGACCGCGTCCGCCACCTGCTCGGGCTCGAGCATGGCGCCGGCGCTCCGCACCACGTGATGGGCGAGCTCGTCGCCCTGGGCCATCGCGGTGCGCACGCCCATCGGGCACAGGCAGCTGACCCGGAGACCGCGGTCGCCGTACGTGACCGACAGCCATTCGGCGAACGCCACCGCCGCGTGCTTGGTCACCGCGTACGGCGCCGAGCCGATCTGGGTGATCAAACCCGCGGCCGAGGCGGTGGCCACGAAGTACCCCTCCCCGCGCTCGAGCCAGCCCGGCAAGAGCCGCCGCGCCGCCAGGATGTGCGCGCGTATGTTGACCGCGAACGCCTGATCCCACACCTCATCCGGCGTGTCGATCGGATCCTCACCGATCGCCACGCCGGCGTTAGCAAAGAACACCTCGACCGGGCCGAGCTCCGCCTCGATGCGGGTGAGGAGCGCCTCCACCGCGCGCTCGTCCGTCACGTCCGCGGGCACCGCCAGATGCCCGGATCCGAGCTCCTCGCCGACGCCCCGCAAGGCGCCCGCGTGGACGTCCGTGGCGGCCACGCGCGCGCCCTCCTCAGCGCACCGGAGCGCCAGCGCGCGGCCGATCCCGCCCGCGGCGCCGGTGATCACGACCACCCGATCGCGCAGTTTCACCGCCCCATTATGTGGTTTTCCTCGCCAGAGCCTCGGTTCCGACCGATGGCAGAGCGAGGAAAGCGAGGGATGCGATGAGCTCTACCCGCACGGTCTCGCCATGAAGCCTGGCGCCGGCCCCTCGGCTAGCGGCGCTCGGCGTCGACCGCCCGCAGCACCTGCTGCATGTACTCGATGTGTTGGCGCATGGCACGCTCGGCGGCCGACCGCTGGTGGCGCCTGATCGCCCGCACGATCAGCTCGTGCTGGGCGATGATCTCGTCCGCGTCAAGGGCATGAGCCACGTGCGCGACCAGCGACGGCTGGAGCACATCGAGGATCCAGCCGGTGAACGTGACCAGCAGCTCGTTGCCGGCGGCGGCCGCGATCGCCCGGTGAAAGCGGGTGTCGGCCAGCCGGAACTCTTCGGTGCCGGGATCTCGGCCCCTCGCCGTGGCGATCGAGTCGAGCAGCACCGCCACCGTCGTCTCGTCCGCGAGTTCAGCGGCGAGGCCCGCCAGCGGCACCTCGAGGAACATCCGGGACTCCAGCAGCTCGCACAGCGTCACGCTTTCTGACTCGAGCATCACGGCGATCGACTCGCTCACGTGGCGGCCGATGCCGGCGCCCGTGGTGTTCTCCACGAACACGCCGCCGGCGCGGCCCTTCTGCACCCGGATCAGATGCGACCCGGCCAGCCGGCGCAACCCCTCGCGCAGGGTTGGGCGGCTGACCCCGAACTCGCGGGCGAGCTCGTGCTCAGTTCCGATCCGGTCCCCCGGCCGGAGGCCTTCGCGCTCGACGTACCGGCGGATCTCGCGGGCGATCTGCTCGCTCGCGTCCGCGTGGACCGCCTGAAACCTCGGCGCCTGGCGGGAACCGGCGGCAGTTGACATGCGTCGAGTTTATGGCCGCTCCCCATCCGTCCGCGCATCCTGCCCATCGGCCGCTAAGCAAACGTGGCGCTTTACCGATAACGACCAGCATGCGAAGAACCCGCGCGCGCGTGGAGAGGGCGCCCGGGGTCGGCCGGCCGCCGTCCCCTGAGCGCTATCCGATGCTGTTCGACCGGGCTTCGGTCGGCATCGTCACGGTTGGGCCGGACGCGCGAGCCGTCGAGGCCAATCCGGCCATCGAGCGGATGCTCGGCTGCGAGCCCGGCGAGCTGATCAACATGGACCTGACCGGCTTCGGCCATCCGGATGACGCGGAGGTCAACAAGGACCTGCCGGAGAAGCTGCACGGGAACGCGCGCGGCTACGAATACGAGAAGCGCCTCATCCGCAAGGACGGCGGGGTCATCTGGTGCCGGATCAAGGTGTGGACCGACGCCGCCGCGACGGGTTCCGACCAACGTCGCGTCGCCATGCTCGAGGACATCACCGAGAGCAAGCTGGCGGCACTCGCGCTCGAGGAGCGGGCCAGCCGGCTCGAGCGCATCATCGCGACACAGCGCGACATCTCCGCTGCCTCCTCGGTCGATCTCGAGCACGTGATGGAGGTGATCGTCGATCGGGCCATGGCGCTGACGCGCGCCGAGGGAGCGATGGTCAGCCTGATCGAGGGCGACACGGTGGTGACGCGGGCCGCCAAGGGAATCGCCGCGGGATTCCGAGGGAACCGCCGCCCGCTGAGCCAGAGCGTGACCCGCTTTGCCATCGCGGACCGCCTCCCCCTGTTGATCGAGCACGCCGAGGACGACCCCCGCCTCAACGCGCAGGTCCGCGCGAAGGTCGGCGATCGCTCCCACATCTGCGTGCCGCTGTTCGGCGGCGACGAGCCCGTTGGGGCGCTCAGCGTGATGAGCACGTCCGAGGTGGAGCGGCTGAATGAGGAGGACCGCCAGACCCTCGAGCTCCTGGCCGGCGTCCTGTCGGAGGGGGTCAGCCGCGCGGCGGAGTCCGAGGCCAAGCGCAACCAGCTCGAGGCGCTCGCCCGCTTCGAGGCGATTTACCAGGGCGCCCTCAGCGGTGTACTGGTGATGAGCGCCGACGGGCACGTCATCGATGCCAACCCGGCAATGGTCGAGCTGCTCGGGTTCGATTCTCCCGATCAGATTGAGCGGGAGTTCGCGCTGCACATCCATCCCGACGACCGCGAGCAGGTCCTGACCGCGGTCCGCGAGCTGCTCGCGGGCGACTCGAACTCGCTGCACCAGCAGCACCGGCTGACGCGCGCCGACGGAAACGTGGTGTGGGTGTCGGCCTCGCTGTCGATCGTTCGGGAGGCTGACGGCCGTCCGAGCTTCGGCATCGTGATGGTGCAGGACGACACCGAGCGCAAGGCCGCCGAGGAAGCGCTGCTGCGCCAGTCCGAGCTCAACGAGCATCAGGCCCTGCACGACGGCCTCACCGGCCTGCCCAACCGCACCCTGTTCCGCGATCGGATCGAACAGGCGATCGCGGTCGCCCATCGCGAAGACGGCCAGCTGGCGGTCGCGATGATGGACCTCGACCGCTTCAAGGACGTCAACGACTCACTCGGCCACCACGCCGGCGACGCGCTCCTGGTCGAGATCGGGCAGCGGCTGCGCGGCGTGCTGCGCTCCTCGGACACCGTGGCCCGCCTGGGCGGCGACGAGTTCGGGGTGCTGATCTCGAAGCCCCGCACCGATCGTGACGTGGCGCTCGTGATCGAGAAGGTCCGTGCCGTGCTCGAGCAGCCGGTGATCGTCGACGACCTCGCCCTGCCCGCGGAGGCGTCGATCGGGATCGCCATGTTCCCGGCCCACGGCCAAGATGTCGACACGCTGCTACGGCACGCCGACGTGGCCATGTACAGCGCCAAGGATGAGAAGACGGGCTACGTCTTCTACGACGACTCGCGTAGCGAGAGCGATCCGGCCCGGCTCACGCTGGTGAGCGAGCTGCGCCGCGCGATCGAAGAGCGCGAGCTGGTGCTCTACTACCAGCCGAAGGCGGCGCTGGCCAACGGCGCGGTCAAGTCGGTCGAGGCGCTGCTGCGCTGGAACCACCCCACGCGGGGTCTGGTTGGCCCCGACGAGTTCATCCCGCTCGCCCAGCAGACGGGGTTGATCAAGCCGCTCACCCTGTACGTGCTCGACGAGGCGCTCTCGCAGTGCCGGGCCTGGACGCACGCGGGCATGTCACTGAACGTGGCGATCAACATCTCGATCCGCAACCTCCTCGACGCGCACTTCCCCGAGCTGGTCAGGACCCTGCTCGAGAAGTGGCAAGTCGATCCGGCGATGCTCGAGCTGGAAATCACCGAATCGACCGTTCTCTCCGATCCCGTCCGCACCAAGCGCGTCCTCGACAGGCTTTCGGCGATGGGCATCGTCCTGTCGATCGACGACTTCGGGACCGGCTACTCATCGCTCTCATACCTGAGCCAGCTCCCGGTCCACGAGATCAAGATCGACCGCTCGTTCGTGATGAACATGGCCGAGTGCGAGAACGACGCGGTGATCGTGCGCTCGACGATCGACCTCGCGCGCAACCTGGGCCTGCACGTGGTGGCTGAGGGAGTCGAGACCGAGCGGGCCTGGCACGAGCTCAACGAGCTCGGCTGCACGATGGCGCAGGGCTATTACCTGAGCCGGCCCGTGCCGGCGGCCCAACTGACGGAGTGGCTCCAGTCCCGGCCCGACGGCTGCGCGCCGGCGCCGATCCGGCGCGTCGCCTGAGGCGCCGCCTCACGCCCCTGCGGCCGTCCCAAGGCGCCGCCGACCATCCAATTCCTTGACCTCATCGGGGATCATCGGGCCGTCGCCGGCCGGATCGGCCACACCTTCCTCGAGCCACCGGTAGCGGCCATCGAGCACCTTCGCCGCTGCGGCGCGGTTCTCGTCGTCGTCGTTGGCCCACAGCTCGGTGAACACCACCTCGGTGCGGCGCTTGGCCTGCTGGCAGAAGAGCTCGGCCAGCTCCCGGGCCTCGGTGCGGCGCTCGGGGTGCTCCCGGCCAAGGGTGTCGGCGTACGCCACGGCAGCCGACATTGCGAACAGCTCAGCCCCGATGTCGACCAGCCGACCCAGGAACGCTTGGCGGTACTCGAGCTTGGCCTGCCAGCGCGTCATGCCGTAGAAGATCGCCCGCGCGAGTTTCCGCGAGGCTCGCTCCACGTAGCGGGCGTAGGAGGCCAGCGGCCCGAGCTCGTCGTAGGAGCGCGGGTTCTGGCCCTTGCCGACGGCGAGCTGCGGAAGCCACTTGCCGTAGAACGCGCCGGCCCGGCCCGCGGCGGCGAGCTTGGTTTTGACGTCACCACCCGGCTCGAGGAGGTCCCCGGCGACCTGAAGGTGCTGGTCCACGGCCTCGCGCGCGATCAGCAGGTGCATGATCTCGGTCGAGCCCTCGAAGATGCGGTTGATCCGCATGTCGCGGAGCGCCTGCTCGGCCGGCACCGGCTTCTCGCCTCGCGCCTTCAGCGACGCCGCCGTCTCATAGCCCCGGCCTCCGCGCACCTGGATGAGCTCGTCGAGAACCTTCCAGCCCATCTCGGACGCGTAGAGCTTCGCGAGCGCCGCCTCGATCCTGATGTCGTTGGACTTGTCGTCGGCCAGGCGGCTGGCCACGTCGAGCATCGCCTCGAGCCCGAAGGCGCTGCCGGCGATGAACGCGATCTTCTGGGCGACGGCGTCGTGCTTGCCGATCGGCCGTCCCCACTGGACGCGTTCGTTGGCCCACTCGCGGGCCACCTTCGTCGCCCACTTAGCCTGCCCGATGCAGATCGCCGGCAGGGCCAGACGGCCGGTGTTGAGCGTCGTCAGTGCGATCTTCAGCCCCTGCCCTTCCTTGCCGATCCGGTTCTCTTCCGGCACGAACACGTTCTCCAGCCGGGTCACGGAGTTCTCAATCCCGCGCAGGCCCATGAACGCGTTGCGGTGCTCGACCGTGACCCCGTCGCTGTCGTACGGGAGCACGAACGCGCTGATCCCGCCCCTGTGGCCATCGCTCTTGGGAACCTGCGCCATCACCACCACGATGTCGGCGATTGCGCCGTTGGTGGCCCACAGCTTCAGCCCATCGAGCACGTAGCCGCCGTCCGCCGGCGTGGCAGTTGTCGCCAGACGGGCCGGGTCCGAGCCGACATCTGGCTCGGTGAGCAGGAAGGCGCTGATCTTGTCACGCGCCACCAGCGGCAGCCATTTGCGCTTCTGCTCCTCGGTGCCGAACAGCCGCAGCGGCTCGGCGACGCCGATCGACTGGTGCGCGCTCAGGAGCGCCGAAAGCGATGCATGCCAGGTTCCCGCCAGCGCCAGCGCCCGGTTGTAGTAGACCTGCGAGAGGCCGAGGCCGCCGTACTCCTCGGCCACCTTCATGCCGAGCGCCCCCATGCGCTTGAGGCCCTCGATCACGTGGTCGGGGATCTTCGCGTCGCGCTCGATCTCGAGCGGGTCGACGTCGGCCCGCAGGAACTCCTCGAGGCTCGAGAGGAACCGTTCGCCCTTCTCCACGGCCCGTGGATCGAGGCGGGGCTGCGGGTGAATCAGGTCCAGCCGGAAGTTGCCCAGGAACAGCTCCTTGCCGAAGCTCGGAAGCCTCCACTCGGACTCGCGCGCGGCCTCGGCGACGTCGCGGGCTTGCCTTTCTGAGACGGTGCTGGACATGAGCGTTTCTCCTCTGCGACGGTTTCCGGGATATTGAAGCTATCTATCCGAGGAGGTTTGCGTTGAAGCTCAGCGCGCGTAATCAGCTCAAAGGCACCGTCACGAACATCAACAAGGGGGCCGCGATCGCGAACGTCGTGCTCGACGTAGGCGGACAACGCCTGGTCGCCTCGATTACCGTCGAGGCCGTTGACGACCTCGGGCTGCACGAGGGCAGCGAGGTCACCGCGATCGTCAAGGCCTCCGACGTGATCATCGCCACCGGCGCCGGCTGAGCCCTGGGGAGCGCCCGCACCCGCGAGACGTTCGTCCGCGCCCGCTACAGATCGCACCTGCTGCTGCCGATAAGGCGGCAAAACGGAGTGTTGGAGGGCGTGGGATGACTCAGGTGCACACGAGCAGGGCCGCAGCGCAGGCGGAGAAAACCGCCGCGGGCGTGAAAGCCCTTTACGGTGTGCTTGGCCTGATCGTGCTCGGGTACGCCGTCTCCCTGGTCGTGCGCGCCACCGGCTCCAGCACCACGCTCCTCGACGGCTGGGGCGTGTCGAGCTTCGAGCTGGTGGCCAGCGTGCTGGTGCTCGTCCGCGCCGCCGTGAGCCCGCGCGACCGGCGCTTCTGCCTGGCGCTCGGCACGGGCATGTGCCTGTGGGCCCTCGGGGACTTCGCGATGACCTACGAGAGCATTCACAACGCCAATCCGCCTACCCCGGTCCTGGCCAACTACCTGTGGGCCGGCTTCTTCCCGCTGGCCTACGTCGGCGTGATGATGCTGATGCGCCAGGAGGTCAGGAAGTTCACCGCGGCCAACTACCTCGACGGCGTCGTGGCCACGCTCACCTGCGCGGCGGCCTTCGCGGCGTTCGCCTTCGGGACGATTCAGAAGGCCGCCGGTGACGACTCGGTGACGGTCGCTTGGAACCTCATCTACCCGGTCGGCGACATCCTGCTCCTGATCCTGACGCTGGGTGCCGCGGCGCTGGTGCCCGCCCGGCGCCGGACGCGCTGGTACCTGATGGCCGCCGCCAGCCTCGCCAACGCGATCGGCGACGTATGCGCGCTGTTCGGCAACGGCATCGGCGCCACGCACTTCGGCTACTTCTGGAACTCGCTGGCCTGGCCCCTCTCCCTGTTCCTGTTCTCGCTCTCGGTCTGGCTCCCCTCGCGCCCGCTCGAGGGCGAGCTGAAGGAGACCAGCTCCGGCTTCGTCGTCCCCGGGGTGGCCGCCGGCCTCTCGCTCTTGATCATGTTCGTCGGGTCGCTCAACCACGTCAATCAGATTGCCCTCGGGCTGGCGACCGCCACCCTGGTCGCTGCCGGCGTCCGCTTCGGCCTCGCGCTGCTGCGCCTGCGCGAGCTCACCGAGGAGCGCCACCGCCAGCTCGCGGACTCCGCCGAGATCGAGCGCGCCTCGCGCGAGGCGCTCCAGCGCGCCGTGCGTGACTACTCGGAGTTCGCCGCGCGAGTCGCCGACGGCGACCTCCGCGCCACCGTGAGCGCCGACGGCAGCCAGGACCTGCGCGGCCTGTCGGAGAGCTTGAACAGCATGGTCGACGGGCTGGCCCAGATCTCAGGTCATATCCAGGCCGGGGTCCACGACATCGGCACGTCGACCGCCGACATCCTGACCTCGGTCAGCCGCCACACCGAGAGCGCGAGCCTCCAGTCGGCCGCCATCAATCAGACCTCCTCGACCGTCAACGAGCTTCGCCTGGCCGCGGAAGACACCGCGCAGCTCGCCAGCGAGGTGGCCGACCGCGCCAACGACTCACTCCAGGTGAGCAACGACGCGACGACCGCCGTCACCGCCATCGCCTCCGCCATGGGCGAGATTCGCGAGCGGGTGAGCGCCATCGCTCGCGACATCGTCACGCTGTCCGAGCGCACGAAGCAGATCGGCGAGATCACCGCCACCGTCAATGGGCTCTCCGACCGCTCGAAGCTCCTCGCGCTCAACGCGAGTATCGAGGCGGCGCGGGCCGGCGAGCACGGAAAGGGCTTCGCGGTCGTGGCCGAGGAGGTCACCAAGCTGGCCGAGCAGTCCAAGGCCGCCACCGCACAGGTCGAGGCGATCCTCGGCGACGTCCAGACCGCCACCGGCGCGGCCGTCCTGGCCAGTCAGGAGGGCACGACGGTGGTCGAGCGAGGGCTCGAGCTCACCGAGCACGCCGGCGAGGGCATCCGCAGCCTGTCCGAGACGATCAAGGCCGCGTGCGACGCCGCCCAGCAGATCGCCGCCTCCGCCCACGAGCAGAGCGTCGGCATCGAGCAGATCGCCCAGGCCATGAACCACGTCAACGACGGCACGACCCAGTTCGTCGAGGGCGCGCACCAATCGCAGATGGCCGCCGAGAAGCTGAACGAGCTCGCCGGGCAACTCGCAGCGGTCACCGAGCGCTACCGGGTCTGAGCGGGACTCCCCGCATCGACCTGCATTACTCGACAATCCGTGCGGTGTGCCTCGACGGTGACCATTGGTTCCGGCGAGGCGGCGCTGCCCAGCACGGTGAGCCGCAGGCGAACCAGGCTCAAGCTGCACCACGGCTGCGGGCACGCGTCGGGCGCGGGATCCGCCGAACCACCCGCCGAGCCACCCGCCGAGCCACCCGCCGACCCGCCCGCGGAGCCGGCGTCCGGCTCGGGATAGCCCCCGACGCTGTCCTCTGAGTCCTCGGCCCCGGCCGTGCTGTTGCACATGGGGTCCGACAGCGCCCGCGCGACGCTTTCGCCGGTCAGCACGCAGTAGCTCGCGCGCTCGTACCGGTCTCCGGGAGACACGAGCCCCGAGTCCCAGGTCGTCGGGTGGTGGGCCGGGCTGTCGAACTCGTGCCAGTAAATCCGCGCGATCTGGCCGGGGAACGCCGAGCCCGACCGGGCGAGGCTCAGGAAGTCGCGGGCCGCGTAGGCCTGCGCCCTGGGATTGCCGTCAAGGCAGCCACCGAGCGTGTACGGCGGCGGATCGTCGGCCTCGCCGTCGTTACATCCCTCGCGCACTCCGGAGTAGCTGCCGACCGGATCGGTGATCTGAGCGGCCGCCTCCGTCAGCCAGATCGCGGGCTGCGGCCGCGACGACCCGTAAAGCGACGCGATGTACGCACTGACCCGAGACGTGTCGCTATGGGCCAGCTCACCGTTGTCGAGGTAGGCCGCTCCGCTCAGATCCTCGTAGGGGTGAAACGACCACACCGCCGGATACAGGCCGACGGTGACCGTCAGGTAGCTCCCGTACGCCTTGATCGCGATCAGGTTGGGATCGTTGGCGCTGTCGCCGTCGGCCGCCAGCGCGACCAGGGTCAGCCTGTCGCCGAACAGCGTGCGGTTGGCCCGGTCGGCTTCGTAGTAGTACCAGGCGGCGCACTGCTCGGCGTCTCCCGGCGGCAGGTCACCATCGGGGGTGGGGTTGCAGGCGTTGCTCACCCGCGCGCCGTCGGGTTCGTCGTAGGTTTCGTACTCGGTCGGCGGCGCCACTCGGTGCCGCGCCGCGAACGCGTCGAGCGTCGAGACGATGCCCTCAAAGCCGCACAGATACTGGTTGGCCGAGGGGTTGGCCGGGTCGTTGGGGTTGCCGTTGCCGGCGTAGCGCGCCGCGCTGTTGGTGGTGATCGCGATCAGTGGGTCGATGCCGGCCTCCCGCGCCGCCAGCACGTAGCGCTCGGCCAGCGCGATCCACGGCGTCCCGTAATACGAGGGCGGCGATGCCTCGGGCGTGCACGGGCTGCCGAGCGCGGCCCCCCCGGTGCTGACGGTGTCCCACGGGATGCCCGATCGCGCGTACCGGAATGAGTTCGCGCCGTCGGTCTGGTCCACCGACAGCGCCTGGTATCGGTCGAACAACTCGTGCCCAGGGTTGGAAACCCCACAGCCGGGCAGTTCCGAGAGCACGCAGGCGATCGCCGGCGCGCCGTCGCTGAGGCCCACGCCGGCGGTCGAATTCTGGGCTCGAGCGCTCGCCGGCGCCACGACGCAGCCGAGCATCGCCAACAGCGCCAGACGCCGGCACGGTCCTTTCGCCCCCTGCCCTGCCCAGCCCCTCCACACGGTTGGCAACATAACCGACGCGGCAGTCGGGACGGTGACAGCCCGCGTTCGCCGTACTCATGCAAGAGCGCGCGTTCGCGCGGTCAGCACCGTGATCGTCGCGGTCAGCAGCGGAAGCAGCAGGAGGGCAAAGCGCAGCGTCACCACCGCGGCCAGCGCCCCGATCAGCGGCGGCCCGAAGACGAACCCGCTGTAGCTGAGCGCGGCCACCGTGGAGACCGAGGCGCCGACCTCGGCGCCGGGCACGCGTCCCGCCGCGCTGAACGTGTTGGGAACGATCGATCCCAGTCCGACGCCCAGACAGGCGAACCCGAGGATTCCCGCGAGCGGGCTATCGGCGATCAGCCCGGACGTGATGCCGACGGTGGCCACCGCGGCCAGCGCGGGGAGCAGGCGGTCGAGCCGAAAGCGAGTCGTCAGGCGATTGCCGGACAACCTCACCGCCACCATCGCCAGCGAGAACGCGGTGTACGCCAGCCCGGCGTAGCCCGCCGAGGTATGCAGGCCGGTGCGAAGGTAGACGGCCGACCAGTCGGCCGCGGCGCCCTCGCACAGGAGGCCGGCGAACGCGATCGCCGCGAGCGTCAGGATCGTGCCGGACAGGATCAGGCGGCGCCTCGTCCCGGGCCGGTTCGCCGCGTGCCCGTCGGTCGACTCGTCAGGCGGCGCTGCCGGCACGTCATCCACCATCCAGAGCGACAGCGTGCCGACCACGAGCACGATCGGGATAGTCAGCATGACCTGCTGCGCAGTCAGGGAGATCCCGGCGCCGACGGCTGCCGCGCCCAGGGCGGCGCCCGAGAAGGCACCGAGGCTCCAGCAGCCGTGCAGCCCGGACATCAGCCGCCGGTGCGCAAGACGCTCAACCGCGATGCCCTGCGTGTTCATGGCCATGTCGAGCACGGCCTGGAACGCACCCCACGCGAACAGCGCGGCGAATAACGCCGGCGCCGACGGCGCCAGCCCGACGAGCACCCCGGCCAGGCAGTAGCCGAGCACGGCGCCGCGCACCGCGCGCCGAGAACCCCACCGCGGCAGCAGGCGAGCGGCGAGCGCCAGGGCCGACACCACCCCGAGCGGAGCCGCCAGCAGCACGACCCCGAGCTCCCCGGCCGACAGACCGAGAGCCGCTTTCACGTGCGGGATGTGAGCCGCCCACGCGGCGAAGAACAGGCCGTGGCAGAAGAAAGTGACGGCCACGGCCACCCGCGAGAGGCGCTCGCGACCGACGACCACGCCCCCGGCCGGCGCGACGGACTCAGACACGTTCCCAGAGGACGCCGGCCGCGTCGAGCTCCTGGGCCACGGCCGGCGTGACGTCCACATCGGTCACCAGCAGATCGGCCTGCGCGAGCGGGCACACCACCGCCATCGCCGCGTGTCCGAACTTCGAGCTGTCGGCGGCCACGATCACCCGCGATGCACTCGCGATCATCGCCTGCTTGACCGCGGCGTCGTCCAGATCGTGCGCCGTCAGGACCCCGCCGGCTAGGCCGCACGGGCAGATGATCGCGGTGTCGAATCGCAGCGAGGAGATCGTCGAGATCGCAAGCGGGCCCACCGCCGCCAGCTCGCCGGTCCGAACCTCGCCCCCGGGCTGTAGCAGCCGCGTCGAGGCGTCCGCGGCCAGGATGTTCGCCGCGCGCAGGGCCGCGGCCATGACCGACAGCCGGCGACCCGCGAGCGCGCGGGCCACCTCGGCGGCGGTCGTGCCGCTGTCCAGCACCACGGCCTCGCCGTCCTGCACGGCAGACGCGACGGCGCTCGCGACTCGCCGCTTGGACTCGACCGCGTCCACCTCGCGCATCGCATAGGGAAGCTCGTCGCCGCGGAGCAGCAGGCTGACCGCGCCACCGCGCACGCGCCGCGCGATGCCGCGATTCACCAACGCATCGAGATCGCGCCGGATCGTCATCTCGGCTACCCCGAAGGCATGCGCGGACTCGGCGACGTCGACCCGGCCTTCCCGGCGCAGCACTCGCACCAGCTCGCTCGCCCGCGACTCGCTGTCCATGGGGCAAAGCTTACATGATTCCTGTGCGTTCGCACAGCCTGGATGTGCGCCTTCCTAGCCGATCGCCCTCGTCGGCGTCGAGGAGTTCTCAGCGCCCCGGCGCCGATTCTCGGACGTTGGTTGGCGCGCGCTCACGGACCGATTCACCGACAACGCGCTGCGCAAATGGGCAAGCTATGCCCCCAACATGACGACCGACAACGTAATCGCCACGCGCGTGTACACGGCCGCATGAGCGGCGAGCCGCGGCTGAGCGGCAAGCGGGTGATCGTCACCGGCGCCGCCCGGGGACTTGGGCGCGAGTTCGCCCTCCATCTCGCCGGTCTCGGCGCACGCGTGCTGGGCGTCGACGTGCTCGAGGACGAGCTCGACGGCACACGCGCCTTGGCGGGCGAACGCGAGGTCGAGGTCCTCACGGCAACTGCCGATGTGACCAGCTCCGAGCAGACACGTGCACTTGCCGTCCGCGCGGATGAGCTCATGGGAGGCCTCGACGCGCTCGTCAACAACGCCGCCGTCGTGGGCGGGCTGACCCGGCGCCCGTTCGACGAGATCCCCGAGGCGGAGTGGGACCGTGTGCTCGAGGTCAACCTGAAGGGCGCGTGGCTGTGCGCAAAGGCGACCGTTCCGCTGATCCGCCGGGCCGGAGGCGGGTCGATCGTGAACCTCGCCTCAGAGGTGGCATCCTCGGGGTCGCCGGGGCTGGCCCACTACGTCGCCTCGAAGGCGGCGATGATCGGCCTGACCCGGAACCTGGCTCGGGAGCTCGGCCGCGACGGCATCCGCGTCAACGCGCTGGCCCCGGGGTTCATCCCCACCGAGGCCAGCGCGGCACTCGTCGTCGGCGGCGATTACGACACCACGCGAACGCCACTCGGGCGCGTGGGCCTGCCGGCCGACCTTTTGGGCGCGCTCGCCTTGCTCGTCTCTGACGAGAGCGCGTTCATCTCGGGCCAGACGCTGATGGTCAACGGCGGACGGCTCTTCCACTGATCGTTCACGGAAGCGTCTGCAGGCCCGCGCCGGTGAGGAGATACGCAGGCGCGACCCCGGCCGCGTCCGCTCGCGCCAGTTCGACCATGGCGGCGCCGGCGATCTCGGGGCTGACCGGGTCGCCGAACTGCTTCACGTACTCCTCCTCGGTCTGGCCGGCGCGGGCGCTGTACGCCTGCACCGCCGGCCGGCCGAGGTCGGTCAGCGGGGTGATACGGGGCAGCACCGAGGTGAAGGTGATCCCCAGTCCGGCGCGGTTCGCCTCGTCCTGGGCGTAGGCCGCGATGAAACGCTGGGTGGCCTTGGCGCCGGCGTATCCGCCGGTGAGCGGCGACCCCTGCACGGCGGCGCCGCTGGATATCACCACGACCCGGCTGCCCGGCGCGAGCGGCCGCACCAGGGTCGCGCGCACCCATTCGAACGCGATCCGCACGTCCGTGTGCCAGTTGACCGAGAAGCTCTCCCACGTCTGCTCCGGCAGCGGTCGGATCGGCGGGTTGGCGCCCGCCACGAGGATCACAACCCGCGGGTGGTGACGGTCGAGCAGGGTGCCGGCAACCGCCGGGTCGGCGGCGTCGGCGACCTCCGCCCGGATCGTCCCGGGAGCGCCTCCCAGCTCGGCGAACGCGCCGGCCGTACGCGCCACTGCGATCACGGGGGCGCCGGCGCCGGCGAGGGCGGTGGCGATCCCCCGGCCGAGGCCACGGCTCGCGCCGACGACGATGGTGGTTTGATCGGACAGGTTGGTGTTGGGAATCATGATGGTCTCCTCGATTCGGGTTGGACGGTGGGGTCAGCTCGCCGGCGCGGGGCAGGGCTCGGAGTCGCGGCCGGCCGCCGTGACCGTCACATGCGAGATTCCGTCGCGACGGACGAGGGCGAAGATCGCCGGGAGTGCGATCAGGGCGATCGCTCCGAGCACCCAGAGCGCGTGCTGGAAGCCGCCGGTCAGTGCCATCGGCACGGTGTGACCGGCGTGGAGCAGGGTCTTGGTGTGGCCGGCGGCGACGCTCGAGGCGATCGCGATTCCGATTGCTGCCCCCAGCTGTTGCGAGCTGTTCAGCAGGCCGGAGGCGAGCCCCGCCCGATGGTCCTCGACCCCCGCCAGCGCGGCGATCGAGATCGGGATGAACGAGAACGCGGTTCCCGCGCCGGCGACGACCATCGGACCGGCGAGGTTCGACAGGAAGTGCCCATGCTCGGGGGCCTGGGTCGCCCACATCACCCCCGCTCCGATCAGCGTCATCCCGACCGCCATCACCGCCCTCGCCCCCACGCGCGTGACCAGCAGCTGCGAGAGGCCGGCGAGCGCGATCGAGGTCAGCGATGCGGCCAGCCACGCCAGCCCGCTCTGAAGCGCGCTGTAGTGGAGCACCTGCTGCATGTACAGGGTGCCGACGAACACGAAGGCGAAGAAGCTCCCCCCGAGCAGCAGTCCGGCCACGTTCGCCCCGGCCAGGGTGTGCAGCCGGAAGATCGAGAGCGGCAGGATCGGGTCCTCGACGCGGCGCTCGATCACCACGAACGCGCCGAGCGCCGCCACCGATGCGGTTAGCACGGTGATCGTCCTCGCGGCACCCCAGCCGTACTGCGGCGCCTGCGAAATCGCGTCCACCAGCAACACCAGGCCGCCCGTACCGGCGATGGCTCCGGCCACATCGAAGCGACGCCGCGTCGCCTCGAGCCGGCTCTCGGGGACCACCCGGCGCACGAGCGCCAGCGCAGTCGCGCCGATCGGGACGTTCAGGAAGAAGATGTACTGCCAGCCGAGGTACCGGGTGAGCAACCCGCCGGCGATCAGCCCGACGGTCGCGCCCAGGGCGCCGAGCCCGCCCCAGATGCCGAGCGCCTTGTTGCGCTCGGCGCCCTCCTTGAAGGTGTTCATCACGATCGCCAAGGCGGCGGGCAGCATGATCGCCGCACCGAGCCCCTGAACCGCCCGGCTTCCGATCAGGAAGGCGTCTCCGGTCGCCAGCGCGCAGGTCAGCGACGCGGCGGTGAACAGCGCGAGCCCGATCATGAGGATCCGGCGCCGACCGAGCAGATCGGCGGCCCGCCCACCGAGCAGCAGAAAGCCACCGAAGGTGAGGGCATATGCCGTGACCACCCATTGGAGGCTGGTCTCGGAGAAGTGCAGGTCGCGGCCGATCGTCGGCAGCGACACGTTGACGATCGTCAGATCGATGATCGTCATGAAGTACGACACGGCCAGGAGCGCGAACGCGCGCCAGCGGTTGATCTGTGGTGGTGCGGACAGCATGGGACCTCCAGTGTTCTGGTAGCGGTGAGACAGCTATGGAGAGGGACTACGTTCGAGTGGCGGCCGGCCGCTACGGCGACCGGTCAGGTGGAAAGCCGAACCGCGGCAGGAGCGCCGGGTCGATGAAGGAGTCAATCGCGACGATCTGGCCGCCCTCGATCTGAAGCACGGAGATCCCGTGCGCGATCAGGCCGCGATCTTCGGTGAGACGGTGAATTGCCACCGCGGGGCGGCCGTTCGCCCGGATCGGCGTCAGCTTCATGCGCCTGAGATCGCCGCCCGCGGCGACCTCGCGCAGGAATCGCGCGATCTCGACCGCGCCGGTCAACGAGCGCTGCGGCGGCATCCTCATGGTCGCTTCCTCGCGGAGCAGCGACACCAGGCCGTCGATGTCGTCGTGCTCGAACGCGTCGACGTATCGGTCGAGCAGCTCGCGCTCGGCCGGCCCCGCCACCGCCCGCGTCGTGGTCGGCATCCGCTCGTCGACGGTCGCGCGGGCGCGCTGGAGCGCGCTGTTGACCGACGCCACCGTCGACTCCAGGAGCTCAGCGACCTCGGGCGCGGTCCAGCCGAGGACGTCGCGGAAGATCAGAACCGCGCGCTGGCGGCCCGGCAGCTCCTGGATCGCCCGGAGCAGCGCCAGCTCCATCCCCTCCCGAATCGCGTACCGGGCGACGGGGTCATACGTCGGCGCCGCTGACTCATCGAGCGAAGTATCCGGGAAGGGATCGAGCGGCTCGGGGCGTCGGGGCCGTCGCTCGAGCTCGTCGAGGCACGCATTCGTCGCGATTCGGTAGAGCCACGTCTGAAGCTGAGCCCGTGGCTCAAACCGCTCGAGCGCCCGCCACGCCCGCAGCAGCGTCTCCTGCACCAGATCCTCGGCCTCGTGGGCGGACCCGAGCATCCGGTAGCAGTGCACCTCGAGCGCGTGGCGATACGGGTCGACCAGACGGCGAAAGGCCCGTTCGTCGCCGGCCTGCGCTGCGGCGAGGAGGCGGCGGAAATCGGCGGTGTCGTTCGGGCTTCCCATGGCTGGATGAGATTTTTTCGGCGGTTGCCGCCTTCTCAAATCGTCTAACGATGGCCGGCGCCGAAACTAATCGGTGAGTTTGCGACGGGTAGGATCGAGCCCAACCAACCCCCGAAGCAGACGGAGGCAGCTCGATGGCAACGCGAGACGGCAGCGCCGAATGGCGAGGTGACCTGAGGAGCGGTTCTGGCACCGTGTCCGTGGCGAGCGGCCTCTTCACCGACGGCAACTACTCCTTCTCGAGCCGGTTTGAGGAAGGCGCCGGGACGAATCCCGAGGAGCTGATCGCCGCCGCCCACGCCGGCTGCTTCTCGATGGCCCTCAGCAACATCCTGGCGGGGGACGGCCACACGCCGGAATCGGTGAGGACCACCGCCAAGGTCCATCTGCGCAATACCGAAAGCGGCCCGACCATCACCCAGATCGACCTGATCACCGAAGGGCGCGTCCCCGGACTCGACCAGGACCAGTTCGCCGGCTACGCCGAGCAGGCGAAGGCGGGATGCCCGGTGTCGCGCGCGCTGGCGGGGGTGGGCCAGATCACGCTTCAAGCGAGCCTCGTCGCCTGACCCTCGGCGGTAACCCGCCGCTGCCGGCGAGTGGCGCGCGCGGTTTCAAAAACTGCCGGGCACATCACGAGTGAGGGTGATGTGACACCGCGTGTCAAACCCGTGGCGTGCGGCTGATTACGGAGCGAACACGTGGATTCCTGCGGCTGCGGCGGGCGACGCTGCGCCCCTAACGTCTAGTCACTGCCCGATCCGCCC
>Ga0335072_10006037_pt1 | contig 17775 bp, 12 predicted proteins | sample Lox_Sample_21_FD_206725 | JGI IMG/M metagenome (GOLD analysis project Ga0335072, IMG submission 206725) | Soil microbial communities from Loxahatchee National Wildlife Refuge, Florida, United States - Lox_Sample_2.1 | ecosystem: Environmental > Terrestrial > Soil > Wetlands | place: USA...
TTCAAAGGGAATGCACAGACCACAGGGAAAAGGACGGAACCGGCCGGATCGCAGCTGGCTTAAGTCTCCTGCTCTACTGCCAGACTGACTGCGAAAGTCTCGCGCGGGTACGCAGGCGATCGAAACGTTGCACAAGCGTAGGCCACTCTTTAATAAAATGCAAGCCAATCAGGAGCAGCCCAAAGATTCCCTGCTTGAGCCGCCAACCGGGACACCCCCAGGAAATGAGCGGATGACCAGTCGCGCAGATTCTTCAGCGCCTATCGTGGGGTCTCAGCCACACCCGTGAGTTCTTCATGCCCGCTGAGCGTTCCATCCTGCAGCACGACTGCGACCCAGGGGGTGGATTTGTTCACGACGCGGGCATGCCACGTGACCGCCGTCCTTCCCTGCGTTCCCAGGGCCACCGCGACCGTCTTTGGCTCCGAAATGTCGAGGTTGTCAGCGCGCACCTGGAAGAAATGCTTGCCCGATCCGTCAACCATTGCGCGCAGCACGACAACTCCCGAGCCTGCGGCTGCAGAGGAAGTCGTGAAGGCAACGGCATGTTCACTGCGAAGATCCACTGAATACACACCGCCGGCGAGAGCTGTGAGGGCTGTATGCGCGGCGCCATGCATGATCTGGTAGCGCCCCTGCGGGACAGTTATGCGGAAGGCTCCATCCGCGTCGACTGAAGTCGTGAGCGCCGTGTGGGTTTCCTCGCTCAGCAGTTCCACTGTGCCTGCACTTCCTGGATCAACGACACCGCGGACAAGGGCCGGGCCGCTCAGGTCGCGCATGAGCCACACCCATTCCCCCGCTGGCTGCGTCCAGACTTCCTTGTAGGTCCAGCAGATCTGATTGGGCCAATAAGGCACATCTGCGCTGCCCCTCGTCTCGATGCCCACGGGAATCGCCCCCACCATCTGCCCGGATCGAACGCTATAGAGCGGGCTCCAGTCGTAACCTTCGCCGTACATGATGCTGGCCGAGAACGGATTCCTGCCGATCAGCCACTGGGCCTGTTGTTGCGCGAGATCTGCATCGTCGATGTTTCCGCGCAGTTGCGCTGCTACCGAGAGCGCCTTGGCCTCGGAGAGCAGAACGCTGGAATTTCCGCGGAACTGAAACCACACGGGGTACCGCCGCAGATAGGCATCGCCACCAAGGGGAAGTCCCGCCTTCACTTCCGTCACGAACATCGCCCGGCTTGCCGTTGCCAGCGGCCTCCAGGCGGGAGTCTCGGGGAGTACTGCGGCCCCACTGATCCGGTAGATTCCGGCAGGAAGCACGTTATACGGCGCATCGAGGCGTGCCCCCGCTTCCTGGTAATACTTCGTGTGAAGAACGATTGCCGAATACCACCGGATCCACGACGGATTGTCCGGCAACGCTTCACATAACCGCGCGAGTGCCACAATCGGCTGCTCTTCCTCGCCCATATGGAAGCGGTGAAACAGATATTTGCGATCCGGACCCGTGTAGAAATATCCGGTCATCGGGACGATCCACGGCTGCAGGTCGCGCTCCTGAGAAGCAAGGATCTGATTACCCAGATCAACTGCCTCCCGCGCGTAGATCGGATCGTCGGTTGCCACGTACAGCTCGACCGAGGCGGTTACTCCAAAGGAGATTCTTTCCAGGTTATCGGTTTGCCCGTAGACTTCCGGTACCGGGGGCGCCTTCTTCAGACCGTCTGCGGCAAATTGCCAGTCTTCTCTGGCGGTCGCAAGACTGCGGCGCGCCAGATCGGGATCGCTGCTTTTCAAGACCCGGCTGGCCAGAGCTTCCACCGCGGCAACCCGAAAATTCCATTCCGGATCGTTAACGGCCTGGCCGTGACGGTCGTCCGCATCCCCCATAATGCCGTCGGTCCAATAGCTGATGTTCTGGCCCGTGCTGCGATAGCCGTCGCCGAACCGCGTCTTCAGCACCCAGTTCAGTCCCCATCTGGCTTCCTCGATCACCCGGTTCAGTAGCTCCGGATCGTCGTTCCGCTGCTGGAGCCGCTCGGCCAGCGTCAACAGGGCATACACCATCGCCGGGGTATTTCCGGTCGCGCTCAAATCGCCCGCGTCGTGATAGCCCCCGTTTACGATCAGGCGCTGATCGCCGTGCGTGGTGTAGTCGTCCTGATGGCAGATGCCGTGGATACCGGGAATTACGGTGCCGCATCGTTCGCTGTACATGAAGTTGATGACCTTCCGGATGCTGTCGCGCCAAACATCGGTCCCAATCCGAAAAGAGCGGGTAGTTACATCGCCCGCACGGAGGAAGTAGCTGCCGGGGCGCTGCACCGGCGAAAAATCCAGCACCTGAAAGGTCCCCAGATCCGTCTTGCGGGTCTCGACCGGGCGGGTGTAAATCACCGCTCCCGTGGCTTCGTCAATCAGGGAAAACTGCTGCGCAGAAAGCCCGCTGGCCAATGCAGTCTTGGTCGTCCCCGGGGCATATCCGGCGTGGCTGAATGCAAGTTTGCCAGGGGCGACATCCCATCCCTCCACGGGGTCCGGAACGACAGTCTGCAGTTCCAGACGGTCAAGATAGAAAACCGTCCGGTCGCCGGGGTTGGGTAACATCCGCGGCAGGGAGTAGCCAAAGCTGACTCCCGTTACTCTATCCCGATCGAGCGAGGGAATTTCCCACACGACGTGGTTCCACTGGTGATTGCGGATGGGGATCGAATCGTCACGGCCTTCATTCTGGTCGTCGGGAAGCAGGTGCGCGCCCTCATTGTGCAGCGTCAGATTCAGCGAAATCGCAGGCGCTCCGTAGATGTCCGGGTATACCCACACGGAAATACGGTTGTACTGCCTCCAGTCTTCGGAGGCGAAATCGCGCGTGGCAACGAGATCCTGCCAGTCTCCACCGCCATCAACCCGGCCAATGTTATCCGTCGAAGCGACTCTCAGAGACGTTCGCCCCTCCTTCACTTCGGCCGTTGACAGGATCATCGAACCGGCCCCGGTGAAGGACCAGTGCGAGAGATTCTGCATGTCATCCAGCAAACGCGAGCGCAGTACTTTCTTTTGCAGCTGACGATATTCCGCCCCGTTCTCGACCATCGGCTGCATCGGTATCGCCGGATCCGTCTGCTGTGCCGAAACCAGGCCGGCAAGACAGGCCAGGAGCGCGGTCGTCCTCACGAAGAACCGGACCGACGTTGAAACAGACGAAGACCGCCACGGGAACAGAACCATCAGAGTGTCGCCTCCGGTTTCCTGGATCACAGCTTGTTTATAACTGCATGCGCATCCGAACTCGAGTCGCGGCGTGAGCTGCCAGGAGCATCGCCACGGTGAATACAATGGCTCGGATAACCCCCGGCATGCCCTGATTCCAGTGCTCCTGCAGATACGCGGTCCCTGTCAGTGCAACCAGGAAGTAATAGATATCCGGGATGAGATAGGTGAGCAGAGTATTCGACCCCGCTGGTCGCACCAACCACGCCCAATTCGTCTGTTTCTTCACGTCACACAGCCAGTAGAGGGCGGTGAAGAGCAGACAACACGCGGCAACGGTCCACAGGGCCCACGTTGGCGTGGCGCGAATCTTCGAAATCCCCAGCGGCTTCAGGAACCAGCCGGAGGCAAAGGCCAGAAGCGCCATCAGAAGTCCCAGCTGTATCTTCCGGGGCGGTCCCCCAATCCGCCCGTCATCCAGAACGATCAACGATGTCACGACACCGGCCATAATCAGACTCGCCATCGCGCCGTTGCCGAAGGGCCAAAGATAGAGTGACAGGTGGTCGATCGCGATCCAGTGAGCTGCGCAGGCGGAGTTGTAGGCGACCAGGAAGATCAGCCACGCCAACGGTGCGGCCCTCCACTGCCGGGTTAGAATGTAGAGCAGGCAGGCCGCGAAATACGTGATCCCGATCAGGCCAAGAATCTCGGGATAGGAGAAGTTGATCCACGCTTCGCCCCCCGGCACAGCACGGCGGAAGATCGCAAAGACGAAAACGAGAAGAACGGCACCTGCGAGCCGGAGGATCAATACAACCCTGCCGCTCAGGCCTGTGTAAACGTTCCAGAGCAGAATGGCCCCGCCCAGTCCGAGGAGAGCCCACGCAAACGGAGAAAGGTGCATCCTGGAGCGATCGCAGGCGTCGACATTGGCCAGAATCAGTCCGAGAACAAGCAGCGCTGCCGAACGCAGCGTTACGTGCAGCCAGAGCCGGCTCATAGAAGGGCTGCGCCGCAGTCGTTGACGTACGGCCAGAGGCAGCGACATGCCCACGATGAAAAGGAACGCGGGAAACACCATGTCGACATAGGTCATTGCGTCCACGCTCGCCGGCATGTGATAGGTCCACTTGCTCAGGCCGTGCACGCTCGCCAGGTCGTTCACAAAAATCATTACCGCCATCGTGATGCCGCGGAAAATATCGATCGAGACAACGCGCGTGGACGTTGTTTGCCCGGCAATGCCCGTCGATGAAGTCACCGGAGTCGTCGAGGTCATCGTCCCTCCTCCGCGGCGCTTGGGAGATTCGCAAAAGCATAGTTGATGCGGGTCATCTTCCGCGCCTCTGTTTCGCCCGGTTGAAAGAGGTTATACCGTGGAAAAATGTAAGCAATCACCGCAGAGCCTGTATACCCGTGCTCGTCGTGCCCCGGCCGCGAAGCAGCCGCGGGCAGGACACCACTAATAAGGCGATGGCCAGCAGCATGGGCCGCAACAGAGCGGATCGGCATCGCCTGGAAACTCGCACTCTCTCCTCGGGGTCAGACAGCCCTATCATGGCACGATCACCCTGCACGAGAACGCATTTATTCAATATCCAGGCTCGATTCCCAGGCTATAGTCACTTCCAGACGAATGCGGCCTGACTCAATGACCTGGTATCTTCGCCCGCTCGCGGTTATATTTTGCTGCGCGCTCATCGCTTCGCCGTGCCCGGCGCAGATACGCGTTCTCATCGATCAGGTCGGCTACGAGACAGCCGCTCCCAAAGTAGCGTTGATCGAAAGCGCACAGGACCCGAACCTGTCCGCCTTCGCCCTCGTCGACGACAACACCGGTCGTGCGGTCTTCAGTGGAATACTCCGGCCAGCGGGCACAGTCGATCGCTGGCCTGCCTGGCATTTCTGGAAGGCAGACTTCTCCTCCTGGAGAACTCCGGGCCATTACCGCGTGCGCGTAATTAGCGCTGACGAAACGCTCAGTTCCTGTGCCTTCGAGATAGGCTATGATCTGCTGGAGCGGAAGACGCTGTCGAACGTTCTTTATTACTTCAAAGGTCAGCGCGCCAGCGGCGCGATGGACCAGGCCGACCGCCATCTTCATCTTCCGGAGAAGCCCGGGGGAACAATCGACGTGCACGGTGGCTGGTACGATGCCACGGGCGATTATGGGATTCACCTCTCCCACCAGAACCCGACTTCCTATTTCAATCCGCAGCAGGTGCCGCTGGTCGCCTGGTCCCTGCTGGCGAGCTACAACCTTCTACGGGATCGCCATGACGACAACGTCAGCGAAGTGGAGCGTCGACTCCTCGATGAAGGCCTGTACGGCGCCGACTATCTCGTGCGCATTTGGCGCCCCCACGGCTCGTTCCTCGAAAGCATCAATGCACCGGGAGCGGAGAAGCTTGCTAAAGATCGCCACATCGGAAATCCGAACTGGCGCACGCGGATCAAAACCAATGCCACGCAGTCAACAGAGAGTGTTGGCGCGGCCACCGGCCCCCATGGCTATGAAGCCAGTTTTCGCGCCGGCGGCGGTATGGCCATCGCCGCGCTCGCACTCGCCAGCACCATGCCCGAAGCCGGCGACTTCTCGCGGTCGCGCTATCTTTCCACGGCCGAAGCGGCTTTTGCCTTTCTCGAGGCCCACAACGGCGAGTTGCTGAACGACCATGTCGAGAACATCCTCGACGACTACTGCGCGCTGATGGCAGCCACGGAGCTTTATCGCGCTACCCACCAGGCGGCTTATCTGCAGGCCTCCAACCACCGTGCAAACCATCTGATGTCCCGGCTGATGAGTTCCGGCCCCTTTGCTGGTTATTGGCGCGCCGATAATGGGACGCGGCCCTTCTTTCATCCCTCGGATGCCGGGCTGCCCGTCGTCAGCCTGCTGCGCTACGCAGAAATCGCGTCTCCGCCACAGCGGGAGCGGGTCCTGCAAACAGTCAGACAATCTCTCCAGTTTGAACTTCGAACGACGGATGAAGGCAACAACCCGTTCGACTATGCGCGTCAACTGGTGCGCATGGGGAACGGTCAGGTGCGCACGGCGTTTTTCTTCCCCCACGATACCGAGGCGGCTCCCTGGTGGCAGGGTGAGAATGCGCGCCTGGCCTCTCTGGCCGCCGCCGCGCGCATGGCGGCGCCGCTCTTCGCTGACGACTCACAGCTCTACAGGGCGCTGGAAAGCTACGCAGAGGACCAACTGCATTGGATCCTTGGCCGCAACCCTTACGACACGTGCATGCTGATGGGCAGCGGCCATGGCAATGCCGCCTATATGTTCTTTCGCTCCTGGAAATACACCAATGCGCCCGGCGCCATCATCAACGGCATCACGGCTGCGCCGAATGACGAGGATGGCATCGCCTTCAACGAGGGTTTTGCGACCACAGGAAGGGACGATGACTGGCGCTGGACAGAGCAGTGGCTACCCCATGCGGCCTGGTTTCTCTATGCTGTCAGTCTGCCTCACCGCTAACTAACCGGGTCCGGACCGCGCTTCTGCTCCGTTTCTGCGCCTGGCGAAGCGACAGTGGACGCAGCTCAGACCTACCCGAGGACCGGGGCAGGGCTCCAGCTTTTCCCGGCGACGACGGAAGCGAGTGTCTCCAAACAGCCCCATCGTAATGAGCGGGAAAGCAATTCGCTTTAGAAAGGCGACGCTAAATCATTCCTCGAACAAGGGTTAAGAGAGTTGCGAATCAGGAATGCAGACGGTTTGAGCCATTGCGCTGGCCAAGCCCCAAAAAGATCTGATTCTCGAACGAAATCTATTCCTGTGAACCCGGGTCTGTGTCACAAACATCCGCTGGCGACGAAAAGTCGAGAACGCGGCCTTACGGACCCGATTGGGGTACCTGTGATACCCGTCACGCTCATCGCTGACACTATTGTGCAATTCATTTGCCTTTGAAGGCGCTGTGAAATCAAGGGAAATATGTGCTGCCCCCCGCACAATGATTAAACGAGGTTCCAGGCTCGCCGCAGTTCTCAGCAGTGTCTGTCTGCTAACAGTCGTGTCTCTGCGCGCCCAGCGAACGGAACCGCTGACTTCCCTTTCCGTTGTGCGCGCAATCTCGAATGAGACCGCTGCCCGATCGCTCCCTGTGAAATTTGAAGGATCAGTCACCTACTACGAAAAAGGGAATATCGACCTTTTCGTACAGGATGGAGATGCTGCCATCTACGTCGAGACCACTCCAAACCTGCAGGTGACAACGGGAGACCGCGTCCTGATCGAGGGGATCACCCGAGCAAGCTTCCGGCCGGAAGTCCTGGCGCGGCGCGTCACGTTTCTTCGTCACGGCACGCCGCCGACGCCGGTAAAAGCAGAATTTACGAAACTGATCCGCGCAGACCTGGATTGCCGCCGAGCCACCGTCCGCGCCGTTGTGCGTGCAGCCAACCTGTTCGGAGACGGTCAGTCCCAAAGCGTGCTTCTCGATCTCCTGATGCCTGGAGGTCCGATCCAGGCGCAGATTGCAAATGGGGACGAGACAGCCGATCTCCTGCCTTTGCTGGACAGCACAATTGAAATCACGGGTGCAGTGGCGGGCAAGTTCGACAGTAAATCGCAAATGACCGGCGTTCTTCTCGAGGTGCCGTCGTTTTCCGATCTGCATATCGTAGAGCCGGCGCACAGCAGTCCACACCAGCTTCCGCCACGAAAGTTCGACGAAATCCTGCACACCGTGAACATTGAGGACCAGACAGAACGAGTCAGAGTAGAAGGGACAATTACCTACTATCAGCCCGCGGTCGCGCTGGTTCTGCAGAATGGTGCTAATGCGCTTTGGGTCGATACTCTCAGCGAAGAGCCCCACCATGTCGGAGACCATGCCCTCGTCTCCGGATTCCCCGATGTACGGAACGGCTCCGTTGTGCTGACCCAGTCAGAAATTGAAAGCACGCAATCCGACGTTCCTCTCACCGCTGAAAAAGTCGATCCGGTCCAGTTGGCTTCCGGTTCCCACGCTTTCGAACTCGTGTCCGTGGAGGGGCAATTGGTCGTGCGCGTAGCGGAGGCCGCGCAGGATCAGTACGTAATTGCCTCCCAGGGACACGTCTTTTCTGCAATCTACCGACACCCGGAGCGTGGATTGAATCTCCCGGTGTATCCGATGCGCGACATTCCTCTTGGCTCGCGGGTACGCGTCACGGGAATATGCGTTCTCGACCGCGGCGATCAGTTTCGCGGCCCTGTCGCTTTTCACGTGCTCCTGCGCTCGTCGCAGGATATCGCGATGCTCGCAGGACCGTCTCTCATCTCCGTTCGGAACCTCGGAATTCTGATCGGAGTCCTCGTGATTGTAGTCGTCGGGGTCATCGGAAAGGCGTTTCTCCTCGAGCGCAGGCTCCGCAGGCAGGATGTGGCGACCGCCTCTGCCATGGACCGTTGGCGTACTCGAGTGATCGACGGGATCAACAACGCAATCCCATTGCAGGAAACGCTCTCGCAGATCACCGAACTTCTTTCGCTCCAGCTGCAGGTTGAGTATTGTTGGGCCGAGATCGAACTCGAAGGAACATTTGGAAACTGCCCGTCCGCTTTCGACAAATCCGCTCTGGAGATCATTGAACAGCCAATCCCTGCCCATTCAGGGGCGGTACTCGGCACGATTTGTGCAGGATTCCGGGCGCACTCGGCGAAGCGCGGCCTGACTCCGGAAGCGATTGAAAACGCAGTTCGCCTCGCGGCTCTGGCGATCGAAACTGGTGGAAAATACTCGGACCTCGTGCGCCGCTCCGAAGTCGATCCGCTCACGGGCGCGGGAAATCGGTTTGCGTTTGACCGGGCTCTGGACCTGGCGATCGAAAAAGAAAAGGAATCGGGCACGATATTCGGGCTGGTGTACATCGACCTCGACCATTTCAAGCAGGTCAACGATCAATTCGGCCATCACATCGGCGACCGCTATTTGCAGGAGACGGTGTCTCGCCTGAGAAGTCAATCGCGTTCGAACGATATCCTGGCTCGCATTGGGGGAGATGAGTTTACTGTCCTCGTGACCAGTCTCAAATCCGGAGAAGAGCTCCGGGATATCGCTCGCCGGCTCCAGACTTCTCTCGATGCTTCGTTTTCTGTCGATCACGTCGAGATTTCAGGTTCTGCCAGTATTGGCTGCGCCGTGTATCCAGAGGATGCAGCCACACGGGCCGCACTCCTGGAATGTGCAGACGCCCGAATGTATGAGGCGAAACGGCAGAAACGGCAGGAACGCATGAAGATCCCCGTTTACATCTGAGCCAATTCTCAGCCGAAGGTCGACTGGTTGTGGGCCGCTCAACTCAGGGGACGATTGAGCAGGCAGATCCTCGGGTACTCAACGTCAGCACATTTGTCCGAATCGGGTGCCTCTTCCCGTCAGGAGCAAGATCGATGTTGAACAAGCGAACGGCCAATCTAAGATCCCGTCGCAAGGCTTTCTGCCCGATGCGCAAGGTCGCGATGTTCGTCACGGGCTGCTTCTCTGGAGTCTGCCTGGCGCCGGCTCACGACGAACTCCGCGAAAATCCATAGTGCCCCGATCGCGGCCAGGTTGTACACGGCTGCTCCCCATGTCTCCTCGCTGTGCAATCGCGAAAAAATCGGAGGGATCTCCACAAGAAACTCAAAGGCAAGGAGCATCAGCGCCAGAAGTCTGGCAGCCAGGACATCGAGCTTTCCCAGGCAAATTGCAATGCCGGCAAGGATGAATGCAATGCCTGTCAAACCCGCCCAGGCAACTCCGAATGGTAGCCAATGCGGCACGAGGGTTGCGAAGAAGCGCATGCCGAGGAGGTGGGCCAGACCGAAGAAGATAGGAGGCAGCCCGAGCATCCAGCGAGCGAATGCTGCTGCCTGCTCTTCCGACACGAGATTGTCGGTTGCGCTCGAGACGTAGAGAATGCCTGCCGGTGCGATCAGGAACACCGCTTCACTGAGTGAGAACAGTAAGCCAAACACGATATTCACCCGCCAACCGTTCGCGTGAATTGCGTTGAAGAATCGAACCAGCCAGCAAGCGGCGAAAATCGTGTAGATGATGCCTGATGCCGCAGCACCCACCTGTGCGCTTCGACGCCACAAGATGCCCAGGCCAGCCGCGATCATCCAGACAGCTGCGATGTAGGCGAGGAATTGCTGTCCAGGGATATGTGCGACGAGAGATTGTATCGGTTGATGGGAGCCCTCGAATTGGCCCCAGATCAGATCGAGGATGCCGAAGGCCACGGTTGCCAGGCCGTACATATAAACACCGATTTTCATTTGTTCAATCTCCTTTGGCGCACAGCAGACCCGGAGGCTTGTGGGTAGCCGGAAGGTGCATTCACGCCCAATGGGACTGATACTATGGGTTCATTGGTACTCTGAATAGAGCCATTTTGGGCTAATGCGATTAGACCAATCGGGAGCTTCTTGCCCAAGACCGTCAGCTCGTTCGAATTCACGCTGGATAGCTGCCCGAAGAATCAGACGTTAACGGGCTGGCTCTACGGGGAACTGCGCGGCGCCATTCTTGATGGACGTCTCGCGACGGGCACCAGGCTGCCGGCATCGCGAGATTTTGCAGGTCAGTATGGAGTTTCGCGGGGTACGGTTGTCAGCGTTTTCGAACGCTTACAGGCCGAAGGGTATATTGCCAGCCGGGTTGGATTTGGAACTCTGGTGAACCGGGTACCTGTCGTCCGACCCGCTCGGCAAATGAGTGCAACTCCCCCTGCTTACATTCGTCGCGCAGTGTCTGCCCATGAGCTACCGAGGCCCTGGGTCGACTTACCTCTTAGAAAAGGTATCCACCCCTTCCGGATTGGGGGGCCGGCCACCGACGCATTCCCTTCGAAAGTTTGGGGACAGATCTCGGCACGATACGCACGGAACTTTAGCTCGTGGCTCAGGACAGGGGCTGATGGGGCTGGGTATCGGCCATTGCGTGATGCGGTTGCGGACTATCTGAGAGCAACCCGGGGTGTGCGATGCAATTCGGAACAGATCGTCATCGTCTCCGGAGCTCAACAGGCGCTCGATCTGTTGGCGCGCCTGCTTCTTAAAGAACATGACCCGGTGTGGATGGAAGACCCTGGATACTTTGGCGCCAGTATTGCATTTGGCAATGTTGGGGCCGAAATCATCCCTGTCCCGGTGGACGAGGAAGGTCTGTCGGTTTCCGCGGGAGAGAAAATCTGTCCGCACGCCAGGGGAGTTTATCTGACTCCGGCCCACCAGTTTCCACTGGGGGTCACGATGTCGCTGGAGCGGCGGATGGCCGTTCTGCAATGGGCCAAACGTACAGGCTCCTTCGTAATCGAAGATGACTATGACAGTGAATTCCGGTTCGAAGGCAAGCCTGTGCCTTCTCTGCAGAGCCTTGACAATCATTCGAACGTAATCCTGGTCGGGACATTCAGCAAGACACTGTTTGAGTCCTTACGTCTGGGCTACGTTGTCCTGCCGCCGTCGTTGGTTGATTGCTTTCTGGCCTTTCGCTATCGAACCGACTTTCGTAATTCGAATTTTGATCAGGCCGTGCTTTGTGAATTCATTGTGGAGGGCCATCTCGCGCGCCACATGCGAAGGATGCGCGAACTGTACGGCAGCCGCCTCGCGGCACTGATCGACGGAGGCAAACAGTATTTAAGCGGGTTGCTCGAAATCTCGAACGTTCGGGCCGGCCTCTACACAATTGGCTTCCTGACGAATGGGATGACCTCACGGCAAGCGGAAAAGTCCGCTGCGATCGAGGGCGTTGAAGTTCTCGGCGTCGATCGATATACATTCCAACGTACCGATCCAAAAGGTGTGGTGCTCGGTTTTGCTGCTTACCCGGAACCGGCAATAAAGAAAGCGCTCATTCAACTCGCCAGGGCGTTCGACAGAGCGACGGGCGCGCGACGAGATTGAGTTCATGACATTCGTCCCGTGATTTCTTTGCGCCCCGTCTCAACGTTGGAAGGCTGTTCCGACGCGGCAGCAAACCGTTCTAATGTGACTACGCCTTCGGGCAGACCAGCATAAGCGCGAGCGCTGCTCCAGTGCCAGTCCTCAGGGGTACCTGCGAGCCCCAGCTTGACCGGTTCCTGGTGCAGCGATATCACCTGGGCAACAATAGCCGCGGAGCCCACGACATGCGCGTCGGAGAACTCGTTCTCCCAAACCTGCTCACCGCTGCGGGCTGAATTGTTGTATCGGCGGCGGTAACGAGCCTGCAGCACTTCGACCGCGTTGGTCGTGGTGTCGATCTCAGGTTCGCGCATGAGCAGCCTGAAGTGATCGAACACCACCACATATCCGACCACAGCAAATCGAAACTTCACGCGTAGCTCTTCGAGGAGGCGCATGAAGACATCGCGATGCTTCTCTTGTCCGAGCCTGGGCAGGCGCTGATAACAATAGCAGGAGATGAGATGAAGATGACCTTTGCCGTAAGTTGTTTCTCGATGTCTGGGCATGTAGTCCAGTGTAGGGCAGCATCAAATCTCTCATGTTCAGTATCCGCGTGCGAACCATCTTCTCCGCAACACGAACTTGTCAGGCGAACCAGCCACGTTGGGTTTCTGCGCCTCGTGATCCACCGATTATCCGGGTGTGAGGATCGTCGCCAGCAAGCAAGCCTGGCGGGATTCAGCCAAAACGAAGCACAACGGCACTCATCGCTGGTACCGTAACGTTGCCTTCCCTCACAGTCTCTGGCTGTTTCGGTATCCATCGTCCGCTTTCGTCCACTCCGGCTCCCCCGAAGGTGACACCACGATGGCTGAGCGCGGATGGGCCGACCAGCCGGTACACCCGGGCCGGAGGGAGATTGAGCTTTGGGAGCCAGACAGTGGCAGCATGGCTGTCTCTGTTCACAATCGTCATCGACCGCAACCTCCGCGAATGGCCGAGTGCATAAACAGTGACATTATTGCCTCCGGTATCGAAATTTAGCGGCAGGACCTGCGGCGCGTCCCGTAAGGCCATCGCGCATGCCAGCATGCCGTAGTAAGGAACACCGGCGTAATTTCTGCCCATCCCGTCATCCTGTATCGGCGAGTAGGAACTGACGAACCCGAGTTGGTTAACGCCTGTTTCGATATTGACGCCAGCACATTCGTAGCGCGCCAGCAGCAGCATGTAGTCCAGCAGCCAGAGTGCCGCAATCAGCGTATCGCTCAGCCCGGGGCGACCCCCTCCAAAAAATGAGTTCGTCTCGCAGATGCGGTAAGGGACGCCGCTTTCTCTCGCGGCCTGGCGGAGCTTCTGCAGTTTGCCGGTCAGTTCCGGATCAGGCCGGGCCAGTTGTTCCATGGTTCCTTTGCCCTGCGCACCGCGATAATAGTGGGTCGTCAGCAGCTGTACATCTTTGTTTGCGTCCGCCGCCATCCGTTGCACCCATTCCACCGAAGCTGCGGTGTCCGGTCCAGCAAAACGCAGGCCGGGCACTGCGCCGGCGATCGCGGCGTGCCACTTGCTGTACTCTATCCGATATTCCTGCCACGTCCAGGGCGGCGTACGTGAGGGTGGATTGCCGCGTCCGTAGTTTTCCACTTCGTTCCCGATCTCAAGTGCGAGCAGGTGCGGTCCCAGAACGCGCGTGACGTCCTTCGCCTCCGTCACCGCGTCCTGCAGCGTGCCGGTTGCAAAGTTGACGCTCCAGATAGCGCTCCATCCCGTCTTCCCGAGGAATGCAGCAAACTGCTCGAGGCTCTCGCGCGTAACGACGGTGCGGGTTGGCTCCGTGCTGATCGTTCCCTCGCGCTCGTAGCGGCTGTGATCGGCCACAATCCCGCCTACGCGGAAGACTCCGTTGCCACTCAATTGGCGCACAAGGCGCACATAGCGGTCGTTGCTTACGCTTAGCAGGCCGGGTTTTGCAACTGAAGACATTTCATAGCCCAGTCCGATGAAGTTAGTTGGGATATGAGCGATCGGATCCGCATCGGCCAATCTGACAACAATCGCCGAAGTGGTTCCTGTCAGCGCACGCAATGGCCAAACGTTCGACAGAATCGCGGCTCCCGCTGCAGAAGCGCTCACGCCGAGAAATTTGCGACGACACTGCGAATGGAGCCTGATTGATGACACGAGAGAACCCGCTGTTTACCATTTTTACATTCAGCTGAACGATGCGCAATGTGAGAGGATCGGTGCGAGGTACGAATCAGCCGGGGCAGAAGTGAGAATTTATTAATCGCCGACGATGCGGGAGTAACACTCGACGAGAGAATACAGTTAAGGATCATGAGATGGGTTCGAATTCCGCTGTTTTTCCTGGTCGCCATTGCAACGGTGGAATCTTCGACCTTCCCGCAGAGCAAAAGACCTGTAATGGGCGACACGGCAAACAGTAGCGCGAGAAAGCTCATAAGCGCCGTGGACGCTGAAAAGAAAAAGGGCGTCGTTCTTTCCTACACGCAACCATATCGTTCCGACGGCAAGCCGGTCATGTACACGGGTACGTTGTACCTGGCGATCACAGCGTTTTCACTGAAGCAGTGCGACGCCAAAGTGAACACGATCGTTGTGGATCGTTTCTCAGGTCGTGCAGGTGAAAAGCCGGTGAGGAACACCAGCACCAGCTATGAATATTCTGCAGACGTAACGCTCACACCGGAAATAATCAGATCGTCAAGTGTAAGCGAAGAGAGCCCCAGTCAATTAGACGGCAGAACCCACCCCACATGCGCGGATCATGGACCGTGCACCGTTCACTGGCTGGAACTGCAAGGCAGCCGTCCCGTTATTCGCCTGACCATTATGAGCAACGACGCTGCAGATTCTGACGAGTTGGAGAAAACCTTTGATGGCATGGTTAAGCGATTCTGGATTCCGGTCAGCTCGCGGGATGCAGGAGAGGAGCTTGTCTCCGCGCTGCAGAATTTTGCAGCCAGCTGTCGTCAGTGAGGGCAGGCTTCTGACGTTGCATCATATGGCGGCTGCCGGTCCGGCGCCAGGCAGTGAAATGGGACGGCACTGCGGTTATGCCGGTACAGGATCAGCCTGAGACCGGCTGAGTCCCGAGACAAACGTTCCGGCCTCTGGGACAAAGCCGGTTTCGTTTTCCTCGTGTGCATCACAGAGAGTATCGGGGCGTCCATTCGATTCAGCAACATCGGCCCGTTCGAATGAGCACCGCATTTCCGGTTCAGGTATTCACAGCCCAACGCATCATAATTAAGTCATGAGTAGAGTGAATGCTGAGCTGATACGAACCTGCGCTGAAGCTGCCGCAGCGTTTGGCGTGGGTGGCCTGGTGATTTACGCCTGGTTACGCCTCCGCCGCCGTTCCTGGTCGGGCATGCGGCGAGATGAGGCCATGCGCCGCCATATCGATCGGCATTATTCCTGAACCCGGCGCCGGTGACGACGAAGCTTTTGAAATTAAGGCCCAGGCCTGAAACGAACGAGACATATGCGGCAAGAGCGCAGGGCGGGCTCTGGTTGAGGTTGTGATTGAGAGGCGAAATCTCTTATATGGCTTCAGCATACCGAAATGGCCTTTTTGCATGGCTCTTCCAGAAGTACACGAGTATGATGACGCTTGCCACCGCCGCATAGGCGCACCAGACAGAAGTGAAGGCGTAGCTCTTCACCGCCATCACCACCAGCAGAATCACCAGATTTGCCACCCCGAAAATCACCATGTCTTTAACCTTTGAGAAAAAGAGCGAACCGCAGGTTGCGATGACATACAGAACCGCAACAGCCGTATTGTTGGTCGCTGGATTGGTGTACACGATACTGTGGGCTTTGATGAAGGTCTGCGTGGGATAGGCCGTCAGCGCCCAGAGTATATAGAGTGCTGTCAGACTTCCGATCACAAGGAACGGCAGCATGCGTCTGCGGCTGCTGGCATTCGGCTCGAACAGCAGCACGCTGAGCGGCAGCAAAAAAGGGAGCAGTCCCTGCGCATACAACATGAACGCAGCAGCCATGGCGTGGGTGATTGCCGGCGAGAGCACTCCATCGAGCCCCAGCCACACGAAACCCTCCGTAAACTGGTGAATTGCAAAAAGTGTCGGGAGGGATGCAAATAGCAATTCACGTCTGTGTTTTACTCTCGTCAGAGTCACAACTCCGATTGCACCCAGGACCCCACTGCCAGTGAAATTTGCCGCCGCTGAAAAACACACGCTGCCTGCCTCCACTATCGCGATGCCACTTCATCATAGAGGGTGCTGGCACGCACGGCGAATGGCCGCTGAAGTGGCACTCATGGATTTCGACCGCGGCACATCACAGCGCGTCCGCCCGAATCAGGCATGGATCGAACGACCCGTGTCGTCCCATCCGTTCGCCTCAGCCGGAGCGAGGCGAGCGGCGCGTTCTAATGCGCACCGTGAGTTTTGATTGCTGGAACGGAAGCACGCCTGTAATGCGCAGTTTCGCTTCCCGGTTCCGTAATGCGACGGATTTGCTCCGGCGGTCCATCTGGGCTACCGAGCGTTACATACTCTCCTTTGGAGCTCTCACCGGGCTGAATTCAGATGCAAAATAGTACCGGCGAGGAAGGCCGATCAACAGCTGCCACGCTCCCCAAATATCTCGATAACCCGAGCGAGGCGTTCGCAACCGTTTTCCCAGTTAGCCTGCAGTGCGCGTTCGGTGCGAGTGGAATCGCCGGCAAGGATTGCAGCAATGATCTCCTCGTGCTCGGCTACGGAAGGATGCAGATCGTGCATGATCCAGCTGGCGTAGAGCCGCCAGTACCGTTCAGCCTGCGGTTCAACGGATTTATGCAGGGCGAGAAGCCGTGGACCCGCGCCAGCCTCGATGATAGTGCGATGAAAGCTGTGGTCAGCTTCGAAAATGCCTGCGGCGCGGGAATTATCGGCACCGCTGACATGGCGGAGTCTTTCGTTAAATAGCCTGAGACGGGCAACGATCTCTGTGCGGCGCGCTTTTGAAAGGGCTGCAGTGCGACGGCCGGCAAGGCCTTCGACATGGCCAATGACCTGATAGAGTTCGCCTGCGTCTTCCTTTGTCAGAGGGGCGACGATCATTCGCGATTTGCGGACCTTCGTGTGCTCAATGACATAACCTTCGCGCTGGAGGAGATGGAGAGCGCTGCGAACCGGGGTACGGCTCATGGCGAGATGCTTTGCCAGCTCCGCCTCGACGATCCACGATCCCGGAGACAGGCGTCCGTGCACAATGAGTTCGCGAATATCGTGGAAAGCCTTTCTCAGGCTGTTACCATGTTCCGCTTTTGCCCGTCTGGAGGACTTGCTGCCTCCCGCTGTCGCGTGCACTGCCATAAGAAGATTATTCGCCGCTCTCAGGTTGGAATTCTACACCGCAAACGCCACGTAAAGTCGCCCCAGCATAATTCAGCATGTCTGCAAGGGGAAAAGAGGCGGGATTAGTGCGTTCACGATCGAATGCCCTGTGTCAATAAAGGCGAGTTCGAGGAGTACCAGGTCGCGAGATACGACCGGTTTCCTCCTTAATCTAACGACGAACCCATCGTGCCTGCAATAGAAGGTTTCCGCCAGTGAAACAGTCGGAGTATCACGGAAGAAAGCTCCGGCGGAAGGAGAGTTGGCCGCCGGAGCGCTGTACGAATCGGGGTTGCGCGATTTCTGTCACAGTCAGAAGGAGAACCGCAGAGCGAACCGAGCGATGAAGGGGTTGAGTTGG
>Ga0335072_10006038_pt1 | contig 17774 bp, 17 predicted proteins | sample Lox_Sample_21_FD_206725 | JGI IMG/M metagenome (GOLD analysis project Ga0335072, IMG submission 206725) | Soil microbial communities from Loxahatchee National Wildlife Refuge, Florida, United States - Lox_Sample_2.1 | ecosystem: Environmental > Terrestrial > Soil > Wetlands | place: USA...
TCCGCGGGCTGCAGCGGTTCACCGGGGACGAGGCCGCGTGGCGGGCCTGGCTGTTCACCACCGCGCGGCGGCGCCTGCTCGATCAGGCGAGGCTCCGCAAGCGGCACCCCGCGGAGCCGTTGGAGGAGATCAGTGCCGCCGAGGTGCCGAGGACGCCGGACGCGGCACAGATCGCGCTTGACAACATCGCGACTGAGGCCGCGATCGAGCTGCTCTCCAGGCTGCCGGCCCAGCAGGCCGAGGTGATCATGCTCCGCGTCGTCGCGGGACTTGATACCGACGCGGTCGCCGATCTGCTCGGAAAGAGCCCGGGCAATGTCCGGGTCATGGCGCACCGCGGTCTGCGGAGGCTGGAGGCGCTGCTCGGGCCGGCCGGCGTCACCTCATGGGCAGGTGTAACGCTTTGACTGAATTTGACGTTCCGGACGTTGAAATGCCAGACAGCCTGCCGCCCCCTGATGGTCCCGCACCGTATGACGAGCGAGACCTCTATGCGCTGCTGTCCGACAGGACCGCCGGTGTTCCCGAGCCCCTCGTGCCGGTGGCCCGCGCCCTCGACGCACTGTGCGCCGCCCCCGTGCCCGCGGAACTGGACGGTGAGGCGGCGGCCAGGGCGGCCTTCCGGCTGCTGACGGTGCCGGGCGAGGGCAGGCCCGGGCAGACCGCAGCGAGCCAGGCCGGCGGCGCGGCCATGCTGATGCGGCCCGCGCGGCAAGCAGGCGGCCCGCCGGCTGTGGTCCGTCACTCGCATCGCCGGCCGCGAGTGCGGCGGCAGGGGCCCTGGCAGGCCATGGCGCTGGCCGGCACCGCGGCGGCCGCGGTGGTGGCCGTTGGCGTCATGGCGCTGGCCGGCGCGTTCTCCGGCCCTGGAGGGCACCAGGAGCCGCCTGGGCATCCCGCCGCACCAGCGGCCGAGTCCAGCGGTCGCTCGACATCGCAGGTTTTCGGGGCCGGCGCGAAGGACAAGACCGCGAGCCCGGCTCCCTCGGCCTCGACTACCCCGGAGGCGGCCGGGCCGGCTGAGCTTTGCAGCCAGTACTTCGCGTTCATCGCCCGCCCAGGGCGGCCTTCGGGCTGGGCGGCGGAAGACTACATCGTCAGGCGGCTGACCGGACTCGCCGGCAGCGTGTGGAATATCAACGCCTACTGCTACGCGCAACTGGGAGAGCCGGACCCCGCACCGCCCGGGTCTTTTCCTGGTAGCCCCGGCGGCGGGCCCGGGTATCCCGGTCACGGCAATCCGCCGGGGAGGGGCCCCGGCCTTTCCGGGGCGGCCCAGAGCGGCTTCGGGGTCTCGACCGGAGGGCGCAGGTAGGTCACGGCACGGCGGTCACCCGGCTGCGCGCCGGCAGGCTGCCTGGTTTCGCCTGCCCGGGTCAGGCCTGCTCGGACAGCGCGCCGAGGATCGTCGCGCAGGCCTCCTCGAAGGCCGCGCGCTGGGTGTCGCCCAGCCGGTCGAAGATCAGCCCGCGCACCGTGGCGACGTGCAGTGCCGCGGCCGCGCCGATGGCGTCGGCGCCGGCGGGGGTGAGTTCGACGAAGGCACCGCGCCCGTCCGCCGCGCAGTCGCGCCGCGCGACGAGCCCGCGGCGCTCCATCCGGGTGAGCTGATGCGACAGCCGGCTCTGCTCCCAGTTCAGCGCCTCGCAGATCTGAAACGGCCGCAGCCGGTGCTCCGGCGTCTCGCTGAGCTGTACGAGCACCTCGTACTCCGGCAGGGTGAGCCCGCAGTCCTGCTGCAGCTGCCGGTTGAGCGCGGCCGGAAGCAGGGAGCTCATCCGCAGGTATGTCCGCCACACCCGCTGCTCGTCATCGCTGAGCCATGCCGCCGTCATGCGGTCAGGATAGCGCGCGATTAATGACAGATCATTTATTCGGCCGCCGGCGCGGCCGGCCGGCTCTTGCTGCCGTCGGCCGCCGGCGTGGTCGGCCGGCCCGTGCTGACGTCGGCCGGCCGGTGGGCGGCCGAATGGGCGCGACCTCCGGGGTGGCCTGGCGGCGGGGACCTGACCACATTCCGGGGACCGCGTCGATCGACGCCGCGATCTGGTAGGCCGAGCGCTCGTAGTTGACCCGCCAGCCGACGAAGTCCGGCCACGCGTCCGCGGGCTCGCGGGTGATCGGAAAGCCGACCTCACGCATCCGGGCGACCGCGTCGAGGAACTCCTCGTAGGTCAAGGTGATATCTGCCCCCGGGTCCGCTTCGTCTGGCACGTCCAGGCCCATCGCCCGCCCGACCCGTGACAGGCAGCTGAATCCGCTGCGCAGGCAGAGCCGGGCGGGCACGATTAGTGCCTGTTCCGGTGCGAGGCAGAGAATGAGCGCGGCCGAGTCGAGTATCGCGAGCAGCGAGATCACCCACGAGGAATAGGGCTGCGGCGACCGGAAGCGCACCAGCGGCAGGTACGTCGTGTGGCTCTCCGCGACATCGGCGGCCCAGCGTTCCCATTGCCGGTACAGGTCAGGCAGCGTATCGAGCGTCGACACGCCGGACCCGAGGGCGTAGTACGTGCGTGCCAGCAGTTCCGGTCCCCAGCTCGGGGCGCCGGCCCGTGCCACGAGCAGCGCCACCTCGGTCTCCCGCCGGTTGAAGGCCGAGTACAGCGTTGGCAGGTAGCCGATCTGCAGCGCGATCACGACCATCCCGGTGGCCGCCGCGATGAAGACGATCACGGCCGGCGTCGTGCCCGGGGGCTCGGCGAAGCCGAGGGTGAAGATCGATGATCCGGCGTCGGCCAGGGCCAGCGTGATGTTGCGACCCGGGGTAGGCCAGAGCGTCAGGGTGTACCCGGCGAGAAAAATGGCGAGCCAGGCGCCGAGCTGCGTTACCAGGATCGCGGCTGCCTCGGTGGCGAGGATCCGGTCACGTTTCACCCAGTCGCTGACCGGACGGGTCGCGATCATGTAGGCGGCCACCACCAGCCGGTCAACCCAGCGGGTCAGCCAGGACCCGACCGGGCGGGGCACGATCAGGGTGCCGATGACGCTGTGCCATCCGGTCAGGATTAGCAAAACGCCACAAGCTGCCGCAACGTATCTCGCGACAAGCGGTACAGCCATGCAGGGAAGCTAGCAGTCGGAGTAGTCCGGCTGGTAGCCGGACGGGGCCGGGCCGATCAGGTAGCCCGTGCCGTGCGGTATCAGGTAGAAGTTGAGCGTCCAGTCGTTGCACGCGCTGTTGTCGGCGCTATCGGCGGGCGCCTGGTGACTGGTGAACGTGACGGTCGCGGTCAGGCCGCCGCCTGCGCTGCCAGCGAGAGACGTCAGCGTCATCCCGGAGTCCGCCGTCGTGGCGAAGCCGGAATCGAAGGTCGACTGAGACTGCTTCGCCTGCTCCGCCGGACTGAGGGTGCTCGCGTATTCCGCGTAGTCGTGCGTGTTGATCCCGTGGAAGTAGTGACTGAGCAGCGTTTCCACCTGCGGTACCGCGGCGCTCGACGATACGCCGGGCGCGATGCTCACCAGGCTCAGCGTCGGTGACGGAGTGGGGGACGACGCCGGACCGGTGCTCGCCGGCGCGGGCGCGGTCCCGGTCGACTGGGAGCCGGACGCCGGCGCGGAGCTGGTCCCACCCGGATGAGCGCCGGGGTTCTTGCCGAGCGCGCTGGCAACCGCGTACGCGCCGCCGCCCGCGGCGAGCACCACGATCGCCGCCAGCACGGCGAACAGGCCCTTTCTGCCGCGCCTGACTGGCCCCGTGGCCGGCGGGACAGGAGGAAACGGCGGGGCGGGACGCGTCGGCGGGGCCGCCGGAGGCGGCGGGTATCCCGCCGGCTTGGCGGGTGCTGCCTGCACGGTCTGGGTCGGCTGCCAGTTGTCGTCCGCGGCCCCGCCCGCGGCCCCGGACGTCCCGCCCTGCGCCCGCGGCTGGTACCAGGACGCGAACGGGTCAGGCTCGGCGGCGGGCGAGTCCGTGCGGGTGGCGTCAGGGGTTATATCGGTCCGTGTGACATCCCGCGAGGGCGCCCCGTGATCGCCGGGGATGGCCGCAGGGTCGCTGAACTCCGTGCCGCAGTTGTCACAGAACCGCGCGGTACCGTTGCGCTGCCGCCCGCAGTTGGCACAGAAGCTCATCGCTGCCCGTCCGTTTCCCGTGGCGACACGCCATGACCCTGGACAGAACAGACCTTACCCGGCGGGCCGGCCCCGGTGTGATCGCGGAAAAGAAGAAGATCCTGGATCGCCGTCCGCCCTCTGGGCGCCTGCGATCCAGGATCCGTGCCGGTGCCGCGAGCATGCGGCCCGGCGTCACCGCTCGTGCCTGCGCGCGGACCTGGTGATCAGCACGATGGCCGCGATGATTACTACCGCCCACGCCACCGGTCCGATGAAGAACATGCTCGCGAAGGCGTGCCAGGCGACGTTCGCGCAGATCAGGACCAGCACGAACACCAGAACCGTACGCACGATCCCGCCGCGCCTGCGGCGCTGCATCTGGTAAGGGATGGCCGGCCCCGCCGGCCCGCCCGGACCAGTCGGCCCCGCCCCCGCGGTGGAGTCGATGTCCGGCAGGTCGTCGAACAGGCCGAGAAGGTCGCCGCGGGTCTTGGCTGCCATGGTCCGGCTGACCCGCTCATCGAACTCGGCCTGGTCGAGCCGGCCGTCGGCGTAGTGCTGGCCGAGTAGCTCGGCGACCGCGTTGCGCTCGGCGTCGGAAACCCGGATGTGCTGGTCGGAGTAGCGGATGCGGCGCGTCCACTGCTGGCTCGACGTGGGTGACATGGTAGTGGCTCCCTGTTGCTTGTGCTTTTACAGGCCGCGCTCGACGGAGCTGAGCAGCGAGCCGGCGATGGACTGGTCGCTGCCCTCTTCCGGGATCAGCAGCAGGCAGGCCAGGTAGGCCGGGATGCCTGCGCCGCCGAGGAAGGTGAACACGGCGAAGGCGACGCGGACGATAGTCACGTCGACCGCCAGGTAATCGGCGATGCCGGCGCACACGCCGGCGAGCATGCGCCCGTGGTAGGCGCGGCGAAGCGGAGGCCGGCCAACCGGGCCGGCCGGGGTCTGGGTCTGGGTGGTGTCCCCGAAAGTGCTCATGGCTCAAGTCTTCGTCCGCACGGCGTGCGGCGGTATCGGGATCAGCCCTGGCCCGACCCTGACCAGTGCCCGCCCTACCCGGAGGCACCCTTAGTGCTCTTCAGGGAAAGCCCCGATAGCCCCGGTAGGCTTCAGCGGGTAATGATGGATAGGTGCAGGAACCGAGCGAGCAACCCTGGCCGCCGTTCCGGTTCCAGGACCGGCCCGGCAGTCCAGGCATGACATGGAACGGCCACTGGCACGGCCCGCCGTTGCAGGGGCCGCCAACGCGGAGCGAGGACGTGCCCGACTGGGTTCGCCACGTCAGGCACTGGCGCAACCGGGGAGACGGCGAGCCCCTTCGCCGGCACCCGGAGGACCGCCTCGCGGGCGGCATCGCGGGCGGCATCGCGGCATGGCGCGGCTGGAGCCCGACCACGGTGCGGATCGTGCTCGCCGTCGCCGCGCTGATCAGCCAGGGCTGGGCCGTCCCGTTCTACGTGCTCGGCTGGCTTCTCATCCCGGTTAAGGGCGAAGAGACCAGCATCGCGAGCAGGGCCAGGCACGACGCGCGCGGCGTGGTTCTGGCGCTCGCGCTGGCGTCGCTGCTCGCCGTGTTCCTCTTCCTCGCCGGGGCATTCAACGACGGCGCGATCGAGGAGTACGGCTGGGCGCAGGTATTCACCGTGGCCGGCCTCACCCTCATCTGGCGCAACGCGCCCGACGACGAGCGGGCCAGGATGCGCCGCCTGGTACAACCGCTGGAAAGCCTTGGGGCGAGCGGTAAGTCGGCCCGTCGTGCCACCAGGTTGCGGCTTATCGGTTCGGCGGTGCTGCTCGCCGCCGGGCTCGGCGGGCTGCTCGCCGTCCACGGGGGCATCGCGCTGCTCGCACCGCTTGGTGGTTTCCTGTTCGTGGCGGCGGCTCTCGTGCTGCTGTTCGGTCCCTGGTGGCTGCGGATCGCCCGTGACCTGGTGACTGAGCGGCAGGCGCGGGCACGCGCCGAGGAACGGGCGGACATCGCGGCCCGCGTGCACGACTCGGTGCTGCAGACGCTGGCGCTTATCCAGCGCCGCGCCGAGGACCCGCAGGCGGTCGTCCAGCTGGCCCGGGCCCAGGAGCGCGAGCTGCGCTCCTGGCTGTTCGAGGGGCGCGCGCCCGGCGACGCCGACGCGTCCTCGTTCGCCGAGGGCGTCCGCCAGATCCAGCGGGACGTCGAGGCGAGGCACGGCGTGCCTGTCGAGATAGTGACCGTCGGTGACTGCCCGCTCGACGAGCATCTGAGCGCGCTGCTCGCGGCGGCCAGGGAAGCGACCGTCAACGCGGCGAAGTGGTCGGGCGCCGCCGCGATCTCCCTGTTCGCCGAGGTGGAGCCGGATAAGGTCAATGTCGCCGTGCGGGACCGCGGCAAGGGCTTCGACCCGGCCGCCGTGCCGGGCGACCGCAAGGGTGTCGCGGAGTCCATCCACGGCCGGATGAGCAGGCACGGGGGTGAGGCGACGGTGCAATCGGCGCCAGGGGAGGGGACGAAGGTGACGCTGACAATGCCGCGTACCGCGCGGTCAGAGCAGGAGCCGACGGCGAACAGGACGCGCCGATGAGCCCGCAGGCCGGGCCGCCGCGGGTGGTTCTTGTTGATGACCACGGCCTGTTCCGCTCCGGCGTGCGCGCCGAACTCGGCACCCGGGTCGAAGTGATCGGCGAGGCGGAGGACGTCGGCCCGGCCATCGACCTGATCGAGCGGCTGCTTCCTGACGTGGTTCTGCTCGACGTGCACCTGCCGGGCGGCGGCGGGCATGCCGTCATCTCCGAGGTCAAGAAGGAGCACCCGGATATCAAGTTCCTCGCGCTGTCGGCCTCGGACGCACCGGAAGACGTGATCGCGGTCATCAGGGCGGGCGCGCGGGGCTACGTCACCAAGACAATCTCCACCACCGACCTGGCGGACGCGATCAAGCGAGTCGCGGACGGCGACGCGGTGTTCTCGCACCGGCTGGCCGGCTTCGTCCTCGACGCCTTCGCGTCGGCGCCTGCCCCGGATGACGTCAAGCCCTCCTTCGACCCGGAACTGGACCAGCTGACCACCAGGGAGCGGGAGGTACTGCGGCTGATCGCCCAGGGCTACACGTACAAGGAGATCGCGCGCGAGCTGTTCATCTCGGGCAAGACGGTCGAGAGCCACGTCTCGTCGGTGCTGCGCAAGCTCCAGCTCTCCTCCAGGCACCAGCTCACCCGCTGGGCGACGGAACGCCGCCTAGCGTAAGAAGCTCGCTGAATGACAGCGTTCCAGGAGTACTGACGTCGGGGCGCACGGCAGTTGAGCACCCTTATCAGGCAGCCCTGCCCCAGACGCGCTCGTGGACGGGCAGTTCGGCGAGCCGGGCGGCGATCTGCTCACGGTCCTCGTCGTCGCGGGTGCGGATCACCTCGACAAGCGCCGCGGCGTGCGTCCTGACGTGGACGCGCCAGGCACGCGTCGCGGTGACGGACGCGGACACCGGCGGCGGCTCGATGGCGAGGACCTGGGCTGCGGAACGCTCGAGCAGCGTGCCGAGCGGACCGCGGGAGCCGCGGACGTGCAGCGCGATGATCTTCTGCAGGTCGAAGAGCCGCTCGGTCTCCGCTGAGGCGATCACCCGGCGTGGCAGATCCCAGGCGGAACTGGTGAGCCAGCGCGGATTCGCCGAGCCGTCGGGGTTCAGCGCGGGCACGATGTAGGCCGGCCGTGCGCCGGGCGAGTGCCGCCATGCGCGCAGTTCGTCGCGGCGCAGCGAGGCGAACGCGCGGCTGTCCAGCTGCAACTGGCGCTTGGCCCAGAGGTACTCCTCGAGGAACCGCGCGTTCTGCGGCCAGCCGAGTTCGTTCAGGGCGGCCAGGACCACCTCCCTGATCGGCGGCCCCGGTCGTGCGGCCCGCAGCCCGGCGCTGGCGGTGCGGCGGAGCTCGTCGATCAGCTCCTCGCGCCGGTGGTCGAGCCGGCCGAGCATGGTGGCCTGGGCGACAAGGTCAGCGACTGGAACGTCGGTGTCCCGCGCGTCTTCAGCCAGTCGGCGGGCAAGCTTCAGGGTTTCCTCAAGCGCGGCGGCAAGATCATCACGTACGGCAGCCAAGCTCACGGTGAGGACTGTACCCCGCATCCATGGGGGGTACCCATGGCCCCCATGCGGTTGGCGCATGGATAAGTGGGTACCGAATTACATACGGGGGGATTTGCCAATAGCACAGGGGGGACGGCCTAGGAGGTGCCTGTCATGTCAGCGACGCCCAGTTCGAGCAGTAACGTCAGACGGCTGCGCCAGACAGACTTCCGGTGGCGGTTTCCCGATCGTGCGCTGCACGTGGTTGACATCGAGAACCTGTCCGGGGTCGCGATTCCAAGCCGCGACCTGGTCAGTGAGGTGCAGCTGCGGTACCTCGCCTGCCTTGTGTTCGGTGTGGATGACCAGGTGGTGCTTGCTTCGAGCCATCTCGGCCTGCTGAACGCCGGTCTCGGCTGGCCGCATGCCAGGTACCGGGTCAGGTCGGGCAAGGACGGGGCCGACCTGGAGCTCATTGACGTGCTTGAGCATGAGAACATAGCGGCCCGGTTCGGCCACGTGGTGATCGGCTCCGGCGACGGCCTGTTCGGTCAGGCGGCGGGCAAGCTCGCGGCCCGCGGCGTCCGCATCACCGTGGTGAGCCGCCGGGCCAGCCTGTCCTCGGACCTGGCGCGGGTCGCTGGTGCCGTGATCTACCTCGACAGCCCGCTGACAGTCGCCGCCTAGGGATTCCCCGAGGGCTAGGCGGCTCCTGCCGGTGCGGGGCGGGCCCGATACGAGCGCGGTGTTTGCGATCGCCGGTGATCACGTAGTCGCCGCCGCCGCGGGCCGCGGCGGTCCTGATGGCCGCGACATCCGAGCCGAGACCTGGCTCGGACATGGAGAATGCCGAGCGGATCTCGCAGGTCGCCATCCGCGGCAGGAAGTACTCCCGCTGCCCGCGGGTGCCATGGGCCGCGACCAGGTAGGCGACGATGAAGTGCGTGTTCAGGATCCCGGACAGCGACATCCAGCCGCGGGAGAGTTCCTCGACGACGAGCGCGTAGGTGAGGAGGGACTCGCCGAGCCCGCCGTACTCCTCGCCGATCGTGAGGCCGAAGACGCCGGGCTCCGTGAGCTTTTGCACGAGCGCGTGCCGCGCGGTGAGGGTCACGACAAGGACGGAGTCGCCCGATCCCGTTCGGAAATCCCGCGCGAAGCCGCCGTACAGGTGGTTGCCGATCCGGGGACGGCCGGCGCCGGCGAGCCGTCCCTCCGCCAGGAAGCCGAGGTGGCCGGTGACGGCCAGTGCCACGTCCGCGAGGGGGAGCGTGATCTCGCGGCCCGCGCCGGTGCGGCGGCGGTGCCGTTCCGCGGCGAGGATCCCGATGGCCGCGTACAGGCCGCAGGCCGCGTCCCAGGCGGGCAGGACGTGGTTGACCGGGCCGGCCGTGGCCTCGTCCCCGGTGGTGAGCGGAAAGCCGAGGCCGGCGTTGACCGTGTAGTCCACGGCGGGGGAACCGTCGTGCCAGCCCGTGATGCGCAGGTGGATCAGGTCGGGGCGGGCATGCCGCAGGGCCTCGCAGGAGAGCCAGGGGTAGCCGGCGTTGGTGAGCACGATGCCGCCGTCCGGGCCGGAACTCGCGACGAGGTCCGCCACGGCGCGCTGGCCCTCGGGGGAGCGCAGGTCGAGGGTGACGGAGCGTTTGCCTTTGTTCAGGCCGGCCCAGTAGAGGCTCCCGCCACCGGGTGCCAGCGGCCAGCGCGTCGTGTCGGGCGCGCCGCCGAGCGGATCGATCCTGATCACCTCCGCGCCGAGCTGGGCGAGCGTCATCCCGCCGAGTGGCGCTGCGACGAACGAGGAAACCTCGATGACCCGCAGCCCGGACAGGGGGGCGTCGTCCTGATCGTCCAGATTCACATGATCATGATGCCGCGCCGCCCGGCAGGCCCGCGCCCTGCCCCAACCCGGGGGCGCCTCCCTGCCGCCGGACGCGCTGGCCGTACGCGGTGCAGGTGGCCGCCGTTCTCATCGTTTCGCGTCGTAGTCCGCGACGGCGGTTGCGCCTCATCGTGCGGCTCTCCTTTCATCCGGCCCCGCGGCCCGGCCAGGTACCGCTTGGTGCCGGTCGGCACCCTCGCGCCGGCTCGGGCCAGCCAGCAGGCGAGCATCCCGGCTTCGCGGGAGCACGCGCCCGCGGTTACCGGGCTGTGGCCGCCCCGGCGAGCCGGGCGCGAGGACTTTCTGAGAAAGGGAGATCTTAATGCGTCCCCGCGCGCGGCTACGGACGCACGGCTCCGTCCGCGCTGTCGGCGTACCAGGAGGTGTCCTCGGGGATGCGCTCTACGTCGGCGCCGGTGTGCGGCGCGTCGATGATGTACCCGTCGCCCACGTACATCGCAACGTGGCTTTCGCCGTTGTAGAGGATCAGGTCGCCGGGTTCAAGGTCCGACATCGGGACCTGCGGAAGGTCCGCCCAGTCCTCGTAGGTGGTCCTGGGGATGGACACGCCCGCCGACGCCCAGGCGGCCTGCATGAGACCGGAGCAGTCGTAGGCATCGGGGCCGGTTGCGCCCCACTCGTACGGCTTGCCGAGCTGGTCGTAGGCGAACTGAACCGCGTCGTCGGCCTGCGTCCCGGTGGGCCCGGTGTAGGCGATCGGCGTGGTCACGGCGTCGGAGGCACTGCCGCCGACCGTGTCCGCCTCGACCTCGGCCTGCTGCTGCTGGGTGAGGCTGTCGAGGAGCGACGTCTGGGTGTCAAGCAGCTTGGTCATCGATGACTTCTGCGCGGCGTACTGCGCCGTGAGCTGGGCGACGCCCGCCTCCGTGCGCTGCCGCTGCTCCTTGATCGTGGTGAGCTCGGTGGCCATGGAGAGGAGGTGCTGCGCTTCCTCGTTGTGCGTGCCCTCGACCTGAAGCACCAGCGACGCCTCGGAAAGCACCGCGTCGGGATTGCCCGAGGTGAGCAGGCCGATGACCGATGTCTGCTCGGAGTTCTCGTACTGTGCCACGGCGACCGCGGTGAGCGCGGCGCTTGCCACGTTGTACTGCTGCTGGGCGTGATCGGACTGCTTGGATATCTGGGACAGCCGCGCCTTCGCGGTCGCTAGCTGCTGGCCCGCCGCATCGTACTGCTCGCCGATCTTGTCGACCTGCCCCTGCAGGCTGTTGACCTTCGCCTGCACCTGGGTGATGGTCGGCGCGGACGCGGCCCCGGCACCCGTGGCGCCGGCGTAGACGGCGATCCCGCCCGCGGCCGCGAGCACGGTCACGAGGACCGCACCGCGCCGCAAGCGGACTCGGCTATCAAGGCGCTTGGCCACGACGCTGTCACGCTCCGTTCTCCATTCTCCGGCGCTGACGCCAAAGACCGTGGAACACGGTAGTGAAGATTACGGACACGTCTCAACCGCTTCGCGAAAACCTCACGAAAGTATTACGGTTTAACACCGGTCTATGCCTAGCCGTCCCGTACCTTCCGATCTCGTCCGATGTCGCCGGATCTTTCCCGAAGCCTTCACGTAAAGGACAGCCCGGTCACGAGTTCCTGATCAGGAAATCCAGTGTTCTCGCGTTGAACTCCGCGACGTTCTCGTAGATAGGGGCATGCGCGCAGCCCTCGAAGATGACAAGTTCCGAGCCGCTGATCGCCTCGGTAAGCGGGCCCGCGAACCGGGTCGATGTTACCGCGTCACGATCGCCGAAGGTGATCTGAGTCGGCGCCTCGATGAGGCCGAGCGCACCGGTCGCGTCATGCCCGAGCACCGCCTCTGACTGGCGCAGGAATGCGTCAACCGGCGGCATCGGGCGGCTGCGCACGAAGGCGGCCAGCGAGTCAACGTACTCCGGCTTGGCCGCGTACAGCTCCGGGGTGAAGCACCACGGGAAGATGCCCTGGATCACCATGTCGGTCGTGCTGTCCAGGGCCCTGGCTATGGTCCGCCAGCCTTCCACCACGACACGGAGGAAGGGATCGGTCGCCGTCCAGGCGCTGTGCAGGGACAGAGACTTCACAAGCGAGGGGTACTTCGCGGCCAGCCACATGCCGGTCGCGGCGCCGAGGGAGAGCCCGGAAACGTGGGCACTGGTGACACCCACCGCCGTCATGAACGCCGCGACGTCCTCGGCGAGCAGTTCTGTCGTGTACTCGCCCTCGGGCTTGGCCGACAGCCCGGCGCCGCGCAGGTCCACCGTGTAGCAGGTAAACCGCTTGGCGTACTCGGCTACCTGAAACGCGTAACAGGCCTGGTCGGCCGCCAGGTAGGGAATAAGGACCAGCGGCTCGCCTTCGCCCTGGACCTCGTAGTAGAGCTCAATGTCATTAGCTTGAACGTACGGCACCGTTGCCTCCAATGCCCGGCGGCGCCAGTGCCGCCGGCTGCTCTGGGACGATCTTCCCCCAGACCGCTGTCATGCGCCACAGGCATCGACCCGACGCGCCGGGGCCGCCAGTCCGGTCACGGATGACCGGACAGGCGAAGCCGCGAACCGTTCCTCGTCCTCCCGCTTTTGACCTTGACCTGGGCTTCGATCCCGGCTTTCAGGCGCGCCGGCCAGCGGGCGCGGGCCGGCCGGGGCCGGCTTACGTCCGGGAGACCGTCGGCTCGTGGCCGTTGGGCGTCTGCGCGCCCGCCGGCCGCCAGATTTCCGGCGCCTCCTTGCCGCCCAGTCCGTGTGTCTCGCGGACGATATACAGCGGCCTGGCCCGGGCCTCGTCGTAGATCCGGCCGACGTAGAGGCCGACCATGCCCATGACGGCTAGCTGGATACCGCTGAGGAACGTGATCGCGAAGAGCAGCGACGCGTAACCGGGGACCAGCGCCTCGCCGGCCAGCTTGAGCGAGATCGCCGCCATTCCGTAGATCACGGAGGCGAAGGCCAGGAACACGCCCGTGCCGAGTGCGAGCCGCAGCGGGGCGGTGGAGAAGCCGAGGATGCCGTTGGAGGCAAGCATCACCATCTTGCGCAGGGTGTAGTGCGTGGTGCCCGCGTGCCGCTGCTCGCGCGTGTAACGCACCGGCGCCTGGCGGAAGCCGATCCAGGAGAACATCCCCCTGACGTACCGGTTGTTCTCCCGCATCTGGAGGAACGCGTTCAGCGCCTTACGGTCGACCAGCCGGAAGTCGCCCACGTCCACCGGTGTGTCGATGTCGGCGATCCGGTGCAGCAGGCCGTAGAACATCGAGGCGGTCGCCGTCTTGAACAGCCCCTCGCCCTCACGGTGCTGGCGCAGACCGTAGACGACCTCGTACCCCTCCTTCCACTTCTCGATCATTTCCAGGATCACGTACGGCGGGTCCTGCAGGTCGGCGTCCATGATGATTACCGCGTCGCCGGACGCGGCGTCCATCCCGGCGGTGATGGCTACCTGGTGGCCGAAGTTCCTTGAGAACTGGATCAGCTTGAAGCGCGCATCGCTCGCGGCGGCCGTCAGCGCCAGTTCGTACGTGCGGTCCCTGCTGCCGTCGTCGACCATGACGACCTCAGCCTGACCGTCAAGCTGAGCCATGATCTCCTGCAGCCGTTCAACGAGCAGGGGAAGGATCCCCTCTTCGTTGTATAGCGGGATCACGATGGAGTACTTAACCGGTTCCATATGTTTCTCCGCGTCCCCGCCCAAGCTCAGACCTACCGGCTGGTGAGGTACGTAAAGTGGTGTACTAGCTGCGACGTGTTACGTGCTGTGTTGTCAACGAGGCTTTGTGTGCAGGATAGTGGGTGAATCCCCGTACACGCCGTTGCATGACCGCGTGTTTTTGCTGAGTACGTGGTAGTAGTAGGCGCCATGGAAGCAGCCGAGTTGAGGACTCTCGTCGAGGTAGAGGACCGGCACTGGTGGTACAAGGAGCGCCGGAGCCTGCTCGCCCGGGAGTTGCGCCGCTTGCCAGAGACCGGGCTCGCCCTGGACATCGGCGCGGCTGGCGGCGGCAACACGAGGGTGCTGCGTTCGTTCGGCTGGCGGCCCATGGCAGTGGAATTCGCGCCGACGGCCGCGCAGATCGCGCGCGAGCGGGGCATTGACGTGGTGCGCGCGGACGCCAGGGAACTGCCGGTGCGCACCGGGTCGATGAGCCTGGTGACCGCGTTCGACATCCTCGAGCACATCCAGGAGGACTACCTCGCTGCGGCCGAGATAACCCGGGTACTTCGGCCGGGGGGTACCGCGCTGATCGCGGTTCCCGCCGACATGGCGCTGTGGTCGGCGCATGACGAGGCCGTTGGTCACGTCCGCCGGTATACCAGGCAGACGCTGAGCGAGGTCATCGTCAAGGGCGGCCTGGTGATTGAGCAGATGTGGAGCTGGAACGTGCTGCTGCGGCCGGTGGTGGCCCTGCGTCGCAAGTCCTCCACGGGCAGCGACCTGGACCAGGTCAACCCCGTCGTCAACACCGGCCTGAAGGCGATCATCACCACGGAGCGCTACCTGCCGGTTAAATCGCTGCCTGGCGTTAGCCTGTTCTTGCGTGCCCGTAGGCCTTGATCGCTGACGAAGGGGTAGGACGTACTGGTGCGGTGGGCTATTGCGGTTCGCGACCGGGGCCTCGCGGATGCCACTGACTCCGGCGTGCGGGAGGCCGGCCGTCGCGGCATCAGCCCGGTACTTCAGGGGCTGTTCGCGTTCATCGTCTACCTCGTCGCCTTCATTTTCGCGTTCGGGCAGCCGCTGATCACCCACCTGAGCACGCCGCAGGTGGGGCAGGTCGAGGTAGACCCGAACTTCTATATCTGGGCGTGGCGCTGGTGGCCCTACGCGGTATCGCACTGGATCAACCCGCTGTACTCGTACCAGATCGGGGCGCCGGGCGGATATAACCTGGCATGGGCGACAACCGCGCCCTCGGCGGCCCTGCTCATGTGGCCGGTCACTGCCGGGTTCGGAGCGATAACGTCGTTCAACCTGACGTTGCTGCTCGCGCCGCCCGCCTCGGCCTGGGCGGCCTTCGTCGCCGCGCGCCGTCTGACCGGCCGGTTCTGGGCGGCGCTGCCCGCCGGAGTCGTCTACGGCTTCAACGTTTACACGCTGGACCACGAGGTGTCGGGCCAGCCGAACCTCACGATCAACCTGCTGCTGCCGCTCATGGTGTACCTGGTGGTGCTGTGGTGGCAGGGAACACTCGGGCGCACCGGCTACATGATCTGGATGACGGTCGCGATCGCCCTCGAGTTCTACACGTTCGTCGAGGCCTTCGCCGAGATGACGCTGATGTGGGTCGCGGCCCTGGTGATCGGGTTCGCGGTCGCCGGGCGCGCCGCGTGGTCCAAGGTGGGCCGGCTCGCCTTGCAGACCCTGATCGCATACCTGGGTGCCGTGGTGCTGGCGTTGCCTTACCTGATTTACGCGCTCAAGCATTACCCGACCACGCTCACCAGGCCGGAGCCGTACTTCTCGCTGGACCTGTCCGGGCTCGTGCTGCCGCGGTGGGACCGGCTGCTTGGCATGAAGTGGTGGGCCGCGGCCGCGGGCCACGACCTGTCGGCCACCACCTACGTGGGCATTCCGCTGCTGGTCATCTGGCTCTTGCTCGCCATCTTCTGCTGGTCGAACCGGGTGACCAGGCTGCTGGCAATCGGGCTCGTAGTCGTCGTCGCGATCGCGGCCGGGCCCAAGCTGATCGTCGATGGCAAGCAGCTGTTCTCGCTGCCCTGGGGCGGGATGTGGAACTGGCCGTTCCTGCGCAGCGCCGAGCCGATCAGGTTCATCGTGTACGGCTACCTGGTGCTCGCCATGGCGCTGGCGATGTGGCTCGCGGCGCTCGACGCGAGCAGGCTGCGGCGGGCGTGGCGCTGGGTGCTGGGCTCGGGGCGCTGGCTGCTCGCTCTGGTGGCGGTCGCCGCGATCTTCGCCGATCTCCCCACGTTCGCCGAGGTGGTGGTTCCGCCCGCACCAAGGAACTGGACGCAGGCGATGCCGTCCCTGCCGCTGACCAACCAGATACCGGCGTTCTTCACCACGGGTACCTACCGTCGCTACATCAGCCCCGGCGAGATCGTGGTCGTGGTCTCGCAGCGGGGGAACGCCGGGATGCTGTTCCAGGCGTACACGAATTTCTACTTCCGGATCGCGGGCGGCTTCATCAACGCGTCGCTTACCCAGGTCGATGCCCTGCCGCTGGGCGTCGACGTGATGACCTACCTGACCAAGCCCAATGTGGCGGAGTTCGACGCCTACATGAAAGCGTCCGGGGTGGGTGCCATCATCGTCGAGCAGGCCTGGTCGGAGAAGTGGATGTACAACTTCGGCAAGATCGGCATGAAGGCGACGACTGTCGGCGGCGTGGTGGTTTACCAGCCCGGCCCCGGCCAGGCAAGCGGCTAAGACCTCTTCCTGTTGCCGGGTGGGTCTCCACACTGCTGCACAGTGCTGCCGGGCAGAAACGGCTGCGCGGTACCGCTGCCAGCGTGGCGAACTCGGCATCCTGAGGGCTGTGGTGCTGAAGGGGTATAAGACCACCAGGGCAGTCACAGGGGCCACGATCCGGCCGCGGATGGGGGACGGCCGGGGAGTCCTCGGCATCAGCAGGTGGCGCCCTGACCTGGACGACCGCGAAGGAGCCCATGCCAGTGGCTGACATCGAAGAGCGGCGCGCGAGGTCGCTCGCCGAAAAGAAACGAGCAGTGCCGGAGGAGGACCGCCCCGAGCAGGCCGCCGATCTTCGGCGCGTCGGGATCAACCCGGATTTCTGGTACCCGGTCGCGCTGTCGGGCAGCGTGCGGAAGAACGGAACATGGGCGGCCAGGTTCGCCGACCAGCCGATCGCGCTGTACCGGGGGGCAAGCGGCACGGTCTACGCGCTGGAGGACCGCTGCGCCCACCGCCAGTTGCCGCTGAGCATGGGCGTGGTGGACGGAGACGCGCTGCGCTGCTGCTACCACGCGTGGGCCTACCGCGGCAACGGCCGTATCTCGCAGATCCCGTACCTGGGCAAGGGCGCCGCGCGGCCGCCGCGCGGGGTGCGCGCCTACCCGGTCAGGGAAGCGTACGGCCTGGTATTCGTCTTCCCCGGTGACCCGGAAAAGGCTGCGAACATACCGCTGCCGCCGTTGCCGGAGTACGCTTCCGCCCGGTACAAGACCATGACCTTCTCCCGCACGGTGGCCTGCCACTACTCGTTCCTGCACGAGAACCTGCTGGACATGAACCATCAGTTCCTGCACCGGGGCATCGTCGGCCGCATCCAGCCGCAGTTGCTCGGCTACCAGGCCGGGTCGCAGTCGGTGGAGGCCCGGTACCTGTTCGCCCACACGGGCGGCAAGAAGTCGTACGGCGCCGGCCTGCTCGCCGCCGACGCCGGCCGGGCAGCTCCGCACGTGGTCACCATCCGCACCGGCTACCCGTACCAGACCTTGCAGCTTTCATCCGGTGAGGGGGCACGTCCGGCGTTTTCCATGTGGGCGGTCTACGTGCCCGAGGATGCCACACAGCGCACCAGCCACGCCTACGGGCTGCTCATGATCGCCAGACCGTCGGTCCCCGGTGCCCTGCACCTGGCGTGGCCGTTCATCCGCCACTTCACCGAGCGGGTCTTTGCCGAGGACCGGATGGCCGTCCAGGCCGAGCAGCGCGCGTGGGACGCGCAAGGCCGCGACCTCAATCACGAGGTCTTCCCGCTGATCCTCGACCTGCGCGAGGTGCTTCGAGCCAACGGCGTCCCGATGGTCCCAGACGCCGCCTGCGCGGCGGCATCATGGTGCGCGCCAGTGCCGTGACCGGCGCCGGGCCGGGGCCTGGCTCCCGCG
>Ga0335072_10006039_pt1 | contig 17774 bp, 12 predicted proteins | sample Lox_Sample_21_FD_206725 | JGI IMG/M metagenome (GOLD analysis project Ga0335072, IMG submission 206725) | Soil microbial communities from Loxahatchee National Wildlife Refuge, Florida, United States - Lox_Sample_2.1 | ecosystem: Environmental > Terrestrial > Soil > Wetlands | place: USA...
TAGGCCGTGTTCCCCTTTGATGTTGTACGGATCGACGGGGAAGTCGGAACCGAAGAAGGTTCCAAAGGCGCCGCCGACCTGGCCGAGGTCGGTGGCTTTGCTCCAGGTGTAGTTGAGCAGCATTTCGAGGCCGTTGGAGAAGGGGCGCTTCACGCTGAAGACCATGGAGTTGTACCAGGAACTGACGGCGCTGAAGCCGGTGTTGATCGAGGCGTCGGCGGTGGTGATGCGGCTGTTGTAGAAGGGCAGGGTGACGGTGCTGGTCTGCGAGCCGGAGCCGTTGTAGATGTTGTAGGTGCGCGTGCTGGTGGAGGGCGCGATGTTGGAGTCGATGAAGATGGGCAGGTGAAGAGTGCGGCTGCCCACGTAACCGAGAGAGAGAGTCATTTTGCCGGGAACCTGCTGCTCCACGCTCAGGTTGGCCTCATGCGCGATGGGCGGCACGAAATTCGGATCGAGACCGTGGAAGCTGGAGACCAGGGCTGAACCGCCGGGTGTGACCTGTGATTTTGCCGCACCGCTGAAGGCAGCGCCGAGCGGCGGTCCGGGCGGCGTGAAGAGCACGTTGGGGAATTCCGGAGCTCCGGCAATGGCGGCGCAGTTATTGCTCGGGCAGTTGAAGTTGTAGTTGGTCTGATAGACACCGTTCTCGACGCGCATAGCGTAATAGGTGCTGCCCTGGGTGAGGGCGGCGAAGACGCCGTAGCCCGCACGGACGACGGTCCTGCTGGTCGGGGTCCAGGCGATGCCGATGCGCGGCACGATGCGATCCGTCGGGGTCTTGAGCTTCTGCGTGTAGTAGGTGGCGAGTGGCGACGAGGTATTCGGGTGCGTGGGATCGGGCGTGATCTGCAGATCGTAGCGGGCGCCGAGGTTCAGGGTGAGGTCGTTGCGCAGCTTCCACGTGTCTTCGAAGTAGAAGGCGGGTTCCTTCATCCAGAAATCGTCTTTGCCAATGTGGGTGATGGGGTCGTTCACCTGGGTGAAGGAGGTGTAGTGATAGCCGGGGCTGCCGCTGGTGGGCGTGACCTGGAAGATGTCCTGCGACCAGGCCTGAAAGGCGGCGACAGGAGAACCGTTGGTATAGGAGTAGAGGCCGCCCCCCTGGAAGAGGTTGATCATGACCTCGTGAACCAGGTTGGCTTCGCCGCCGACTTTCCAGGAATGCCGGCCCTGGGTGTGGGAGAAGGTGTCGGTGATCTGGTAGCGGTGCTCATCCGGCTCGGCGGGGCGAGGCAGGGCGTTCGGCATTCCATAGGCCTGAACGCCGCTGAGACTGACGTTGGGGCCAGGAGCGTTCACGCCATCGGTTTCAAGGTCGCGTCCCCATTGGAAGAGGAGGTTGTTGACGGAGGTCGGCGTGAGGGTCGAGGTCCAGTCGGCGACGAAGATGCGCTCGTGATAATACGCGTTGCCGTTCGCGGTGACGGAGTTGTTGGTATAGCTGGGGGCCGACGAGTAGCCGTCGGGCAGGGTGAAGTTGCCGAAATCGAAATCGGCGAAGACATGGTTCTTTTCGTTGATCTGGTAATCGAGGCGCGGGAAGAGGATGTCGAGTTTACCGGTGCGGGGAAAGACGCCGGAAAGGCTGAGGAGGTAAGTGATAGCAGAGGTGCACTGGGTTGCGGAAAGCGAAGCCGGGCACTGCGTGGGCGTGATCACCGAAGTGTTGGTCGTGGCGCCGCTGGGCGTGAGGGAGATATTGGCCGTTGAAGAGTAGGCCAGGGGGGCGACCTTGCGGAATCCGTCGTAGGTGAAAAAGTAGAAGAATTTGTCCCGGATGAAGGGACCGCCGACGCTGCCACCGAACTGTTGCTGCTGTTTGATGGCCTGAGTGAAGTTGCCGTGGGCCTTGCCGTAGGAATCGAGGGCGTTGAGCGTGGGATAGCGGAGGTCGTAGAAGAGGTCGCCGTGGATCTGGTTGCCGCCGGACTTGGTGATGGCGTTGACCTGGCCGCCGGCGGCCTGGCCGAATTCGGCGCTGTAGGTGGCAGCGGCGACCTGGAATTCCTGGATGGAATCGAGGCTGTAGACGTAAGGCATGCCGGAGGCGCGTCCGCGCGCTTCGGAAAAGAGGGCCTGGTCGTTGTTGGCACCATCGACGTAGTTGCTGTTGTAGAGGCCGGAGATGCCGTGATAGCTGACCAGGCCGCTGGTGCCGTCGGCGGTAGTGTTCGGAGTCAGCAGGGCGAAGTTGCTCCAGTTGCGGCTGGCGATGGGGAGGCTGGAGATCAGGGTCTCGGACAGTGACTGGGAGACTTCGGTCTTCTCGGTATCGAGCAGGGGAGCCTGGCTGGTGACGAGGACCTGGGAGGAGACACTGGCCGGGGGCAGGGTGGCGTCGACGGTGAGCGTCTGGCCGACGGCCAGTTCGAGAGCGGCCTTTTCCACTGTGGCGAAGCCGTTGGCGGAGACCCGCACGACGTAGTGGCCGGGCTGAAGGAAGGGTGCGACGTAAATGCCGTCGCCATTGACCGGGATGGTGCGGGCGACGCCGTTATCTGTATCGGTGACGATTACAGATGCAGACGTGACCACCGCCTGGCTGTTATCGGTGACGGTGCCGGTGATGGTACCAGTGCCGGACGACTGCGCAAAAGCACCATTTGTCGCGAAGAGTGTGACAAATAGAGCCAGCAGAGCGACATAGCGGAAAGGAAGAAGGACGCGGTGAAGACAGGAGGAGGGAGCGAAGACACCGAAAGCGGCGTTTTCGTTGGACGTCATACGTTGGCCTCAAAGAAACAACAGGAATTTGTACTGACAGCGGTGCGGAATTTTCGCCAGTATAGCGTGGGGCCCTGAGGAAACCTGCGAATATGTCGTGAATTGGGACGAGCTGCAGGCTCTTGTGCAGCTTGAGAATGAGTGTGTTACGGGTCACAAAAACAGGTGACCTTCGTCACGGAGGAGGCCTGGCGAGGAAGCGTAGGTTCAGGGAAAGTCGAGGCAGGGAAAGAGAGGCATCCGCATGCCGGGCGCGAGGGGACACATCCCGCAAAAGACCGGAAAGACAACCTGGCTGCATGCCGCGAAGCCATTCCCGTTCAGGACGATCGTGGCGGCGATTGACTTCAGCGAGGAGTCATCGGCTGCCTTGCGCTGTGCACAGGAGCTGGCGCGTCTGCAGCGGGCGATGCTGCTGCTGATCCACGTCATCGATCCGGTAGGCTATGCGTTTCCGGAGGGAGCGCCGCCAGGCGTGGATCATGACAAGGCCGCGAAGGCGGAGCTGGCGCGGATTGAAGCGGAAGTGAAGAAGCAGGGGATTCCGGTGCACTCGCGGGTGGAGACAGGAATCGTCTGCGAGCGGATTCTGCTTTCGTTACGGGATCACAAGGCGGCGCTGCTGGTGCTGGGAACGAAAGCGATTACGGGAGCGGGGCGCGCGGCGCTGGGGGTGGTGACGCGGCAACTGCTGGCGCACTCGCCATGCCCGATTCTGACGGTGGCTCCGGACGATGAGAAGAAGCCACGGAAATTCGGACGCTGGAACAACGTGCTGACGGCGACGGATTTCTCCGCGGCATCGCTGAGCGCGCTGCATTACGCACAACGGGTGGCAGGCGGGCATCTGATCGTGCTGCACTCGGCGCGGTGCGGACGGCATATGGAATGCCCGAACTGCCTGGAGCGGCTGCGTTTTCTTGCGCCGTTCGATGAGGCGCACGGGCTGCCGGTGGATCATTCGGTGACGGGGGGTGATCCGGCGGGGATGATTGTAGAGATGGCAAAGAAGCTGCATCCGGATCTGATCGTGATGGGGGCGCCGTCGCCGGCGCACACCGAGCACGATCTGGAGCACAGCACGGTGGCGCAGGTGATCGCGTCGGTGCCGATGCCGGTGCTGATTGTGCCGGAGGACCGCGAGCGGTATGCGGATGAGCTGATCGAGGAAGTGGCGACGGCTTGATCCGCGCGTTCGCGCAGAGGAAGCAGGGTGCAGGGTACAGGGTACAGGGTACAGGCAGATACGCTAGTTGAGCGTTTTGCCGGGTTCGGTGTGGAGGACGGTGACACCAGAGCCGGCGAGTTCCCTTTCCAGCTGGGCGGGTGTGCCGACAAGCGGCGGAAAGGTTCCAAAGTGAATGGGTAGTACGGTCTTTGCGCCGATGTACTTTGCGGCGACGGCGGCGAGGCGCGGGCCCATGGTGTAGTGATCGCCGATGGGGAGCATGGCGAGGTCGGGATGGTAGAGCTCGCCAATGAGCTTCATGTCGGAAAAGACCGTGGTGTCGCCGGCGTGGTAGAGGGTGGGGCCATTATCGATGGCGATGATGAGGCCGGCCGGCTCGCCACCGTAAATAGTTTTGTCGCCGTCGCTGATGCCGGAGGAGTGGCGGGCCTCGGTGAGGGAGACGGTGACGTCGGCATGCTTGTGCGAGCCGCCGATGTTGATGCCGATGCCCTGGTCATTGTTGAGTCCTTGGGAGTGCAGCCAGTCGATGACCTCGACCATGCCGATGGCGACGGGGCCGTGTTTTTTGGCGACGGGGAGGGCGTCGGCGATGTGGTCCATGTGGCCGTGGGTGAGGAGGAGGAGGTCGATCTTGTCGGGGAGTTTGTAGCCCCGGGGATATTTGGGATTGTGCTCGATGAAGGGATCAATGAGGATATTGGTTCCCCTGGGCGTTGTAATGAGGACGGTGGCGTGTCCCAGCCAGGTGATGGATGTGCCTTTGAGATCGGCCATGTGAGGTGAATTTCCTCCGCGGACTATCGTCGCACTTTTTTCTGTTGAGATGCGTGAACGCACCGTGGGGGAAAGCAGAACGCTATTAGACGCGACGGCGCAGCGTGGGAGAGCATGACAATCGCAAACGATTTGTCTGTTGTTCAGGGACATTTGTAAGACGCGCCGCAACAACCAACTAACAATTGCATGACACCTGGGGTTGTGCTGCGCCCCTATGGTGGCTCCTGGATCAGGAAACGTCTTGTGATCCAGGAGAAGCGATGAAAAATCTATTGGACAAGCGGAAAAGTGCGGTCGATCGGAGATCGTTCCTGAAGACTGGGCTGGCAGCCGGAGGGGCGGCAACGGCCGCGGCCCTTGGGGCCGGCGTATTGAGCAGCGCGACGCCGGCGCGTGCGCAGAGTTACGGAGGCGGAAGCCGGCTGAATGCGGGCGATGCGGCGATTCTGCGGTTTCTGGCGGCAGCCGAGCTGATTGAGACGGATTTGTGGATTCAATATGCCGAGCTGGGCGGACTGACCTCGGGTCAGCCGATCGAGGTCGATCCGAACCAGACGCTGAACGCTTATCAGAATGCGCTGTCGAACCTGGATGGCGATGGTCCGCAATACATTACCAGCAATACGCTGGACGAACAGAGTCATGCGAACTTTCTAAATGCCTATCTGGAATCGCGCGGGGCGGAGCCGGTGAATTTCGATGCGTTTCGAACCCTGCCGGGGAGCACGGCGACAGGTTCTTCAGGAAACAAGCGGCTGACCAATCTGATGCATCTGGATGTGGATACCAGCTGGTACACGCGGTATCGCAGCGCGAAGAATCCGGACTTCGGGGCGACGTTTCCCCAGGCGGTCACGCTGAGCAATGTGACGGCGATCCCGATCACGGACGCGGACTTCAATAACGCGGATCACATCCAGGCCATCGCGAATACGGCGGCGTTCCACTTCGGCTACATCGAGCAGGGAGGGTCGAGTCTGTACGCAATCATGAGCCAGAAGGTGACCGATCCGGAGGTGCTGATGATCACGCTGGGCATCGGCGGCGACGAGATTGCGCATTTTCTGGAGTGGGTGGATTTTGCGGGGAATGGCGTGCAGCCGACGGTGGCGCCGGTCACGGATCCGAACAATCCGAAGCTGACGTTTCCGAACTTCTTCGATCCGCTGAACCCGGCGATTCAGCCGAGCCTGATCTTCCCGGTACCGTGCGAGTTCATCAGTCCGAAGCTACCGCACGTGGCCATCATCCGTCCGTTGACGGACCGGTTTGGGGGCGCGGTGGCGACGATCAAGAGCTTCACCGCAGACGGTCTGTTCGATGGGCAGAGCAACAAATTCCTCGAAACACTTTCGGTGCTGGCGATTGAGGCCGATGAGGCCTTTCGCCGGTAGGCCGGAAAGAAATTATCACCGAGGGGGCTTCGCTCAAAAAGCGAAGCCTCTTTCTTTTGGGGTCGGCTGGCTGGACGTCTGCTTCGGCAACGGATCGATCGGAAGGCTCTTTCCGCGCATTCGCAAGATCGCCACAGAGGATCTCCGCGAAACCGATTCCGGCTAGATGTGGACTGCGATCAGGAAGAGGACCATCGCAGCAGTGAGGGCGGCGACGCGCACGCGATGCAGGTGGTCCCACTTCTTGTGCTCGCGGAGAGCCTCCTGCGGTGAGGCATCGGGCGAGAGCTTTACCAGGCGATTGTTGATGGGAACGAGAAAGAGGAGGGTGAGAACGATGACGAGAATCCAGATGGCGGTGGCGGCAGCCAGAAGCGAGATCTGAGGCCGATGGCGGAAAAGGAAGGTTTCGATGAGAAGAAAGACGAGGCTGAGGCCGTACCAGAACGGCATCGCGAAGCCCAGCTTTGCACCGAACAGGCGGAGGGCGCCAAGACGGGCGCGGTCGTCGAGTCTGGCGAGGACGGGGTTGATAAAAGCCGAGACGGCGAACTCGGTGCCGGTCATGAGACCGATGCAGACGGTGGTGACGGTAGCGAGAATCAGGGACATGGGTGTCGCTCCTCGAAATCTGACGCGACAGGGAGCTATACTGACTCAGATGTTCGTACTGACAAAGTTGTCAGTGCTGAGGGCGGGATCATGCCGGTTTCGAAAAAGGAAATTTCCCCCTGTCCGATCGACGCGATGCTGTCGGTGGTCGACGGGCGCTGGAAAGGGACGATTCTGTGGCGGCTCTCAAACGGGCCGATGCGGACCAGCGAGCTGCGACGAAGCATTCCGGAGATGACCGAGCGGATGCTGATCCGGCATTTGCAGGAGCTGGTGCGAGACGGCATCGTGATGCGGAAACAGGAAAGCAGCGTGCCGCCGTGTGTGCGCTACTCCATCTCGCAATACGGATGGACGCTGGTGCCGGTGCTGGAGGTGATCTGCACGTGGGGACGCAATCACCTGCGCCGGGTGGGGGCTGGCTGCGGCGCAGCGAAGAATTAGCGCGCGGCAACAGGCCGAAGTGCGGCGGGCAAGGTGCCGGCCCAGGCGTGGATCGCCTCCCAGTCGCGGGCATCGGTGGCGGGCGCGTGGCGCAGGGCGGGGAGAAAGCGGGCGAAGCTGAGTTTATTCGGGTCGAATCGGCCGCCGATGACCTGTTGAGCGACGGGAGCGAACCAGGGGAAGCGGGCGAGCTCCTTTCTCATTTGCCGCTCCGAGCTGGCAAATTCCTTTTCGTCGGCATGGACCGGGCCGAGGACGAAGATGCCAACGGGCCGTCGCTGGAGTTCGTCGCGATGGGAGCCGAGGAAGCGGCGGGCGTCTTTGTGGAGACGGCCGATGTAGAGAGCACATCCGAGAACGACGGCATCGTAGCGGTCGAGAGTCGTGACCTCGGCCATGGGCCGGGCGTTGACGGCGAGGCCTTGCTGGAGGAGATCTTCAGCGATGGCGTGGGCGACTTCTTCGGTAGATCCGTAACGGGTGACCCAGGTGACGAGGATGGTGGCAGGCATGGGGGCCTCAAGTCGACGGTGCGCGAGAGGGACCTGGAGCGGCACACCGCCCGACGGCACGAGGATGTCACGGAGGCGAGGAGATGTCAGTGCTGCGGGTCACAGGAAACAGGCAGCAGGGAATCGGCAGGAGGCAACACAAACAACAGGAAACAGGGAATCGGGAATAGAAATCGGGAGTCAGGTGTGGTTGAGGCGGGCGATGGAGGCGTTCACGGCGTCGAGGAGGGATCCGGGTTGCTGCGCGAGCTGTTGGTGGAGCTGGCGGAACTGCGCGAGGGCCTGGGGTTTGTCGCCGGCGATTTCGGCGAGGCTGGCCTGGATGAAGGCATGCCGGATCGACTGGAAGCGTGCGTCGATGGGGTCCGTGGCTGGGCGGTCGAGCCAGAGATAGGTCGCCCACGCGTCGTTGCGTGAGACAGCCGAGAGAGATTCGACCAGCTCGGCGTGGCTGTCGAGCGTCGAGTCGCAGCAGAAATTGAGGATGCGGCGCTGGGTGTCGGGATCGATGGGCTCCTGGTTGGACCGCATGTTGTTAGCGGCCTGCATGAGAGCGGCGCGGGCTCCTGGGGCATCGCGGTCGACGAGGCCGGCGATTTGCAGAAGGCGCACGAAAGGACGGGCCTGGCCGGTGGCGACGGCGATGTTGAAGTTCTGGATCGCGTCGGGAAGGCTGCCGCCGTTCTGGAGAGACCAGTTGCCGAGCATCGCGTTGGCGTAGACGTTGTGTGGATCGGCGGCCAGAGCGGCGCGGAAATTCTGCTCGGCGGCGGGGCCGAATTCGCGAGCGGCGATGTGCTGATTGAGCCAGTGCGCCCAGCCAAGGTGGGCCTCAATGTCGGCGGCACGGGATCCGGTGGCGCGAGTCAGGCCGGCGGTCAGCGTGGGGAAGATCGTATCGAGGGAGGACGCGGCGGAGGCGGCGTCAGGAGCGCTGAAGTTTTCGACCCAGAGCAGGGTGGTGTCGAGCTGGCCTTCGAGGGCGGCGCGGTCCAGCGAGTCGTTCTTCAGGATGGAGGCGTAGGTGGCGAGGGCTGCGTCGTACTGGCTCTGAGCGGTTTCGGAGCGCGCGAGAGCGAGCGCTGCCTGGCGCTCCGCATGAGCGCGATGGTGCTGCACGAGCCAGGTGACTCCGCCCAGGATGCTGGCGCTGAGGCCGATGAGGGCGCTGATGCGCCCGGTCCAGCTCATGAGGAAGGGCCAGGCTTTGGCGGCGCTGGGGGTGTTGTTGTCGGCCATCGGGGTTGACCAGGGGATTTTCAGCTACGATACGCGGTTTTGGCAGGAGGGAACGGAGGAATTGACAGGAAACAGGCGCCAGGGTTAGCCTGGTTGCTATGGGCGAAGAAAAGGCGAACACAGGCGGCGGAGATTCCGATCAGGCAGCGCTTTTCCCCATCCTGGGCCAGGGCCCGGTGGGCATCGCACGGCTGGCGGCGGAGGGCGAGGCAGCCGCGTCGGGACATTTCGTCGAATTTCGAACGATGCCGGCGCGATCAGTGCTGAACCGCGTCGATTCGAAGCGGGTGCAGTGGATGACGTGGGGCATCAATCCGTATCGCGGGTGCGAGTTCGGCTGCCGGTACTGCTACGCGCGCTACACGCATGAGTTCCTGGACAAGCCCGATCCGGATCTGTTCGAGCGGGAGATCTACATCAAGCAGAACACGGCGTGGTTGCTGCGGCAGGAATTGAAGCAGGTTCGGCCGGGGGAATATATCGCGCTGGGCACGGCGACCGATCCGTATCAGCCGATCGAGCGGCGGGCGCAGGTGACGCGGGGAATGCTGGAGGTTTTTGCCGAGCAGGAGGGATTGCGGCTGGGAATCGTGACGAAGTCGACGCTGATCGAGCGGGACATCGACCTGCTGCGGAAAATTGGGGAACGGAATCGGCTGTCGGTGGCGCTGACGATCACGACGCCGGATGCGAAGCTGGCGCGGATTCTGGAGCCGCGGGCGCCGCGGCCCGACCTGCGATTCAGGACTGTGGAGCGGTTGCGGGCGGAGGGCATCAAGACGGGCGTCCTGTGTTCACCGCTGATGCCGGGGATCACGGACACACCGCGGGCTTTGGAGGCGATGGCGCGGCGGGTGAAAATCGCGGGGGCGAGCTTTTTCTCGTCGCAGCCGCTGTTCCTGAAGCCGTGCTCGAAGCCGGTGTTTCTGCGGTTCATCCGGGAGCACTTCCCGGAACTGCAGAAGGCTTACGAGGCGCGCTACGGGGATCGCGCGTTCGTGTCGAAGGCGTATCAGGAGCGGGTTGCGGCTCTGGTGCGGGCGGTGGTGCGGAAGCATGGGCTGGAACAGCGGTTCGATGACGGGATGGGGGTGGGGAAGAAACCGGTATGGCCGGTGCAGGCGGAGTTGTGGCCGGGCGCGGAGCCCCTGAGACGCAGTGCCTGACGAGCTGTCAGGAGGGAAAATTTTTTTCAGCGGCTGAAACTGCGACCCTTCACCCTTTGCGCCGGGTGAATTTTGTGCAGGCCGTGAAAGCCTTGACCTTTCACAAGTGGCAGCGTTCACAGGCGATTCCCGATCGGGCGGCAGGGATCGACAGGCGATATAGTGTGTAACAACGCTGGTTGAAGATAGTCGCACTCGGTTGTTCTGTAACCGAAACAGATCCAAATTCCACACCTTGAAGGATGGAGAAGAATGCGCGTCGCCATCGCCGCTGTCTTTTTGTTTGCCTTTGCCGCTCACGCTGTCGATGAGACCCCCACGCTGCGCGGGTACACGCCGGAACACGCGGCCACGGAGACGAACTGGGAACAGAAATACCGGGCGCTCCCGGAGGCGGACCACGTCCGGGAGAACATGCGGCGGCTCTCGGCGCGGCCGCACCATGTAGGGTCGCCGTACGACAAGGACAATGCGGAGTGGCTGCTGGCGCAGCTGAAATCGTATGGGCTGGACGCGAAGATCGAGACATTCACGACGCTGTTTCCGACGCCGAAGTCGCGGCTGGTGGAGTTGCTGGGACCGGAGCCGTTCAAGGCGAAGCTGCAGGAGCCGCCGGTACCGGGCGATCCCACGTCGGACCAGCAGAGCGAGCAACTGCCGACGTACAACGCATATTCGCACGATGGGGATGTGACGGCGCCCCTGGTGTATGTGAACTACGGGCGGCAGGAGGACTACGAAGTGCTGGACCGGATGGGGATCTCGGTCAAGGGCGCTGTCGTGATCGCGCGGTACGGAGAAAGCTGGCGGGGCATCAAGCCGAAGGTGGCGGCCGAGCACGGAGCGGTGGGCTGCCTGATCTATTCGGATCCGAAGGACGATGGGTACTACGACGGCGAGGCGTATCCAAAGGGGCCGATGCGTCCGCCGGACGGCGTGCAGCGGGGCAGCGTGATGGACATGCCGCTGTATCCGGGCGATCCGCAGACGCCGGGAGTGGGCGCGGTGGAGGGGAAAGACGTGAAGCTGATCCCGCTCGATCAGGTGCAGACGATCACGAAGATTCCGGTGCTGCCCATTTCGTATGCGGATGCGACGCCGCTGCTGAAGGCGCTGGGCGGGGAAACGGTACCGGAGGCGTGGCGCGGCGCGCTGCCGTTCACCTATCACGTGGGGCCGAGCACGGCGAAGGTGCATCTGGCGCTCGCCTTCAACTGGGACCGGAAGCCTCTCTACGACGTGATCGTGCGGATTGCGGGGGCGAAGGATCCGGATGAGTGGGTGATCCGCGGCAATCATCACGACGCGTGGGTGAACGGCGCGGAGGATCCGCTGTCAGGCACGAGCGCAGAGCTGGAAGAGGCGCGTTCTCTGGGAGCGCTGCTGCAGCAGGGATGGCGGCCGGAGCGGACGATTATCTATTGCTTCTGGGACGGAGAGGAGCCGGCACTGCTGGGATCGACGGAGTGGGGCGAAGCGCACGCGGATGAGCTGAAGGCGCACGCGGTGGCGTATTTCAATTCCGACACGAACGACCGCGGATACTTTTACGCTGCCGGATCGCATGCGCTGGAAAATTTTGTGAACGATGTCGTGAAGGATGTTCAGGATCCGGAGACGAAGATGCCGGTGTGGAAGCGGGAAAAGCTGGTGGCGATCTCGCAGGCATCGGAGAAGGACCGCACGGAGCTTCGTTCGCGGGCGGATTTGCGGATTCCTGCGCTGGGTTCGGGTTCGGATTTCACCGTGTTCGTGGACCATCTGGGAATCGCGAGCCTGGACTTCGGCTACGGCGGGGAAGACGAGGCCGGGCAGTATCACTCGATCTACGACGACTTTGCCTGGTATACGAAGTTCGAGGACACCGACTTCAGCTACGGGCGGGCGCTGGCGCAAACGGCGGGCACGATGGTGATGCGCATGGCGGACGCGGACATTCTGCCGTTTCAGTATTCGGATTTGGCGGACACGGTCCACCTGTACCTGACGCAACTCAAGGCGCTGGCGCAGCAGAAGCGGGAGGAAGCGAAGGAACGGAACCGGGAGATTGCCGAGGGTGTGTACAAGGCGCTTTACGATCCGAAGAAGCACAAGGTGCCGCCCGGGGAGGAAGCGATTCCGCCGTATCTGAATTTCGCGCCGCTGGAACAGGCCTCGGACGACCTGACCGAGGCGGCCAAGGCGTTCGACAAGACGTATGCGGCAGCGGGTGGAGTGGCTCCGGCAGGGTTGAATGCGGATCTGATGCGGAGCGAGCGGTTGCTGACCAGCGCGCAGGGGCTGCCGGGACGGCCGTGGTTCGAGCATCTGCTCTATGCGCCAGGGTTCTACACGGGATACGACGTGAAGACGATCCCAGGGGTGCGCGAGGCCATCGAGCAAAAGCAATGGGCTCTGGCAGACCAGCAAATCGGCATCGTGTCGTCGGCCCTGGAGCAGGAGGCGGAGCTGCTGCGAGGGGCGACGAAGAGACTGCCGGCAGCTGCGAGGGAGTGAGGCGAACCGAAGAGCCAGGTCAGGAAGGCAATTATGTTGCGGGGAGACGTGGCGTTGCGTATAGTGCGAGAAAGCCAGAGAGCCAAAGGAAGAGGGGAGCCTGCGCAATGCCTGGAGAAGCAACTGCAGTTATCGGTAAATCCGTACAGATTCGCGGAGAATTGAAGGGGAATGAGGACCTGATCGTCGAGGGCCTGGTGGAAGGAACCGTCACGCTGAACGAAAACCGGCTGACGATCGGCGCGAATGCACGGGTGACGGCGAATGTGGCGGCGCGGGATGTGGTCGTCCAGGGCTCGTTGCAGGGCGACATTCATGCGCAGGGGCGCGTGGAGCTGCGTGCGGGAAGCCGGGTGACGGGCGATATTCGCGCGGCCCGGTTATCGGTGGAAGACAACGCGATTTTTTCCGGCAAAGTGGAGCTGGACGGGACAGGCGTCGAAGGCAAGGGCGGCGCGGGATCGCATGCTGCGTCGAGCGTGAGCGCGCAACCGGCGAACGCCATGATGGGCACGCACTAGAGGCAGGGAATAGCCAACAGGGAATAGTGAACAGCAGGTTAGAACAATGGCCCCGGATCCGATGGATCGCGGGGCCGCGTTGTTTGTCGGCGCGGAATTACTCCGCGATGTGGACGGTGGTGGTGAGCGGGGTGTCGTGCGACGATGAGCCGGCGAGGATCATATAGTCCCCGGGAGCGAGCACAAATTTGTTCTTGTCGACATCGAAGATGGAGAGGTAGAGCGGATCGATGTGCAGCGCGACCGTTTTCGATTCGCCGGCAGCGAGCGCGACACGATCCCACGCAACGAGGCGCCTGAAGCCGGATTCACCGGTGGAAGCGGGCAGGCTGGCGTACACCTGGGCAACTTCGGTTCCGGCGCGGCTGCCGCTGTTGCGAACGGTGAACGTGACGTCCTGTGGTGTAGCCTTCAGATCCGAGAAGTCAAACGTGGTGTACGAGAGGCCGAAGCCGAAGGGGAAGAGGGGCTGCTCCTGCTGCGACTCGAACCATTTGTAACCGACACGGACACCTTCTGTTGCAGGCGCATCGAAGAGCGGCAGTTCACCGGAACGGTGATGACCGGCGCCAGGATTTTTGATCAGATCCATGCCCGCGACATCGGGGTGCGGCAGCTGCGCGTCGGTTTTCGGGAAGGTGATGGCGAGGCGGCCGGAGGGATCAACCGCGCCGAAGAGAATGCTGGCGAGCGATTGCGCGCCGCCGATGCCCGGATACCAGGCTTCGAGAACGCCCTGCACGCGATCGATCCACGGCATGGCCACAGGTCCGCCGCTTTCAATCACGACGATGGTGTGAGGATTGGCAGCCGCGACGGCGTCGACGAGCGCGTCCTGATTGTCGGGCAGAGAAAGAGTCGCGGCATCCATGCCTTCGCTCATGGGCTGATTCACGAAGACGATGGCGATCTGCGCGGTGCCGGCAAGTTTGGCTGCGGCGGAAGGATCGGTGCCCGGATCGAACTGGACATTGGAGCCGGTGGCGTGTCTGCGGATTTCTTTCAGAGGCGAAGAGGGAAAGTAAACATGCTCCATCCAGATGGAGCTGCCGGGATGCCGGTTGATGGCGTTGCCCCCGGGTGCATCGACCTGGGCCGAACCGCCGCCGGAGAGGACGCCGATGTCGGCATGCGAGCCGATGATCGCGATGGACTGGACTGAGGAGGTGAGCGGGAGGATGTCGCCGGCATTCTTCAGCAGGACGATGCTTTCGTCAGCGATTTGTTCGGCATCGTCGCGGCCCTGGAAAGGATCGACCACCTGGGTGACGGGCGGATTGTCGATGACGCCGACGGCGAACATGCTGCGCAGGACGCGGTGCACTGCATCATCGAGGCGCGACATGGGGACCTGATGGTTCTGGACGGCCTGTTTGAGGGGATCGCCGAAATACTGCGAACCGGGCTCCTCCTGATCGAGGCCGGAGAGCGCGGCGTGAACCGTGGAGTGCGTGCCTCCCCAGTCGGAGAGGACGAATCCTTTGAAGTCGAAGTCTTTTTTGAGAACCTGGTTGAGGAGGTAGTCGTTCTCGCAGGCCCAGTCGGTGCCGCCGGGAGGCGTGACGGTAACGCGGTTGTAGGAACACATGACTCCGGCGGGATGAGCAATGCCGATGGCGATCTCGAAGGCGAGGAGATCGCTTTCGCGCGCTGCGCGCTGGTCGATGGAGACATTGACGGTGGTGCGGCCGGTCTCCTGATCGTTGAACGCGTAATGCTTGATATCGCCCATGACCTGGTTGGCCTGGACGCCGAGAGCCAGCTCGCCGACCATGGTTCCGGCAAGGACAGGATCTTCACCGGCGTATTCGAAGTTGCGGCCGTTGCGGGGATCACGGGCGAGATCGGCGCCGCCGCCAATGGACATGTTGTAGCCGGTCTGGCGCAGCTCGCGGCCGATGACGGAGCCGAAGAGGAAGAGCGCATCTTTATCCCAGGAGCAAGCCGCGCCGAGGACGGAGGGCAACAGCGTGGCGTAATGACTGCCCTGGGCGGCAAGGCGCACGCCGACGGCGGAGTCGGCCATGTTGATGCCGGGGATGCCGAGGCGTGGAACACCCTGCACGTATCCGGCGCCCCCGAGCGATCCTTTGGGAATCTCAGCGCCTTCGCGGAGACCGTTCCATCCAGTGCCGTGAACGAAGTTCATCTTCTCGTCGAGGGTCATCTCCTTCATGACGAGATCCGCACGCTGATCAGGCGGTAGCGAGGGATTCATCCAGGGGCGCGCGTCGGGTTTGGAAGCCGGGTTCTGAGCGAAGGCAGAGAGTGCGGTCAGCAAAACCGCGGCAGAAGCACAGCGCAGCAGGCGCTGCGCGAAAAGAGCTGGAGCCTGCATGATCACCTCGAACGGTGCCATGCTACTGGGCGGGATTTAGGGTCGTCAAGATAAAACGATTAACTAATGCTGCAGGAGCAAGCCAGCCGGTCGGTCTGGAGCGGGTTTCGGTTGTGATGAGCGCGCGATTTGGGGCAGGTCATCTCGAGGCGAAGGCGTGGTCGAGCGTCATGACCCACTGCACGGCAACGGTGTTCTGAGAGCGAGGTGTCTCTTCACTGTAGTGCTCGATTTCATATTCGAGCTTGATGAGCTGGAAGCGGCTGGGACGCCACGCGACCCCGGATTCGAAGTCGCGCATGTTGCCGCCTGCGCTGGCATTGGTGTAGCCGGGGCGGAAGGCGAGATACCAGCGCGGCGTGAGGACCTGTTTGAGTTCGAGGTAGCCGGCGGTTTCGCGAAAATCCGGGATCGCGGTGTAGGGCATGAGGAAATGGTCTTCTTCCAGCTGCACGCTGGTGTGACCATGCGACCACTGCGCGTCGAGGCCGAGGCCGGTGGCGGGCAGAGCGTTGGGATTCTTCTCACTGGGGAAGAAATAAGGGTACTGGCGGTCGAGATAGGGGCCACGATAGGCGTCGAGGCCGACGCGAAAACCCTGGTGGATAGTGTATCCGGCGCCGCCGGCCCAGTTGCCGTACTGGTCGCGATCGAAGAGGCTGCGCGGATTGGCAGGAGAGGAATTGGCAAATTGCAGGCGGCCGTCGAATTTGCCGCGGGTGGCGTCGATCTGCGCACCGGGCAATCCCGCGGTGGTGATGGGGGTGTAGTAGTAACCGTATTGCGGCGGCATGTTGATGAGGGGATTGTCGGCGTCGTCGTAGCGGAGCAGAAACGAACCGAAGGCGGTAGAGAGAACGCCGGCACGGAAGAGGACGGAGCCCTTTTCGGAGATTCGCGAGTAGTTGAGGGTGGACTGGAGGAGATAACCTTTGGCGCCGTAGCCGGTCGAGTCGAAGTCCTCGTAGAAATAGGGCCGGGTAACGAACTGAAAGGCCCCGGTCACAGCCCAATTGGAGTTCATCTTCCAGGTTGGGTAGGTGATGGAGCGGAAACCGGCGGCGAAACCGGAGCCGTTGCGCGGTGGAGCGGAAAGAACGTTGGAGGCAGCGCCGAGGCCGCTGAGGGTTTCACGGAGATCGAGGCCGGAGCTGGCATCCTGCGCAACCAGCAGGGGGGCCGCGCCGAGCGCGAGGCTCAGCATCGCGGCGCGGATGCTGGTTTTCACTCGCCCACCGCCAGGGCGGGCTCGTCTTCTTCGAAGCGAAGGATGGAGGTGCGCCGGAGGAACAACTCAGGAGGGAGGCTGAGGAAGACGGCGACAATGCGGGCGTCGAACTGGCGTCCGGCATTTTCGCGGAGGATCGAAGTGGCGCGTTCGTGGGTCATGGCGCTCCGGTAGGAGCGGTCGGTGGTCATCGCGTCGTAGGCGTCGGCGACATGGATGATGCGCGCATCAATGGGAGTTTCGGTTCCGACCTGACCGAGGGGATAGCCGGAGCCGTCCCAGTTCTCGTGGTGCAACTCGACGGCGGGAAGCCAGGCAGCGAAACCGTTCACGCCTTCGAGAATGCGGCGGCCGATGACCGGATGCTGCCTGATGATGGTCCATTCCTCTTCGGTGAGGCGGCCGGGCTTCTGCAGAACGCGATCGGCGATGCCGATTTTGCCGATGTCGTGGAGCAGGGCGCCGATACGGATGCGCTCGACATCGGCCGAGGCGAGGTTCATCGCCGAGGCAATGGCGCAGGAGAGCTGGCTGACGCGATGGCTGTGTCCGGAGGTATAACGATCGCGGGCATCGAGAGCGCTGGCGAGAGACCCAACAAATTCAAGATAGGCGCCCTGCAGTTTTACGCCCGAGGCGCGAACGGCCGCGGCGGCGTGGTTATAGATCTCGGAGAGCTCGCGGATTTCAAGAATGGGTGAGGGGGGTCCTTCGAAGCGGGCGAGGACGCCGGTGCTGGCGGCCTTCTGCAGATGCGAGACCACAGCGGAGATGGGCTCGACGATGGAGCGCGCGGAGAGGATGCTGCAGAGAAAGACGATGGAGAAGCAGATGAGCGCGAGGCTGAGAAACAGATTGTGAAGGCGGGCCTGAATGGGGGCAGTTGCGGCATCCACATTGGCGAGGCTGCGCAGGAGATAGCCGTCGTTCCACGACTGCAGAGACGCGGAGATCCAGTTCACACCATCGAGGCGCAGATCGCATTCGGTGCTACTGCCACAACGAGCGAGGCTCGCGGAGAGATGGTCGAGCGGGATGTTGGGGATATTGGAGGCGATCGCCCGTCCGTGGTGGAGCAGAACGGCGGGCGAGGTCAGCCCGGAGAAGTTGAAGTATTCGCCGACGGCG
>Ga0335072_10006040_pt1 | contig 17773 bp, 15 predicted proteins | sample Lox_Sample_21_FD_206725 | JGI IMG/M metagenome (GOLD analysis project Ga0335072, IMG submission 206725) | Soil microbial communities from Loxahatchee National Wildlife Refuge, Florida, United States - Lox_Sample_2.1 | ecosystem: Environmental > Terrestrial > Soil > Wetlands | place: USA...
CAATGGCACGGGAACGTGGCACTTTGACGGCCGGTCCTGGCGTCGGGTCGCCGGCGCGGCCGCGGCGATCTACCGTGCCAGCGCGATCTCGCGGCGTGACATCTGGGCCATAACAGCCGGCCCGAAGTCGGATTCCGTTCTGTGCTATGACGGAAAGCGGTGGCAGCCGGTGCGTACCGGCAACGTCCTCGCCGGCGTTGTGGCAAGCGACATCCTGGCGACATCCAAGCGCGACGTCTGGGTGCTGGGCAACGAGGTCAGGCGGGGAGCTATCCGGCTCGTCCTCGCGCACTGGAACGGCGCTCGCTGGACGAGGATCAACGCCGGCCTGACCGCCTTCGCCGGGCGGCTGTCGCCGGGCGCGCACGGTACCGTGCTCGTCACCGCGACTCCGGCGCAGGCGTCGGCAGCCGGGCTAGTCGTGCAGATCAACGCTGCCGGACAACGGCGCGTTACGGCCATCCGGTCCGGCCTCGGCAGCGGCGTCAGTGCAGTGGCCTTGCTCGGCGGCACCAGGATGCTGCTGGCGAGTGGCGGTGTCCTGACCAGGCTCGGCGGGGATGCGGTCATCTGGGAGGGCCGGCTCACCCTGCGGGTGCATCACCGGATTGCTGACGATGATGACTGACGCCGGAGTTCCGCTGCGGAGTGTGCTCCTGCGCGGCGGCAGCTAGCTCTTCGGCCAGATCGTCTGCGTCCAGGCGGGCCTCAATCTTGCGCAAGTCTTCGATCCGCGCCTTGGTCTCTACCTGGCGCGGCGTTAGCAGCGAGCAGCAATCCTCGTCGGGCAATTCGGAGATGGCCAGGGTGGCAATCCGCCGGGCCTCGGCCATGATCTCGGACTTGTCGAGCCCGATCAGCGGCCGGAGGATCGGGAGCGAGACCGCGTCGTCGAGTGCGGTGATGTTTGCCAGTGTCTGGCTGCTCACCTGACCGAGCGAGTCGCCCGTCACCAGAGCTGCGGCCCGCAGCCGCCTGGCGAGCGCAGCGCCAGTCTTCAGCATGAGGCGTCGCTGAGCGACGATCTGCAGCCGGCCAGCGCCCGACGTGGCGAGCCGTCGCTGCGCAGTCCCGAACGCCACGACGAACAGGCGCGAGTCGGTCTGGTAGCGGTCAAGTTGCCGCGTCAGGCCGTACGCCTTGTATACCGACTCCGGCCCGGTCAAAGGCATGCCGGAGAAGTGCAGGAAATGGCAGCGCAGCCCGCGCCGCATCATCCGGTACGCGGCAACCGGCGAGTCAATCCCGCCGGACATCAGCACGAGTCCGCGGCCGCTCATCCCGACTGGCAGGCCGCCCTGGCCGGCCCAGCCCTGGGTGAAGACGAAGACCTCGCGCTGGTCGACCTCCACAAACACCGTGGTGTCCGGCGAGCGCAGGTCGACGGGGTAGCCATACTCCGCCTGGATGCGGCTGCCGATCTGCACCGCCAGCTCGGCCGAGGTCACCGGGAAGCGCTTATCCCGCCGCCGGGCGCGAACCGCGAACGAGCCGGGGCAGCCCGCGGCGAGTCCGACGGCAGCGGAAATGGCCGCTTCGGGGTCTTTCGCGACCCGGAGGGCGCGGCAGACTCGGACCACGCCCATGACATAGGTCAGCCGCTCCGCGACCAGGTCGACAGCAGTCTCGGCGACCAGGCCGCCCCGGTCCGCGCCGGCGACGCGGACCACGATGACGCCCTCGCGCTGCCAGACCCGTATCTCGATCCCGAGATCGCGCACCGCGCGCCTGATGTTGTCGTGCAGCAACCGCTCGAACTGCTGGCGGTTGCGGCCCTTGAGGACGATCTCACCAAGCTTGAGCAACACGCACGGCTCATGGAGCTGCCCTGCGGCGTCGGGATCAGCGGGGTGGGCAGCGGGCAGCGCTGGCGCGGACATCTTTTTAGTCTGCCACCTTGGCGGAGCCTGGTTGCCGGACGCCGCAGAGCAGCCGGCTTTCCCCGCGCTGCCACAGCGTGCCAACCTCAGCGAACCCCGCTGACCTGAGCGCCGCCACGTGCACGCGCAACAACCCGGCAGGCGATCCGTGGTGCTCAGAATCGACTCGCCGCGCCTCCCGTTCGGCGACCAGAGCCGCGAGCGCCGGATCGGCCGCCGCCGACACCCACCAGTCCGTCCACGTCTCGGCGAGGCCCTCCGGGAACCGCCGCTGCTCTTCGCGCTCGATTAGTGCCCGGCCGAGCCGGACGAGTGTCGGCTGCGACTCGTCATCGCGCATGTGGTCCCCGTTCAGCAGCAGGCCTCCCGGCCTCAGCACCGTAGCGAGCTCCGCATACAGCGCTGCCAGTGCGGGCTCGGTCAGCCAGTGCAGTGCTGTCGTGCTGACTGCGGCATCGGGCGCGCGGTCCAGGGCCAGGCCAGCCGACCAGCCGGGGGTACGCAGGTCGGCATCAACGAAACGGAGTCCCGGCACTTCGCGCCACGCAGCCCTGCCGAGGCCGAGGGTGAGCGGGTCGGCGTCAACGGCAACAACGGTGGCGGCCGGGATACGCCGCAGCAAGCGGACCGCGAGCGAACCGGGTCCGCTGCCGAGATCGAGGACCAGCGGGTCCCGGCGGCCGGCCGCTTCCTCGACCGCGTCGATCAGCGCGGTGAACCTGTCTTCCCGGTCCGGCAGATAGCCCTGCTGCTGAGCGTCCCAGCGGTCGATCCACTCGCGCGCGGCTTCCGGGTCGATCGGCTGGGGCACCGTCTGACCAACTGCTCCGGGCATGGTTCCTCGCTTCCTGCGGCACTGGCGATGCGCGTGCCAGTTGCGTGACTGTCGTATACAGTTTCAGCAGTCACTAACGTACGATACCGGAAGTAACTGGTCAAGTGAATTTCAACAGTCATCTCGACGCGGTCATCTCGGTAGCAGTAAGCCTGGTCAACACGCTGACGCCGGGCGAAGCGCACGGCCGCGGCTACCAGCCGCCGGTCGGGGAGGCCGCATGCGCCGCGGTGACCACAGCACTGCGGACCGGGCAGACGTCCGCACGTCCGGTCACCAGCGCGGACGCGGCGCTGCTGGCAGACACCGCAACGCGGTTGCGCGCGGTGTTCGACGCGGTGGAGGCCGACGAAGTGGACACCGCCGCCACTCTGGTGAACACGATGCTTGCCGAGACTGGCGCGCGCCCGCAGCTAGACCGGCACGATGGCGAGCCCTGGCACCTGCACTTCCACAGCAAGGCCGACTCGCTTGCGCAGGGCTGGGCGGCTGGCTGCGCGACCGGGCTTGCCGTCGTACTCGGAACCGACATGTACAAGCGCCTGGGCGTGTGCACGGCGCCGCGCTGTGATCGCGTCTACGTCGACGTCTCCAGGAACGGCACTCGCCGGTTCTGCTCGACCGCCTGTCAGAACAGGGTCAAGGCGGCAGCCTTCCGGGCCCGCCAAGCCTGACCCTGAGGCAGACGCCAACTGAGCCGCGTCGTGCAGGCGGCGCCGGACACTTTCTGCGCCTGGCCGAGCAGGCGGCCACGGGCAGTAGCGGCAAGCAGCCGGGGCCCGTGGCGTGCGGCAGCGGGCGTAACGTTGCCAGCGCCAGCTGTCCGCCGGAGCCGTCTCGGGCATGATCAACAGCACGTCGCCCTGGACCTGTGCCAGCCCGCAGAGCACGGCGCGGGCCCCGGCTGCGGGCAACAGCCCGCAGAGCACGGCGCGGGCACCGGCCGCGAATACCGCGAGCGGGCAGGCTGCTGCCAGCCCCGAGGTGCTCGTTCCCGCTGAAGATCTTGATCTTGGGTTTGTCAGCCGAAGAAGACTTCTGCCTCGGCGTAGCGCTCCTGCGGAACCAGCTTCAGCTCGGCAGTGGCGTCAGCAAGCGGAACCCTGACGATGTCAGTCCCGTGCAGCGCGACCATCGAGCCGAAAGCGCCGTCGGCTACCGCGTGGATCGCTTGCACGCCGAACCGCGTCGCCAGCACCCGGTCGAATGCCGTCGGTGTGCCGCCGCGCTGGATGTGGCCGAGGACGGCGCAGCGCGCCTCCTTGCCGGTCCGCCGCTCGATCTCGTCGGCAAGCTGCTGGCCGATGCCGCGATTCCCGAGCCTGACGTGCCCGAATGCATCGACTTCCTCGGCATCGTCGGCAACTGCCTCCCCGGCCGAGACTTTCGGGCGCGCGCCTTCGGCCACCACGACGATCGGGGCGTAGCGGGTCTCGAACCGGTGCTCTACGTACTCACAGACCTGGTTTATGTCGAACGGCTTTTCCGGGATGAGGATCACGTTCGCCCCGCCGGCCATGCCGGCGTGCAGCGCGATCCAGCCCGCGTGCCGACCCATGACCTCGACGATCAGCGCCCGGTGATGGCTCTCGGCCGTGGTGTGCAGGCGGTCGATGGCTTCCATCGCGATGTTCACGGCCGTGTCGAAGCCGAAAGTGAAGTCAGTCGCGCCCAGGTCGTTGTCAATGGTCTTCGGCACCCCGACGACCTTGCCGCCCGCCTCGTGGAGCTTCCTGGCCATTCCGAGGGTGTCCTCACCGCCGATGGCGATCAGGGCATCGACGCCGAGGCTGTCGAGGTTTTCCTTGACGCGCTCGACACCGGTCTTGCCGTCGACCGTGTTGGACTCGTGGCTCGGATTCGTCCTGGATGAGCCCAGAATCGTGCCACCACGCGGCAAGATGCCGCGAACGGCGTTCACGTCCAGGACCATAGTGTCGCCTTCGAGGGGGCCGCGCCAGCCGTCCCGGAAGCCGATGAACTCGAAATCATGTTCGGCTACCCCAGCCCGCACGACCGCGCGGATCACTGCGTTCAGCCCGGGGCAATCACCGCCGCCGGTCAGGACTCCGACTCGCATGCCTACCCTTTCTCGCATTCCTAGCCGTCAGACTAGTGCCCATGAGCGTTCTCGCAATCGACGCCGGTACCACCGGTGTCACGGCTCTCATCGTTACCGATGCCGGGACCGTCGCGGGCCGCGGATACCAGGAATTCCGGCAGTATTTCCCGCAGCCTGGGTGGGTTGAACACCTGCCTGAGGGCATCTGGCAGGCGACACTCGGCGCCTGCACGCAGGCGCTGAGCTCAGCGGGCTCGCCCGCGATCGCCTGCGTCGGCATCACCAACCAGCGGGAGACCGCGGTGATCTGGGACCGGACCACGCTTGCCGCGCCCCGGCGGGCGATTGTCTGGCAGGACCGCAGGACAACGGCGATTTGTGACCGGCTGCGAGCGGAGGGCCTGGAGGCGCGGGTCGCGGCAGCGACGGGGCTGCGGCTCGACCCGTACTTCACCGCGACGAAGCTGACCTGGCTGGCTGAAAATGAGCCGGACATCTGGGCAGGCGTGGTCGACGGAGCGGTCGCTGTCGGAACCGTCGACTCGTACCTGATCGCGCGGCTCACCAGCGGGCGGCGGCACGTGTCCGACGCATCGAACGCGTCCAGGACCTTGCTGTTCGACATCGAGGCCGGTCAGTGGTCGGCGGAGATGTGCTCGCTGTTCGGCGTACCGCCGCACGCACTGCCCGAGGTCGTGCCGTCGACAGGTGTGATCGGGCATACCGACCCTGCTGCCTTCCTCGGCCTTGCCGTGCCGGTAGCCGGGATTGCCGGGGACCAGCAGGCGGCGCTGTTCGGCCAGGCATGTTTCGCCCCGGGAGCGGTGAAGTGCACCTACGGGACCGGCTCGTTCGTGCTCGTGAACACCGGATCGCGAGTGGTGCGGTCGGAGGCTGGCCTGCTATCGACCGTTGCCTGGCTGGAGCCGTCCGGTGCGCTGACCTACGCGCTGGAGGGATCGGTGTTTGTCACCGGGGCCGCCATCCAGTGGCTCCGGGACGGGCTCGGCCTGCTCGACAACGCCGGGCAGAGCGAGGCGCTGGCGCGGTCCGTCCCCGATGCGGGAGGGGTGGTGTTCGTGCCGGCGCTGACCGGTCTCGGCGCGCCGGACTGGGATCCGTCCGCTCGCGGCACGATTTTCGGACTCACCAGGGGGACGACGCGAGCGCACCTGATCCGGGCCGCACTGGAGGCGATCGCGTTCGAGGTGCGCGACGTGGTTGACGTGATGACGGCCGAGGCGGGCGCGCGGTCTGGCGCGGATGGCGCCCTGGTCGATGGCGCCCCGGTCGATGGAGACAGCGGCGGTGCCGGCGGCCCGGCCTTGCGGGTCGACGGTGGCGCCAGTGTGAATAACCTGCTCATGCAGCTGCAGGCCGACCAGATTCAGCGCCCCGTTGAGCGCCCGGTGATCGCCGAGACGACCGCTCTCGGCGCCGCCTTCCTGGCTGGCCTGGCCGCCGGGGTGTGGTCCTCGCGCGACGAGCTCGCTGCGACCTGGCGGCTGGACCAGCGGTTCGCCCCCGGCCCGCGGGACGAATCCGCGCACCACCGCTGGCGCAGCGCGGTCGAGCAGACCAAAGGCTGGCGCGGCTGATGCAACGTCGCGGCTAGTACTCCGGGGCTAATCCTCGTCCGCCGCGTCGTGCGTTGCGGGCACCGTCTCGCCCAGCCGTGCTTCTTCGCGCCTGGCCCCGACGGGCTCGCGGCGCAGTGCGCTAGTCAGCCGCCCCTTGGCCCGCTGGGCGTATTCGTCGACATATTCCTGGCCGGACAGCTTCATGATCTCGTACATGATCTCGTCGGTCATCGCCCGGAGCACTATCCGGTCCTGCTCAAGGCCGTAGTACCGGGAGAAGTCCAGGGGCTTGCCGAATCGCACTCCGGGCCTGACGGCCAGCCGCGGGGCTAGCTTGCCAGGTGGCTGGAATTCAAATCCGCCGACCATCGCGGTCGGGATCACCGGCGCCCTGGCCTCGAGCGCCAGCCTGGCGACGCCGGTCTTGCCGCGGTACAGGCGCCCGTCAGGTGTGCGCGTGCCTTCGGGGTAGATGCCGAGCAGCTCGCCGGCCGCAAGCACGCGAAGGCCGGCCCGGAGCGCTCGCTCGCTGGCGGCACCGCCCGTCCGGTCGAGCGGGATCTGCCCGATCCCGCTGAAGAACACCCTGCTGAGCAGGCCCTTGACGCCACGGCCGGTAAAATATTCCGATTTAGCTAGAAATACGACCTTTCGCGGCAGTGGCAGCGGCGCGAAGAAGTGGTCGGAGAACGACAGGTGGTTGCTAGCCAGGATGGCCGGGCCGGTGCGCGGCACGTTCTCGGTTCCTTCTGCCCACGGCCGGAAGAGCAGCCGCAGGAAGGGACCGATGATCGCCTTCACCACCCAGTAGAACACGCCCATATATTCCCACGTCGCGGGCGATCCGGCGAGAACAACAATCGGCCAGCCGGCCGACAGCGCTCTGGCGGGTAACCGTATGCAGCCGTAGAGCCCGGCGTGCGACGATTCGGGAAGGAACCCGGACTGCCGGGTGCTGCCGAGAGGATCGATTCCATGCCAGTAATGCCAGGTGCGGAAGCGTACGCGCACGACGGCGGCCCGACCGGCGTCCTGCTCTGCCACGGCTTCACCGGCAGCCCGCAGTCGCTGCGGCCGTGGGCTGAGTACCTGAGCCGCGCCGGACTTACCGTGTCGCTGCCAAGGCTGCCCGGGCACGGCACTACCTGGAAGGAAATGGCGAGGACTCGCTGGGAAGACTGGTTCGCTGAGGTCGTCAGGGCGTTTGACGAGATGCAGTCACGGTGCGACGAGATCTTCCTGATGGGGCTGTCGATGGGAGGCTGCCTGGCACTGCGGCTTGCCGAGCGCAGTGACGGAGCGGTCCGCGGCCTGGTGCTGGTTAATCCGTCGCTGACAGCAGACAACAAGCTGCTGTTCGCGCTCGCTCCTGTCCTGAAGACGCTGGTGCCGTCCGTCAAGGGCATTGCCAGCGACATCAAGAACCCGGATGCCCGCGAAGTCGGCTACGAGCGGACGCCGACCAAGGCTGCCGCGACCCTGCCGGGCCTCTGGAAGTCGACGCAGCAGCACCTGGGGCAACTGACACAGCCAGTGCTCGTATACCACAGCACCGTCGACCATGTGGTGGGCCCGGCAAGCATCAAGCTGCTCACTGCCGCGCTCCGGCCCGGGCAACTCGAGGTGCGGGACCTAGCTGACAGCTACCACGTGGCCACGCTGGACAACGATGCAGAGGCAATATTTGCCGGCAGCCTGCAGTTCGTGCAGATACATAGCCAGACGAGCCGGGAATCAACAGGTGACGCTAGCAGGGAACCGACAGGCAGGGAATGACGGCGGATGAGCGGACCCGGCGACATCGGCGGCGATGTCAGCGGTGACGAGGCGGCCTGGCGTGATCTGGTCGCCCGGTTCGACGTTCCGGCAGATGTGGACGAGGCTCAGCATCCGTGGCCGTCCAGCGAGGACGTGCCTGGACCTTCGCTAGCCGCTCCCGGCACCGCGGATGCAGGCCCAGGCGATAGCACCGATCCGCTCGCCATTGCCGACCGGGCCGACAAGGTTATCCACGCTGCCGACCCGCGGAACTACTCACCTGCCGACGAGGAAGACGACGACGATCGGTACGTGCCCGTGCCCTTGCCGCCGCCCGCCAAGCTCGATCCGGTCGCGAAGGCAGCCTGGGTAGCGGTCATTGGCGGGCCTGCCTACCTGCTGGTCGCCAGTATGTTCCTGAACTTGACGATCTCGCCGACTGCCGCGTTCATCGCCGTCGCTGCCTTCGTCGGCGGATTCGTCACCCTCATCGTCAAGGCTGGCGACAGGTCCCGGCGCGACGACGATGACGACGGCGCCGTGCTGTGAGGCTTGTCTGTGCTTGTTCGCTGTACCGGCCGGGTAGCCGGGCCGGCCAGGTCGGCGGCGTTAGCTGTACCGGGCCAGGTCGGCGGCGTTAGCTGTACCGGGCCAGGTCGGCGGCGTTAGCTGTACCGGGCCAGGTCGGCGGCGCCGATCAGCCCGGCGTCCGGGCCAAGCTCGGCTGGCCGCACCTCGGCAAGCTGGCGGTAGGAACGGCCGGTGAGGCCGTTCTGGTAGGCCGTCCGGGCCGGGCCGAGGAGCAGGTCACCCGCCTCCGACACGCCACCCCCGATGACGAAGCAGCCCGGATCGAGGATGGCCGCCAGATCAGCCAGGCCAGCACCAAGCCAGCTGCCGACAATGTCGAAACACTGGACCGCACCCACGTCTCCCTCGCGTGCCGCCCTGGTTACGGCGGGGCCGTCGATGCCGTCCGGGCGGCCGCCGCCTAGCTCAAGCAGCCGCGCGGCCGCCTCGGGTGAGCGGCGGGCGAAGTCCCGCGCTTCCGCGACGAGTGCGCTGCCGCTGGCGTACTGCTCCCAGCAGCCGCGGTTGCCGCAGCCGCACAGCCGGCCATCCGGTACGACGCGGTAGTGACCAGGCTCGCCGGCCGAGCCAAAGCGACCGCGGTACAGCCGGCCGTCGAGCACGATGCCAGCCCCGATCCCGGTGCCGACTGTGATCAGCAGGACATGCTCCTGGCCGCGGGCCGCGCCCAGCTTCGCTTCAGCCCAGGCCGCGGCGTTCGCGTCGTTCTCGACCACGACAGGTCGGCCGATGCGTTCTTCGACCAGCTTCTTCACCGGCTCATCACGCCAGGCCAGATTCGGCGCGAACAACACGGTCGACCGCGTCTGGTCCACGAAGCCGGCCGCGCCGATCCCGACGGCAGTGACGTCGTGCCTGGCCTGCAGTTCATTCACTGCAGCAGCGATCACGTCGATGGTGTTCTCCGGGTGGGCAGCCGGCGTGTCTCGCTTCAGTTTCTCGACGATCTGGCCAGTGTCGTCTACGACGCCAGCAGCGACCTTCGTGCCGCCGACGTCAACGCCGATCGTCAGGCCCATGCCCCGGCCCGTCTGTCTCGTCCTCAGCGTCGGCGTCCTGGCCGGCGTCAGGCGACTCGGTGGCGGCGCTCCATGGATCTGGTTCGCTGTCCTCCGCAGCTGCAAACTGGTCCGCTGGCTGGGCGCCCAGCCCGGATCCGTTGACATGGGCCGTGCTGCCCGCCGCGCTCTCTGTCCCGGCGGACTCGCCGCCGCCCTGCAGACCGACCAGGCCGTGCCGGTCGCGGCGGGAATCTGCCGCTGCCCTGTCACTCGCGGGCTGGCCGGGGGTTCCGTTCTGGTGGTCCGGGGGGGTCGCGCTAGGCGGCGATGCGCTGCCGGGCCAGGATGCGGCACCCGAGTCGGCTGAGGGGCCAGGGGTGCCAGGGGTGCCAGAAGGCGCGCTCCCCTGCGATGTGCTCTCACTGCGCCCGCTGTCGGCGACCGGGCCATTCCCCGTGGCGCTGTCTCTGGCCGGGTTTTCTTTGCCCGGACTGGTACCGCCGGCCTTCGACAGCAGGGAGTCGAGCGCGCTGATGGCGTCCTGCACTGCGGAGGCGACGACATCGCCTGCGCCGGAAAGCTGACCGCCGATGCCCGGACCGGAGTCTCGCATCCGGCGCGCCGCCCGGCAGATCGGACACCACTGGCACTCTGGCGACTCGCCGACCTCTGGCGGTATCTCGTTGGTGGCTGTGTCCCAGACGTCAGAGCTCGGCTGGCTGCCGCCGAACGTCCGGCGTACCTGTCCGCTAATCTCCCTGCGCATGTTCTTGGCACTCTGGCGGATGAACCAGCGCTGCAGGTCGCCGAAGACGTCGACGCCCTTGCCTTGCTGGTCCGATGTCCGCCGCTCTGCTGGGTCTTGCGGCCCGGGTCTATCAGTCATCGATGTCACCATTTCCTGATCGTCCCCCGTATCATCCCCGCCAGGGCGAGCCGCTCACCCTTGGACCGGCCACCGTGCCCAGGCTGACAGGTTGTCAGCTGGCACCTGCGGCTTGCACCGACTCCGCACGGGTCTTCAGGCCCTTCAGCGCGGTGTCGATGATCGTCCGCTCGGCACGGCGCTTCAGCAGCCCGAGAGGCACTCTGGTCCCGACGGCCAGCTCGTATCTGACCTCAATGCCCTGGGGGTCCTCGGCCAGCTGGTATTCCCCGGACATCTCGGTCACCACCGAGCCAGCCTCGGCTAGCTGCCACCGGACTGACGCATCGCCGTCCCAGTAATACGACAGCACGTAGCTGTCCTTGATCACGCCTGCGTCCAATCCGAACCGGACCCGCTCCGGGCGGCCGTCCGGCCCGGTCGCCAGCACCTCGGCTGAGCGGATACCGGTTGCCCACTCCGGATAGGCACCGAAATCGGCGATCACGCCCATGACCGTAGGCCGGGCTGCCGCCACGGTGATGGTCGACGAGGTCCTGTCTGCCATGACTCGGAGCGTACCTCCAGACCCGGCCCGCATCCGACCGGGCAGTCCCCGTACAGCTAGCGCCCTGGAGCTAGCTCCGTGCAGCTAGCTCCGTGCAGCTAAGCGTCATCAAGCTAGCCCCACTGGAGCACGTACGGCATGCCCCTGGCCCGGAAGTGACCGACGTTAATGCACTCGGTATCGCGGATGCGCACGCGGCTTTGCAGCGGCTGGTGCACATGGCCGAACAGCAGGTAGCGCGGGCTCGTTTCCTCGATCGCGGTCAGCAGTGCCTCGCTCCCCCGCTCCATCCGGCGGGCGACGGTGTCATAGAGCAGCTCCGGTATCGCTGGCGGAATGTGCGAGCACAGCACATCTACCTGGCCAATCGCGTCAACCTTGGCTGCGAACACCTCGTCGTCAAGCTCGTTCGGCGTCCGGTAGCTAGTCCGCAGCCCGCCGCCCACGAACCCGAACGTCCAGCCGTCAAGCTCGACGCGCTCGCCGTCCAGGATGTGCTGGCCAGGCCGGACGTGCTCAGGCCAGAACTTGGGCAGGTCCACATTGCCGTACGTCAGGTAAGACGGCACCGGCATGGCCGAGAACAGCTCTGCATACTGCCGCGAGACCGCCGCCTCGATGTGCTGCCGCGGGTCGCCGCCGAGCGCCGCCCACAACGCGCTCGACATCTCCCGCGCCTCGTCGAACCGGCCCGCGCCGCGCAGCTCGACCAGCCGCCGCGCCTGCTCAGCGCCGAACAGGTCAGGAAATATGCCCTGGCTATGGTCGGCGTAGTCAATGAACAAGAGCAAGTCACCAAGGCAGATCAGGGCATCAGCACCCTGGCCGGCCACGCGAAGCGCGTCGGCCCGGCCATGCACATCGCTTACCACGTGCACCCGCATCCACCTACAGTAGGCAAGTCCGGCAAGCCGGCCTAGCCGGCCCGCGCTGGACGGTCACGTCGGCCAACGCGATAACGTCCAGAAAACACCAGGACGGGAACGAGGTAGGTGGAGGGCCCGTGCTCGAATTTGGTATCCCTGCCCTCATCGAGATTCCGGAAGACGCCGGACTGGCCGATGCGGTCTTCAGCCGCGCTGCCGCCAGCCCCGACGACGTCATGCTTCGCAGGCGCTTGCCCGCTGGTCAGTGGCAGGACGTCACCGCGGGACAGTTCAGTACCCAGGTGTCCGCGCTGGCCAAGGGCCTGATCGCAGCAGGCATCGAGCCTGGCGAGCGGGTGGCGCTGATGTCAGCGACGCGGTACGAGTGGACCCTCGCGGACTACGCGATCTGGGCCGCGGGGGCGGTGACCGTTCCGGTCTACGAGACATCCTCCGCCGAGCAGGTCGAGTGGATCCTCAGCGACTCGGGCGCTAAAGCGGCGATCGCGGAGACGGACAAGCACGCCGAGATCATCTCCGACCTTAAGGACCGGCTGCCTGACCTGGGCCAGCTTTGGCGAATCGCTGCCCTGGACGAGCTCGCCGCCACCGGGGCCAGTGTTACCGACGAGCAGTTGCGCCAGCACCGGGCTAGCCGGCACGCCAGCGACCTTGCGACGATCATCTACACCTCGGGTACTACCGGCCGGCCCAAGGGCTGCGAGCTCACCCATCGGAACCTGCTGTCCGCGGTTCGCAACGCAGTACACGGTGCGCTGCCGGAGCTGTTCGAGACAACAGGCGACGGGACGCTGCTGTTCATGCCGCTCGCGCACGTCTTCGCCCGGATCATCGAGATCGGATGCCTGGAGTCGGGCGCCGTCCTCGGACATTGGGAGAACACGGCAACGGTCGCCGACGGACTGCGCGAGTTCCAGCCCACGTTCCTGCTGGCGGTACCTCGGGTGTTCGAGAAGGTTTACAACACCGCCCAGCAGCAAGCCTCGGCAAGCTCGGCTAAGAGCAAGATCTTCGCCGCTGCCGCGCAGGTGGCCGTCGAGTACAGCCAGGCGCTTGATGCCGGCCGCCCGAGCCTCGCGCTCCGGCTGCGGCATGCACTCTTCGATCACCTCGTCTACGGCAAACTGCGCGCCGCTGTAGGCGGCCGCGTGAAGTACGCGGTATCTGGCGGCGCACCGCTGGGCGAACGGCTCGGGCACTTCTTCCGCGGCGTCGGGATCACCGTGCTGGAGGGGTACGGCATGACGGAGACCTCGGCCGCGGCCACAGTCAACAAGCCACGCAGGAACAAGGTAGGTACGGTCGGCCAGCCGCTGCCCGGCGTCAGCGCACGGATCGCCGACGACGGCGAGATACTCCTGCGCGGCGGAATCATCTTCGCCAGGTACTGGCGAAACGAGGCAGCAACCGCGGAGACCCTGGACGCCGAGGGCTGGCTGCACACCGGCGACCTCGGCTCACTCGACGATGAGGGTTTCCTGCGCGTGACCGGGCGGAAGAAGGAGCTGATCGTCACTGCCGGCGGCAAGAACGTGGCGCCAGCCGTGCTCGAGGACCGGTTGCGAGCGCACCCGTTGATCAGCCAGTGCATGGTTGTCGGCGACAAGAGGCCGTTCATCGCGTGCCTGATCACGCTTGACCCGGAAGCGCTCGACCACTGGAAGCGCCAGCACGGCAAGCCGGCCGACGCGACAGTGGCAGACCTGGCTAGCGATCCCGATCTGCTGGCCGAGATCCAGGCCGCTGTCGACGACGCCAATAAAGCGGTATCCAGGGCCGAGTCCATCCGCAAATTCACGATCCTGCCGGTGGACTTCACGACCGACAACGACTACATCACGCCGTCGCTCAAGGTGAAGCGAGCCCTGGTAGCCCGGGACTTCGCCGCAGACATCGAAGCGCTGTACGCGCGGTAGCGCAGGCTGGCCGCCGCGACAAGGCTCGGTGAGCTCGCGCCAGCTGCTCGGACCTGCGGGCGCCAGCGCTGTCTGCTACCGCGACCCCGCCCGGTCAGCTCGCGCCAGCCACCTCGACCCGCATGGGCACCACCGGGCGCAGTCTGGTACTACCGGGACCCGGCCATCTGTGACGCGGACCCCGCCCAGTCAGCTCGCGCCAGCTGCTCGGACCTGCGGGCGCCAGCGCTGTCTGCTACCGCAACCCCGCCCGGTCAGCTCGCGCCAGCCACCGCCTACATACCACGACTGCCTCGCCGGAAGGCTGCCCGGATCGATGCCACTACCTGCGCCGGGGTGTCGTATATGTCACGCCACCCGAAGTGCACAACCTCGAAACCGGCATCCCGCAGGTCAGCATCTCTGCGCAGCTGATGGGTCGCCGCGAACCGGTTGTCGTACTTCATCTCGCCGTCCGCTTCGGCGATGGTGCGAAAACGCTCCCAGTAGAAATCGACCCGTCCGATGACCCGGCCGTCGGCACCCAACAGCGCCTGCAATTGGGGCGGCGGCAGCCCGCAGTCACGGAACGCGACCCGGGCAATGGATTCCAGCGGTGACTCGGCGAGTGCGTCTGCGAACGCCAGCGCCTCGGCAGCTCGTTGCACACCGGGCCAGCGACGGCAGGTATCGAGCACTGCCTGCAACTCCTGGCTGGTCGTGCGCTTGCGGTGCAGCGCCGAATCGGCGACCACGACGCCCGCGCGAAACGACGAGCAGCGCGCCAGGTCCAGCACCGTCCTCGCCACGGAAGTCACTGGCACGCCGTCACGCTGCCCGACGTGCCCAGCGGGCAGCGCGGCGTGGTGCAGCCGGACGCCAGGCCGGCTCTTGCGGCTGCCGCTACCCGGAGCCAGGGTGATCGCGATGTTTGCGGGAACGCGGCCCAGGAGCGCCACCCCAAGAAGCTGAGCTGCGGTGTGGTGGCTGGCCACGGCCCGCGACCCGAGCGTGGCAAGGGAGGTAGCGGCGCGTAACGCTAGCGCGCCATGGTCAGTCGCACCGACCGACGTAATGAGCTCAGCGGGGGCATAAACGCCGTGATCCAGCCGGACCAGTTCGCCCCGGCTGACCTTCGTCCTTATCTGAGCAGCAGAGAAACCCGCGCATAGCAGTTCAGCGGCGGTCGCAATATTCGCTAACCGCCCTGTTTCCGGAAAATAAGCGCCCGTCATGAGGTCCAGGATGCCCGCCGCCACTGACTTTTCACCCGAACCAGCGTTTGGCTGCGACCTTATGGGACGTTATGCCGGATTCTGAACTCACGTTCCGGATGAAAAGTCGTTCCACGGCCAGTCAAAAGCGACGGATCGGTCGCAGTACGTGTGGATGATCAGCTGGTACTACCGGCGAGGATGCGCTGGAGCCGCTGCGCCACCAAGTCCCACGTCCATTCACGGTCGATCCAGGCCAGGCCCTTCTCGCCCATGGCCGCCGCGCGGGCCGGATCTGCCAGCAGCTCGATCAGACGCTGGGCCAGCGCGTCTTCGCTCCGGCCGGGGACCACGTAGCCGGTCTCACCGTCCAGGACCGCGTCAGGAGCGCCGCCGGAGTCACCCCCGATGACGGGCAGTCCCGTCGCGGACGCTTCCAGGTAGACGATGCCCAGGCCTTCGACGTCCAGGCCGGCCCGCCGGGTCCGGCACGGCATGGCGAAGATGTTGCCTGCGTCGTAGTAGGCGGGCAGGTCATCCCAGCTCACCGGCCCGGTGAAGATGACCGAGCCGGCCACCTGGGCCTCTCGGGCAAGTCGCTCCAGGCGGGACCGGTACGGTCCGTCGCCGACCAGCAGCAGCATAGGGTCACCCGACGCCGCCGCGCGGACAGCTGGCCACGCCCTGATCAGGGTGTCCTGGCCCTTGCGCGGCACCATCCTGGAGACGCAGACAACCACCGGGCGCTCCGGGGCTATGCCGAGCTCACGGCGGATCCGCGCGCCGCCGACGCCCGGTGCAAAGGAGGCCGGGTCCACGCCGGGTGTCAGCTTCACCATCCGCGCGGCCGCATCAGCGGACAGGGCCCTGGCGAGCCGGATCCTGAAGTACTCAGCCAGGTAGGTCAGCACATCGACGTCATTGCCGATCCGGCGCAGTAGCGACCTGGCGCCGGGGAGTGCGGCCCAGCCAGCCTCGTGTCCGTGCGTGATTCCGACGATTCGCTGCGCGCCGGCCCGCCGCAGCCGCGGCGCCAGCAGTCCGAGCGGCGCAGCCGCGCCGAAGAGCACGGAATCGCAGCCGTGCTCGGCAACCAGCGCACAGGCTCGCGCGCCGACCGATGGCGACGGAAGCATCAGCGACCGCGGGTGCCGGATAACCGGGAACGGCTGCCGGGCGTCGAACTCGGCCGCTCCCGCCCAGGCAGGGGCGTAGACCACGACTGCGTCGGCCGGCAGCCGGAGCGCCAGCGCGTGCACGAACGACTGAATCCCGCCGCGGCGCGGCGGGAAGTCGTTGGTGACGATCAGCACCTTGCTCATCGGGGCTGCGCTTATCTAGTCCGGGCTTATCTACTCGCGGCTTATCTGGTCTAGCTCATCGGGTTCGAGTCATCCGGCCATTCACGGGAGAACCAGTACTGTCGGCTCCGGTGAGCCGGTCCCGCTCCGGCCGGCATCATGGCTGCGGCGCCCGAGTTCACCGAACACGCGATCATACCTGGCGACGGCAGCCACCGCGGGACGCGATGCCCGCGGTGGCCCCGTGGTCTGGTCCGCTGTGACCTGACTCGCTGTGACTGGCCCGCCAGCCGCTACGGCCGGACTGCTTCGTCGAGTTCCTCCGAGTACCAGCCGCTGAGCGAGACAAGCTCGACATCGGCACCGGTATGCGGAGCGTCGATGAGCTTCCCGCCGCCGACATACATGCCGACGTGGCTGTTGCCCGCGAACCCGAGAATGTCACCAGGCTGGAGGTCGCTCAGTGAGACCTGCGGAAGGTCAGCCTCCTGGTCATAGCTGTCCCGCGGAATCGACACGCCTGCCGCCGCCCAGGCCTCCATCATGAGCCCGGAACAGTCGTAGCCATCGGCACACGGGCCGGTGCCGCCATAGACATAGGGGCAGCCGAGAGCGTCGTAGACATACTTCACGGCCTTGCCCGCCTGCGTGTTGGTCGCGATCGGGTCCGAGGCGCTCGTCGTCCCGCCGCCCGCGATAACCCCGGCCTGCTGCGCCGGATCGAGCTGATTTAGCAGCGCGTTTTCCTTGCTCATCAGCTTGTTCAGCGCGGCCTTGCGCTTGAGCAGGCTGGTCCTCAGCTCGGCGATGCCCGCCTTAGTCCGCTGCTCGGCCAGCTGGGTGGCGGCGAGCTGCCGGGTGGCGCTGAGGAACTGCCGGATCAGAGCGTCGTTGGTGTCCGACAGTTGCTGCAGGATCGACGACTGGTCCAGGATCCGCTGCGGGTTGCCGGACACGAGCAGGGCGATTGACGAATTGAGATTGCCGTCCTCGTAGTCCGCGACCGCGATCCGGCCGATTGACGCGCGCAGGCCGGCGAACCGGACGGAGTCCGCCGCAATCTCCTTGTCGATGAGATTCAGCTGCTGCTTGGTCTGCTGCCACTGCTGCTTGACCTGGCCGTACTGCTGGTCCAACTGGTCAGTCTTGGTCTGCAGCGACTTCAACTTGGCCTGGACCTGGCTCACCGTCGGTGCCGGTGCCGCGCCAGCGCTGCCTGTCACGCCCAGGAGCAGCCCGGCGGCGAAGACCGTGACGGTGACAGCCGCGACACGTTGCCTGACGATCTTGCGAACCGACGGCGGCGTATGCACCTGTGCGACACGCTCCTTCTTCC
>Ga0335072_10006041_pt1 | contig 17772 bp, 16 predicted proteins | sample Lox_Sample_21_FD_206725 | JGI IMG/M metagenome (GOLD analysis project Ga0335072, IMG submission 206725) | Soil microbial communities from Loxahatchee National Wildlife Refuge, Florida, United States - Lox_Sample_2.1 | ecosystem: Environmental > Terrestrial > Soil > Wetlands | place: USA...
GACCCGGACCGGCATCGCGGTCCCGCCGGCCGCGTGGCCTGGCGACAACGGCAGGGTTAGCCTTGAAACCGCAGCCGCTTCTGGCTGCCGCATACCTGTGCCGGGGAGGACTGCCGCATGTCATTCGATCCTGCCACCACCGCGATCGTGCTCATTGAATACCAGAACGAGTTCACCTCTGACGGCGGCGCGCTGCACGGCGCCGTGCAGGAAGTAATGGAGAAGACGAACATGCTGGCCAACACCGCTGACGTTGTCGCAGCGGCGCGGGCCGCCGGGGCCACCATCATGCATGCGCCGATCACCTTCGCCGCGGGCTACAACGAGCTCAGCTCGCACCCCTACGGCATCCTCAAGGGCGTCGTCGACGGCAGCGCGTTCGTCAAGAACAGCTGGGGCGCGGCGATCGTCGATGAGCTCGCGCCGCAGCCCGGCGACATCGTGATCGAGGGCAAGCGCGGCCTCGATACCTTCGCCAGCACCAACCTCGACTTCATCCTGCGCAGCAAGGGCATCAAAACCATCGTGCTCGGCGGCTTTCTCACCAACTGCTGCGTGGAGTCCACGATGCGCACCGGCTACGAGAACGGCTACCAGGTGATCACCCTGACCGACTGCACCGCCGCCACATCGGTGGCCGAGCACGAGAACGCGATCTCCTACGACTACCCCATGTTCTCCAAGCCCATGACCGCCGCCGATGTGATCGCAGAGTTCAGCTAGGCCGACGCCGGCCGCGATGGGCTGACAGCACCCGGCTGGTCGCACGCAGCCCCCAGCAAGGCACGGCCTACCTCTCAACGAGGCCGACGATCTCCCAGGCCAGGCTGGAACGTACCTCCTCCCGCAATTCCTGCTCGCTGCGACCGTGGAGCCTGCGGCTGCCGCTGCCGCTGACCCCGTTGTCGCCCTCCGACTGGGTCCGCAGCATCCCGCTCCCGCGCCCTGCCGGCCGGGTCAGCCACACCCGGATGATGCCTCGCGAGGTGGTGATTAGCGCGGCACCCGCAGCGAGCAGGTCAGTCGTGGCCTGCGCCGCCCACCGAGCAACCCAGTCCTCGACGCCGCCCACGTGGTCCTGGGGACCGGCAGGCAGCGCCTCAATACGGTCATTGGACACCAGTCGCTCGATCAGGCCCGCCTCACCGCCAACATAGGTCCAGGACAGATCGATCTCAGTGGCCACGCACCACTCCCGATCTTCTGGCCACCACAGGTTCGCGGTCTGCTGATGGCCGGCTAGCCCGACGGCCGCCACCGCTGCCTCGACTGGGCCACGGTAGAGCAGGTAGTCCCTGGCGGGCAGGCGGACGCGCGGACCGTCGCGGACGGCTATCCAGCCATAACCGTCCCAGAGGCAGAACCAGCACCGGTCAGGCGTCGTCGTCCAGGCCCGCAGCAATTCCGCCAGAACCTCGGCATCGGGCGGGTACATGGTCCCCCGCTGCGGGCCCTGCCCAGACCACGGCGCCGGAGACGCTGGACGGACGGGCGGCAGGGCGACCGAATGGAACTGCGAATCACCGCGAAGGGGCATGCCGCTCCACGCCGAAACTGCTTCCCACCTGACCAGGCGATCACCGGTGTCCGGATCCTCGGCCGGGTGCAGGATGCGGGCGTAGGCGGGAAATCCCCCGGGCACTACCGACGTCACAACACCAGAGCCGAACGGCACTAGCCGCGGGCCAATCCAGTCTGCTTGCCCAACGTCGTCGCTCCAGGCCAGCCTGGCGCCAGCCGGCTCATCCGCGGCGTCCACGACCTCATGATTGCAGGTGCTGGTTCGCCGGTGTCCGTCAGCTAGATCGCCCGACAGCGGAAGCCGGCGCGAGGCCAGCGGGCTGGCCGAGGTACTCGGTGACGAAGCGGATCGCGATGGACCCCTCGCCGACCGCAGCGGCCACCCGCTTCACTGAGCCGCTGCGGGTATCGCCGGCGGCAAACACGCCAGACGAGCGGTAAAACAGGCCTGCTAGTACCGGTAACGGCAGTTGGAGGTAGCTGCGCTCGAGCCGCCCGCGGCGCTGACGGTGACCGTGACCGTACCCCTGCCTGCAGGCGCCACAACGATGATCTTCGTCGAGGAGTTCGACACGATCCTCGCGACCTTCCCGCCAAAGCGCACGACAAGCCGGCCAACGAAGTTGTGGCCGCGGACTGTAACTCTCGCGCCGCCGCGGGCTCTGCCGTGACGGGGCGATAGGGCCGACAGGATGGGCGCGGCCGCGTACTGGTAGCGGCTGTGTGAGGTCGCCTTGCTGGTTGCCAGGTCCTCGACATCGATCCTGATGGCCGCCGTTCCGGCACCATGGGCGGGCATCGTGATCCTGCACGTCGTCGGAGTGCTGCAGGAAGCAGCGACGGTCGTGGCCCCAATCTCGGCGACGTCCGCCCCCCGGATGGGCAGGAAGCCCTTCCCCGTCACGGTGATCGTTGTGCCGCTCTTCAGCGGGCCGGCGCGCGGCGACACCCGGGTGATCGATGGCGTGACGTTCCTGGTGGCATAGACATAGCACATCAAGGCGGACAGGCCCGGATAGAAGGTGCTGGCGATACCCGGAGCGCGGTAGCCGCTGGCCAGCGGCGTGCCAAGGCCGGTGGCCAGGTCATACCCAGCCGTCGCCGGGTACAGGCCGCCGGTGTAATCAGAGGCGGTGTAATCGTCGTTGCCCGAGGTCACGTCGCCGAGCGCCTCACCGCTCCGGTAGACGTACGACCTGGCGACGCTCGCCACGTGATACAGGCCCGCCGGCTGGACTCCGGCATTCCCTGAGCCGTACGCATGGCAGAACGGGGAGGCGTCGGTCAGGGCTGCGACGGCGGCCCACAGCGGTGCCGCAGCGCTTGTCCCGCCGAAGGCCGTCCAGGTTCCGTCGTAGTAAATCGTGTATCCCGAGCTCGGATCGGCGTCAGCCGACACGTCGGGGACCTGGCGCCGGTACGGCTTCTGGCCGGCGCCCGTACAGCTTGCGTCCGGCTGCGAGTGCTTGCTCACCAGGCCCAGGATGTCCGTCATGTACTGATAACTCGGCATGCACCATACGCTGGACACGCCCCCGCCGCCCGCCCCGGCCGCGTCATTCCAGGCACTCTCGGGCGTCGCGCTGATCGACGTCCCGCCGACTCCGACGACGTAGGGCTGGCTCGCAGGATCCGCAACCGCAAGGTTCGCCGCATCCGCGCCGCCATTGCCCAGGCAGTCGGTCGAGCCTGAATCACCGGCGGCAGCGAGGACCGTCTGGCCCTGGGCCGCTGCCTGTTCGAACAGGCTGTGTTCCATGGTGATGAGCGAGGGGTCCGAGTACAGCTCGCACAGTCCCCATGAGGTCGATACCACCGGGTCGGGCTGCTTCGCGTCAATGATCGCCTGATACACGTCATAGGCGTCGGTGTTCGGCGCCTGGTACACGTCAATCGTGACGTCAGGGGCCAGGCCTGCCAGGTCCTCGATGTCGATAGCGGCCTCGCCGGATTCTGCTCCGCTGCTCGCCCCACCGTCCACCTTCATGTAATTCACCGTGGTGTGCAGTTGATAGCACGACAGGTAAGCCGAGATGTCGGACGGCGAGTCGGGCTCGAACTCAACCAGCGCCACGCGTATCCCTTGTCCGAGATCGTCCAGCCCGTACAGGGGTGACATGCCATAGTGCGCGGCCAGCTGGTCGGCGGTGTAGCTGCCGTCCGCCTGCGCGGCCTGCGTCGCAGCCTGGCATGGCCGCGGGCCTGCGGCCGCAGCGGCAGAGCGCGAGGTCCCCACCGCAGACGTCATCGCTCGGATCCGGCCGTGCGGGGCACCCGGCCGCATGGCCAGGCCATCAGGAACGTTCACCGTGTCGAGGCCGAGCACTCCGCTGACATACGGTGCGGCCGCAGCCGGTATCCGCGGCACGGCCGAGTTGGCGTAGGCCACCCGGCCGTCGGCCAGCCGGTAGCGGACCAGCGGGGTAGCGAACGCGCGCTCGGCTGCCGCCGCCGACGCGTGAACGGCGATGGCCAGCCTGTCGCGCGCTACCGGGCCCGGCACCAGGCCCAGCGACCTGAGCGCCGCGTCCACCCTGGCGACCTGCGCCTGCGTCGGGCCGAACCGAGTGCCGAACTGCCCTGGCTGCAGGAAGTGATGGAACAGAGGGGACCCGCGATCTGACAGGCCCGCAATGAACGAGGCCAGCGCAGCCTGATTGCGCACCCTGAGCCCGATCTCCAGGTGCAGGGAGGCGTCGGCCGGCTCGAGGCCTATCTTCCTGGCCGTTCTCGGCACGACCGGACGGGCCCCGATGCGGACGGGGTGAGCCCGTGCCGCACGATCAGGAATGCCTGCCGCGGGAGCCGGAGGCCGTGCGCTAGCCGGTGGTGCAGACAGCAGAGCTCCGCCGAGCCCGGCCAGGCCAGCCGTGATCGCGCACCATGCCCTGAAAGATGCCACCCACCAGCTCCGGATTCTCGGCGGTCGTCTGACTAAGACGCCTGACACGGGACGCTGGTGTACGAACGCGACTTTCTTGGCACGCCTCAGAGCTTCAGGCCCGCCGGATCCCTGTCCGGCGCTCGGTCCAGGCCTGTCAGCAGCGCCCGGATGACGGTGATGGCGCGCCCGCTGTCGGGCGCCCGGCCGGCGAGCACATCGGCATACAGGAAGCTCTCGCCAATCCGGATGATCGCGTATGCGAGCGCGGCCGTGTCGAGCTCGGGGTCGAAGCGGCCGCGGCTGCGCTCAAGGTCGATGAGCCGCTCCAGGGCCGAGGTCATGCCGTTCGCGGTGACGCTCCGGCCGCCGGTGAGGATCCGCATCGCGGTGTCAGCGTCGGCCTCGATTAAGAAGCGCAGCGGCCGATCCCGCTCGATCGCCCGCAGGACGCCGCCTATAACGGCCGCGATCCTGGCCGCTCCGGACAGCCCGCTCGCGGCCAGCAGCTGCCCGGTCAGCAGCCGGCGGGAACGCCACCAGATCACCTCGTCGAGCAGCGCTTCCCGGTTCCCGGCCCGGCGGTACAGCGTGGCGCGGCCTACTCCCAGGTGCCGGGCGAGGGACTGCATGTCCATGCGGCGGCAAGAAGCGTAGGTTTCGAGTGCGGCCGTGAAAATATGGGGCGGCAGTGACGCGGGCGGATCGATGCCGTCGGGCAGCACCGTTAGTACGTCGTCGCTGCTACTGCCGTGCTCTGCAAGTCCAGGCATTGCCAAGTCCTGCATAGCCAGGCCTAGCTGGCTGCCTTCTGCGCGGCGGCATGCGGCTTGGCCGCCTTGACCAGCTGCGCCAGCTCGTCCACGAGGTAGCCGGCGAGCACGTCGATGTCTGGTACCAGCTCCCGGCAGGACACCAGGCCGAAGTGCAGCCGCCCGAGGTAGCCGACAAGGGTGATGTTGAGCCCCTGGCCGTCTGTGATAACCGAGACCGGGTAATGAGCCAGCAGCTTGGCACCGCACAGGTACACCGGAACGTTCGGGCCGGGCACGTTCGAGATGCACAGGTTGAACGGTGGCAGCCGGTGCAGGAGGCCAGTGGCGAACACCACCCGGGCGGCTCGCGCAGTGAGAGCCGGCGGCGCGAAGTCGGAGACCTGGTCGACCAGTCCCTGCGGTATCACTGCCTGCTGCGACTTTGCGATCTTGGTGGCGGCGTGCACGATCGCCACTCGCTCGGCCGGGTCGGCGACGTTGGTTGGCAGCGTGGCCAGCATCGCCGACACCTTGTTGCCCATCGCGGCCTTGCTGTCCGGGTCCCGTACGGACACCGGGATCATCGCGATGAGCGGGACTTCTGGCAGCGCGCTGTGGTCAGCGAGCCAGCGACGCAGCGCGCCAGCACACATGGCCATCACGACGTCGTTGACCGACACGCCGAAGGCGTTCTTCACTGCCTTGACGGTATCGAGGTCGACGCTGCGCAGCGCGAGCCGCCGGTGGGGGGTGATGGGCCGGTTGAACGGAGTGGCCGGAGCCCGGCCTGGCGTGGTCGCGATGATCTCACCGTCACCGCGGTTCAGGCCGAGCATGCCGCCCACCAGGTTTCCGAGCGCGGGCGCCAACGTGGGCAGGACCCGCACCAGTTCGTTCGTGAACCGGATGGTCTGGACCGGCCGCCAGGCTAGCTTGGCGGCAGCAAGCGCGGTCAGCGTGGCCGGGCCCGGCGGCCGCACCGGGGCGAACGGTTTCGCCGCCGGGATCTCGCGCCCGTCCGGGGTCAGGTCGAGCAGAATGGTCAGCAGCTCGGCGCCGGACGCGCCGTCGATCGCCGCGTGATGGATCTTGGTGTAAACCGCGGCACGGCGCCGGGAGAGGCCGGTGATCAGGTAGATCTCCCACAACGGCCGGCTGCGGTCGAGGGGGCGCGCATGCAGCCTGGCCACCTGCTCAGTGAGCTGGGCATCGGACCCCGGCCGCGGCAGCGCGACCTCCCTGATGTGGTACTCGATGTCAAAGTTCGGGTCATCTACCCAGTACGGCTGGTCCAGGCCGAGCGGAACGTTCAGCAGCTTGCGGCGCAGCACCGGAATCAGTGGCAACCGGTCGCCGAGCACTGCCGTCAGCCTGGCCAGTGTCAGCGGAGCCGGCGCGTCCTTGGGGTCGAGGACGGAGATCCCGCCGACATGCCCGGTCGAGTTAGCCGACTCCAGCGCGAGGAACGCGGCGTCAAGTCCGGTGAGCTGCTGCATCGTGGTTACTCCTCGCCTGGTCACGAGCCGGGTAGAGCCCGCGCAGAGCTACTGGCGGTCGGAACTCGCGCCGCTCGCCCGCCGGCACGGCAAGCCGGTCGGCTATTAGCCAGAGCGTGGCCGGGTCGACTCCGAAGCCCAGGTGCGCGCATCGCACCTCGATGTTCGCGTGCAGGTCGGTCTCCGGCTCTATGCAGGCCTGCCAGGAGACGATGCCGTCGCGGCGCGAGTAGACCGCGGTCGAGGACACCGGGATCGGGCGCCGGAGTTCCTCTCGGCTCGGCACCCCCGCGGCCGCGTGTAGCCGCGCCTGGCGCTCATAGGCGCGGTCGGCATGAGTCTGGTCGGAGTCGGTCATCGCGAACGGGCTGCCGAGCGTGATCACCTGCCGCACCAGCTGCGGGTGCCTACGTGCGAGCTCCCTGGCGTAGATCCCACCGAGGCTCCAGCCGACCACCGAGACGGGGCCGCCAGTGTCGCTGACCAGGCCAGACAGCAGGGCAGGCAGCCCGTCGAGCACGTCATCCGTCGGCCCCAGATTCCGGCCCAGGCTCCACCCGCGCACCTGGTAGCCGAGCAGGCGCAGGTAGCTGCGGAGCAGGGCGGTGCTGCTGTCATTCGCGAGCAGGCCGGGCAACACCAGCACGCCGTGGCCGTCACCGCGCGGCGCGAACCAGAGCCACGGTGCTGCCAGCGGGAGCGTCGCCAGGTCGGCAAGCCCCCGGGCCGGCTCGGTCAGCAGGAGCCGGAGGGGCGGACCCGCAACATGCACGTCGCCAGTAGAAGTCGCTTGCCGGAAGGCATACATCGCGGCCCGATTCTGTCGCGATGGACCAGCCCTGCCGGCATTGCGACCACTAGGCAACCTCTTGATACACCTTTAGTGTATGTCTCACAAACATCGCCGGAAGGCCTGATTTCTCGGTGGCGAAATGAGCTTCAACCTCGCGACAATCCTGAGGGAAACGGCTGAAACCGTACCCGATGCGCCCGCCTACCTCGCTGGCGCGGCGAGCAAGACCTACCGGGAGCTTGACCAGGAGTCCGGCCAGTTCGCTGGCGGCCTGGTCGCAGCCGGGCTTCGTCCCGGCCAGGTGGTCGCCATCCAGCTGCCGAACGTTCCGCAGTTCCTGACTGCGTACTTCGGTGCGCTGAAGGCCGGGATGACCGTCCTGCCGATGAACCCGCTGCTGAAGGCGCCCGAGATCGAGCACCAGCTATCCGACTCGGGCGCCGCCATCATGCTCGGCCTGGCCGGCCTGCACGCCGAGGCCGCGAAGGCCTGCGAGCTCGTCGGCCTGCCGCTGTACCTGGTCGGCGAGCCGCCGGCGGGCGAGGGCGCGCGGGCGGTGACCGAGCTGATGAGCGCCGCTCCGCTCAGCGAGCCGGGTGGCGAGATCTGGCCTGGCAACGCCGACGACACAGCCGTGCTGATCTATACCAGCGGCACCACCGGCAAGCCGAAGGGTGCCGAGCTCACCCACTTCCTGCTGTACATGAACTGCACGGTGTCCGGCCAGCTGTTCGGCGCGCGGGCAGACGACGTCACCCTGGCCGTGCTGCCGTTCTTTCACGTGTTCGGGCTCTCTTCGGTGCTGAATGTCAGCGTCCGGTATGGCGGCTGCCTGTCGATAGTGCCCCGGTTCGAGCCGGCCGCCGTCCTGGACGCGATCGAGGCAAGCAAGTGCACTGTGATCGCTGGGGTGCCGACGATGCTGCACGCGCTGGCGCAGCTGGACGTCACCGGCCGCGACCTGGCCGCGCTCCGGGTTGCGGTTTCCGGCGGCGCCTCACTTCCGGAGAACGTCATGGGGACGTTCGAGACCAAGTACGGCATCGAGGTGCTTGAAGGCTACGGACTGTCCGAGACTGGCAGCACGTCGTCGTTCAACCGGCCAGGTGACCGGAAGCCGCTGTCGGTCGGTAAGCCGATCTGGGGCGTGCAGATGCGGATCGGCGATCCGAACGACAATCCGCTGCCGCCGGGCCCGGACCAGATCGGGGAGATCCTGATCCGCGGGCACAACGTGATGAAGGGCTACCGGAACCGGCCTGAGGCGACCGCCACCGCGCTGAAGGGCGGCTGGCTGCACACTGGCGACCTCGGGTACGTGGACTCCGATGGCTTCTACTTCATCGTCGACCGGACCAAGGACCTGGTCATTCGCGGCGGTTACAACGTCTACCCCCGCGAAATCGAGGAAGTGCTCTACGCCCATCCGGGAATTCGCGAGGCAGCCGTCATCGGCAAGCCCGACGAGCGCCTCGGCGAGGAAGTCGTCGCCGTGGTCGTGCTCGAGGCCGATGCCAGCCTCGACGAGCAGGAGATCATCGCCTACACCAAAGAGCGCCTTGCTGCGTACAAATACCCGCGCGAAGTCAGGTTCCGCGCTGAACTGCCCAAGGGCCCAACGGGGAAGATACTCAAAACGCAACTGCGGGAGCAGTAACCAGGCCCGCCTGCCGAGCTGGAGGCGGCTTGCTCAGGCCTAGGGAAGCGTGTCGCTCACGTTGTCCACGTGCCAGCCCCCGTGCAGCCGGATGCAATCGGTCGCATAGTCGAAGCTCGCCAGAGCTTGCCTGAAAGCGCCGATAAACGATGTGCTGGAGTCCGGCAACCCGGCGTTCGGATTGGTATTGGTCACGCAGTGGCTGCCGAGGCAGGCTTCGTACTCAACGTCGACGATGGCCCTATCGCCCACAGTCACGGCGTGGCCCACCGTCCAGGTACCGGTGATCTTGCTGCCGAGCAGGTACATCGCCTCGACGGCTACCACGCAGATACCGCGGTCGCCCGGCAGGCCGTAACTGCAGGCGGCCTCAGGGTGATGACGCATCATATTGCCGGTAAAGCCCGCGACGGCGCTAGCTGGGGACTGGTAGCCCGGCGAGGGCGGCGGCTTCAATTGCGGGTCGCGGGATCCCCGTTGTACCAGCCACGCCGAGAGCACCAGCAGGACGATGATCGCCGCGCAGGCCAAGGCAATTCTGGTGCCACGCATCGTCACGGTTCCAGGCAAAAGTTTCCGCAGTACCCTCGGCAGGCTATCCCGGTGTTGCCGGCTCGTCGAGGAGTCTGAGGCGCTTCAGGTGGCGATGGACGCCAGGGCCAGCGTGACGAGCGGATCGTCCGGGGCCATGCTGTACCGGTCTGTGTAGATCGCCTTGACCAGGGCACCCAGCCGGTCACTGGTAACGGCTGGCGCGGCAGCCGGGGTAGCTGCCATCAGCAACATCGGCTCCGTCACGCCCGAGCCGGTGTAATCGGGCAGGACATACTCAAAGACAGGGAGCAGGCGGGCTCCGCAAGCGGTCCAGAAGCTGAGACGACGTTCCCGTATCAGTCGCTCTGCCTCATCGCCTGCCGCCTCCGCGGGGTCCTCCACCTCGAAGATGACGCGCGTGGGCCAGGCCGCATCGCGCAGCGACAAGTGCAGGAGCTGCCAGAACTGGCGGCCAATCCCCTGGCTGCGGCGCTCGCCAGCGATCGCGAAGAAGCGCACGAAGGACCATTCGACCGAGCCGAGCAGCCGCAGAGCGGCAAACCCTGCAGGTACCTTGCCGTCCATGGCTACCAGCATCTGGTCGGCGGGGCCTGGCCGGACCAGCTCACTGAACGGAACCCGCAGGGCCGGGCTGAACGCACCCTCGTAGATGCCCTGCACGCCGCAGAGCTGCTCCTCGCTCAGCGTGTCAACTGGCTTGACGACCAGGCCCCCCAGCGTGCCTGCCACAATCACAGCTCGATGATCATGCCGTCGTAAGCGGCGGGCAGATCGGCGTCAGCGAGCCGACCGAGCATGTCGGCCGACATGTGAGTGAGGACGACCCGCTGGGTGCCGAGCTCAGGCAGGTGCGCGCGAAGCGTCTGGTAGTCAAGGTGGTAGCGGATCGGCCGCGCGAATGTGTATGCCTCGGCCGCGAACAGGTCCGTCCCGCGGGCCGCGGCAGCGAGCGCAGGCGTCCACTGGCTGTCGCCGGAGTAGCCGAAGCTTGCCTGGCCAAGGTCGACACGCAGGGCGAGCGGCGGGGCGCCGCACGCATGCTGAACCTCCCAGGCGCGCACGGTCGCCGCGCCGATGGCCGCAGGCGTGCCGTCGAGCGCCAGCTCGGTCACCTGGACCGGGAATCGCCTGTGCGTACTGCTTGAGCCAGGGAACAAGCACTCCATCGCCTCCGTCAGCCGGGCGCCGGTGCCGGGGGGTCCCGCCACCTTGAGCGGCGCAGTGCGGCCGGAGAACTGGCCGTCCAGGATCAGAAACGGCAGCCCGCCGAAATGATCACCGTGCAGGTGAGTTATCGCCACGGCGGCAACCGCGCCGGGATCCAGGCCCTGGGCTCTCAGCGCCCCCACGGTGGTGGCGCCGCAGTCGACCAGCAGCACTTGGTCCTCGCCCGACAGCTGGATGCACGTCTGCCACCGCCCGCCGCTGCCAAAGGCATCCCCGCTGCCCACGAACCGCACCTTCAAGACAGCATCATCACCCGGACCTGCTAGGCGTGCCTGCCCTCGCGCGCTGTGGCATACGCGAGCAGGAGCGGGGTCGGCTGGCCACTCCAGGTGCCAGTCAGCGCGGCACCTGGCAGGCCGGTGCTGCGCTTCAGACAGCGGACGATAGCCAGCTCGACGGAGTCCGTCACGATGATCGTGGGGTCGTTCTCCACGACACGGCGAACTGAGCCGATGGCGGGAACGTCGGCATCCGCATCCTGACCGCTGCTGGTGACCGTCATGGATGGCTCGCGGGGTTCGAGCCGGCCGTCGACCTCGAAGAACTCCCCGGCCTGGCCTGAACCCTCCAGGATGGCGCTTGCCAGCGCTGCAGCGTAGACGGGGTCCGCGCACGCGTCATACACCCAGCGCTGTCCAAGCACCGAATGGTCGGTGGTCCCGACGAGCCAGCGATCGCCGCCGGCCAGAGGCCCGTCACGGTAGGTGAGCGGTACCTGATAGATCACCCCGTCACCCGTTTCCACGAGCATCGTTTCGATCCCGACCGCACCCGCGGGGTCATCAAACCGGAAGGCCGCCACACGGTCGATGTCAGCGCCGGGGTGCCCGCGGAACCAGGAGCGCCCGGGCAACCAGGCGGCCAGCAGCTCAAGCTTCGTCGGGCGCAGGTCCGCTCGGTGCAGCAAAGCCATAGGCCGAATCGTAAGCCAGCGATTTCCAGCCTCCGCATCAGGCTCTTGCCTGGCGCCTCGGCGCCCCGGCTCGCTCGTTCAGACGCACAGCGGGGGCGATGCAGCATCTGCCGCATCGCCCCTCGTGACCCTCGCGCGCTAGCACGGCGATAGGTGTCAACGCGCGTAGTTGCTTGCGCCGAACCAGTCCACCACGATGACCGGCTCGTCGCCGACCACCCAGGCGTCATGTCCCTGGGGCAGCGCAGTGACGTCGCCCGGGCGCGCGTCGAACTCCATGCCGTCTGCCATCACGACGTGCAGGGTTCCCTGCACGTGGTATTGGAAATGCGGTGCTTCGCAGAACTCCGTGCCCGCAATCGGCTTGACGTGCTCGGACCAGCGCCATCCTGGCTGGAGGATTAGCTGGCCGATCTCGCCATCACCGATCTTGAGAAGCCTCAGCTCGCCTCGCTCGAACGACCTGGCCTCATCCGGTGACCCGAACGCCTTCTGCTCCGCTTGTCCCGTCACGACCCCTCCTTGAGTTGGTTCCTCGTCAGCCTCACCGTCAGCGTTCCAGCAGGTGGTTGCAGGTTCCTTGCAGACAGCCAGTGGCGGCCGCGTGGCCGCCGGGGTTTGATACAGCCATGAAGTCGCTCGCACTGCGAGTGCTCGGCGAATTCGCCGTGGACGGCATCGAGCCGGCGGCGCTCGGCAGCCGGAAAGCCCGCCTTGCCCTTCAGCTGCTCGCCCTCGCGCAGGGCCGGGCGGTGCCGTCCGCGGTGCTGGCCGACGCTCTGTGGGGCGACACGCAGCCAGCCAGCCCCGACGACCAGCTCGCGGTGCTGATGAGCAGGCTGCGCACCGTGCTCGGCCGCGACCGAATCGCCCACCGCGATGGGGGTTACCTGCTGCGCTGCGACTGGCTCGACGCCGTCGAGCTCGGGCACCTTGTCGAGGAGATCGAGCGCCGGAGCACGGCGGGCAACATGACCGGCGCGGCTGCCGCGGCCCGGGTCGCCCTCTCCCTGTTGCGCGGCGACGGCGCGGCGCCGTTGCCGGGAGACTGGGCGGCGCTGCGCCTAGCCGAGATCGACCGGCTCGCTGCGCGTGCCCGGCTGGTTGCGGCGTCCGCCCTGCTTGAGGCTGGTGACTGGATGGCGGCCTGCGACGCCGCGGCCACGGCACTGCAACACGACCCGTATGACGAGGCGGCACTGCGAGTCCTGCTGCGCGGTCGCGTTCTCGGCGGCCAGGTCGCCGCCGCACTCGCGGCGTACGCCGACACCAGGGTGCGCCTAACAGAGGATCTCGGCACCGACCCGTCGCCGGAAACGGTCTCGCTGTACACAGCGATATTGCGTGGTGAGGTACCCACCGTCGCGGCCGGGTCGGCCGATGACGCGATGGGACTTGTCGGCCGCGCGAACGAGCTGGCATTCCTGGACGCGATTGTCCGGGGCGCCCGCGACGGCGCGGTGAACCTGGTCGTCATCGAGGGCGAGGCGGGGATCGGCAAGACGACCCTGCTGCGGGCGTGGGCTGCCAGGCGGGCGGCCGCCGGTGACATCGTGCTGGTGGCGAACTGCGGGCCGCTTGACCGCTCGCTGCCGCTTGATGCGCTGCTTAGCGCGCTGGCCACCGTGCTGCGCCGGCTCGGGCCTGAGGTCACCGCTGATCTGCTGGCCGATGACACGCCGATGCTCGCCCCGCTGCTCGCTGCGGCCCACGAGCCGCGGCCGCAGCCGATGCTGGCCGACAGCATGCTCGGACCCGCCGTGTTCTACACAGCGCTGACCCGAGTACTCGGCCGACTCGGTGCCCGCGGCTCGCTCTCCATCCTCGTCGACGACGCTCACCTGGCCGGCCATGCCCTCGTCGAGCTGCTGCACGTTATCCGGCGGGCTCAGCTGACGGCGACCGTCGTCGCGGCGGTCCGGGCCGGCGAGGGCGAGCGCCTGCCGGGCGCTGCGCAGATCCGGCTGGACGTGCTGGACAAGGAGGCAGCGGCCGAGCTGGTCGGTGCCGGACGGGTGGACGCGCTGTACGCGCGGTCAGGCGGCCACCCGCTCTTCCTGACCGAGCTTGCGCAGCAAGCGTCCGAGGCTGAGCTGCCCGCTTCGCTTGTCGACTCGGTGTCGGCGCGCTGCGACGAGCTCGGCGCGGCTGGGGCGACTCTGCGAACTGCCGCGCTCATCGGCCCCGAGCTCGATCTCGACCTGTTGGCGGCTGTAGTCGGGCGCCCAGTGATAGCGCTGCTCGACGACTGCGAGCAAGCTGTGGGCAAGCAGTTCCTGGCCGAGCAGGACGGCCGGCTCAGCTTCCGACATGAACTGCTCCGTTCGGCCCTCGCAGCGTCGGCGACCGCCGGGCGCGCCGCCTTGCTGCACCGCCAGGTAGGCCGGGTGCTCGCAGCCCGGCCCGACGCCGATCCGCTGCTCGTTGCCGAGCACGCCAGGCTGGGGGGCGACGTCGAGCTGGCCGCGACGGCGCTGCGCGAGGCATCTGGGCGAGCTGCTGAGCGGTTCGAGCACGCAGCGGCCGAGCGGCTGCTCGACGATGCGCTAAGCCTGCATGCCAGTCCCGAGAGCTGGCTCGCCCGCGCGCGCGTGCGCACCCGGCGCGGCCGCTACGACGCCGCATTGCGCGATGTCGACCGGGCCGCTCCCGCCGGGCCTGCGGCCCTGGAAGTGGGCGCCTGGGCGTCCTACTTCGGCCGTCGCTTCGCGCAAGCTGCACAATTCGCAGCGGACGGCGCGCTGGCGGCGCCGGACCCGGCGACACGCGCTCGGTGCCTGACGGTCGGCGGCCGGACCTGGCATGCAGCCGGTGACCTCCGCCAGGCCGAGCTTCTGCTCGGCGAGGCGATGGCTCTGGCCAACGGTGCCGACCGCGTGACCGCCGCCGCCTGGCTCGGCGTGCTGCGCTCACACCAGAGCAGGGTGGACGAGGCACTCGAGCTGCTCCGCCCGGCTGCTCGCGGCCAGATTGGCGTCGAGCACACGTCGGCGACGCTGCATGCACTGCTGTTTACCGGCCACGCCCACGCTCTGGCCGGGAATGCGGTTGCTGCGCTCGCAGCCTTCAGCCACTACACGGCCGAAGTAGAGCGCCGAGAGGTGCCGCGCTTCGCCGGTCGCGCCGTGAACTTCTCCGGCTGGGTGCTCCGGAACCTTGGCGCGACGCAGCAGGCGCTCGACCTGCACGTCGAGGCGCTTGCGCTCGGCGGAACCGAGGGCAGGGCGGAACTGACGATAGCCGCGATCGAAGACCTTGCTGACCTGTGCCTCGACGCTGGCGACACCGAGGGGGCCGCGGCGCGCCTCGATGAAGCGGCAAAGCTGCTCTCGGGCGACCTGGTCTTCGGATGGCGTCTTGCGTTCAAGCACCAGCTGCTGACTGCCCGGCTTGCGCTGGCCCGCGGCGACGCCGAGGAGGCCAGGTCGGTTTCGGTTGACCTAACCTCGGCTGCGGCCGCGCTCAACGTGCCGCGCTACGCCAGCGTGGCAGGCCTGACCGCACTCCGCGCCGGGCATGCGCTCGGGCTGCCGTACGAGCCGGCTGCAGTGGAGGCAGATCTAGATTTGCTGGACCGGGGAGGCGCTATCGAGGCGTGGCGCTGGACCGGAGAAGTCGGTGCTGCGTTCGGTAGCGAGCGCTGGCTGAACCGGGCCGAGGAACGCGTCCGCCAGCTGGCGGCCCGGGCGGGCAGCCACGCCGATCAGCTACACCGGGCAGCGGACGCCCGGCTGGCCGACTGGAGGCGGCGAGCCCGCTAGGTCGCCACGTGCACCAGCATGTCGATGACGAGCGGCTCGCAGCCGCGGACGGCGTCAGCCGCAGCCAGCCGCAGCTCGGCTTGGAGCGCGGCGTCGAGTGAACAGGCGAACGGGGCAATGTGCGCCATGCCGAGTCGCCACGCTGCCAGCTCGGCCGGCTCAGACAACCCGGTAGGGACAGCAAGCACGCTGGACTCGGTCCGGCTGTACCCTGCCGCCAGGGCGAGTTGTCGGACCAGGTGCGTGTCGCCCAGTCGCGGCTCGGTGTCGTTCTTGAAGGTCACGTACCAGGCTGGCGGACCGTAGCCGAACCGTGTCAGCACGCCGTCGACCGCCGCCTTGGCCGGGTGTCCCCAGCCCGGCGCGAACGAGGTGGCTGCAAGTACCGGGCCAACGCGCCGTGCCTCCGCCAGCGCAGCGGCGAGATTGCCGACGTGCGTCAGGCTAAAGGCCGCCAGGACAACCCCGAAGCTCTCGTCGCGGAACGGCAGCGCTGTCACGTCCGCGGCCACCGGGCGCAGCGGTGGCCCGCAGCGACGTAGCGCCGCGATGGCAACATCCGCCGCGACTACCTCAGCGGCGCCTGCCGCAAGCGCCGCCCGGCCGACTGCACCGGTTCCGGCACCGAGATCAAGCACCCGCGCACCGGCAAGCAGCGGGGCCACCTGGGCAGCGAGTGCACCAGCAAGGGCTGCGTATGCCGGCGCCGGGCCGGCCGCCCAGGCGTCCGGCGCCGTTTCGTAGGCCGCGCGCACCGTGCCAGTCACCAAAGTTGCGGCTGAGCCCGGACTGCCTGCGCTTCCCACCAGGCAAGCTCCTCGTCATAGCCGCCGAGCGCCTTCTCCCAGCCGAACTGGACAAGGGCCCCAAGGAGGCTTAGCGCGAGCTGACGCTCCCACCAGGGCCCGGTGTCGATACCGCAGGCTTCTAGCGCCGTCCGGTAGCCCGCGATCGATTCCTCCTTGGACTGCGGCAGCCGTCGGCAGTTGATGGCCAGATACCAGGCCAGGTCACTCAGCGCCGGGCCTCGGCCCGGCTGCTCCCAGTCCAGCAGCACGGTGCGCCCGCCGTCGTCAGTGCCCAGGTTGTCAAGCTTCCAGTTGCTGTGCACGAACGTCTGCGGCGTAGTCGCCAGCGCTTCCACAAGCGGTCCCGGGTCAAGCGCGAGCGGGCCAGCGACAGCGGCTGCGTCCGGAGCGATGTCCGCCAGCATCGGCCAGCCCTTGGCGACCAGCTGCGGTACCAGATGCTCCGAGCCGACTGCGGCCTCTGCCTCGGCCATCCATGGCGAGAGCTCGAGGTACCTGTGCATCATCGGCACTACATCGACTTCCGGCCCGCAGTCCCAGAACGCTGCGTGCAGAGCGGCCATGTGCGCCAGGAAACGCCGGTGCTGGCCCAGCGGGATGGGGTCCGCGGTGACCGGCACCAGCCAGCGGCTGACGTCGTGCATCAGTACCACGCAGCCGCCAGATGGCGCCGAGATGGTGCGCTCTTGCTCTCCTGCCGCCACGATCGGCTGGTTAAGGCAGTCCGGCAGCCGGTCCAGGATGCCGCGCTCCCACAGCTCCAGCGGTGCGCCGCGAAGGCTCCCCGAAGCCCGCATCGTCCAGTCCCCGGACAGGTCGAGATGCTTGAGGATGTACGGCTGGCCGCCGATCTCAAGGCGTTCCAGGATTGCGCCGGACTTGCCCGGCGCACCGGCGATTGCCTCGCGCCGGGTCGCGCTGGCCAGCAGCTCGGTCAGGTCGCCGCGGTCAGGCATGAGCGGCTTCCATTTCCGCGAGCAACGACGCGGGCCAGCGGCCGCCACAGAATACTGTGTCTGCCACGATCCGATCATCCCGCACTGTGAGAATGTGCAGGTGGTGCGCCGCGTGCGGGACACCATTCTCCGACCAGCTGAGCGTGTACTCCACGATCTCGGTAACCCCGTCGGCGGCGGGAAACCGGCGCACCTCCTCGAACCTTCCCGGATCGGCGAACCATTTCCCGTACTCGGCCCGGATCGCGTCGGCCCCCGCCAGTTGCACGCGCCAGTTCGGGACCGTCGCGTCCAACGTGGCCTCAGTGCTCCAGGCATCGCAGCTGCCGATCTTCGCGTTCTCTACGGCGTCGAGGAAGGTGTCTACTGCCTGTCTAGCTGCCATTGTCATCTCCTGGCTGTCGGTCTGGGCACGATGGTGCCCCGCGGGCCTTGCAGCCAGGTTGCA
>Ga0335072_10006042_pt1 | contig 17764 bp, 17 predicted proteins | sample Lox_Sample_21_FD_206725 | JGI IMG/M metagenome (GOLD analysis project Ga0335072, IMG submission 206725) | Soil microbial communities from Loxahatchee National Wildlife Refuge, Florida, United States - Lox_Sample_2.1 | ecosystem: Environmental > Terrestrial > Soil > Wetlands | place: USA...
CGTGCTGGGCTAACTTGTGCCGCGCCTCCGGCGCTGGTGCGAGGCATGCGGGAAATCCTGCATGACAGGAAAGTCTGGTTTTGTAAACCATAGTTGAAGGCGAGAGTCTCGAGAAACACGGATGGAGCACGCGGCGGAGAAGAGCGTGCAGACAAGATTGTCTGTGCCGCAGAACGGAGGGTGCCGCACCTACGGCGCTGGGTGGTGTTTGTGTTTCGGACCCAGCACTTGCGTGCTGGGCTAACTTGTGCCGCGCCTCCGGCGCTGATTCGCGGCTAGGTGCGGACCGATGTCGTTGCGGGCCGATGCCGGTGCGGGCGGTCGAGAAACGCGGATGGGGCAAGCAAAAGCGTTTCTATGGGAAGGTTATCCAGCGGCAAGGCGCTGCCGGGGGGCGATCACTTTTGCGGCGGTATGTTGCGGGCAGCGGGCCCCATGTCGGGCAGCGGGGCCGCGCTCGAGCGCGCGCCCACTTCCGCGACGATCTGCTGGAACTTCGGGGTGGAGCGGATCGAATCGAAGGCAGGTTCCACGGCAACGTACGTGAGCCAGGAGCTGTGTTCGGCTTCCGCTTCGGAAAGGGCTGCGAGAGCCTCCTCTTTGCGGCCCATCAGCGAAAGAACCCTGGCGTGCTCGTAATTGCTGAGGTATCCGGAATCCGCATAGCTTTTCACGGCGAAGTCGTAGCGATGAGCGGCGTCCGTGGCCGCGACGCGCCTGGCCATATCGTCATGGCCGAACACGCGGAAGACATTTTCGAGTTCGCCCGCGGCTTTCTGTTTATTGCCCTGGACGGCGTATGCCATCCACAGTTTTTGATGCGCGGGAACGAAAACCGGGTCCAAGCGGAGGGTCGCCTGATACTCTTCGATGGCCGCCGGGAAATCGCGCTGGTAGTAGCTGAGCCACCCGATGTTCGTCCGGACGATTAGCGAGAGCGGATCGAGCTGGCGAGCGACCTGGATCTCCTTTTTCGCGTCGCCGAAATTTCCTTCCGCTGCGAGAAGGACGGCATACACGTGGTGGGTATTGGCGTCGTTGGGACTGAGTGCGAGGGCCCGGTGAAACTCCGTCTTTGCCCTGCCCCAATCCCATTCGTATTTCCAAAGCTCGAATGCGAGCGCCGAATGCGCCAGGCCGAGCGAATCGTCCAAACGAATGGCCTGTCGGGCCGCCGCCTCGGCTTTCGGCCATGCTTCGCGGTCGGGCATCACGTCGTAATCCGCAAGCAATCCGTAGACTTCCGACTCTCCCGCGTACGCCACCGCGAGATGGGGATCGAGCGAAGTGGCCCGGGTGAAATAGTCGAGACTCTTGAGAAGGTCGTCATTCGTTCTGTGGTTCAAGTAAAAGAGGCCCTGCAAATAAGCCTCGTAGGCTTCCACGCTGGCGGGCCGCGCGTGTTCAAGGCGCGCCAGCTCGTCGGGCGGGGTCGACGCCTGGATGCGATTTACCACGGAAAGGGCCACTTCATCCTGGAGGGACACGATGTCGTCGGCGTCCCGCTCGAAGCTTTGCGCCCAAAGATACTGGCCATCGGCCGGGCCCACCAGACGGGCATTCACGCGCACCTTCCCGGCGGTGCGGGACACCGATCCGACCACGACCGCGTCGACGCCAAGTTCGCGCCGGATTTGGCCGAAAGGCTTTCGCGCTGCCCTGTACTCCATGGCCGACGTTCCTGAGGTGACCCGAATGGAGCCGATCTGCGCGAGGTCGGTGGTGACGGCTTCGGTCAAGCCATCGACGAAGTAATCCTGACTCGGGTCGCCCGACAAGTTTTCGAAAGGAAGCACGGCGATCGAGTGGATTGGTTCGTCGGATGCTTTTTGGCGCGCTCTTTGCGTCGTATAGTTCCACAAAGCCAAAAAGCAAAGAAGCACGGAAGTGAGCGCAGCCGCGAGCGCAGCGGGCGACCAGCCCCGCAGCGGACGGCCGGCATTTGAATCATCCCTCTTTTCGTCGTTTGCGTGAGTGGGCGCGCTCGCGGGCTGCGTGGCGGCGGGCGCATCTTCTGCAGGAGAGGCAATCGTTACCGGAGCCACAAAACGGTAACCGCGGCGCGGAACAGTCTCGACGTACAACGGCTTGCCGGCGTCGTCTCCGAGGACGTCGCGCAGTTTTTTGACCACTGCATTCAAACTGTCGTCGAACTCGTCTTCGGTGCGGCCGGGCCAGAAAGTTTGATGCAGCTCCTGGCGAGTGACGACGCGATTACGATGTTCGATCAGCAAGGCCAGCAGGCGGAGCGGCAGCGCCTGGACGCGCAGGCGAATGCCGTGTTTGCGCAGCTCTCCGGATTGGAAGTCGGCCTCGAAAGGGCCGAACTGACAAGGCTGGTGCGGGGACGACGACATGCTGGGCAACTCCTGTTGTCATCACCGGTGAGACGAATTGGGCGGTAGTGTACCACCGAATGGCCTCGCCTGCTATTTCGCGATGAATCCGAAGGCGCCGCTCAATTTCGCTGGATTTTTCCCGGCTGCCAGTGTGCAACTCTTTGCATACTATCGGAGCAGGACGGCTCATCCGCTACAAACGAGGCGAGTTTCGGAAGCGGGACAGGAACAGGTCAGAAACAGATCAGTTGCGCTGATAACTCCCGGCCGCTGGGAGCGGGGCCCGGTCAGCTAACGCCGTGGTCTCCGTAAGTTTATGATTTATTTGAGGATGGCAGTTTGCTTGCTTTTCCGGTGCTGGCAGGACTTTCGACCAGTTCAATTTTGCGGCCGTATTTTCCCGGCCGAGCGCAGTTGAGAGTTCCAGGCGCCCCGCCTGAGGGGCGCGGATGTCTCGGCGGCTCAGGCGAGGTCGAGAGATTCCAACCGGAGGGTGTGCCATGAAAATGTTTTGGCAATTGCTGGGCAAGACCGCCGTCGCCGCCTGCGCCATGCTTGTGCTTTTCGCAGGTTCGGCGCTCGCGGACACGCTTTCGTTTACCAACGGGGGAACGGCAACAGGCTCCTTCGTCTACGACGCGACGACGGACACGATCGTCTCTTTCGACTTCACGACCACGGAAGGCGGCGGAGGAGGCAGCACTTTCGTGGGCACCGGCGGTATTATCTTCACGAACCAGGATGGCGACCAGGCGCTTGCCTTCGACTCTTTTCAGCCCAATCAGGGCCCAGTGGTCAACGGCAGTCCGATCGGTCAGACCGACGAACTCGATATCGTCGTGTCATGTGGCGGAGTGACAGACTGCCTCACAGAAGCCGTGGACGGCGATTCGTTCGCGATCACTTCGGGTCCCAACAACTATCCAAGCACAACTTGCCCGAATCCAGGCACCACAAGTCTTACCACGGGGTACTGTCTTGCGTCCGGGGAACAGTTTGATGTCCTGAACTGCCTCGGGTCCTCGTGCTCGGTGCTGCTTACCGGCAATAATTTCCTGACGATTGCCGACCCTCCGAGCCCTGGCGACACGCTTTACACGATGACGCTGTCCACGACGGCGGTCGGTACGGTGCTCGGCGGCAATCAGAACACGGGCGGCGGCTCGACGACGGCTCCCGAGCCTTCCTCCATGCTGATGCTTAGCCTGGGGCTCTGCGGCTTGTTCTTTCTTCGCAGGGCTCGCACCGCGTAGCAGTTGAAAGGCCCGGTCCGTCGCAGCCCCCGACGGACCGGGGCACCGCCGCCGAGAGAGCCGAACGCGGGAAATCACCGGCTTTGCGAATGCCTACGCACGCAGGTAGTCCGGCTGCCAACTGCGGATCAGCTTCTTGATCGCCTTGCGATCGTTGAGCTTTTCATCCAATACTTTCCGCGCCAGTTCCGGGAGCTCCTCATCGCTTGCAAAACGCAGCGAAACGAGCTGGTTCAGCGTGAATTCCGGGATGCGCGCGCGCAGGTCTGCCTGCAGCAATTGCTGCAATCGCAGCCGCATTTCCAGGCGAATCACGCGATCCTGTACGGTGAGCGCGAAGATGCGCGCGGTAAAAGCGAGCAGAAGCAGAGCAATCGCCACGAGCAGCGACACGGCCGTACCGAACGCGGGATCGCGAATCAGCCGCACGATGCACCAGATGATGTTGAGTATAAAGATCGGCGCCACAACCATGTGAAACGCGGGAACGAGTTTTGCATGATTCTCGAAGTTCTGGACTTTTTCAGCCATGACTCTTCTTCTCCCCGGAGCTGCCCGCCTCGGCGGAATCCGCTGGCGGATTCTAGCAGAGCGCGCTTCCCTCTCCTCGTATTACGGCGCGGGCCGCTCTGGTCTTTCGACTTTCTGCTATACTCCTGCCCATGTCAGTCAATAAAGCGATTCTAGTTGGGCGCCTTGGGCGCGATCCCGAGACGCGCTATACCTCGGGCGGCCAGGCGGTGGCGAATTTCACGCTGGCCACGGACGAAACATTCAAGGACCGCTCCGGCGAACGCCAGAAGCGCACCGAATGGCACCGGATCGTGGTGTGGGGCAAGCTCGCGGAGATCGTGCAGCAGTATCTGAAAAAGGGCATGCTCGTCTACATCGAAGGGCGCATTCAGACGCGCCAGTGGGAAGACAAGCGCGACGGACAGAAGCGCACGACCACCGAAATCGTCGCCAATGTGATGCGCATGCTTACGTCGCGCGCCGAAGGGGCAGCGGCCGGCGCCGCATCGGGCACGGGTGGCGGCGCGGCGGCGGGCCACGGGCGCTCGGCGGATGCCGATTTCGAAACCGCCGGCGGCATGGACGAGCCCGCCCCCATGGGCCCCGAAATCTCGGACGAAGACATTCCTTTCTAAAGAATACCTGCTGGCGCCCGTTCCCCTCTTTGTGCTAGTGTACTTTGCATAGCAAAGTACTTCATGCAAGGAGGAAGCTCGTGGCCGTCGCTCATCGCACTTCCAGCTCCCAATCCGAATTCTGGCGCGATCATTTCGCCCGCAACCTCGGCGTGACCCCACTGCTTCCATGGCACGAGGCACCGGCTCTTTCGAGGGACGAGCGCGCGGCGATCGAAAGCTCGATTCAGCAGTTTCAGCTTGGCGAAGGATCGAGCGGGAGGCGGCTGCTCGACCGCGCACGCGTGTTTGCCGCGAAGGCGAGCGACGACGCATTCGTCCCGGCGCTAATGTTGTTCGTTCGCGAGGAGCAGCGGCACAGCGGGCTGTTGCTGCGATTCATGGAGCGCGAAGGCATACCGGCGGTGCCGAAGCACTGGGTCGATCAGGTTTTCCGGCGACTGCGCGTTCTCGCCGGCCTCGAACTTTCGTTGCGCGTGCTGGTGACGGCCGAAATCATCGCAGTTCCCTACTACCGTGCGCTCGGCGCCGCCACCGCATCGCCGCTTTTGCGTGGTATCAGCGAGCAGATCCTTGAGGATGAGGCGGCGCATCTGCGCTTCCAAGCATCGATGCTGGCGCGGCTTGGCGCGCGGCGATCGGGCGCGTTCGAAGGGCTCGCCTTTCGCATCCATCGGCTGTTTTTGCTTGGCACCACGTGCGTGGTTTGGCGGGGACACCGCAAGGTCTTCAAGGCCGCGCGGCAGAGCTATCGCGCCCTCGTGAAAGACGCTTTTGCGGAATTCGACGGCCTCGAGCGCTTAAGTGGCGATCTCAGGAAGATCGCCCGGCTGCCTTCGCCTGCAATTCCGATCGCACGATCCGAGCGCCCTCAACCATCGCCTTCATCTTCCCAAACGCCGCTTCGCGCGTCAGGTACTTCATCCCGCAATCCGGCGCCACGATGATCCGGGCCGGGTCGATGAACGGGAGCGCCCGCCGGATGCGCGCGGCGACGGTCTCGGCGCTTTCCACATCGTTGCTCGAAAGATCGAGCGAGCCGAGCAGGATCGTCTTTCCCGGCAGTTTCGTCAGAATGGAACAATCGAGCGACGACTGCGCGGTCTCGATCGAGATTTGCTGCGCCCGCGATTCGGCGAGTTCCGGCAGAAACGAATAGCCGCTCGGCCGCTCGTGGACGAGCGCGGCATAGCCGAAGCAGAGGTGCACGATCGTGGTGCCGGTGACGCCATCGAGCGCGCGGTTGAGCGCCGGTATGGCGTACTGCCGCGCTTTCTCCGGCCGCGCCTGCATGTAAGGCTCGTCGATCTGCACGAAATCGGCGCCGGCCGCGAAAAGATCCTTGATCTCCTCGTTCACGGCCGCCGCGTAATCGGCCAGCATCTCTTCGTGGGTCTTGTAGTAATCGTTCTGGGCCTGCTCCGCCATCGTGAAGGGGCCCGGGACGGTGATCTTGATCGCCCGGTCGGTATTCTTCCGCAAGAATTCGACGTCGCGAACTTCGACGGGATGCTTGCGGCGAATCTTTCCAGTCACTCGGGGGACGATATCCAGCTTTCCCGAGCGGCTGACCGTCTGCCCCGGGTTATCGATATCGACGCCTTCGAGCGCGGTGGCGAAGCGGTTCGAGTAGCTTTCGCGGCGCATTTCACCGTCGGTGAGGATATCGAGCCCGGCACGTTCCTGGGCGCGAATCGCGAGGATCGTCGCATCGTCCTGCGCGAGTTCGAGCAGTTCGGGCGCGACGCGCCAGAGCTCCGTGAGCCGCACGCGCGGCGGCAGGCGGCTGCCGAGCTTTTCGCGGTCGATCAGCCAGTCCGGCTGCGGGAGCGAGCCGACCAGAGTTGTGGGAAGCAAGGGCAATGTCGGTGGCATGGTTTCCTCGGGCGTCGTTTATATGCCGTTTGCAGAGATTTGCCAAGCGCGACTCTGCGCACTTCGAATCAGAGATACTTGATCAGCACGACCTCGTTGTGCGCTTCGTTGTAAACCAGTTCATCGACGAGGGACTTTGTGAGCAGGAGACCGAGCCCGCCGGGACGGAGGCCTTTCTCTTCGCGCGCCTGCGTGTGCGCGAGCGGGTCATCCTCCGGATTATTGATGGCGGCGTGCTTCAATTCCTCGGGACGAAAGCCGGGCCCCGGATCGTCGATGCGATAGAGCAGGGCGCGCTCCGTCCGAATATACGAGATTCGAACTTTCTGATTTGGATCGAGGCGTCCGCCCCATTCGATCGCATTGTTCAAAAGCTCCCGAAAGGCGAGGCCGATGCTATCGCGCTGTTGCTGAGGCAGATCGGATTCGAGGCGCGAGAGAAAACTTTGCACGCGATGGACCATCAGGCGTTCGCACGGGACGCGGAGTTCCACCCAGCTTGTAGTGGCCGAAAGAACCTCGATCGGCGGGCTCGTGGGCTCCGCCGAAAGAGCGTCGTTGACGAGGCTGAGCAGCGAATCCGCCTCGACCGGCTTTGCAAGGAATTGAAACACGCGGCCGCGCAGGGCGCGCAAAAGGGTTTCGGATGTTTGATCCGACGTCATCACCACGATCTTGGGAATGTGCGGCTCGTCGTGCAGCAGCTCGAGCAGGTCCAGCCCGCTGATCTTGGGCATCCAGATATCGAGCAGGACGAGATCGTATTTCTTTTTTCGCAGGGCGTTTAATGCGGCCTGGCCGTCGGCAGCCGTCGAGGCGGATAGGCCGCCGGACTTCAGAATCCCTTGCACCATCTTGCGGGTTGTGGCGTCGTCATCACAAACGAGGATTTCGGACACGACCGGGCTCCTCTGCGCGCTTTGAGACAACACCGATTGCTAACGATGGGGATCATGACCCGCGCGTTGGCGCGATTTCCGCGCATGGTCTTTGCTCCGGCTGGAGCCGGAAGGATTTTGTCTCGCTAAAGGCGGATATTCTCTCAATTTCACATTCAATCTGGCAAGCGCTTCATCGAGCTTGCGAAACGTGGCGGAGGCTTTCTCGAGGCTTCCCTCGCGGCCCATCTGCTGCAAAGCGACCACGCTTTCCAGTGCGTCTTCGGCCCCGAAGATGGCGACGGCCCCTTTCATCGCGTGGGCGGCGGCGGCGAGCCCGGGCGCATCCTTGCGCGCGATGGCCCGCTCGATCTTCCGAAGCTTCAGCGGACAGTCCTTCAGGAATGTCTGCGCGATGCTGTGCAAGAGTTTCGCATCGCCGCCGACGCGCGCGAGCGGAGAGAGATCGCCGGCTGCCGCGGCCGGAGCCTTGCTGGCGTGCGGCGCCGCGAATGCACCGGGAGAAAAGCGGGCGGCGGCCTGATGGAACTCCTCCGCCCGAAAGGGCTTTCCGAGGCACGCGTCGAACCCCGCCGCCAGCAGGCGCGTACGGTCTTCGTTGGTCGTGTTTCCCGTCAAGGCGAAAACAACCTGGTGTTTTCCGCCGCCGGCTTCATCGCCGCGAATCTTCTTCACGAGCTCGACGCCGCTCATGCCCGGCATTTCCTCGTCGAGAAACATCAGATCGAACCGCCGCTTCGCGAGAGCACGGAGAGCTTCCGCGCCGGACGAGGCCACGGCTACTTCATGGCCATCGCGTTGCAAAAGAATCTCGTTCAATTCGAGGATCGCGGGATCGTCGTCCACGAGCAGTATTTTGAACCGGCCGGCGCGGACGAAAGCGGGTTCCACGGAGGGCGCAGGAGCAGGAGCCGAATCGGCGCGGGCCGCTCGCGGAAGGCGAAACCAGAAACGGGCCCCGCGGTGCGGAAGCGATTCGCAACCGATCGAGCCACCCCAGCGCTCGACGGTGATGCGGCAGAAATAAAGCCCCAGCCCGGCCTTGCCACCGCCCTGCTTGCCTTTGGAGAATAGAGCGAATGCCTCGGCGGGCTTGAATTCCTTCGGCAGGCCCGGACCGGCATCGTCCACGAAAGCCTTCACGTAACCGGCGTCTTCCTTCAGGCCGATCGTGGCGAGCGATCCCTTCGGCGTGTGGCGCAGCGCATTTTCGACGAGATTCGCGAACACGCGCATGAGACGCGAATCTTCGCCGGCAACGTTCCATTGCGCCTTGCGATCGATCTTTGGATCCAGCCGAATCTTCGCCCCTTGCGACTGGAAAGCCGGCGCGAATGCGTTCACGGTTTCGTCCGCGCACCGCAGGATGCTGACGCCCGCGCGGGCGGCTTCGCCGGCGCCCATCGTCGAATCGACGTCTGCGGCGAACGCCTGAAGGACTTCGCGGATCATGCCGTCCTGGCGTTCCGATTGCTGCTTGCCGACCTCGATCAGCCGCTTTGAATCCGGCGGCGCCTTTTCGCGCGCGAGAACGTCGAAGCATCCTCTCATCGCCGCGAGCGGTTGCGACAGATCGTGGATGATACAGTGCAGCAGGATCTCCTTCTTCTGAATTTCCTTCACCAGCTGTTCGTGAACGAGCAGCGAGTCGCGGGCCTTTTGCAGCACCCCCGACTGCTGCTGAAATGTCTCTCGCGGGCTGTGGATCGAGAGGATGCGCTTGCCCTCGAGCCGCCAGGCGTGGGCCTCGAGAGGGATTTCGCGGCCTCCGGAGCCTCGCTCGATCCAAACGCCGGATCCGAGCGGCGTTTTGACATTGGAATTCCAGTGGTCTCGCGCTTCGGCGAGGAACGCATCCAGAAACGGCGAGCGATCGACCAGGGTGAGAAGGTTTCCCGCGGTCTGATGGCCCCAGACTTCCTGGAACCAGGCCGGCGGATCATACAGCAACGCATATCTGCGGCCCGCGCGATCTTCGCACAGGGCGTAGCCCATCGATTGCAGAAGCTCTGTAGCCAGGGACGACATCATGCACCGAGCATTTTTTGGGTCAACTTCCGGAATGCGGCTTCCACGTTTTCGCCCGTCTTGGCGCTGGCCCGCATCACTTCCCAGCCCTTGCCCGCGAGTCGATTTTCCATGCCCGCGTCAACCTCCCACGACGATGCGAGGTCGGCCTTGTTGAGCACGAAAATAAAGGGCAACGATCCGATTTCCTGGCGGACCGCTTCCTCGAGGGCGAGCGCCTTTTCGAATGTGGCGCGGCGCGAGCCGTCGGCCACAAGCAGGAAACCCGAGGCGCCTTTCACATAGGACCAGCGCATTTTCTGAAATTCGTCCTCGCCGTACAAATCCCACAGCACCAGAGTGACTTCCTGCGGGCCGACTTGCACTACTTTTTTGTCGATTTTCACGCCAACTGTTGTGTGATAGGCATCGGAGTAAATGCTCTCCACGTAACGGCGGACGAGGCTCGTCTTCCCTACCGCAAACGACCCGAGCAGGCAGATTTTCTTCTGAAGCATGGGCTAGGGTTTGGGAGTGTCTGCGGTGGAAAGGTGGAAGGTCACGCTGCGATTGTACCGGCGGGCTTCCTCGTCCGTTTCGGGGCGCAAAGGCTCGCTGGCGGCGACACCCACCGGCCGCAGCGATCCGCGGGCAGCGCCTTCGCCCACCAACTGACGGATCACACTCTCGGCACGATCCGTGCTCAGGGGCTCATTGGTGGATTCAGGGCCGGTGCTATCGCTGTGCCCGACGATCTGGAGCACGACGCTCTTGTGCAGAGCCTCTGCTTTTTGCAGCAATTGGCTGATTTGAGGCGCGAGCGCTTTCAAAGACGCGGCTTGATCGGGAAGGAGATCCGCGCTGCCGACCGGGAAGGTCAATACCGTCGATTGAATCACGCCATCCAAGCGCTCGAATTCGGCTTGGGTGGCGCTGACAAGGTGGGGCGCGTCCACACCGCGAATGCCGGGGACCATCGCAGCGCGCGATGGAAACGTTGCGAACCAATCGTCGGGCGCGACTCCTTGGGCGCTCAGTATTCCATCCGTGACGCTTAGCTGCACACCCGCGGGGGGCTTCATCGCGCTCACGACACGCTGCTGAAGAATCGGATCGTCGAGCGCGTAATAAGCGCCCCAGTGGAATTCGGCGCGGCGCGGATCGAGTCCCGTGTTTCGCAATAGCGCCCGCGGATCGCGAGACAGCGGATCGCGCAAGCCGCGGATCACAAAATGCCCGTCATGGCGTCCGGCCGAAGTCACGACGATACCCGGCTCGCGGCCCAGTGAAGCCGCGTACGCCTGCCATTGATGATTCCGCCACGCCGCGAAGGCCCACCAGAGGCCCAAAAGAGCCAGCACAATGCAGGAGAAAACGAGCACGTAGGGCTTTGGGCGCAGGCTCTCTCTTTCGCGATAGCGCGCTTCGAGGCAGGGCGTGAGATCTTCGCCGGCCGAGGCGAAGGGCGCGGTCTCGCCTTGAAACTTCTGGAACTGCTGAGCGAATTTGCGGTGCACCCGCTCCACCGCCTCGATCAAAACGGAACGATAGGCCGCCGGAGCCATACCTCGAATGACCGCGGCCACGACGGCATGAGGACCTTCCTCGACCCATACCTCCAGTTCGCCCACTTGGAGCTTTTCGACCGACTGCCCTTGCGGCGCATGGAAGGAATCGCGCACGAAATCCTGAATGGCGGAAAGCATTCCCGAGACGAGGCTCGGATCTTCCATGGCCACCGAAGGCGCTACGACGTGGCAGAGCGGCAGCCCGGTCTTCCTGTGGATGAGGAAAACCTGTTCAACGCGAAATACCAGGCTGTGCATCAGGACGACCTCGGAAAACGGCCGCCCGATCCGGAAGGCTTCGAAGCGCCATTGCAGGCCGCGCAGAGAAAGGCTCCGATCGATCGACTGGTTGAACGATTCGAAGAGTTGCCGGAGCGTTTGCAGGATCGAGCGACGAATCGCCGGGCCCATGACGGGGAACAACGCGTCCGCGAGAGTGGCGGGATCTTTGCGGACCGATTCGCGCAGCGCCGATTCGACGGTCGGCGCGAGGGCGGCGCCCAAGGCTTCTTCTCCGCCCTGCTCGCGGCGCATGTGGATCGCTTCGGGCAGCACGGCACTGACGTCGCTGGCACGCTGGCCTGGATTCTCGACGCGCTCGCGCAGGCGGGCGATGTCCTCCTGCTCCGGCGCGAGAATCAGGTGGCGGAGTTTCTCGAACGATTTTCCCGCGTCGCCGGATACGTCTTCATCCGGATCAAGAGGAAGGCGGATTACAGGATCGTCTGCCATGAGCTTTCAGGATGCCGAATCCTTCGGCCGCCGGAAGCGGCGGCCTGCGGCACGCAGTCTATTTTCCCGGAAGTTCGAGTTCGCCCTTGAGGCGCAGCGCCATTTCCGTCAGCAGGTCGGCGAGCGCCGCGCGATCCGTCTTGTCGTTGCGCAAGGCATCGGCTTCGCGCTCGAGCGTGGATTCCATCTCGCTGTGCGATTTCTGAATCTCATTGAGCAAGGCTTTCGATTGATCCAGGATGCGGGCGCGCAAGTCGCCTTGCGCGGAGACAAGGTGCTCGTCGAGCTGCGAAAGGCGGTTTTCGATGGCCCTCGAGGTGTCGCGCGACTCCCGCGTGAGTTCTTTCAAAGCCTCGACGCGCTCGGACTTCTCCATCCTCAGGCGCTGATGGAGCGACTCGACCTCCTGCTGGACGAACGCCTCGAGCGAATCGAACCGTTTCTTGAGATCGTCGCGCAGGGCATCGGACGCTTTTGCCAGGCGTTCTTCCAGGCGCACAAAGCGCTTGTCGTAATCGCGCATCTGCGAACCAAACAGAATGTCGCGAATCTTGTCTACGTTGGCGCCTTCCCGAATATCTCCGTTTTCCGGAGCTTTTGCTTCTTCGTGGGCTGACATGGGTGGGTCTCCGATTCCCGCTGAGCGGCTGCTACGCTATCGCAGCACACTACTACGACTGCGACCATGCGGCAACCCTTTCGGATGGCTGCCGGCCTGATGTGCCGCAGCGAATGGAGATTCGAGTCCTGGTGATACTAGGCGGGCTCCCGGAGTTACTCCTCTCCCTCTCCGAATACCTGCGCGTAGGTTTTGCCGTAAGGATAGAAGCGATTCTTTTCGCCCCGCTGCCATGCGGATTTTATTTCAGGGCTGTTGATGTCCCAATCCGGGCGACATTTTTGCAGGACCGCCCGCAGATCGTGCCGAAGTTCCTCGATCGTAGGCCGGCCGAAGAACCAATAGCCCATGTAGATTTTGAATATGATTAGGCCCGGCTCGAGGACGATCGTGTGCGGGATCATTGGATTGTGCAGCGGGTCGGTGTACTCCGCGATATCGAGGTCTTTTTGGACCGTGCGTCCCGGGTCCGATAGGAACGGCCAGTGCGCCCCGACGCCCGCGCGGTATTCGTTGGTCTCGAGCAGGTTGTCGGTGGTGATCGTCACGAGGCGGCAATAGCCGACCTCCATCTCGCGATGAAGTTGCACGAGTCCCTCCGCTTGCCTGCGATCCTTGGGGCAAAAGCCGCCGCGCCCAAGGACCAGAATCATCGGATCGGATTCCTGCAGGTCGGAAAGCTTGCGCCGCTTCGTCGTGTGTTCGGTGAGCTCGTAATCTGGGAATATGGCGCCGGGTACGATATCCGCTCTCATCGATCGAACCTCTCTTTGGATGAACGACGCTTACGAACGGGATGAGTATATGCCGTTCCGCTCGCGCGGCGAATGAACTAGATGGCGGAGAAAAAGGAGGGCGAAATCACCTGGCGGGCGTGTGGCCGTTTGAAGGCTCGGGCGATTCGGCGCCGATATCACCAACGAGGTCTTCATCCATCGCCGGCAGGGTGGGCAGCACTTCCGCGGCGATCGAGCGATTCTGGATCATCACATCTTTCTTCATCTTGCCGTCGCGGAATTCCATGGCGCGCTTCGCGTACTGGGCGATATCCGGCTCGTGCGTGACGATCACCACGGTCAGCCCGTGCTCATCGTTGAGCTTCTGGAAAATATCCATGATCTCGACGCTCGTCCGGCTATCGAGGTTGCCCGTCGGCTCGTCCGCCAGCAGGAGCGAAGGATTATTGACGAGCGCGCGCGCGATGGCCACGCGTTGTTGCTGTCCTCCGGAAAGCTGCGAGGGGAAATGGCCCTCGCGCTCGGCGAGTCCCACGCGCTGCAGGGCTTCGCGCGCGCGCCGCTCGCGCTCTTCGATTGGGATGCCGGCGTAGATGGTGGGCAATTCGACGTTTTCCAGCGCGGAAGTTCGCGAAAGCAGGTTGAACTGCTGAAACACGAATCCGAGTTTCTTGCTTCGTATCTTTGCCAGTTCCCTTTTGGTGAGCCCGGAGACGTCTTTGCCGTCGAGGAAATAGTGGCCGCGCGTGGGCTTGTCGAGGCAGCCGATGATATTCATCAGCGTCGATTTGCCCGATCCCGACGCCCCCATCACGGCGACGAATTCGCCCGGAAAGATTTCAAGCGAGACGCCGCGCAACGCGTGCACCTGCACCTCGCCCAGATCGTAGGTTTTGACGATGTTCTCAAGCCGGATGGTAGGCTCGTTGCCGGGCGTCTCGGCCGTGTTGCGGTTGGAGGGAACCTGTCCTGTCGTCGAGCGCTCGTCCATGAAGGTTGTTGGCCGGATTTGCCGCGCGGGTGACGCCTTCAGGGGCCGCAGCGGCGGTCCCGCTAATGCCCTGCCGCCGCCTGACGCTCGGCGTCCTTCTTCCGCTGCTCGTCGATGCGCCGCATGAAGTCGTCGAATTTCACCTGCTGTTCGGGAGTCAGAATCGCGCGAATATGCGCGCGGCCGTCGAGGCGAATCTGTTCTTTCTGCGGATCGAGCGGCGCGTAGAGCGCGGCCCATTTCGCGCGCGTATCGTCGATGATGGCAATCATCTGCTTCTGCTGATCGGGCGTCAGTTGCAGTTCATGCGTGCACTGAGCGATCACCTGGGCGCGGGTGGGATTCGTGTTTACGGGCGCAGATCCGCCCAGCACGCGCTCGCCCCACAGATGGACGCCGACGCCCCCGAGGAGCACGCCGAGCAAGAACACCACGAAGAAGAGAGCCGCCGCTTCCCGCCTTGCTTTAGTGGTTGCCATGGTTTGTTTCCGCCACCATTATCAGAGCCTCGTCTCCATTCGCCGGCGTATTCACCGGATCCGGGATGAAAAGGTCTCGAACGATAGGACGTGTGTTGCCCGCATTTGGTTGCGGCCGCCTGCCCCAGCCCGCATCGTACGTTACCAGCAGCCCGAGCGCCAGCGTAGCCGTTACCGCGAATCTCCATCCGAACGAAACAAACGGTTGCCAGAATCCGCCGCGCTCAGCGCTTCGTTCCTCTTCCGCGGCGCGAATCCGCGCCATCACGAGACGCGAAAACGCGGGACCAGGATCGCCGGCGCCCGCCGCCGCCCGCAGCAGAGCCGCGCTCATCACCGCGCTCTTCCACGCCTCGGCGCATGCCGCGCACGATTCCACGTGCGCCGTCATTCGCTGCGCCTCGGGCCCGGCCAGCTCTCCATTCAGATAGTCTTCGAGTAGCAGCTCGTACTCCGGACATGCCGCATGCCTTGCCCCAGTGTCCGTTGCCATGCTTACGCCTTCCTTTCTGCTAACGAAGCCGCGCCGGATTTTTTCCCCTGCGACAGCCTTCGCCTGTACACATCCATAATTCGCCCGCGCGCACGGAACAGTCGCACCTTCACCGTATTGACGTTGAGCTTGAGAATCTCCGCCAGTTCCTGCACCGAAAAACCCTCGACTTCCTTCAGGAGCAGCAGCTGACGGTCCTGATCCGGCAGCGTATCCAGCATCCGCTCCAGCAGCTCTCTGGCTTCCGCCCGATCGTTCGGGCCCTCCGGCGGCCGGTCTGCGGAAACAATCCCATCGAGGCGGGACACTTGCTCTTCCGACAGATCGGCCTCATACACCAGAGGCCGCACCTTCTTTTTCCGCAGGTAGTCCCAGCACTCGTTGACGGCAATCTTGTATAGCCATGTCGAAAAAGCGGCGCGCTGATCGAATCTCCTTATACCTAAGTATGCTTTCAGGAACACCTGCTGCGCCACGTCCTCCACATCGTCTGGCCGCCTTAGAATTCCATTCACCAGCGCGAAAACCCGCTGCTGGTGCCTCCGCACGAGATCCTCGAACGCACTCTCGTTGCCGGCCTGGGATAGACGTACTAGTTCCCGATCCTCCTCCTGCCGTCCCGCTCGATCGAGCGAGACCGCTAACGCCGGGGCGGTGGCTGCCATGTGTTTTGAGACGTTTGCCATGCCTGCTCGGTTTCGCCGAAAAAGTCCTTGTTCCTTTAGTTCTTTCTTGCGGGCGTCACTGCTTCATGCAACAATACCCGCCATGATAATCGGAGAACGCCTTCGCTTGCTACGTGAAACAAAAAAGCTCTCCCAGGGCGATATCGAAAAGCGCACGGGACTGCTTCGCTGCTACATCTCGCGCGTCGAGAACGGCCACACCGTTCCGGCGATCGAGACTCTGGAAAAGCTGGCTCGAGCCATGGAAGTCCCGCTCTACCAGCTCTTCTACGACGGCGAAGAACCACCCGAGCTTCCCAATCTTCCGAAGCGGAAGAGTGCGGACGATATCGCGTGGGGAAGCACAGGAAAAGACGCTCGTTATCTGGGCCGCTTCCGTCGTCTCCTTGGCCGTATCGAGGAGCCTGACCGGCGCTTGCTTTTGTACATGGCCCAGAAGATGGCGAACCGCTAACGGAGTTCCGGGGGGATTCTTTCTCCGCGCGCGGGTCGATTTTTCTGACGTGCATATTAGCATACTGTAGGTGTGCGCGATCGGCCCTGCTTTTGGCCGCTAACCCCAGCCCGCACACTATCCACTATTAGTGTACCTCGATCATTCGGCAGTTCGAATGTGCCACTTCGGCACTGTGATGGACGGCTGGGGCGATTACTCCCACTCGATGGTGCTGGGCGGTTTCGAGCTGATGTCGTAGACCACCCGATTGACTCCGGGCACTTCGTTCACAATGCGGACGGAGATCTTTTCGAGCACGTCCATCGGCAATCTTGACCAGTCAGCCGTCATGGCATCGAGGGATTCCACCACGCGAACCGCGATCGTGTAGCCGTACGTTCTACCGTCTCCCATCACTCCCACGCTTCGCACCGGGAGCAGGACAGCGAACGCCTGCCACACCTTTTCGTAGAGTCCCGCGCGCCGGATTTCGTCGACCACCACGGCGTCGGCCCCTCGAAGCGTTTCGAGCTTTTCCGGGTTTATATCGCCCAATAGCCGCACGGCCAGCCCTGGCCCGGGAAACGGATGCTTTACCAGTATCTCGCTCGGGAGGCCGAGTTCGCTTCCGATCTGGCGCACTTCATCCTTGAAGAGATCGCGCAAGGGCTCGATCAATCCGAAGGGCATGTCCTTCGGCAGTCCGCCGACATTGTGATGCGATTTGATGACCGCCGACGGGCCCTTCACTGATACGGACTCGATCACGTCCGGGTAGAGCGTGCCCTGCACGAGAAATTTCACCGGCAGGCCGCCTTTTGACGCGGCCACAAGCTTCCGCTCTTCTTCGGCGAAGACGGCGATGAACTCATTGCCGATGATCTTGCGCTTCTGCTCGGGGTCGGAGACGCCCTTCAGCTTGCCCAGGAATCTCTCGGACGCGTCGACGCCGATTACATTCAGGCCCAGCCGCGCGCGCAGCATTTCGAGCGTGTCGCGAAATTCGTCGCGGCGCAGCAGACCTGTATCGACGAATACGTTCGTGAGCCGGTCGCCCATCGCGCGGTGCACGAGCACGGCCGCGACGGTCGAGTCCACGCCGCCGCTCAGACCGCAAATCGCGCGCGCGCCTTCCGCCTGCTTGCGAATTCCCTCGACTGTCTCGGCGATGAAACTTGCGCGGTTCCAGTTTTGCTTCGCGCCACAGATCTCGAAGACGAAATTCCGCAGCAGTTCGGTGCCACGCTCGGTGTGATTCACTTCCGGGTGAAATTCAACGCCGTAGAATTTCTTCTCGGGGTTTTCGACCGCAGCCACGGCATTTTCGGTACGCCCGGTGATGTGGAATCCGGCGGGCAACTCGACTACGTGGTCGCCATGGCTTTCCCACACCTTGAGCCGCCCCGACAATCCATTGAACAGCTTTGAATCCGCCTCGAAGCCCAGCTCCGCGCGGCCATACTCGCGCCGGTTCGCGCGCTCCACTTTCCCGCCGAGCGTGT
>Ga0335072_10006043_pt1 | contig 17760 bp, 13 predicted proteins | sample Lox_Sample_21_FD_206725 | JGI IMG/M metagenome (GOLD analysis project Ga0335072, IMG submission 206725) | Soil microbial communities from Loxahatchee National Wildlife Refuge, Florida, United States - Lox_Sample_2.1 | ecosystem: Environmental > Terrestrial > Soil > Wetlands | place: USA...
CCGCCCGCCGCGGCCAGCGCCGTGGTGCTCGTCATCGTGGTGCTGCTGATGGTCGCTGCCGTGCTGCGTGTCGTCGATGTGCGCAAGGAACTCGTAGCCTGAGGAACGCCAACATGCGCGCATCCGCGTCCGGCGGCCGCCCCTGGACCTTCTACGCGTTGGCCGCCTTCTTCGCACTCTACGTCGCGTTCGTCTATGGGCCGATGGCGGTGATCTACGTGCTGTCGTTCCAAGGTCCGAACGGCGGCATGACGTTCCCGCTGCACGGCCTGTCGCTGCACTGGTTCCACACCCTGCTGAGCGGCGGCAACCGGGCAGTGGACATTCCCGGTGCCTTCCGCCGTTCGATCGTCCTGGCCACCGCCGTTGGATTGCTCACCGTGGTGATCTCCGTCGCCGCCGGCCTGGGCTTCCGTCGGCGCTTCCCCGGCTCGGGATTCGTTTTCTATATGGCAATCGCCAGCCTGGTCCTGCCCGGATTGTTCGTCGGCCTTGGCGTATCGCTGGTCTTCCAATTGCTCGGCTGGACGACCGAATGGTACATATCCGGTCTGTTCACCCAGCTCACCTGGACCTTGCCGTTCGGCCTGCTGATCATGATTTCGGTGATCGGCCGTTTCAACCGCTCTTGGGAAGAAGCCGCAACAGATCTCGGCGCCACGCCATGGGAACGCACCCGAGAGGTCACCTTGCCGATCCTGCTGCCCGGCATCATCGGCGTGGCACTGTTCGGATTCACGCTGTCCTACGACGAATTTCCGCGCACCGTGCTGACTGCCGGCAGCGTGAACACCCTGCCGCTGGAAATCTGGGCAATGACGACGAACGTCACGTCGCCGGCGCTGTACGCCCTCGGCACGATCACCACGGTGGTGTCGTTCGTCGTCATCATCGTCGCGCTCGGCTCCATCGCCCTGATCCAGCGCCATCGCTCGCGCCGCGCCGAGGCAGAATGAACCACGACGGAGACTTTCATGACTGCCGCGACTTTTCCCAACGGCAAGATCGAACTGGTCAAAGTTACCAAACGCTACAAACCCGGCGCACGCCCTGCGGTCGCCGAACTGGATCTGACGATCGACGACGGCTCGTATGTCTGCTTGCTGGGCCCCAGTGGCTGTGGCAAGACCACGATTCTGCGCATGATCGCCGGTCACGAAACGCCGACCTCCGGCCAGGTGCTGATCGGCGGCCGGAACGTCGTCGGGCTGCCACCGGTGCAGCGCGGCACCGCAATGATGTTTCAGAGCTACGCACTGTTCCCTCACCGTAGCGTTCTCGACAACGTCGCCTTCGCCCTGAAGATCCGCGGCGCTTCGAAATCCGAACGTCATGCCAAGGCACGCGAACTGCTGGAAAAGGTGCGGCTGGAAGCATTCGCGCAGCGACTGCCCTCGGAACTCTCGGGCGGACAACAGCAACGCGTCGCGCTCGCACGGGCACTGATCACCAACCCCAAGGTGCTGCTGCTCGATGAACCGTTATCGGCGCTGGATGAATATCTGCGGTTGCAAATGCGCGGCGAGTTGCGGCGCATGCAGCGCGAATTGGGAATCACCTTCGTGCACGTCACGCATACCCAATTGGAGGCGATGGGCGTCGCCGATATCGTCGTGGTTATGGAACACGGCAAGATCGAGCAGGCGGCGTCCGTACGCGACATCTTTCTGCTGCCCCGCACCGCTTATGTGGCACGTTTCATGGGTGGACAGAACGTATTGTCCGGGATGGTCGAGACTGTCGCCACCGGCTTTGGGACCATCGTCACCGCTACCGGGGCGCGGCTCGAGGTCCCGCTGGACGGTGTCTATGTTCCGCCTGAACAACGCGCATTCGTCGCAGTGCGCCGCGATCGCATCGCCGTGCGTCGGCTTGGCTTCAGCGACCAGCGGCGGGGTGCGATGAACAGTTTGGGCGGCGAGGTTCTGGCGATCGAGAATCAGGGATCCTGGGTCAAGGTTACACTCGATATCGGAGAAGATGAGGAGTTCGTCGCCAACGTCAATGAGAAGGATTACTTCGCGGATACGATCGACATCGGCGAACGCGCGTTGGCGAGTTGGCATCCCGGCGATGTGCGCCTGCTCGAGGACGGACGCACGCAAGGTGCGATAGCACCGCCCATTCGGGAAACCACCGCCGCTATCTGACCGGACTCTACGAAGGAGACAACAGCATGGATATCGGACTCTTCATTCCGATTGGCAACAATGGCTGGCTGATCTCGACGACCTCGCCGCAATACAAGCCAAGCTTTGCGTTGAACCGGACCATCGTGGAGAAGGCGGAGAAGTACGGTCTCGATTTTGCACTCTCGATGATCAAGTTGCGCGGCTTTGGCGGCAAGTCGGAGTTCTGGGACCATAACCTGGAAAGCTTTACGCTGATGGCCGGACTTGCCGCGGTCACGCATCGTATCCGGCTCTACGCCACCGTCGCGACGCTGACCATCCCGCCGGCGATCGTGGCCCGCATGACCACCACGATCGATTCCATCGCGCCCGGCCGGTTCGGCGTGAACCTGATCACCGGGTGGGCCAAAGCGGAATACGACCAGATGGGGCTGTGGCCGGGCGACGGCCACTATGAGAATCGTTACGACATGCTCAGCGAGTACACCACGATCCTACGCGAACTCTGGACCACGGGCCGCTCGGACTTCAAAGGTCGGTTCTACACAATGAACGATTGCCGCCTCAGCCCGCCGCCGTCCGGCCACGTGCCCCTGGTCTGCGCCGGGCAAAGTCCGCGCGGTATGCAGTTCGCTGCGGAATTTGCCGACTACAATTTCTGCGTCGCCGCTGGCCTGAACACGCCGGCTGCCTACGCCGCGACCAATGCGCGCCTGCTGGACGGATTGGCGAAAACCGGTCGTGATGTCGGCAGCTATCCACTCTTCATGGTGATCGCCGACGAGACCGATGAGGCCGCCTTCGCGAAATGGCATCACTACCAGGCGGGAGCGGACGTCGACGCGCTGGCGTATCTCGGCCTGCAGGCGGGCGGTGATGTGACGGCTGGCGAAGGCTCCACCGCTCGATGGATGACGCAGGCCACCAGCCCGGTGAACTTCAACATGGGAACGCTGGTCGGGTCCTACGCCAATGTCGCGCGCATGCTGGATGAGGCGGCGAGCGTGCCCGGAACGAAGGGCATCATGCTCACGTTCGACGATTTTGTCATCGGCATGGAGCAGTACGGGCAACGTATCCAACCGCTCATGGCTAGTCGCGGCCGGCTGCTCGCGGTGGCCTGACGCGTGGTCTATGGTGCGAGGTTTGTACGATGCACTGTAGGACTGGTGCAAAACTGGGGTCAGCTGGCAATAGCGGTTGGCGGGCGTGAGTCATTGGCTGGATGGAATTTCTGTCCGAATTCGGAACCGAGCGTACCATTATAGACCGCGCACCGAACCTGAAGCAGTAGGTCGGCGCCGCGCCGTGACCAGCGCATTTGCTGACTTTTGTTCATCCGGCGGTTCACCAGAAAATTGGCTGCCCCTTCTGTGATCGCGGTCCCGACCCTCACCCCGGCGCGGTGGCGTTCGGCGTGGTTCTGTCGCAAATTTCCTTGGCGTGCGAGTTCAACCCAGCCTCTGGGATGGCTTACCCCGCCAGCGAATAGAATTGCTGCGCCGGACGCAATTCGCCTGTCGTCGGCAGCTGACCCTTGTAGATCATGTGCATGAGTTCGATACCGGCGAGAGTCGCCGCCGCTGAGCGAAAGGACTTGAACGCGAACATTGGCCGCACCAGTCGCTTGATGGCGCGATGGTCCTGTTCAACGATGTTGTTGAGGTATTTGACCTGACGGATTTCAATGCTCGCCTCATGTTTCGCGTGGTAGCTCTCGATCGTAGCCGTATTGGCCCCGCTTTTGTCGATCGTGATCTTCTCGGGCGTTCCATGTTGACCGAATGCCTTGCGCAGGAAACGCAGCGCAGCCTTACCGTCTCGCTTGGCGGTCAGCAGGAAGTCCACAGTGGCACCGGCCTTGTCGACGGCTCGATACAAGTACTTCCAGACGCCCCTGACTTTCACATAGGTCTCGTCCATTCGCCAACTGCGACCCACCGGACGCTTGCGCGCGTGGAATTCCTGCTCCAGGAGTGGGGCCTACTTGAGGACCCAGCGATTGAGCGTAGAGTGGTCGACCTCCACACCGCGCTCTTCCATCATTTCCTCAAGCTGGCGGTAGCTGATCGGATACGCCACCTACCAGCGGACACCCCACAGGATGACGTCCCGCTCAAAATGGCTGCCCTTGAACTCGATCGACACCCGCCGGTCCCCCGAAATCCGCTGCCCGCAAGCATACGCTAAGCAGATTCCGCTTGGTTGACCCACGCTTGGAAGTCCGATTCGCTGGCGGCACCGATTCGCAGGTGCAGGGCATGACGGGAAAATCGCCTCTCTCGGCAACCGAGAGACAACGCGTCGGCCTCATCGTATTGGCCGGTTCACGTGACCGCGGGGAAGCGGATCGAGCCCGCGCCGTGCTGCTGACGCTGAGCGGTTGGACCAGCCCCAGGATCGGGCCGACCGCTGGCGACAGCGCGAAGCCGCCGGCGACATGATCGTCGTGCGCTACGCCGACGATATTGTCGTGGGGTTCGAGCATGAGGCCGACGCCCGTCGGTTCCTCGACATGATGCGGGCACGTCTGGAGGAGTTTGCACTGACGTTGCACCCGGAGAAGACCCGGCTGATCGAGTTTGGCCGCCATGCGGCGGTCCGGCGAGAGAGGCGCGGGGAACGCAGGCCGGAGACCTTCAACTTCCTGGGCTTTACCATGATTTGCGGCAAGTCGCGGCGCGGCAAGTTTCTGCTATGGCTGAAGTCCCGGCGCGATCGGCTGCAGGCGAAGCTTCAAGCGGTGAAGGAAGAACTGCGACGGTGGAGGCATCAGCCGATTCCCCGGCAGGGGGACTGGCTACGGGGGGTGGTCAGCGGATGGTTCAACTACCACGCGGTGCCGACCAACACCCGCTCTCTTCAGACCTTCCGTGACTGCGTGGTGCGGCTCTGGCTGCGGTCGCTCCGGCGACGCGGTCAGCGCGACAAGACCACGTGGGAGCGGTTCAAGCGGCTGGCGGACGACTACCTGCCGAAGCCGCGCGTCCTTCACCCATGGCCCGAGCAGCGGTTCGCCGTCAAACACCCAAGGTGGGAGCCGTATGCGGGAAATCCGCCCGTACGGTTCTGTGCGGGGGGCGCGCCGTAAGGCGCGTCCCTACCGCGATTAAGTACGCAATTCGATCCGGATATGCGTTCGGCGCTCGAACTCACTCTGTCAGGATCAGCGGCTTTCCGATCCCGCCATCCACCCCATGCGGTCGGAACAGCGCCTTCTCCGAACCGCAGTCAGGACAGCGCCAGCCGGTGGGCAGACCGGACAGGCGTGTACCGGGGGCGATACCGGTCGTCGGCGCCCCTTGCGCCTCGTCGTAGATGTAGTAGCAGCCCCGGCAAATGAACGTCCGGGCACCCACCGATACGCCCGCGTCCTTCTGGACCGACGCGCGCGCCACGGCGCCCCGTGGCCGTTGCAATGCATCGCCCACCGAAAGGTCGGCATCAGTGCGCGCCACCAGGTAGACGCCCAGATCCTTGTGGCCGAACGCCTTACGCAGTGAGCCCGGAATATCGCGGTCGCGCTGTCCCGTCGCCGGATTAACATTGGTCGCCCCGCAACGGCCGTTGCGGCGATCGACCCAGAATACCGCCTCGCCCACACGGATATCGTTGCCAATCCAGTCGAACTCCTCCCATGGCGCGGCGCCATCGATGTAGATGTTGGCACGGAACCGTAGCGGGTCGATCTCTAGCCCCCATTGTGCCTCCAGGCTGCGCACCGTCGAGAGGTTGATCAGCGACACCACGTTGTCGGGCTTGTCCATGAAATGGCCGTCCCGCGCGCGTACCACGCCCGGCGGCGCGGCCAGGCTGGGCACCAGGCGATGGAAGAACGCTTCGACCTGCGCCCGGCCATCGGCATCCGCCAGGTCCGCCGCCAGCATCGGGCGGTCGCCGTCGAGTACGGTCAGTTGCAGCGTTGCCTCATCGAGATGGGTGCGCACGGTCGCCAGGCCCTCGTCCAGCATCAGCATGACGAACAGGCCCTTTTTGGCCCATTTGGGTTCCGCGGCGTTCATTGCGGTGCCGGGGCGCGCCAGAGCGAATACCCGGTCGAACGGAAACGGCTTGCCGGCCTGGACCCTGACCGTGTCGATCGGCTGCGGGCTCATGCCCTTGACCGGGTACCTGTAAAGTCCTGTGACCACTGGCATCGGCTCGCCGGCTCCCTCGCCCGTCATCGCGCGCGATTCTGCCCGGCGCGGCAACGGAACCGGGAGAGCCGGTTTCTGGCGAAACCATGGAGCCGGTTTTCCGCCGCGCCGGACAACCGGCCCAGGCGCGGCGCCGGATACGCTCGGCCGCCAGGCCAGCAAGTCGCCGAACTCGATGCGGTGCCCGTCCAGCGCGTCGTCCACCGCATCAGACAGGCGCGCGATGCCTTGCTCGATCTGCTTTGGGGCCTGGGCGGCGTAGCCCAGCATGATGCCACGCCGGGACAGCACCCCGGCCGACGGATCGCACACATTGCCCGACGACAGCGAATACACCCCGACCCGTGCTCGCCGGCCCAGCGCCTCCACCGTGGCAGCGTCGGGCACGCCAGCGGGCAGATGCCAGAACACATGCAGGCCACCGGCGTCGCCACTGATCTCGACGTCGCCAAAATGTCGCTGCAAGGCGGCCAACAGGTGGTCGCGCCGCTCGCGATATGCCGTGCGCATGCGCAGCACGTGGGAGACGAAACCGCCACCGCGGATGAACTCTGCCATAGCCGCTTGCTCCAGCCAGGGGCTGCCACTGTTCAGCAACGCCTTGGCGACACGCACTGAGTCGACCAGCGCCGGCGGCACGACCATGTAGCCCAGCCGAAGGCCGGCCCCGACCGATTGCGAGAACGTGCCGAGATGGATGGTGCAGTCCGGGGCGGCGGCAGCCAGCGCCGGGGCAACGACCCCCTCGTAGCGGAAATCTGCGCCACAATCGTCTTCCACGATGACGCACCCGCTGCGGCGCGCCCATCCAATCACCAGCCCTGCCCGCGCCTGCGATAGCACAAGGCCGGTCGGGTATTGGTGCGCTGGGGTGAGGTACAGCAGGGCAGCCGGGGCGGGCGGCAGTTCAGCGGGAATCACCCCCTCGTTGTCGACCGCCACGCCGGCCAGCTCGGCACCGGCCGCCTCGAACGCCACTGCGGCGGGACGATAGCCGGGCATTTCCATCGCCGCGATCGAGCCCGGGCGCAGCAGCAGCCGCGCCGCGAGGGCAATCCCTTCGGCGGTACCGCTGGTGATCACGATCTGCCCCGGCTCGGCGACGATGGCGCGCGCCGAGGCGAGATGAGTGGCGATGGCCGACCTTAACGCGGCGAGTCCGAACGGATCGACGGGCTGAGCCAGCGCCGCAGCAGCCCCTTGGGCCAGGCAGGCACGCAGCAGCCGGCGCCACGCCTTCAACGGAAACAGGGCCTGGTCCGGACGGCCGGGGGCGAAATCGAAGGAAAGGCGGTTGCGTACTGGCGCCGGACCGTGCGGAATATTGGCGGCACCTGTGCGTGCGGAGAGCGGTGCTGGCGTTGACGGCATCACCCCGCGCATCCGGTAGCGCGATACGGCATTGCCAATCGCCGAGGGCGCCAGGGTCGGGCGCAGATCCAGCGGCGGTAGCGTGGCGAAAATTCCGGATGCTGGACGGGATTCAACGTAGCACTCCATCAACAGCGTCTCGTAGGCGCGCGTCACGGTGTTGCGCCCAATGCCCAATTGCTCCGACAGCCGCCGGGAGGACGGCAGGCGCGCACCCGGGGTGATTCGGCCCAGGCGAATGGCGTCGCGCATTTGGCCTACAATTTGGGCGGTGAGCGTCTCGGGCCTCGCCCGATCGAGCAGCAAGCTGATCTGTATTTGCACAGAGACGCTCCGGCTTGGAATGGTTCGCGACGGTTGAATGATGGTGCCAGTTCGGCAATATCACGGCCGCTGCATCGACCGCGAGGCAAAACGGCAGTCTTCCGCGCCGCGGACGCGCTGACTGGACCCATCGGAGTTCCAGGAACTGGATCCCTGGCCAGGCTGCGTACGGGACACATTGCCCTTTAATCGAGCAGAACCCGACACGAGCACAACTGGATCGCCTATAGGACAGTCAATAATCGGATGCGCTTGACCGGTAGGGCCGGCCGGGCCGGCGCACGCTGGCTCTATGTCATTTCCGCCGTGTGGCTCTCAGAGTCGGGTGGCACCGCCCGGCAAGCTGCGCGGCACGGGAGGTCCGAGGGACGGCAACGGCGCACCCGCCGTGCCCGGACCCCGGATGCCTGGACAGGTGTCAACAACTCAGAGGAGCCTCCGATGAAACTCACGCGTCGTTCCTGGCTGCGTACGGCTGCGGCGCTTCCGCTGGCCGGCGGTCTCGGATCGCGGGCCGCGCGTGCCGCCCCCGCGCCGATCAAGGTCGGCGTCCTGCATTCGCTGTCAGGCACCATGGCAATCAGCGAGACCATCCTGAAAGACCTGATGCTGATGGAGATCGCCGCGCAAAACGCCCGCGGCGGGATATTGGGGCGGCAGATCCAGCCCGTCGTGGTCGATCCCGCATCGAACTGGCCCCTGTTCGCAGAGAAGGCGCGCCAGTTGCTGGCGGTGGACAAGGTCTCGGCGGTGTTCGGCTGCTGGACCTCGGTCTCGCGCAAGTCCGTGCTGCCGGTGTTCGAGGAGCTGAACGGCTTGCTCTACTATCCGCTGGAATACGAAGGCGAAGAACAATCGAACAATGTGTTCTATGGCAGCTCGGTACCCAACAACAAGGCGATCCCGGCGCTGAAATGGCTGATGAGTCCGGCGGGCGGCTCGGTGAAGCGCTTCGTGCTGGAAGGCACCGATTACGTGTATCCCCGCACGTCAAACGCGATCATGCGCGGGTTCCTGAAATCGGTCGGCGTCGCCGACGCGGATATCCTGGAGAACTACACGCCGTTCGCGTTCTCCGACTGGCAGACCGAGGTTGCCAGGATCAAGAACTTCGGCTCGGCCGGCAAGAAGACCGCTGTCGTGTCCACCATCAACGGCGATGCCAACGTGCCGTTCTACAAGGAACTGGGCAACCAGGGCATCAAGGCAACGGATATTCCGGTGATCGCATTCTCGGTCGGCGAGGAGGAACTGGCCGGCATCGATACCAAGCCGCTGGTGGGCCATATGGCGGCGTGGAGCTATTTCGAATCGCTGCGCAATCCGGTGAACAAGGCGTTCATCGCGCAGTGGCACGCCTACACCAAGGACCCGAAGCGCGTCACCAACGACCCGATGGAATCCGAACGCGATCTGTTCCACATGTGGGCGCAGGCGGTGGCGAAGGCCGGCACGCCCGAGGTGGACGCGGTGCGCAAGGCGATGATCGGTCAGACCGTGAACTCGCCGACCGGGTTCGAGGTGAAGATGGGCGCCAACCACCACATGGCCAAGCCGCTGATGATCGGCGAGGTCCAGGCGAACGGCCAGTTCGCCGTGGTGTATCATACCGGGCTAATCCAGGCGGATCCGTGGAGTCCGTATATGCCGTCGACCAAGTCGAAAACGTTGTAAGCCTGGCCGGCAAAAGGCCAAGTGGATCGTTGCACCCCCTCCGACGCCGGGAGGGGGAGTGGCCAGCAGGCGTTATCGGAGACGCAACGCCGACATGTCGTTGCGAGGAGCTTAGCGACATCCACATACGACGAATTGTCGATCACTGGCGCTAAAGGTTCTGGTGCAAATAGCATGACGAACTAGAGGCATTGTTACGGTAACCAGAGTTGGCGGCCGTGGCGGAAGCGGTTGAGACTGGCGGCATGAAGCCACCACCCGACCCCCACTACCGCCATCGGTTCCCTGCTCGGTGCGCACGGCATAGGTAGACAGTGCGGAGGGGCTTTTTCTCGGAGACGTTCTGCATGAAATAGCGGCATATGCCCGTTGAATCGCCTGAAATTGCTGCTGGTTGAATTAGAAACGATCGACTTGTAGGCGAACTGCGGGCAGAAATTGTGGCACGCCCATTGCTCCGGCCTTTGCAGGAGCATGCCTCGCGCGGCGGACGGCCACCCGGGCGGCGGGCCGTCCAACCGAAGCGGGCGGTTCTAGTCGAGAGCAGGAGACCGGCGGCCGATGAGGCGCCGGGCGCGTGCGACCGATCGGGAAGAAGCGTCGATCGAACGGCTGCCGGACGGATGACACATCCGCGGCCGCATTCACACGCGGAGAGGAATGACCCAGATGAATCGCATGACGCGCCGCAGGCTGTTGGGAACGGCGCCACTGGCCGCGGCGGGATTGGCGGCTACCACGTCCCGCCATGCGCAGGCTGCCCCGGACGACATCCTGATCGGCGCCGTGTATCCGCTTAGCGGCGCTGCGGCGTCGATCGGGCATGACGCCCAGATGGCAATCCAGACCGAGGCCGAAATCATCAACGGCCACCACAATATCCCGATGCTGCTGGGCAAGGGCGGCGGGCTGCCCGGGCTCGGGGGCGCCAAGGTGAAGCTGATCTTCGCCGACAGCCAGAACAATGCGCAGATCGCGCAGAGCGAGGCGCAGCGGCTGATCACCCAGAACAAGGTTGCGGCGGTGATCGGCAGCTATACCAGTTTTACCGCCGTCACGATCAGCCAGATCTGCAACCGCTACCAGATCCCCTATATTTCGGCGGAGAATTCCGCGCCCAGCCTGAACCAGCAGGGCCTGGAATGGTTCTTCCGCCCGTCGCCGACCGACAACGACTTCTCCAAGGCGATGTTCGATTTCTTTGCCGCGATCGGCAAGAAAACCAGACGGCCGGTGCGCAGCGTGGCGATCATCCACGAGAATTCCGTGTTCGGCACCGACAGTTCCCGCATCCAGACGAACCTGGCGCAGGCGGCGGGGATCAAGGTGCTGGCCGACATTTCCTATCAGGCGAGTACGCCGTCCTTGCAGGTGGAAGTCGAGCGCCTGCGCGCGGCGGATGCCGATGTGGTGCTACCGACCTCCTATACCAGCGACGCGATCCTGATGATGCGCACGATGCATGACGTCGGCTACAAGCCGAAGGCGATCATGGCCCAGGATGCCGGGTTCATCGATCCGGCGTTCCTGAAGGCGGTCGGGCCGCTTGCCGAGGGGCTGATGACCCGGTCCAGCTTCTCGCTCGACGCGGTGGCGTCGCGTCCGGCCATCCCGGCGGTGAACGCTCTGCTGAAGCCGGCCGATGACGGCAAGGACCTGAACGACATGACCTCGCGGGAGCTGACGGCGTTGCAGGTGCTGGCGGACGCGCTGAACCGTGCGAAATCGACGGACAACATGAAATTGCGCGAGGCACTGCGTGCGACCGATATCCCGGGCGATCAAACGATCATGCCGTGGCGCGGCGTCAAGTTCGACAAGACGGGGCAGAACACGGAGGGCAATGCAGTGATCCTGCAACGCCAGAACGGGGATTGGCACACCATATTCCCCGACGCTGTGGCAACCATGAAGGCGGTGTGGAACGTCGGCACGTGACACGCGTCACTGCGGGAAATGTTGTAGAGAAGCAACGGGACTCAAATTCGACGTGGGACGCAGAGGTTCGCGCGGCGGCCCGACAGGGGTTGCTTCGGCCTCTGCGGGGCCTCGCAATGGCATGGGGGGCGCCGCGATGACGCCGGGCCTGATCGCGCAGGTCGCCATCGGCGGCCTGTTGCTCGGCTTGATCTATGCCCTGGTCGCGGCCGGGCTGTCGCTGATCTTCGGGCTGATGGACGTGGTGAATTTCGCGCATGGCCAGTTGCTGATGCTGGCCATGTATGCCGTGTTCGAAATCCACCAGGCGTTCGGGCTCGATCCGCTGGTGCAGTTGCCGCTGGTGGCGGCGCTCTTGTTCCTGATCGGCGTGGCGATCTATCGCGGGCTGATCTCGCGCGCACTCGGTGTGCGGTTCAACACCGGCATGGTGCAGGTGTTCGTGACCTTCGGCCTGTCTATCTTCCTGGTGGGCGCGGCGCAACTCGCCTTCGGCAGCGATTTCCGCAGCATCACCGACGGGGTGCTGTACGGGCGTACGGTGTCCATGGGGGCGATCGTGTTGCCGCTGTCGCAGCTTGCCGCGGGGTTGGTCTGCCTGGTTGCGTTTGCGGCGCTGATGCTGATCTCGCGCACCGAGTTCGGCCGCGCGCTGGAAGCCACGCGCGAGGACCGCGACGCTGTCGCGCTGATCGGCATCGACCGCGACCGCATCTTTAGCCTGGGGTGGGGGATTGGCGCCGCCGCCGTCGGTATTGCGGGGGTGATGCTGGCGACGTTCTATTACATCTCGCCAACGGTCGGCGATAATTTCGCGTTGATTGCGTACGTCACGGTGGCGCTGGGCGGGTTCGGTTCACTGATCGGCGCCTTGGTGGCCGGACTGCTGATCGGCCTGGTCGAGGCGATGACGGCCTTGTTCTTCGATCCGGCGCTGAAACAGGTCGGCATCTTCGCGATCTACGTGCTGGTGCTGATGGTGCGGCCGCGCGGATTGTTCGGGCGGCTATGACGCGGATGCAGGAAGTCACGCATAGCGCCAAAGCAGAGGGGACGTTCCCTTTGATGGGCCGGCCATCCCTGTCCGTCAACGCGATCACCCGACGGCGCAAGCAGGAACTCATCACCGGGGCGGTGTTGCTGATGGTGCTGGCGTTGCTGCCGCTGCCGATCGAGAATAGCTATCTGCGCAATCTGATTGTTGTGACACTGCTTTATGCCGGGCTGGCGCAGGGATGGAACATCCTGGGCGGCTATTGCGGGCAAATTTCGCTGGGCCATGCGCTGTATTTTGGCATCGGCGCCTATACCTCCACCATCTTGTTCACGCGGCTGGGCATTCCGCCGACGCTCGGGTTGTTCGCCGGCGCGGCGCTGGCAGCATTGGCGGCGTTGCTGGTCGGCTGGCCCTGTTTCCGATTGAGTGGCCATTATTATGCGATCGCCACGCTGGTCGTGGGGCTGATGGGCCTGCTGCTGGTCACCAACTGGGATTTTGTGAATGCGGCGATGGGGATCACCATCCCGTTCAAGCGTGAGAGCTGGATCGACCTGGAATTCCGCATTCCGATCCAGCCGTTCCACTACGTGATGCTGGCCTATGTCGCGGTGGCGTGGATCGTTGCCTATGTGGTGGAAGGCTCCCGCTGGGGCTTCATCTGGCGCGCGGTAAAGGACGATGTGGTGGCGGCGCGCAGCCTGGGGGTGCGTGTGTTCCTGAGCAAGATGGCCGCGGCGGCGATCAGCGGCGCCATCGTCGGTGCGGGCGGGGCACTCTACGCGCAATTTATCGGCTTCATCGATCCCGATAGCGGGCTGGGGCTTTCCGTTTCGGTGCTGATCGCGCTGCCTGCGGTGGTGGGCGGGGTTGGGACACTGTGGGGGCCATTGCTCGGAGCGGCGGTGCTGATCCCGATGCAGCAGCTTTCGGCGGCGTGGCTGGGCGGCGCCGGGAATGGCGTCGATCTGATGTTCTATGGCGCGCTGATCGTTGCGCTGGCACTGGCGCGGCCGCAGGGGCTGGTGAGCTTATTCGGGGTGCACAGCCAAGCCGGCGGGGAGGTGGTGGATGAGCCTTGACGCGATCCTGCAGGTACGTGGCGTTTCCAAGTCGTTTGGCCGGGTGGTCGCCAATATCGATATCTCGTTTGAGGTGGCGCGCGGCGAGATCCTGGGGCTGATCGGGCCGAACGGCGCCGGCAAGACCACCTTGTTTGCCAGCATTGCCGGGCTGGAGACGCCGGATTCGGGGGAGATTTTACTGGAGGGGCGGCGGATTTCCGGGCTCGGGCCTGTCGCCTGCACGCTGGCCGGCATCGGCCGCACGTTCCAGGTGGTGCGCAGCTTCGATTCGATGACCGTGCTGGAGAACGTGATGGTAGGCGCCTTCTCCCGCATCGCGCGGTCGCGACCTGCGATGGCCCGCGCCTTGGAGGTGATCGGGTTCTGCGGCCTGGGCGCACGTGCCGATACGCCGGCGCATTCGCTGACCCCGCCGGAGAAGCGGCGGCTGGAAGTGGCGCGGGCGCTGGCCACGGAGCCGCGCGTGCTGTTGTTGGACGAGATGCTGACCGGGCTGACGCCGACGGAAGCGCAGGCCGGCATGCAGCTTGTCCGCGCGGTGCGGGACCGCGGTGTGACCATCATCATGGTAGAGCATGTGATGGAGATTCTCCTGCCGCTGATCGATCGGGCGGTGGTGCTGCATCTCGGCGGTAAACTGGCCGAAGGCAGCCCGGCGGTGGTGGTGCGCGATCCAGAGGTGATCCGCGCCTATCTGGGCGACCGCTATGTCGCCGCTTGACGCCCGGCCGCAGGCGCGGGGCTTGTTGGAGGTGCGCGGGCTGACCGCCGCCTATGGTGGCCTGCGCGCGCTGCACGGGATCGACCTGGATATCGGTGCGGGCGAAATCGTCGCGGTGGTGGGCGCGAACGGCGCGGGCAAGAGCACGCTGCTGCGCGCGATCGCAGGACAGATGGCGATCGGGGGCAGCGTCACATTCGACGGTACGGCTCTGGCGCGCATGCCGGCGCATCAGGTGAACAAGCTGGGGGTGGTGCTGGTGCCGGAGGGGCGGCGCTTGTTCCCGCGGCTATCGGTGGAGGACAATCTGCGGCTAGGCGCTTATGCGCGCCGCGGGTCGGACCGTTTCGCGCCGCTGGACTTCGTGTTCCGATTGTTCCCGCGGCTGGCCGAGCGCCTGCCGCAGCGGGCGGAGACGCTGTCGGGCGGCGAGCAACAGATGCTGGCGATCGGCCGAGCACTGATGACGGGGCCGCGGCTGCTGATGCTGGACGAGCCGAGCCAGGGGATCATGCCGCGCCTGGTCGACGACATCCTGGCTGCGGTGACGCAGATCCGCGCGGCGGGCGTCACGGTGCTGATCGTCGAGCAACGCCTGGCGGAGACGCTGGAGATCGCCGACCGGGCTTATGTGCTGCAGACGGGAAGGGTGGTGCTGCAGGGCAGCGCAGGCGACATCGCTGCCGATGTGGAGGTAAGGCGGGCGTATCTGGGGATGTAGGGCGGGCATTGTCACGTTAACTTCGCGTCGGCAGTATGAAGCTGCGAGTAGTCATGCCACGGCAATCATGCTGCGTGACGCACGCAAGTCTCCTGATGCCAGAGTTTGAAAGCGTCCGACCGGATCACACGATAGGCATGGGCGGAGAGTTGGTGTCGACGTGGGTGGAAGTGACCGTAGATGAAGGCGTAAGCGGCGAGGAAGTTCTCGGCTTGCTCGGTCGATTTGAACCGTTGCATCTGTCGCTCTCTTCGTCGCGTCGATCGATGCGAGTTCTTGGCCCGATTGTTCAGATATCGGCTTTGTCGATGCTCGACGCCGGGAAGCAGTTGACGCTGAGCGACACCATAGCTCCTCAGCTTGTCGGTCACGATCACCCGCGGTACATAGTGCAAGCCCTTCAGAAGCCGCTTGAAGAAGCGCTTCGCGGCGTTGGCATCGCGCCGGGCCTGAACGAGGATGTCGAGCACGACGCCATCCTGAGCGACGGCACGCCAGAGATAGTGCTGCACGCCCTGGATGCGGATGAAGACATTGTCCATGTGCCACTTGTCCCCAGGCCGGGGCCGGCGACGCAGGCGGTCGGCAAAACTTGCGGCGAATTTCTTGCACCAGCGTCGCACCGTCTCGTAGGAAACGACAACGCCACGCTCGGTCAGGAGCAGTTCAACGTCCCGCAGGCTGAGGCTGAATACGTGGTATAGCCGACACCGTCACTTGCGCCTGACAGCTCAGGTTTCCATGCTTGGCCGATGTTCGTTGTGTCCGAGGAAGAAGCTGCGCGGCGAATTCGCCGCGGCGATCGAGCTGCGCCGGCTGTTCCCGGCGATCACGGACAATGAGCACGCCCGGCGGTGTGCCAGGACCATCGCGGGATGGAAGCCGCTGAGCCTGCTGCTTCGCCGACCGGCGCCACGACCGCCGCCCCGAAAGGCATCACCGACGCGCCATAGCTGACGCCGATCGCGCGGGGGGGCGCGGCGCACCTGTTGTGACCGCAGCAACCTGGCTCACCCCGCGGGAAGGCCGATACCTGGGGGTGTAAGCCCGAACCCCAGAAAATTCCGCCGCCGGCCGAGGGGTTCCGGACGCAAAGCAGCGACGGTTCAAAAGCACAATAGAATCAGCGATATACTGCGATGGGTCTCGAGCTGGCGCGACCGGCCGCAGAGGCGCCATGGATCGACTTTCCCGAGAACAATGGGTGGTGAGCAGCGCCCGACGGCATTAAAGCCGTGCTTTGGCGTGGGTCGCGACCACTAACTTTCTCGAAAAACGCTCTTGTAGGGAAAATTCTCGGTCTCTCGATCATCGGCGGAATTTTCTGGGGTTCGGGCTTACATCCCCAAGGCTGCCGCCTGCGTGGACGTTGTCCGCTCGCGACCGAGGTGTGCCGCCAACCTGTCCCGTTACGAGAGATCGCTCCGCGCCGGCTGATCGCCTGTCACCACGCGTAAACTTGCCATGGCTGTGTCATGGCGGGAACGTAAGAATTTCCGGCATGAACCAGGTCGGCCATCGGGTGCCCGCGCTACTGATCGAGGACGAGTTCGGTGTCCTTTGCCGCCGAGGGGGCGGAGCAGCAGAGCAGGACCTGCCCCTCCTCCAACGCCGCGACCGGCTCCTCCAAATATTCGACGCTGCCCTGTTTCAGGATGGTTGCGCACGTGCCGCAGATGCCGGAGCGGCAGCCGAACACCGGCGCGATCCCGAGGTTTTCCGCGAACTCCAGGAGCGTGCCGTGTGCGGGCGTCCACTCCGCGCTGATACCCGATTTCGCGAACCGCACGGCAACCGGCGGGGTGTGCCGCCTGACAATCCTGACAATGTGGACTTCCGGTTTCAGGCTCAGTGTGCCGCCACCGAAGGACTCGTAGCGGATGCGCGACCGGGGCACGCCCGCGGCGATCAGTCCGTCGTAGTTGGACTGCATGAACGCGACCGGTCCGCACAGATAGAAGTCGCACGCATCGAGCGGCACAAGCTGTCGGATCAGCTCGGCGCTGACGCGGCGCACGCTGTCGTGCGTCTTGGCGAGGCAGTCGGCATCGCATGGTGACCTGTAGCAGACATGAACCGACAGGTTGGCGTGCTTTGCCGCAAGACCGCGCACATGCGCCCCGAACGCATGCTCGTTGCCGCTGCGCGCGCCGTGCACAAAATAGACCCGCCGCCCGAGCCCGCCATCCCGTGCGGCAAGGTGGTTCAGCATGGCGATCATCGGCGTGATGCCCACGCCGCCGGAAACCAGCGCGACCGGCCGGTCATGCGTTTCGTCCAGAATGAACTTGCCGCGCGGCGCCATGGCTTCCAGGCGAAAGCCGGGCGCGGCGTGATCGTGCAGGAATGTCGAGACCGAGGCCTCGCGGGCTTCCCGCTTGATCGAAAGCCGGTAGTGCTGGCCGTCTGAAACATCCGAGATGGTGTAGGTCCGCTGCACCGGCCGCGACTGGCCGGGGATCGTCACCCGGATCGGCAGGAACTGGCCGGGCCGGGCCGGCGGCAGCTTCGCTCCGGATCGTAAAGCAACGTGGGCCCCAACAGCGGCAGGGTTTGATCCCTGCCGCTGCTGCTTGAGGCCCTGATTCGGGTCAACCCGGAATTCGTGCCGCCGAAGTATGGGTGTTGTGCCTGGCCTGC
>Ga0335072_10006045_pt1 | contig 17760 bp, 17 predicted proteins | sample Lox_Sample_21_FD_206725 | JGI IMG/M metagenome (GOLD analysis project Ga0335072, IMG submission 206725) | Soil microbial communities from Loxahatchee National Wildlife Refuge, Florida, United States - Lox_Sample_2.1 | ecosystem: Environmental > Terrestrial > Soil > Wetlands | place: USA...
ATTCCGCCGCAGATTCCGCGCGCTGGACGTGGCTCCGGAAATCATGCGACTCCAGAGCATACTCGAGGACATTCGGCAAGCGGAGGTGCAGCGTCTTCGGTATCGTTTGGTCGATCTCTCGCCCGAGCAGCACGCCTGTGTGGAAGCTCTGACCAAGAGCCTTGTGAACAAGTTCCTGCATCACCCATTGCAAGCGATTAAGGCCGCGGCGCGAGAGGATGATTCAGCGGCCGTCGAAATCATTCGGCAGGCATTCGGTCTGCATCTCACGGGTCGATATAGTCTGACACAGGATCCAGATCGTCTGGAATTCAAGAATCCGTCCTCCAGAATGTAGTCAAATTTGTCGTCAGCCCATTTTAAAATCGGTCATAACCGCGGTTGTACCGATAGCAATCCGCGAAGGGAAGGGGGAGAAGGAACAGCAATCGCGCGGATCGTGGGCGATGCCAGAAGTCCTTCATTTTTCAGCGTTTAATGGATCGATCGAATTGTCTTTGCTTTCAGAGAGTTAACCAATTGGAGCTCTCAAAACGTGCTCCATCAGGCGAAGCTGAATGGCAAACAAAGGCAGAGCATTCGGCTGTTGAGCGAAGGGGTGCGAGTGCGAGTCCTGCACAGGGTGCGAACTGAGTTCGCGAGCATTACGAAGATTCCCCACGATGAAGTAATTTCCCGTTGCGTACCCTTGAATTCGTCGTCAGTGAGGCATTCCCCACGATAATGTCAGTTATAGCTGTCTACGTTTGTCCTGATTCGGCACACTTCGGGCAGCGCCGGCGCTGCTGCCACGCAGCTGCGCCGACGCCGTCCCGACTGTGAGCGTTTTCGTCACTGCCTGGCCTTAAGTTCTCCCATGCGCCGGCCGATCCACCAGGCCGACATCGAGCACCACACAAAACAGCAGACGAGTTCATGCAGCATCGTGAACGCGCCGGCAGCGAGCGCGATCGCGGCCGTGTGCGCGTGCGATGGATGCCAGTGCGCGCCGATGACGATTCCGGCGAGCAACATGGCAGCGCTCCAGAAAAACATCACAACCGGATTGCCGAGGCGCACGTTGAGTTTTTCGTTCATGGTTTTCTTCTCCAATAATTGGTGAGGCGTTCTCCAATCCAAACCGCAGCGTGTTTGGGTGCGCGATATTGGGTGGAGAGCGCGAAGGAAGATTGAGGTTGAGAGATGGCGGCGTGAGAAGGCCTGCCGCTCGGTCCGTGTGTACTGGCTGTTTACTGTTCGCGGGGGCCGCCAAGCAGTTCGGCGAGTTGTGGCCGGAATTCGGCGAGGAGCCGCAATAGGGAACGTCGATACTGATGTTCGGTCTCCTCCAAGTCCGCTGCGAAGTAGGCATCAAGCTGCCGGAACCGGTCTTCTGGCAGAAGGCTTCTTGAGTCGGCCACCGTCGCGAGGAGAAGCTCCTGCTCGAGGTCGCTCGTTGAGAGCCAGTCAGGCGCTTCGTAATGAATGGGCTCTCCGGCTGCGCCTGGATCGTTGCGTCGTCGCTGGTTTTGGTCGTTGGACATCTGTGCTCCTTGTTTTGCCGCAGGCAAGCAAAGGGGCAGGCGTGCGCCTGCCCCTTTGCTCGGCGGCCATGGTGAGGGTGTGGATGTTGGGAGGTTGGTTCTGGCCAGGGTGGCAACGGATGTGCCAGAGCCGAGCCATCAAAGCGCGATGCGATCGTTTACGGCGTGTTGAATTTGCTGCGTGCTGTTGAGGTAATGTGCCGTGGTGGACAAGTCCTCGTGCCCCAGCAAGGCCTGAACCTGCTCCAACTCGCCGCCAGCTTTGCGGCAGAGTTTGGCGCACGTACGGCGCAGATCATGCGGGCCAAGATGGTTGATCCCGGCGGCTTTGGCGGCCGTCACCACCACATCCCAGATCGCCCACGCGCTCAACCCGACGCCTTTGATCGCGCCGCCTTTGCGCATGGCGCGCCAAATCGGACCTGAAGTGATCTCCGCAGCGCTGGTCCACTCGTCCAAAGCATCTTTCGCCGTCGCGGGAATCGGCACGGTGCGAACCCGTCCTCGTTTGCCGATGAGGTCTGCGAAGACCCACCGGCCCTCGCGCAGCTGAATCAGTCTCATATCGAGCGCCGCGGTCTCCTCGCGACGTAGACCGCAGTGGCACAGGATGGACAGAATTGCGAAATTGCGCTTGCCGATGAGCTCTGTACGGTCGACAGTCGCAAGCAGGCACTGAGTTTCTTCCGTCGTGAGCCAGGTTCCAAGCCGAACGCCATTCTGGGGAACGCCTGGCACCGAGGTGATGCGAACGGCCTCAGCTGGATCGATGAGACCATTCTCGCGTGCTTCGTTCACGAGTTTGCGAATCGCACAGAGTCTTTGGTTGATGGTCGCGGCGCTGAGGCCCTCCGCGATCATGGAGGCACGGTACTCCATCAGAATCATGCGCGAGATGGGCCGGCCTGCCGCCGCCTCGATCAGGTCATCGAAGGCGGTCAGGTAGGCGCGCTTTGTATGTCGGGAAACAACCGAGTTCGCGAGCATTTTGCGCAGTGCATTGAACGAATCGGAATTTGTGAGAGTCGTCTTGTACAGACAGGAAGACACGAAGTCTCCTTTCGTCCGGGTGAAGGGACTTAGTCAAAGTTGGAGATTTGAAAGGGAATGAATCTTAGAGGCGCGCACGGCACCGCGCTTCCGGGCCGTGATTGGCGCACGAACTTAGGGGAGATGAGGTGAGGAGAAGTGTCCAGTAGTGGAGTTTGAGCGGAGGATCTGTGGGGGCGGCGGCCCGGTTATTTCAGCCGCTTGTACTCGACATTGCCGAAGAAGCCAGGCCCGAGGAGGGTGTCGGTCTTTTGGACATAGGTCAGATTCGCGGAAAAGATCGCTCCTTTTACCTCCAGAGCGCCATCCTTATATATGGCACCAATCTTCCCCGACTCGCTAACGATGAGGAATTCGTCGCCGTTGCGGACGACCTGAAAACTGTCGGTTGGGTTTGCCTTGTTGACCCACTTACCAAGGAACTCCGATCCAGCGGATCTGCAGCCGTTAAGGAACGCGATGCAGAAGAGAGAGATCGTGATGACGCGCAAGAGCGTTGATTTCATAAAGAGCCTCCAAGAATTTGAACCGCGCCCAAAGGTGCGGGTGATTTGTGAATTCGGAGAGTAAGAACGCCTCCGACTCTGCCGTGGCAGCGCACGGTGTTGTAACGCGAGCAGCGGTGCCACCCTGCGCGGTCACCGACGTGTCTAACCGCTCGTCGGTCTCGAACACCGGAACTCGAACGACACCGCAATCGATTGTGGAGATTGCTAAATTGCGCTGAAAGCGCTCGAGTACGGGGTAGGCAGGCGTTCGCCTCGCGACCTCCAGGCATTCCGCCGAAGTCCAGTATCCAATGAGCGCAAAAATGCTGGGAGTTTTGCGGCTCCGGAAGGTCCGAACCCCGAGAAACCCGATAGGGTAGTATTGCCTGGCCAGCAGAGACCACAATCCCCCGGACAAGTGCGCACTCAGGAACGCCTGGGTCTTGGTCGGGTCCGGATCGACAATGCAGATCTTGAGTGTTCTGACCATCATGACTTCCCGGTCAAACAAAAATGGCGGCCCGAGCCGCCACGGTTCGAACGTGTGATCTGAATCATCTCGCCGTCCTCAGTCGTCCTCGTCGCAGCAGCAACCGCAATCGCTTCCTGCAGTGGTGAATTTCCAGACGAGAACGAACGGCAGGAACAGAATCGTGAGCGCGAGTCTGACCAGTTTCCAGCGTCCGGCCGCCGAGAGCGAGCGTATCCACAGAATGATCAGGTAAACGAGCAGCACAAAGACCGCATATTGGATTGCGACCGTCGCATATTGCACGGCAGCTATGTTCATGAAGTCCATTAGCGAGTCGATCATCGTTACTCCTTTCCGGGCACGTTGGCGCGTGCCCGAAGAATGTTTGTTGGATTGGAGAAGAGAAGTCCCGGCGCTACGGCGAGTGCCTCGTGCGGATGCCGAAGGCAGTTGGCACGTCAGGCGGCCGAAACCGAGCTACATGATGTAGCAGTTCTCAAAAATCAGTTCCATCTCCCCGGGAGGAAGAGTCTCCTCGTCGGGGTCGTAGAGTTCCGGATCGCGATATTCGCATTCCCGATCATCAAGGCAATCCTCGGGGTCTTTGAAGGTGTGACCTTTGGCGCGGGCATAGGCAGCTCCCTCATCCAACGCTTCGTTGAAGCGCTGAGCGCCTTCATCGCTCCAGAAATCAGAGGCCGCTTCTTCCTCCTCTCTCGGTTCATTTGAGGGTGAGTTGTCGTTAGTGATTGCCATCCGATGTCTCCTTCCGCGGGCAGGCTTCTGACCAGGCCTGACCCGCATCTTGATTGTCGGAGCAAACTGGCGTCCGTAGATCGAAACGGTACTTTTGGGTTGTTCCACCCATGCACATCGATTCCATCAAGAGATCGCGTTGTTCAACCACTGCCCGGGGGATTTCGAAGTCATTCGCGGATTGAGATCCTCGAAGCGCAGGATCACCGCGGTCAGGCCCAGGGCCCGCGCCAGCGGCAAAAGTTTGCTAACGGGGAGGAGTACATGGCCGCATTCGAGCTTGGATAAATAACTCCGGTTCATGTTTGCGGCCAGGTTTGCGAGCTGCGACTGAGACATGCGGCGTTGCTTGCGTAAAAGACGAAGCATCGTGCCCATCCTGTGAGCAATCTGGTTCCGCTGTTCTTGAGGACAAGGACTGAGTAGACTGTCGATGTCAATCTTCAGGTACTGAAGAGGAAGAGGGTAATGGCACGCTATGCAATTGCCGCTACGAGGGTATTGGCGTGTGTTGCAGCGCCGGCAGGTGATGCTTTCGTTGTCGCGAATGGAGGGGAGAAACTGCGTAGACATGGCTTTCCTTTGAACACGCGTGAGGTGAAGTTGTCGGAATGAAAAGAGGTCCCGGCCGACGTTGGTTGGACAGGAAGCGGTGCGCGGCGCCGCACTGCAACGATGAAGCCTGCTTCTCAGAACGGACCGCAGTCTTCGCACGCTGGCCGCTGGTTAGAGATTGAGGCGAAATCAAGGTTGCAACGAATGTCAGTTGGAGAGGATCTCTCCGCGTTCTTCAAGGACCGCTTCCAGGTCGAAATCGCGGGCATCGGGGACATGTGTGGAGGTGGACGCTATGCAAGTGAAATTGGATGGTGGGACATGAGGTCTGTAATTTCCGGCTCGAACGGACTCTGGTGAGTGGACCCTAAATCCTCCGACCCACAGCCTATCGCTGAGCGCGACCGCGTATCCTAACGCGGCCAACTCGCTCTCGAGTTCGTCGTTAATTGAGCCCGGCGGCACGTCCGCGTAGCCGCGGTCGCTCCTCTCGACTGCCGCGATCACATTAACTACTGCACGATACATTTCGCTCCTTTCTGCTTTTTGTTCTGCTCGCGATGACTTCCCTGAAGGCCATGTGCCGGCGCTTTGCATTTGGCGAGTTGCAAGGGGGGACAACTGCCGAGATTCCTCCGCCTGCAGCAGGGCGGCCGGGGGGAGGTCGTGAATTTGCAATGGAATTGATCGTGACCGGAAGGAATTGACCAGTGTTCAAAACTTGAGGCAGACGGCAAGACGGGCTTCAGTAATGAGTGGAAACTGAACCTAAGTCATTCTCCCATAAGCAGATTTATCATTAAGCGAGCCCATTGCTGCGGCAAAGTGCGCCACACGTGTGCCGCTCTCGTACCTGTGACGGAGCGGCCCCACGCATCTTAAAGTAGTGCAGATGCCGAGAGCAGAAATTATCGAGGAAATCAACGCGTATATTCTGTGCCTTTGCCAAGCCCGAACGCTCTGATCGAACTCCAGCGCCGCGCCCGGTAACTGGCCGCCCCCCTCGGAATTCGGTTGACTCGCCTCGAGAAGGACACCAAGTCGCTTGACCATTCATCCAGCGATGATGGGGTTTTGCATCCGGTTGAACCATTGATCGAAACATTTGTTGAACTGTGCTTCACCGACCGGATTCAATTTGAAGAATAGTCCGGATTTTGCACGCAGTTCCAATAAACTGCGCCTCGCAGTCAGGTTGTTCCAAATGGCATCTAGGAGCGCGGTTGCAACCCTGCAACGACTCTCGGGAAGCAGGGGTTCACGATAGAGCCGGGTCAGAGCCTCCACCAAAATCGGAACCAAAGCTTTGAGGTCGATATTGGGAGCGGAAAACTGCTGAATAAAAATCTTGAGTGGCTGAATCCACGGTTTCGCGTCAGACAGCTGAACCGCTTCAATCAATGATTGTGCATCATAGAACGTGATCCTGTAGTCCATGCCCATCAGTTTTGCAGTCGCAGCATCCCGCTCTTTGGGCGTCACGACCTTTTGATCCGCGAGAAAGGTGAGGATCACCTGCGTCCATGCTCGTCGGGTTCTAAATTCGACCGATCCGATCTGCGATTGCACAAGATCCTCGCTCCAAAGAACACAATCAGGGTTGGCGCCGAGCAACATTGATTCGACACCGTACTGTCCGAACAGGCGCTCGAGCGGTTCCCGCTTAGCCGGTGGCAGGTGAGCGAGTTCTTCTACCGGCACAATCGCGCAGTGCTTTTCAATCAGCTCAAGAAACTCCTGGTTGGCAGCAGCGCGCTTCTTCTTGAACTCGACCGTTTCCTCGAAGGTCACGCGCTTCCCGTCCTCGAAACCGATGGCGAAGCTCGGTTTATCGCCGTCCTTATTATCGCGGAGTTTATCCTTTAATTCGAGCCACGTGTGCTGGCTCATCTCAAATTGGAAATGAGTTTTCTCCAGAAGGTAATTGAGCTCAAGCAAACGAATGGTTGCCACCGCGCTGAGATCGAGCGCCAGACGCTTGGCAGACTTCAATGCGGCCAACGCGTCGTTTCTCTCATCAGTGGTGCCGAATGTGCAACGTAAGGGTTGATCCTCTGTCTTTGCAAGATTGACAAGCGCATCGTAAGCATTCGTGTTGTGCCATTCACCGAAGATGTGAAGGGGCGTAGAAATAGCGTTGTACCGTGCCCGCATTTCCAATTCGGTTCCGGCTTGTCTTTCCAGGGCCGCGAGCATGCGATCGATGCTTTGGCGTATCTCCTCTTCGGTGGACCCGAGATGGAAAGACTGAATAAACTGAGCGTCCGGAAACTTTAGCTGCCATTTATCGCCGCACAAGTTGTATGCCCGAACGTACTTGGGCACGATCTGACGGATGATGCCCTTGCGATCCATGAAGCCGGGCGCCAGAATAAATTGGTCGCCGACCTTCTTCCCTAACAGTTCCTGCGCCAGACGGGAAGATTTCGAGATCTCCTTCAACTCGTCAACCGGATCGTCCGTATCTTCGATGATGATCCAGTCTGGTTCTCCGGAGGGCACTTCGTCGTACCGAACCGCCGCACCCACTTCAACCGTCTCTAGTGTCGGCTGAATCGTGGGAACTGGCTCAAATACAGATGCCGACAGTACGACGGCCCGATGCGCCTCAGGTGATTTCATGTGCAGGCGTAAATAACGGTAGGCGTAATCCACCGCGGCATTGGGATTGCCTGCATATCTGAGCACGTGGACAACCTGCAAGATATGTTCGGGCGGCAGCACCTCTACATTTGGCAGTTCTTCGATCGTGCCAGTGACCCACTCGGGGCGATCATGGATGACACCCAAGACCGAACGATAAAGCTTGGCGAGCTTGTGATCCGGGTTCGCCTTCAGAAAGTCCGTGAGAATTTCAGCAGCCTCGGGCGGATTGTACTTTTGCACATACTGCACGCCGAAGCTTACGGTGTCCCAATCGTTTACACCGCGGCTGAGAAGCGTTCGGAAGGTCTGGATGACAACTCCGTCTTCGTGCGCCTGCGCCGCACAATCGAGAAGGCGCCCTGGCTCGAACGAAGACACTTGAGCGTCGAATGCCTGCTGATACAGAGGCAATGCTTCGGCAGGCTTGCCGATCATCATGAAGAGATGACCGAGATGGATCTTCACTTCAAGATCGGTTGCAGGTGTTAGCGACGACTGTGAGGCGTACGCGTATCGCTCAGCTTCGTCATGGACTCCGCGGGAATGCGCGAGAAGTCCACGAAGGAGAGACATCGTCTCAGGGGCGAGCAACGGCTCGTTTGAATCGAGATAGTCCTTTGCCCTCTCCCAGTCCTCGTCCTTAATGATCGCCCGTATAGTTTGGATTGCGAACGCATGGCGGGCCATCGGAAGGACCGTATTTAAATCGATTCCGGTAAGTACCTTGATCGATGTCTTCAGGTCAGCGCCAGCCGATCGCGAAATCAGCGCCCGTCCGTACATGAACGCGATATCTCCTCTTGGCTCAATAGCGAAAGCGCGCTCCAGGTTAGAGATGCTTTCTCCATTGAGATCCATCGCTGTCTGCGCCTGGGCCCGCGCCATGAGCGCCTGTGCGTTCTTCGGATTCAGCTGAACCGCGCGATCAGACTCCTCGGAAGCTTCCTGCTTTTTCTCCAGGAATATCAGAATGTCTACCAGCAAGATACGAGCCTCCTGCTGCGTCTCAACGTCTTTATTGATCTCTGACAGCCTGATCGCTTCCCGAACATGCTCTTCCGCGGACTCAGCAAGCGACGACCGGGTGTCCGACGGCCTTCCGAGTCCGCCCTCCAATCTCATCAGCCTTCCCATGAAGATGCCTGCCAATATGAGCCACGGTCGCCCCTGCTGCGGATCGGCAGCCCTTGCTTTCTGCGCGTAGTCTGTTGCTGAGTCCAGATCCTGATGGCTTAAGGACTTGTATGCGAGTGAGACGCAAATCTGGCCATCGTTACGGAGAATCGAGGAAAGCTCCTGCTCAAGTTCTTTGGCTGTTTTCTCGGCGGGTGACGCGAGAATCCACCGAGACGTGATATGGATCGACGATGGATATACTTTCCGAAGTTTGTCTGCCTTCGCAAAGGCGGTCGGGAAGTCACCGGTGACATAGTATGCGAGCACTTCATTGGTCTTCGCTTTTTCGTCATCGGGTTGCAGGTCGAGTGCTTCGAGGAATCGCTTTGCGCCTACATTGGGGCGACGCAGACCAATCTCGGTGTAGCCATAGTTCGTAAGGACCCTGAAACGCTGGATGCTGTTGAGGTGCGATCCGTGATCGCGTTCAATGCGCTGTAAGAGTAGCTCTCCTTTCCCAAACTCCTGTTGCTTCACAGCATCGCGTGCTTCATCGATGAGCTTGTCAATTTGCTCGCTGATGACTTGCCCGCGCTGCAACTCTCTCTGCGACGGCTCGGGGGATTTTAGTTCGATTCCATTTTCTTCCAGGTGCTGTCGCAGTTCATCTGCATTGAGCCCGGACCGGTTTTCTACCATGGTCCGGCATGCCTTCAAAATCGAGGACCAGGCGGCTCCCTCCTGTTGGCGATCGACAATCACCTGGGTACCCAGGATTCGAATTGCTTCCCTTTCGCCGAGTTCGCCAGATTCCACGTCCAGCACTTGAATCGACATAAGGGAAAGAAGATTCTGGATCTCCTGCTCCGTTGCCTCTGCACCGGTTGCACGATGCCAATAGCTCATCGCAGTTGCAATCGTGCCCTTGAGAACCGTGCGCTCTGCATCATTGACCGCTGCATCGCTCAACGGCTGCCCATTGGCCAGCGACTTGGCGCGAACCAAAACGTCTCTGAGAAGCACCTTGATTTTTTCGCTCGAACGGGAGCTCGTTATTAAGAGAAGCCGATCATTCGCTGGCGTGAGTTCCCGAGTCCAGGGTCGGCGGACACCATCAGCCGGCCGCTCCATAACCTGGCGCACCACCTGATCAATTACAGAGCCAAAGTCGCTGTGGACCTTTTCAGAGAAGTCGATCGCGCGCTTAGCTTGGATAAAGCCGTATCGATTGTCGGTCGTTCCAACAAGAAGATCGTCTACCGACTCCTGAGTCTCACCGCGCAGTAACGCAATCACGCCCCCCGGGGAGAATGGCCGTCCTTGACCACCGGAGAGCATCTCGGCCGCGAGCCAAGCGGCGACGCGGGCCTGATATCCCGAGCCGAGATGGAGTGCAGCTCCTCCAGAGGATGAATTGCGTTTTTTCACGGCATTTACCTCGATGATTCTTCAAAGTGCTGCGGAATCTGACCATACTTCGTGGCCGCCATGTGGATCGATTGCAGGGTTTCCTGCATGATCTGGGGCGTATCCGATGCGTTCGTGAGCAAACTCAAGATCTGGTGCGTGGTGGCGAATTCCTCATTTCCAAGGTAATGTTCCGGATGATTGGTTGCGACCAGGAGACTGATGGGGTCCTTGCCGCCATTGCGTTTTCGAATCCGATCCATGGTTTTGTGAATGTGAGGATGCGGCGGGTTCATGGAGAGCAGAGGAGCGGCTATCGTCGCCGGTAGATTCAAATCGAGAAAAACCACGAGCGGATGGGCTGGCCTTTTATCGATTGCATCGTTGAGCAGACTGCCCACCGGCATACTGAATTCGCCGTCTTTTTGACGCTGCCCCGGTTGGCCCATCACGCCAGGCCGATGTTTACTTTTGGCTTCGACCGATACTTTTTGCTTGGTGAATCGATGCGTTGCGGTGAACTCCGCATGGCGGGTCGAACCGTCAGCTTCATTTTCACGCTCGATCTCGAAGCCGGCTCGAATGCACGTCGCTTCGACAAACAGTTCGTGCCTTCCTCCGTGAAATTGATCCTGGTTTTTGAGTCGCTCGATCAGGCGCTTATCGAGACGCGCGGTGTCGTTGACGATCCACAGATCGTAAGCAAAGGCGAGATAGGCTTGCATCGGACCCGTCAGGTGAGGAAGATAGATACCCTTTTCAGTTCGCTCGTGTTGATAGGCATGGGACAGTGCCTTGTACCGTAATTCGACGACAGGATGTCTCTCACCCCGAGGCTTGGCGTACTCAGCCTCTGTCCACTCCCGTCCGAAGACATTCTGATAGAAGGTGAGCAGAATATCGGTGAAGTATTTGGCTTGGTCAGCCCGTTGCCAGACAAAATCTCCGCCGGCGGTGACCAGTTTGTAGCCGTTGATTTCAATCGCAGTGGGCGGGCGAACGTGCCCGAATTGTCGGGTGAATTCTTGGTCCCTACGCTGCTGCTCTGCAAGTTTGCGTGCCATTTCGGGTGGAATGGGACCAACCTCGGCCTTCGTGAACCGGATTTGCTGTCGCGGCGGCTGTGCGACCCGCGGGACAGCGAGGGCGCCATGACAATTCTTATATTTCTTTCCGCTTCCACAAGGGCAGAGCTCGTTTCGTCCTATCTTGGCCATCGTTTCCTCAGAACGCGAACGAGGTTAGCTGTTTTCATCTCAAATGAGAGACTGTTTGCGGTTTAGGGGCGGAGCCGCTTTGCCGCCTGGCGAACTGCCTGCTCACTCACTTTTCCCGTTTCCTTCCGCATCGTGCTCAGCTTCGCGTTAGGTGAGAATTGCGGAATTGGTTTGGGCAGGTTTTTGTTCAACGTATCGCCCCTTTTTTGGCGAATCTCTCCCGATTTCGGTGGGGCAGCATCTCTGTGGCGATTATCAAGTCCTGGTTGTTTCATGCATTGATCTCCGTTCGATGGTGCGCGCCTCTTCGTTTTTCGAAAGCCAAGATCTCCCGACGATTGAGTCGATTTGAAGCGAATCACGGCCGTGCGTTGCAGTGAACCAAAACCATTATGGCACAGGACTGGACATCTGTGCCATAAATGTGCCACGATAAATACGTGGAAAATAAAAGACAAAGAGCCGATATGGCTCACATCATTGACATTGAGGCTCAATTTGTCCACCTAGCTCGTCTAGCGCTTGCCGGACGGGCAAATGATGTCGAACTGCTGAGCAGAAAAACACTTACGCGGCTGTCGGATAGCCGGCCGGATCTGGCGAATGAAATCAAGAAGGTGCTTTCGGAAAATGCAACAGCCTCAGAGATAGCGCGGAGCCGGGGCGCCGCGGTGCCGTTGCCGGTTGATTTGGACAGTAGATTAGAACTGCTGAAGCGGGAGACAGCTCCGCGCGTCGAGCCTGAACCAATTTGGGCATCTTCCGTCCGCATCGAATTGGAGGGGCTGCTTCATGAACGCGCGCGTGCGGACGAATTATCGGTTGCCGGTTTAACGCCTTCTCGATCCGTGCTCCTTGTTGGCCCTCCCGGACTTGGCAAAACCCTTGCGGCGAGATGGTTGGCAGAGAAGCTTGCTCGTCCGTTGTTGACGCTGGACCTGGCATCTGTGATGAGTAGCTTTCTGGGTAAGACGGGCTCCAATATCCGTGTCGTCCTTGATTTCGCTCGACGCCAACCGTGCGTATTGCTTCTAGACGAGTTCGATGCGATTGCGAAAAGACGTGACGATACAGCTGAAATCGGCGAACTCAAACGGCTAGTTACGGTGCTCATCCAGGCCATTGATGAATGGCCGGCAGATGGCGTTCTTGTGGCGGCCACAAACCACCCGGAATTGCTGGACCCGGCGATCTGGAGAAGGTTCGATCGCATCATCGAGTTCCCGTTCCCGACTGAACAAGAGATCCAGCAGTTGCTGCACAGCCTGATCGCAGATCAGTTGCCGGAAACCACGCTCCAAACGGTGGCCACGCTATTCGCGGGTAAGTCCTATGCCGAGGTAGCGCGAGCGGTAATGCGAGCAAAGCGCCAGGCGATTCTCAACGGGGAGGACCTTTCAGTTCTGCTGACAACTCTCTCGGCGCCCAAGGACCGCGGCTCTCAAAAGACGCGATTAGCGTGGGCAAATGAACTTCGACAAAAGGGTTTTTCGGAACGAGAGATATCACAGCGGACGGGGCTTTCTCGGCAGACGCTGAGCAAGTACCGTGAGCAGGCATAAGGGGGCGCGTAAGAGAGATGGCACGAAAGAACAATTTCCTGTTGGGCTTTGGGGAACGATTGACCGCAAAGGTCGAAGTGCCAAGCGGCGGGGGAGACAAGAATCCGCCCTATGCTTTTTCGATGGCCCGGTCGCGTGTAGAAACCTGGCTCACGACCTCAATAGCCAGCTTCGATTCGCTGTCCGCCGATGCGGCGCCCAACGACGAGGTGGTAGGCGTTCTGACCCTCCATCCGCGTTATGTGTCGAAAAGCGACTTTCCCCGTGAACTCCTGGAAGCAACCGGTCTGCGCGCTGTTGGAAGCAGGATTGAACGCGTGCGGCCTGATCAATGGGGAATCGAGAAGCATCCAGAGGAGGCATACACTGAGGCACTCTATGTCGCTGGAAGTCGCAGCAGGTTTCGTGAATGGCAGGCGCAGCTTCCGCGATGGTCGGAGACGCATAAAGGCGCAGACACGTTGACCCATGTCGAACGATTCGGCGCCTTTGAAGCGCCGGCGAAATTGAGGGGCCTGACAGAAGATGTCGATCGGGAGGGAGTGTTGGAAGTTGTGCTCCACAATTCCGGGGATCAACGAATCGTTGAGTCGTTCGCCGCATATGTGCTTCAACATGGGGGCGAGCCTCTGCGGAAATATCGCAGAGATATTCGCGGATTGACGTTTTTCCCGGTTCGAACGTCATTTGCGCGAGCCGAAGAGATTGCTCGATACTCCTTCGTTCGTGTCGCGCGACCAATGCCTGCGTTGAGGCCCTCAAGCCCTTTTCTGGTTCGAAGTATGCCGACCAGTCCGCGGGCAACGATTCCGCAGACTGGTCCAGTCGACGCGACGGTTAAGGCAGTGGTATTTGATGGAGGCCTGCCCATCTTGTCTCGCGCCGCGCTGTCGCGTTGGGTGAGATATATCGAACCAGCCGGTGTCGGACCGGCGGTTCCTGAACTCGAAAATCATGGTCTTGCTGTAACGAGCGCTTTGCTCTTTGGTCAGGCGGATCAAGCGGCGCCGCTTGAGACTCCACTCTGCTCGGTTGACCATGTGCGAGTTCTCGATACTGCGACTGGGGGAAGCGGTGACGTGATGGGGCTTGACGTCCTCGAACGCATCCTCAACCATCTGGACGCCAATCCGACATACGAATTCATCAACATCAGCCTAGGTCCTCGCCTTCCGATCGAGGACGATGACGTAACCGAGTGGACGGCCGCTTTAGACGAGCGTTTCGCTGCGGGACGCGCAGTAGCCACCGTTGCAACCGGCAATGATGGTGATGCTGACCCGGATCTGAAGCTCAACCGAATCCAACCGCCAAGCGACGGTGTGAATGTTCTGTCTATTGGCTCGGCTACAAGTGCCGGGCCGGTGTGGCAGCGTTCCATTTACAGTTGCATCGGGCCGGGCAGATCCCCAGGCTTTGTCAAGCCAGATGGACTGATCTTTGGCGGCATGGTGGCAGAGCCATTCAACGTTTTGGATGCGAGCCTGTCTTTATCCGGGGTGCAGGGTACAAGCGTCGCATCCCCGTTGGCGCTTCGGGCCAGTACTTCTGTGAAGGTGCAGTTGGGGACGAGTCTCTCGCCGCTTGCCATTCGTGCCTTGATGGTGCATCGCGCCGATCCCGGAAGTCACAATCGCGCAGAAGTTGGCTGGGGGCGATTCGAGGGGGATCTGGAACGCCTCATCACTTGCGATGACGATGAGTCACTGGTCGTCTACCAAGGGGCATTGCCAGTTGGAGAGCATTTGCGCGCTCTTGTCCCAATGCCCGATTTCACGATGAAGGGGATGGTGAACCTTACTGCGAGCCTGGTAATCGCACCCGAAGTTGATCCGGAATTCCCCGGCGCGTATACACGCAGTGGGTTGGAAGTGTCATTCCGTCCAAATTCCGATAAGTATACGAAGTACCCAGACGGGAAAGTCTCCGCCCACCCCAAGACCCGCTCGTTCTTCAGCGCCACCAATCTATATGGCCCGGACGAAAGTTCAATGCGGGAAGCCATGTACAAATGGGAGCCTTGCCTCCGCCACACGGAACAATTCCGCGCTAGCTCTTTGAAAGAGCCATGCTTCGATATCTACTATCACCATCGCCAGGGTGGTAGAGCTGTCGATCTTCCTCAGCCGATTCCGTACGCTTTGATTGTGAGCCTTAAGAGTCCAAAGAATCCCGAGCTTTACAACGGGACTGTGCGCGCGTATTCAAACATTCTCGTTGCATTGAGACCTCGTGTACGCATCGCGTTGTAGGGCGGAATGGGGATGAATCCAGCCAAAGTGTTCCCAGTGATGTTGAGATTCGAGAGGAATATAGGGGCCCATTAATGGAAATGGCCGTCGAGTGGCCACTCTCGGGTCGAACGTGCTGGTTGGTGAAGGTAGGGCGAGGGTGGGGAGAAAGCGCGGCAAAAATCTTCCACCACGTGTCCTGTCAGGGCACCATTGGATTGCGGATCATGAACAAGTGAGACCATAAAGAGTTCGGAGTGCGCGTGGGGCGATGGACTCCAGATTCAATGTCAGTGATTGGAGTGCGGGTGAAAAGGTCTCAGGACGCAATTGAACACGATTGGCGGCAATTGTTCGCCGCCGGATGGCGGTCGATCCTCCAAAGCGAGAGCCTCAAGCGACTTCCACCGAATCTCAAGGTGCGGTTTTCGCGTCGAATCGATGCCCGCCACTGCGCGCGCATTGAATGGAACGGGAACGTCCGTATTGTGATTTCAACGAAGTTCGCTGCGGAACTCCATCGTGAACTCGCCGAACTTGCGCCAACGCTTGTGGGCCTCGCGTTCGCCTCTGCGAAGGCACGAAGAAAACGGTGCTTGGAAGCGGTCTGTGCGATCGAAGATCTCGCAGTGTCATTCATTCTCTTTCACGAGATTTTCCACTTGATGGGTGGCCATTTGGATTGGACATCACAGCAAAGAGGCCTCGCGCAATTCGATGAACAGCAGCTTTGGCTGGCATTCAGTACAGGGTCGCCAGAGAGAGGTTCAAGGCGATTCGGCCGATCGGATCTTTCGACCTCGTACGTTCTCGAATCCGAGGCCGACTGCAATGCAATCCAATGGCTGCTTCAATATGCAGAGCTGAGCCGACTTCGCCAGCTGCTTCGCTCAAAGGGTCAACCCGTGATCGAATGGGCGCCTGAGAAAAGACAAACTGCCTTTCGCCTTGCGCTCGCCGCGGTGTGGCTCGTCATTCGAAAACTGGAATCGTCGCGTGCTACCTGGCTCCAGCAACGCGGCAGGACTCATCCTCTTCCGGTGACTCGCTTGTTTATGGCGTTCGGCACGTTTCTTCGCGAGTATTCGTCGATTTCGGATCTTGAATATGATGGGGCGGGCGGGGGACAGCACCGACTGACCGGAAGGGATGTTGCCTCGATGCGAGAGTTCCTCCTGCACGCGATGGGTCCGGTGCTCAAGGCGGACTGGAGCCCTGGAAAAGAGACCGTGCCACCGAACAGCTTGGAAGAGCAAATGAGGATATATTTCCCCGATTTTGCCAACCATATGCTCAACCGCGAAGTAAAGACCAGAGTCGGGCGCCAGATCCTTCAGATGGAGAGGGCGCGGTTTCGTATGGACCGAACCCTGAGGCCCTTTCGCTTCTTTCCCATAGCAGAGCTTCGGCGTCGCAAACGCAGCGAGTCCTGAGGCTGGAGAAGGAAGCTCCCGGTGGTTTATTCTTCCACCGAACCTACATTTGCAGTGGAGGGCCCGGTGCGACTTTCGATCCGGATTGACGCGCGCAGCTTCGTTGTATTTGATGCAGAAAGAACGACGATCGCGCGAGCACTAATCGTCCTTGGTGCGCAGCGATTTGTCTGGGTGGTTCTTCAGACAGAGCAGGCCTTCTTTCTCTTCTCAAGGGATGAGCTGCGCAAGCTGTTTGAGAAAGCCAAACGATCTAGTTTGCTCGTCGCCGCACTTGGTCTGGCAAAGCGGAGACCAAGCGTTGTTGTGAGTCGACGGGATGCGAAAGTCTCGATGGAGGTGATGCCGGCGGATGACACACCGGCATGCCGGGCTGTTGTGGCTTCTAAGAACGCAGCCGGCGAATGGCGTGTGCTGGCTGTCGGCACTCTTCGAAAGGCCACTAGAACCAGAGCGGGTGGTGTCCGGGTTACGGAGAGGCCCGCAGTTCCGCAACCGGCGGGACGCGAGTTCGTAAGGCGCCGGTTGCCCGCCAAGAAAGCAGTTGCTAGGAAGACCCCAGCGAAAAAAGCTGCGAAGAAGTCTGGGCGATTCGTAATTATCGCGCGCAAGCGATTCGGGTTCGGATTCGGGGAGTCCGGCGGCCAGCCACGTCCGGAGAAGAAGGATGAGAATGCCAAGGACTATGAGACGGTCGACGTGTTTTATGCCACTGATCGGGAACAGAAAGCGGCGACCTCTGCGGACAATGGCCTGGTCACGTTTTTGAATCAACTTCCCGATCCCGTCCAGCTCAGCTATGGGGTTTGCAGCGTAACCGTACCACGGAAGCACAAGCTGGGAAAAATTGAAACACCATCGATCTGGACATTGAAGATCCAGGACCGGTCGAGACATTTTACGATTAGCGCGTGTGCGCCGCGCACCAAGGGCGAATTCTTCAATCAGCTACGCGAGCGGATCGGGAACAGCCAGGGTCAGAGCTGTTTCGTCTTCATCCACGGATACAACGTCTGCTTTGAAGATGCTGCGATGCGCACCGCGCAACTGACCAAGGATTTGAAGTTTCCTGGTGTCCCGATCCTCTATAGTTGGGCATCGGCTCACAGGTTGAGTAGTTACAGCCAGGATGAAGAGACGGTGTCTCTTACCATCAAGCGATTAACGCCATTCCTAAGAACTCGTTGAAATTCGTCTGATTTCGGCGTCTTTACTGGGGATCTTCGTTTCGTCCTCTTCGAAATCTGTTTGAAATGAGGTTCCGTCCGCTGTTTATAGGTGTTTGCGAGCCTCAGGAATGGTTC
>Ga0335072_10006046_pt1 | contig 17760 bp, 15 predicted proteins | sample Lox_Sample_21_FD_206725 | JGI IMG/M metagenome (GOLD analysis project Ga0335072, IMG submission 206725) | Soil microbial communities from Loxahatchee National Wildlife Refuge, Florida, United States - Lox_Sample_2.1 | ecosystem: Environmental > Terrestrial > Soil > Wetlands | place: USA...
CAATTTCTTCACACTGCGCGATCTGCTGCTCAAAGGCTACAAAGCTTCCGCCATCCGCCTCGCACTCATTTCAGTTCCTTACCGGCATCAGTTGAACTTCACGTTCGACGGCCTGGTCGACGCCACTGCCGCCATCGGCCGCCTGCGCACGTTCCACGCTCGTCTCCGCGCCGGCAAATTCCCTCCCGGCGAAACCCCCGAGATGCAAGCCGCCGCCGAAAAAGCTCTCAACGACTACATGGCCGCGCTCTCCAACGACCTCAACACCGCCGAAGCCCGCGCTCCCATCTTCGATCTTGTGCGCGCCGCGAATACCGCCATGGATCAGGATCGCTTCCTCGCCGGCGACCGTGATGCCGTTGCGAAAGTCCTGGCCGACTTCGATGCCGTCTTCAGCGTAATCGAAGACCGCGATACAGAACCCACGCGTCGCGCCATTGCCTGGGCCCAGCAGGCCGGCCGGGCCGCCGGCATCGCTCCCGAACTGCTCGCAAAGACTTCCATCACGGACGAGGAGATCAATGCTCTTCTGGCCGAGCGCGACACCGCCAAAAAACGCCGCGACTTCCAGCGTGCCGACCAGATCCGGAAGCAACTCACGGATATAGGAATCCTCATTGAAGACTCGAAAGACGGCGTGCGCTGGAAGCGGAAATAGGCGACCGGCAAACCAGGGTTCGCGTGTCGAGTACAGACTTCCACGACGCGTCGGCTCCTCAGCGTCACGGTTGGCCAGTGAGCGGAACAACTCTGCACGCTCCCGCGGCGCCTGTGATAGCCTCTAGCAACACACCCCGAGAGTCGCACACATGGAAGCCAACGAAGTTCAGGAATTGCAGGAGCATGCCGAACACGGATCTCATGAGTCCGCGATGCGCCCCGTCGCCTTCACGATGAGCGTGTTAGCCGTGCTGGTAGCCATCACCACGGTGCTCGGCCATCGCACCCACACCGAGGCCGTACTCAACCAGAACAAGGCCACTGACAAGTGGAACGAGTACCAGGCCCATAAGATCCGCGCCAACGACACGGCTCTCGCTTCCGACCTGCTCAGTGCCGTCGCTATCTCCGACAAGGACGCTGCCCAGAAGATCACCAAATCCTACGCCGACCACCAGGCCAAGTGGGGCGATGACCTGAAGAAGGCGAAAGACGAAGCCGACGCCCTCGAAACCGAAGTCGCTCACGCTGAGGCCCGCGCCGACCGTTACGACCTTTCAGAAGCGTTGCTTGAAATCGGCCTGGTCATCACCTCGGTCACGCTGCTCACGCGCAGCCGTATCTACTGGTATCTGGGCATCGCTTTCTCGGCTGCCGGTATCGTTTCCGCTATCTCGGTTCTCTTCCTCAAGTAGCATTCATCTCGTGCAAATCAGCACGGCCTCCGAACGGCCCCAGACCACGCTTTCGTGTCATCGTCCTCAAAGGCTGGGCCGTGGTAGACTGGCGGCCAAATGCATCCTCGATATCCTGTCTTTCTTCTCGTTTTCGCATGCACCTCCCTGGTCGCACAGGCCCCCGCCGGTGGGCCCCCCGCCACAACACCTGCTCCGAGCGTCGGTTTCCACTACACGCTGCCGCCCGACTGGCAGGTGGTCGATGTGCAGCCGACTCTGCCTTTGATCAAGCAGCAACAGTCGCAAGTCGCCACTTCCGACGATGAAAAGAAAGGCATTGAGTGTGCGCAGATCGTTCTCACTGCCAGGCACGGCACACCAGCCTCGGTTATCGTCGCGGTTGAGCTGCCCTTCGGCTGCTTTGGCCAGCAGATGTCTGAGAAGGATCTTCCGGGTTTCGCGCAAGGCGCCTCCGAAGGCATCAAGAGAACCTTCGCGATCTCTGAGCCGGTCTACGGAGCCTACACGCTCGGCACGCACAATATCTGGATCGAGCGGGCTCAGGGCGTCGTCCTTGGCCATCCCGAATCCCACTATACCGTCGAAGTTGTCTGTGGCCTCCTGCAAAACGGCGCCGTCTGCTGGATGGCCATGGCCGCCGACCAGGCCGCCTTGCAGACCTTCGAACAGAGCAAGATCTCACTGGACGGCGAGACGCCCGCAGCCTTGGTGCCGCCCACCGCGTTCGAAAAGAAGCCGGCATCCTAGGAGATCCTGCGGTTTTGCAGGACTCACAGCTCTGCGGGCACGACTTTATCCATGAAAGAGGCGCGTTCGGCTTTAACTGGCTTTGCAATTGCCTCGTCTATCGATTGAGGCCCCAACCTACCGCCTCCGCCCCTCATTTTGACCCCGTGCTATGCTCGTAACCAGCGGGGCTTCCATGCGCATTCTTACAGGAAACGCGAATCCTCTCGTGCCAGCGTGCAAGCACTGGTCGCGGTTGCGTGTTCGCTGCATGTGCCCGCGACGCCATCTGCGCGTACTGCCGACCCGCACTCGACCTAGTCTCTTCGGCGGCGATTGATCCGGACCGCCGAAGATCCTCGCCTGCTTTGCGTTCCCCATTTACTTTGACGACCTCGCAGAGCGGGGTGGAGGCTACCCTCCATCTTGTGGAGTGCCGGGCCGCATAACTTGATTTGCCCTGGAGATACGAACATGACCAGACAGGAACTGCACGCGAAATTCGGACCCAAATTGGTGGGAGCAGTACCGGGCCCCAAGGCCAAAGCGGCGGTCGAAGCAGACGCGCGCTTCATCTCGCCCAGCTACACGCGTTCCTATCCGCTGGTGGCCAAGCGCGGCCGCGGAGCCCGCATCGAAGATGTCGATGGCAACGAGTTCCTCGACTTTGCCGCTGGAATCGCCGTGGTCTCGACCGGCCACTGTCATCCCGAAGTCGTTGCAGCCATCCAGAAACAGGCCGCCGAGCTCATCCACATCTCCGGCACCGATTTCTATGACGAGCACCTCACCGATCTCGCTTCGAAACTCAGCGCCATCGCGCCGATGCCCGGCCCTCACAAGGTTTTCTACGGCAACTCCGGCGCCGAAGCCATCGAGTGCGCGCTCAAGCTGGCCCGCTACCATACCGGACGCCAGCACATCATCGCCTTCCTCGGCGCATTCCACGGCCGCACCATGGGCGCACTTTCATTGACTGGATCAAAGCCTCAGCAGAAGCGCCGCTTTTCGCCCCTCGTTCCCGGCGTCACCCACGTCCGCTATCCCTACGCCTATCGCGGATGCACAGGTGGACCACAGGAGGAAGAAGCCTTCAGCCTCGGCTGCGCCCGCTACATCGAAGAGAAGCTGTTCAAGACCATCGTTCCTCCCGAAGAAGTCGCCGCCATTTTCGTCGAGCCCATCCAGGGCGAAGGCGGTTATGTCGTCGCACCCGACAACTTCCTCCACGAGCTGCGTGCGATCTGCGATCGCCACGGCATTCTGCTCGTCGCTGACGAAGTTCAGTCCGGCGCAGGCCGCACCGGCAAGTGGTGGGCCATTGAGCACTCCGGCGTCGAGCCCGACATCGTCTGTATGGCCAAAGGCATCGCCAGCGGCATGCCCCTCGGCGTCTGCATGAGCCGGGCCGACATCATGGACTGGGTGCCCGGCTCCCACGCCTCGACTTTCGGCGGCAATCCCGTGTCAATCGCGTCGGCGCTTGCCACCATCGAGGTGCTCCAGCGCGAAGGCATCGCCAACGCTGCCCGCGTCGGCGCCAAAATGCTCGAACGCCTGCGCACCTGGAAGCAATCTCATCCCATGGTGGGCGATGTGCGCGGCCGCGGTCTCATGATCGCCATCGAACTCGTCAAGGACAAGTCCACCCGCGAACCCGCTGCCGCCGTGCGCAATCGCATTGAGACCCTTGCCTTCGAGCGCGGCCTCATGGTGCTTGGTTGCGGCGAAAGTTCCATCCGACTCTGCCCGCCGCTCATCATCAGCGAAGAAGAGGCTACCGTCGCGCTGGATCTTCTTGAAGACGCCCTGTCGGCAGCGGAAAAGGAGCACATCCAGGCCGGCCAACTCGCGGGCGCAACAGCCTGAAAGGCACGCCTTCGCTTCGGGGTGGCCCATTCCACTCTGTCATCCTGAGCGAAGTGGCTTCTGGGGACCCGTTCGACCGAAACGGTCGAATGGGTCGGGCGGAGCGAAGGACCTGCTTCTCTTCTCCCTTCAAGAAACCGTCCACGACCCAAATTGGTCTCTCGGTGGGAATCCGCGCCCCTCACCGACAGACGTTCGCTTGCATCCCCGCGCTCCGCAGTTCGACAATAGAACCAATGCCTTCGGCAAAATCAAGCAGCCTGCTCGAGCGGACGCTCATCGGCCTCGACCGCATCGCTGACCATCGTGGCCGTGGCGATGCGATGCCCGCGCATCTCGCCACCGGAACTGCCGGCGAAGACGCTGCCTTCTTCTATCTTCGCCGCAAGGGATACACGATTGTTGCCCGGCGCTGGTCATCGGGCGATGCTCCCGGCGACGTTGACCTCATTGCCTGGCAAGGCGCCATGCTGTGCTTCATCGAGGTCAAAACGCGCACCGCGCGCGACATGACCCCGGCCGAGTCAGCGGTCGACGCTCACAAGCGCACTGTCCTGCGCCGCCTTGCGCGCCGCTACATCCGGCAGCTCCCGCAAGCCACAGCGCCATCCGTGCGCTTTGATGTGTTGAGTGTCTATCTGGTTCCAGGCCATGAATCCGAGTTCGTCCACTTCGAGGCGGCCTTCAGCCTCACCGAATCGGCTGCCTGATCCCCGTTCGACTTACACCGAAAACGACGACCCACAGCCGCACGATTTCGTTGAATTCGGGTTGAGGAAGTTGAAGCCCTGCCGGATCAGCGTCGCTTCATAGTCTAGTGTCACGCCGTTCAGATACACAAACGACTTGGGATCGATAAATACCCGCACACCGTCAAACTCGAAGATGCGGTCCCGCTCGCGCGGTTCTGATTCAACCTGCATCGCATACGAGAGACCCGAGCATCCGCCGCCCTTCACGCCCAGCCGCAATCCGCCCTGCTCGGGCGAAACACCTTCCTTCGCCAGGATCTCGCGAATATGCGCCACGGCACTCGCCGTCACTTCCAGTCCGTTCGTCGCTGCCTGCAATCCAGCCCGCTCCTGAGGCGCCGCAGAAGCACCCTCAGCCGGCTTCGATCCAATCGATACGAAATCACCCATGACGACCTTTCCTGTCTCCATTTATTAGATGATCATCAGCCTTCCGCGATTGATCTATCTGTTGCCCTGTTTTCGTCGCACGGCCCCTGATCCTGTTTCTCTGTCCCTGACCCCTTAACTTGATGCCCACTGCATCCTCTTCGGCTCAACGCCTTCCTTCGCCATCTCGTGCGCCGGCGACAGCTCCCGCAGCTTCTTCACCACGTCAATCACCTTCGCTGCCACGTAATCGACTTCAGCCTCTGTATTGAATCGCCCCAAGCCAAATCGAATGCTGCTGTGCGCCGCATCGTCGCCCACTCCCAGTGCCTTTAATACATAGCTCGGCTCGATCGTCGCCGAAGTGCATGCCGATCCGCTCGACACTGCCACATCGTTGATCGCCATGAGCAAGCTCTCGCCCTCGACATAGAGAAAACTCATGTTCAAATTACCCGCGAGACGACGCGCCATTGATCCGTTCACCCGCGTATCGTCAAGTTCCGTCTCGAGCTTCTGTCGCAGCCGATCCCGCATTGCGCGCAATCGCGCCGCCTCCGCATTCATCTCCGCCATGGCAATCTCGCATGCCTTGCCCAATCCGACGATGCCCGGAACATTCAGCGTCCCGCTGCGCATCCCGCGCTCGTGACCGCCCCCATCCATCTGCGCCGCAATCTGCACCCGCGGATTGCGCCGCCGGACATAGAGAGCACCCACGCCTTTCGGCCCATAGATTTTGTGTCCTGAAATCGACGCCACATCCACTTGGTCTTCGACCACGTTGAACGGCGCCTTCCCGATCGCCTGCGCAGCGTCCGTGTGGAACAGCACGCCCTTCTCATGGCACAGCTTTCCAATTTCGCGAACCGGCTGCAGCACGCCAATCTCGTTGTTCGCCGCCATGATCGAAACCAGGACCGTCTTCTCGTCGATCGCCCGGGCCACATCTTCGACATCCACAAGCCCATCCGCCTTCACCGGCAGATATGTCACACGGCAGCCATGTCTTTCCAGCTGCTTGCACGTGTCAAGCACTGCCTTGTGCTCTGTCGCCTGGGTGATGATGTGGTTTCCGCGCTCGCGATGCATCTCCGCAATGCCTTTGATGGCGAGGTTGTCGCTCTCGGTCGCGCCCGAAGTAAAGATGATCTCCTTGGCCGTTGCGCCGATCAGCTTCGCGACTTGCTCCCGCGCCGTCTCCACTGCCCGTTCGGCTTCCCAGCCAAAGCTATGGGTCCGGCTCGCCGCATTGCCAAACTTGCTCGTGAGGTAAGGCAGCATCGCTTCCAGCACCCGCGGATCGAGCGGGGTGGTCGCCTGATTGTCCATGTAGATTGGCAGCTTCACGCCTGGCTGCGCGCTCGCAACTGTGGTCATCCAATCTCCCTCGATCGGCGCCCGCACCAGATCACGATAGCGTCAATGTAACCAGCTGGCTGCCGCCGTGGGCCTGCCCCGCCGGCTGTTCCTTCTCGGCCAGGTCCTGAATGCTGATGCTCTTCAGCACTCCGGAAATCGTGTCATTCACCCGCGCCAGCGGCTCCTTGATGGTGCAACTCGGCGTCAGATCGCATCCCTTCGCGCCCTTTGTGCACGAGGTGATGAACAGCGGCCCGTCGATCGCGTGAATCACCTCGAAGGCCGAGATCTTGTTCGCATCCCTCGCCAGGGCATATCCCCCATTCATCCCGGCATGCGACTTCAGCATTCCCGCCTTGGTCAGCTGCTGCAGAATCTTGGCCAGCAACTGCGCGGGAATCCCGTACGCATCGGCAATGTCCTTTGCGCTCAGGGCAGCAGTTTCCGGATGCTCGGCGAGATACTTCAGCGCCATGAGCCCGTAATCTGCCTTTTTCGTTAGCTTCAGCATTGAAAATACGACTGGTTAGGTCCATGTTTAGTATACGGCCGGTTCGGTTCGCGTTTCAACTGAGAGACGTTTGGTACTCTGGAACCACGGAGAGCCCGGACGCATGAATATCACTTCCCCGTTTTTCGTTGTTCCCTTGCTCGCTATCACCTTTATTGCCTGTATCCTGTGGGGCACCAGCAGCAAAGACGACAGCGAAACCCACTCCAGTCACTAGCACCGGCGTCGGCCAAGCGCGAGCCCGCAGTCGCGGGACACGGGTTCCTCATTCGTCTCGGAGCAGCACCAGCGGATCGACCGCCAGGGCCCGTCGCGCCGGGATCAGGGTAGCCACCAGGCCCAGCACCAGCATCGTCGCCGTCACCCCGCCCAGCACCACCGGATCTCTCGGCGTCGCTTCGTAAACGATGTAGGAAAGAACCCGCGTCGTCAGCACGCCCAGCGCCAACCCTGCAAGGGAACCGATCGCGAGGAGCCGGAACGCTCTGCCCAGCGAAGCACGCAGGATCTCGCGCCGCCCCGCGCCCAGGGCCATGCGAATTCCAAGTTCGCGCAGTCTCTTGCTCACGGTGTACGATGCCATGCCGAAAATTCCCGTCACCGCCAGCATCGCGCCCAGCATGCCCAGAACGCCAAGGGCTACCGTGGCGACTCGCGGTGCAAACAGAGCGCCTTCCAGTTCTTCCGGCCATGGCCGCACGCCAAGCGGAAGGGCCGAGTCGAGCTTATGCAGCGTCCTCTCGATTGCCTCGGCCGCGCCTCCTGTTGCATGGGGGTAGCGCACCACCATGAATGTCTCCGACGACGGATATTGCTGGTATGAGAAGAACATGGCCGGCTGCTGATCTTCGGTCAGGGTGCGATACTTTCCATCCTCCACCACACCCACAACTTCAGCCCGCTCTTTGCCCCAGTACTTGAAATGCCCGCCTATCGCCCGGTTGACTGATCCGAACACCTTCACCGCGAATGTCCGGTTCACCAACGCCACTCTGGGCGCGGTCTTGTTGTCATCCATCCTGAGGTTTCTGCCCGCCAGCAGCTTCGTTCCCGCCGCCTCCAGATACCCGGGCGAGATCCTGAAGTTCATCGCGTCCGCCACGTAATTGGTCGGCTTGAAGTCAGTCGTCGTATCTGTATACACATACGAATCGCTTCCGCCGAGATTCAAGGGCGGGCTGTTGACGTACCCCACTGCCTGCACGCCCGGCAGCGCTGCTATGGCGTCCAGCATCCGCCGCTGCATCTCCGGCACCTGGTCGTCTTTGTACCCAGCCATGTGCAGTTCGCTTCCCACCAACAGCACGTTCTGCGGCACGAATCCAAAATTCGCGTGCAGTGAGCGCACCATGCCCCGCACCGCCACCAGTGAGGAGGTGACCAGCACCGCGCAGATGGCGATCTGCAATACCAGCAACGCGTCGCGCAACGTGATCCGCCTCGTCGTCGCGTCACCGCTCATGCCCGTCCTGATCATCTGCCATGGGTCCGACCGCATCACCTGCCGCACCGGAACCATCCCGAAAAGGAACCCACTCACCAGCGCCATCACCAGGGCCGCTACGTATGTCCGCACATCTGGATTCACAGGCACATTGATGGGGACGTCCGGAATCGGCTGCCAGGCGCTCAACAGGTGCAGGATGAGGACGCTGCCCGCCAGCCCGAGCATGCCTCCTGCCAGCGCGACCAACGCCGCCTCCGTCAACAGCTGCCGCAGAATGAGGATCCTGCGCGATCCCAGAGCCAGCCGCAGCGCCACATCCTTGGCACGGTCCGCTGCACGAGCCGCGAACAGGCTTCCCAGGTTGGCGCAAGCCGCCAGCAGGATCAGCCCGGCCAACAGCATCAGTCCCGCCATGAACGCCTTTGCGGGGCCACCCAGCATGTCGCCGATCAATCCCGGCCGCGCAAGGCTGAATTTGACCCCATCGTCCGCGTCCGGATACGTCTTTGCCAGCCACGATCCGATCGCATTCAGGTCCGCAGTCGCCTCCGCCGCGCTCACTCCGGGTTTCAGGCGTCCTATGATCATTGGCGAATGGTCCCCACGTTCCTGCAACTGGTCGAAACCCATCACTTCAGGCTGCTCCACGATGGGTATCCACAGCGCCGGCACGAAGAAAAGCTCGGTGCCGCGAAAGTCTGGCGGCGCCACGCCGAGGATGGTCATTGGGTGCTTATTGATCTGGACGAGCCGGCCCACCACGTTCCTGTCGCTGTGAAAGTAGGTGTGCCAATACGCGTAACTCAGCACAACATAGGGCGCGCTGTTCTTTCCTTTTTCATCCGAAGCGTGAATGAACCGCCCCAGGTACGGCTTGATTCCCAGCCCGTCGAAATAATTCCCGCTCACCAGGTACGGCCAGGCCGTGGTCGGGTTTCCGCCCGTGTCAATTCCCACCGGGCCCATGATCATGAACGTCATCATGTTCTCGAACGTGCGGTTGCGATCGCGCAGATCCACGTAGTCAGGGTAGGACTGCGATGGATAGGTGAACCGCTGCACCGTGTAGAGGTTCTGCGCATTGGGCACATTCAGGGGGCGCAGCACCACGGCGTTCAGAACGCTGAACACCACGGCATTGGCGCCGATTCCCAGCGCCAGCGTAATGATCGCCGTCACTGTGAAGCCCGGAGACTTCGCAAGCTGCCGCATCGCGTACTTCAGATCGGTGGACATGATGCAGCTTGTTACGAAATGTCAAGCGGCCAGGTTCCATCACGCGAATGATCTCTGCGACATCACTCTTTAGCCAAAGCGTGCTGCCTGCTTCGCCGCCCGCTGTCCCCCGGACGATATAATCTCGGCGAATCTCTACGGAGTTGCGGCTTTGCCATCGACGAGTGATCGCGGGTCGAAAAATGGATTCCGGCGCAACGGCCATGCATCCTTCGGCCTTTCGCGTGACAACGTCCGCATCCTTCGCGCCCTCAAGAAGCCTGCGCAAATCCAGAAGTTCGTTGACGCGCTCCAGTACCAGTACGCCAACACGGCATGGTCTCCGCAGCACGTCCTGCGTGAACGCAAGGGCCATTGCCTTGAAGGAGCGCTGCTGGCTGCGGCGGCCCTGCGCATCAACGGCTATCCGCCGCTCCTGATGGACCTCGAAGCAGTCCATGACGACGACCACGTGGTCGCCATTTACCGTGAGGGCAGTCTCTGGGGCAGCATTGCCAAATCGAATTTCGCAGGCCTCCGCTTTCGCGCCCCCATCTACCGATCCCTGCGGGAACTCGCTCTCAGCTACTTCGAGCACTACTACAACCTGCGCGGTGAACGCACGCTGCGCTCTTACTCGGTGCCCGTGAACCTGGCACGGCTCGACAGGCTCGACTGGATGACATCAGAGGACGACGTGTGGTGCGTTCCCGAACTGCTGATTGCGGCGCGGCATTTTCCGCTATTTCCTCACAAAGTGGCGCATGCGCTGCCGCGGCTCGATCGACGCAGCTTCGAAGCCGGCATGCACGGTTGGACGAGACACGGACGCGCCTGAAATTCACACGCATTTGTCTGGTGCGCAATGCGATTGTGGATTTAGAATCCCTCCGCCCGGTGATCCGCAGCTTGGGCTCGGGCGAAAGGAACCTTGAAACGATGCTCGGAGAAAAGATTGGCGAATCAAAAGGCAAAAGGCTGGTAAGACGCGTCCTCTCGGTAGATCCTCCAACTGCTGAGGTCTCCTTCGAAGACAGCGGCAAAATGCTGGGAATTGCCACGACCGGCATGGGAACCTACACGTCCGTTGTGCGCGCGGATGGCTCTATCTTCGGTAGCGGCCAGGGAATGAACACCACGGACGAGGGCGAGGCCGTCACCTGGAATGCAACAGGACTTGGACACTTCGGGCCAGGAGGCTCGGTCAGTTACAGAGGCATGCTGTTTTTGAGGACGACCTCCAAGAAACTCGCCCGCCTCAACAACACGTGTGCCGCCTTCGAATACGAAGTGGATGCCAAGGGCGGCACGATTTCCAAGCTGTGGGAGTGGAAGTAGGCAAACCCCGTCAAGCCTCCCCAGCTTGATTTCTCTCCTCCAGGATTTTCTTCCTTTCTCTTTCAGAGTTTTCGCCTCAATTCTCGCGGACGTCTCTGCGCCAACCGTGCGCACTGCCGCAAGCCGAATCCCCGCGAACAGGTCTTTGTTCGTGAGGTGGAGATCTCTTTGCTGTTGGAGACCTGAGCCGAAGTGATCGCTTAGGGTGGAAGGTCGTGAAACGCATGGTCAACTTCCTTTCGTGCGATGGAAAACCCCCGATCCATTGGCTTCTGCGCAGTCTGCGAATCCGGAGGGAACTTCGTTGGATGCTCGGCTACCCCGCACAAATCAAACAGGATGCCGCTTCGAGGCCCACGGATATAGCTTCCGCTTATCAATCATTGAAACTAACCCTATACTCGGGGGAAGTGGCGAAACGATAGGGCAGTTGCGGCTTTCGAGGAACCGAAGAGCAGCAATTGGCGTACAACGATAAATGAGGGTAGCGCAATGATGCGGAAGACGATGGTCTTGGTTGCTAGTGTTGCTCTGGCCACCTGGGTTGCGGCATGCAAGATCCACGTCGACAAGGACGCGAACGGAAACGAGAAAACGGTCCAGGTCGATACGCCGTTTGGCGGGGTGCATGTGAACACCGATCAAACGACGGCTGCCGATCTTGGACTTCCTGTCTATCCCGGCGCCGACATCGTAAAGGACGATGACCAGCACAAATCGGCTGATGTGCACATGGGCTTCGGAGAGTGGCAGCTGCGCGTGCGCGCCGTCACCTACTCCACTCCCGACTCGCAGGACAAGGTCACCGCCTTCTATAAAAAGGCTCTCGCCCGTTACGGCGACGTCATCACCTGCAATGGACACACGCCAGTCGGCACCCCGGCAACGACAACCGAGGGCTTGACCTGCGAAGGCGATAAAACTCAGGTCGATGTGAACGGAACGAAGAATGGCCTTCGCGAGGGCGGGCTGGAACTGAAGGCCGGATCGCAGCGCCACCAGCACATTGTCGGATTCGACGACCCGAAGAACGGCCAGACCCGATTCGCGCTCGTCGCACTGGATCTGCCGGCCGCCGCGGCATCCAAGGGTGACAAGAGCGACTAGCAGAAGCCCGGTCGCCCCGAAAAAGCGACATGGGGAGCTAAGTGGATGCCCTAAAATGCGTCCATCGGTAAAATCTCCTTCCGACCGGAGCCAATTCCCATGTCGAGCCGTTTCGCCCGCCTCTTTTCCGCGGTGGTGTGTCTCGCGGCGTTTTCTCTCTATGCCGCCGACAAGCCAAAAGCCGCGACGCCTGCACCCGTCGATCCTTACGCCGAAGTTCAGCCAGCCACCGAATCGCTGGACCTGAACATGTACCAGCGAATCCGCGATGAAGGGCTGAACCACTCGCACGTGATGGAGTTCGCCACCGCGCTCATGGACGGCATCGGCCCGCGCCTGACCGGGTCGCCCAATCTGCAGAAGGCGAACGAGTGGACGCGCGACACCCTCACCAAGATTGGCCTCGACAATGCGCACCTGGAAGACTGGGGCGAGTTCGGCCTCGGCTGGCAGCAGCTGAACACGTGGGCGCGCATGGTTACGCCCGACACGGCGGTGCTCATTCTTCAGGCGACGCCCTGGTCGCCGTCAACGGATGGCGCGGTGACCGGCGATGTGGTCTTCGTCTCAATCAAGGACGACGCCGACTTCGACAAGTACAAAGGAAAGCTTGCCGGAAAAATCGTGCTCTACGGGGCCATGCGCGATGTTCCGCCCGTAGACAAGGCCCTCTTCAGCCGCTACACCGACAAGGAACTCGAAGACCTCGCTGAATTCCCGGTGAACGGGAACGCCGGAGGTATGACGCCCGAAATGCAAGCGCGCCTGCGCAACTATCTAGAGCGCATGAGAATGATCGACAAGGTCGCGCAATTCTTCGCCGACGAGAAAGTCGCCGCGGTCATCGAGCCCAGCCGCGACGGCAGAGATGGAGGCGGTTCAGGCGGCACGTTCTTTGATGACAACGGCGCAACCCTGGGCCGCACTCCTTATATAGCCGACAAGCGTGTCAAGGTTCCGGTCGCCGTCGCCGCGATTGAGAGCTACGGCCGTCTTTACAGGCTCGTCGAGGCGCACGTGCCCGTGACGGTGCAGATCGACATCGAAACCAAATTCACCGGCGACCACGAACACGGATACGACACCGTCGCTGAAATTCCCGGGACCGATCCGAAGCTGAAGGACCAAGTGGTCATGCTCGGCGGCCACCTCGATAGCTGGATCGCCGGCACCGGCGCAACCGACAACGGTGCGGGCACCGTAGTGGCCATGGAGGCCGTACGCATCTTGAAAGCTCTCGACGTAAAACCGCGGCGCACCATTCGCATCGCGCTCTGGACCGGCGAAGAGCAGGGGCTCTTTGGCTCGCGCGGCTACGTGAGGCAACACTTCGGCTCCGCTCCCCTCTCCACCGCGCCTGATCAACTCGCGCTGCCGGAGTTTCTCCGTCGTGCCGCCGGTCCGCTGGAGGTGAAACCGGAACAGAAGCTCATCTCGGGCTACTTTAATGTCGACAACGGAAGCGGCAAGATTCGCGGTGTTTATCTGCAAGGCAATGCGGCGATCGCGCCGATCTTCGCGCAATGGATTGCGCCTCTCAAGGACCTGGGCGTAACCACGCTGACCATGCGCAACACCGGCGGCACCGATCACCTGAGCTTTGACGCGGTTGGCATTCCTGGATTCCAGTTCATCCAGGATGATCTCGACTACGAGACGCGCACCCACCACTCCAACGAAGATGTAGTCGAGCGCCTGCAGCCGGCGGATCTCAAGCAGATCGCCACCGTGGAAGCGATTTTCGTTTACGACGCGGCGATGCGGGACCAGATGCTGCCGCGGAAACCGCTTCCACAGCCTGACCAGGAAGAAAAACGCCGCCAGCCGCTGGAGGGAATCTTCCCCGGCGCGGTGGAACCGGAAAAGAAGTAGCCGCCTTGCAGGCCGGCTCTGGTGCTCAGACCCGCGCGCCAGAGCCGATCGTTGCGGTACCATTACCGCGCAGGAATGTATACGATTACAACCTCCTTGGAGTGTGCTCGCCATGAACGTTCCATCACAATCCTCCCGCTTCGTCTCGCGTGCTCTTCTTGCAGTTTCGGCGTTGTGCATCCTCGCGCCGGCTGCATTCTCCGCGGAAGCCCCGCGCATCGTGAAGCAAGACGGCCGTTACGCGCTGCTCGTCGACGGGCAGCCGTACCTTGTGCTCGGCGGGCAGATTCACAACTCAAGCGGCTGGCCGAGCGAGTTGCCGCAGGTCTGGGAGTCGATGGCCGCGCTGCACGCCAATACCATCGAGGCGCCAGTTTATTGGGAACAGCTTGAGGCACAGGAAGGCCACTTCGATTTCACCAACGTCGACGCCATCGTCGATGGCGCCCGCGCTCACAACCTGCATGTGGTTCTGCTGTGGTTTGGCACCTGGAAGAATGGGAACAACCACTACGCCCCCACCTGGGTAAAAACCGATACCAGGCGCTTTCCACGCGTAATCCGCAATGACGGCGAACCGATCGATGTCCTCTCGCCGATTTCGCACAATACGCTGGACGCTGACAAGTCCGCCTTCGTCGCGCTCATGCGTCACTTGAAGGAGATCGATGGTGAGCAGCACACCGTGCTCGCCATGCAGGTTGAAAACGAAGCGGGGAACATCGGCAGCGTGCGCGATTTTTCTCCCGAGGCCAACCGCATGTTCGCCGGCCCGGTCCCGGCCGACATGTTGGCGGCCGCGCACAAACAGGCAGGCACCTGGACCCAGGTTTTCGGTTCCGACGCCGACGAGTTGTTCCAGGTCTACTACCAGGCAAAGTACATCGATGCCATCGTCACCGCCGGAAAGGCCGAGTTCGCGATTCCCTGCTACATCAATGTGTGGATCGATTATCCCGCTGCCGAATTGCCCCAGCGCCAGCTGGAGATGCCGGGCATTGCCTATCCCAGCGGTGGCGCTGTGCAGAAGTTCGTCGGATTGTGGCGCGCGCTGGCTCCGGCCATCGACATGATCGGTCCCGACATCTACACCGACGATTCGCAGTTCTATCGCGAGACGGTGCACGCCTACGACCGCCCCGACAATGCTCTATGGATACCCGAAACCGGCCGCAGTGACAGTTTCGCCAAGTTCTTCTTTTACGCGCTTGGCCAGGGCGCCATCTGCTTCTCGCCGTTCGGGGTGGATCAGTCCGGGTGGAACATTCTGGGCGACGAGAAGTGGACAGCCCATGCGCGAAACTTCGCGCTGGTCGGTCCAATGGATCGCGAGATTGCAAAGCTCGAGTTCGAAGGCAAACTCAAAACCGTCATCGAAGAGCCCGGCCAGGCAACGCAGGAGATCGATTTCGGCGATTGGCAGGCCACGGTTTCATTCGGATTTCCGCAATACGACGGCCGCCGCGCTCCCGGAACAAAGGATTTTCATGGCGCAGCGATCGTCGCGCAGTTGGGGCCGGACGAATTCCTCGTCACCGGCGTCGATGCCAGCGTCATCTTCCATCTCCCCGGCAAACCGGCGTGGACGCACAGCCAGATTCTCACTGCGGAGCAAGGCGTCTACGACAATGAAACATGGAAACCGGTTCGCATTCTGAACGGCGACGAAACCGATCGCGGCCTCTCCTTCCATGACAAACCGGAAGTCGTGCACGTGAAGATGGGCCGGTTCTGATACGCAAAGAAATCTCTGAGGCGCGGATCGCGCTGCGGGCGACATGCCCGCAATGCGCCAAATCCCGAGGTGGAAGACCTCGGCAGGACATGGTTGCTCTGGGCCCGCTGGGCGCCAACGCGAAGCACCCGCTTCTGTTAAACTGAATCGAGCGCATCGAGCGGTAGAAGCGACCAGGCATTGGCTCGGGGAGCGCGTTTTCAAGCCGGTTCGGGGAGTGGCTCAGCCTGGTAGAGCACCTGGTTCGGGACCAGGGGGTCGGAGGTTCAAATCCTCTCTCCCCGACCATTTAGTTTCAATAGCTTACGCCCCATCTTTAAATCTCAGAAATTCACGAATGTAGTCGATTTTGTAGCTGTCAGATCATTCAAGAAAACAAATGAAACCTCACAGCGCAAATCAAGCGCATTACCCAAGTGGGTTTTGAAGTACATCGAGAAGCTCGAAGGAGAGATCGAGGAACTCGAAGCGCAGCTCCATCGCACCCAGGATCTGTCTGCGAAGGGCAAACAGGGAAAACGGTCGCGTTGAGCCAGAATCCCGTCGGCTCCGGCCTAAAACCGGCACGCACTACCGCCCGTCCGCGTCAGAAAAACGAGCGTTCTCGTCGCCTTGAACACACGCACTCGTGCCTCGAAATCGGGGCGGTCTTCGTCGCTTGCCGTCGGCCAGGCTAGGCCTCTCGGCAACTGGCCAGTGCCTATCGAGGATGTTTCGTTGGTACCGCGACGGAGGGGTCAGTGAAGGTGTGGTGGTACTCGGCGATAATCTCGATTCCTTTTCGTAAGATCCAGACGGTCGCAAAGACAATCTCGGGAGGAGCTGCGGTCGGCATAGGAACGGTTTCAATCTGGATGTTGTCGATGTGGCGCAACGCGACCGCGGAATTCGCCGACAGAACAAAGGGACAATCCTCGGTCACTGCGGCGTAGGCCTTGAGGAATTTGAGCCAGTCTGCGGAGGAACTCTTGATTGAAGATTCGATGCCCAGTGCATCCAGGAAGTCGACCAGCTCTTCTTTCAGTTTTCCCAAGGTAAGGGTGCGGAACATCTCCGCTCCTTCCTCGGCAGTCAGCCCGGATTTCATCCGCGGGTAGAGGCGGTCAAACCGCTCCAGGATGCGGTCGGCTCCATGCCCGGATGCTACGGAATGGACCGCCCAGCAGCAGTAGAAATTGAGCGCCGGATGTTTCTTGAGGAGCTCGGCATTCTGTTCCAGGTACTTCCTGATTTCAACGAGGACGTAGACCACCTGTATCTCGGTATCCAAAGCATCCGTGAAGGCATGCCTTAGTTTCTCTTTAATCGCATCCATCATGCCGGCACCTACGATAGCTCGCCGCAACGCGACAGAGTGATGAAATTGGCCAATCGAGCGTGGGTAGCACGAAAGCGTGGCCAAAGTCGTCACTTGCTGGCCGGTCACTAGTTGCGACATTGATCGCGCGCAATTGATTGCCACAATCAAATAGAGATAAAGCGCGCTTTCCCTTTCAAGTCTGCTTCGCGTTCCTTCGCGGCCCTCGTCGCTACCATGATCTTTGATCCGACCCCGCAACTTCGGGCGTAGCGCAAGGAACGAGCGTCGTTTTGATCTCGTCTGTACCCGGCTGCGTGAGCAGGGATACGCCACCTTCCATATTTGTGGAGAACACATATTTGGCCACACGCTTGTATACCCTCACGGCGTTGGCATCTGGGTGGCCGTATTGGCTGTCGACACCTGCGCTGATGAGTACCGTGTGCGGGGCAATATGCAACAGCGCCACCGCATGCGTGGCATTCTTGGAACCATGATGCGGAGCCGCCAGCACATGCGATTTCAGCTTATCGCCAAACAGCCTCGCAATCGTATCCCAGCGGGGATTCTCCGTGTCGCCGGTCACGAGATATGAGAATCCGCGCAGCCCGCGCCCCGTCACCTTAACCACGATGCTGCAGTTGTTCGAGCAATCCATATCCTCGACATGCGGAGAGAACAGCTCGAAGTCGAAGTTGTCCGAAAGCCCAGGGAGAGTTCGCCTTTTAAGCTGGTCGAGGCGGACCGAATAACGCCGTAGTGGGGCTGCAGTGCCTGCCCGCAGCTTCTCCTCTTCGTC
>Ga0335072_10006048_pt1 | contig 17757 bp, 15 predicted proteins | sample Lox_Sample_21_FD_206725 | JGI IMG/M metagenome (GOLD analysis project Ga0335072, IMG submission 206725) | Soil microbial communities from Loxahatchee National Wildlife Refuge, Florida, United States - Lox_Sample_2.1 | ecosystem: Environmental > Terrestrial > Soil > Wetlands | place: USA...
GCAGTTCCTCCGCAAGGCGGTGCTGGCCGGCACCGACCTCGTGTGCCGGCCGCTCATCGCGGCCGGCGTGACGCCGGCCGAGCTCGTTGCGCTGACCCTCGGTGCGGCGCCGCAGTCCGCCGAGCTCGACCGGCTCCGCCAGCGGCGGGCAGACCTGGGTCTGCCCGCCGCTGACGACGCGCCGCTGCTCATCGATCCGGAGACCGGCGCTCCCGTCGCCCTCGGGGCGATTCCGCTGCATCTGCGGCGGGCGCGGGTGACCCAGGCCGGCATCGACGCGAACACCTCAATGTGCTCGGGGATGCTCCGGTACCGGTACTCCGCTGGCTAACGCAGACCCATGATCGGGAGGTCTTAGTGAAAGCCGTACGACTACACAAGTTTCACAGCACGCCTGTCGTTGACGACGTGCCCGAGCCAACGGTCAGCGGTCCCCTGGACGTCGTCGTCAAGATCGGCGGCGCGGGAGTGTGCCGTACCGACCTGCACATCATCGAGGGGCAGTGGGACGAGCGGATGCATACGCCGCTGCCGTACATCCTCGGGCACGAGAATGCCGGGTGGGTCCACGAAATCGGGTCCGCCGTGACCAATGTCGCGGTTGGCGACACCGTGATCCTGCATCCGACGCCTACCTGCGGGCTCTGCCGGGCCTGCCGGGCCGGGGATGACATGCACTGCGAGAGCTCCACGTTCCCCGGGCTGTCCACCGATGGCGGGATGGCCGAGTACCTGCTTACGTCCGCCCGCGCCTGCGTCAAGCTCGATCCTGCTACCCGGCCGCAGGATGTGGCGGCGCTCGCCGACGCCGGGATTACCGCCTATCACGGTGTGAAGAAAGCGATCCCGCTGCTGTATCCCGGGACGACCTGCGTGGTCATCGGGGCCGGCGGCCTCGGGCACATCGGGGTGCAGTGCCTGGCGGCGCTCACCGCGGCGCGCATCATCGTCGTGGACAGGAACCCTGAGGCGCTCAAGCTCGCCCAGGAGCTGGGCGCCGACGCCACCGTCGTCGCCGACGGGAAGCAGGTCGAGGCCGTGCAGGAGATGACCGGCGGGGCGGGAGCGCACGTCGTGCTCGACTTCGTCGCCGAGCAGGGGGCAGAGATGGACGGCTGGAACATGACCGCCCCGGCCGGGTCGTACTTCGTCATCGGGTACGGCGGCACGCTGCACATCCCGACGCTCGACATCATCTCCACCGAGCGGAACATCATCGGCAACATTGTCGGCACCTACAACGACCTCGCCGAGCTGATGGCGCTCGCGCAGGGCGGCAAGGTCACCCTGCACACCAAGACGTATCCGCTGGCCGCCGCGCCCGACGCGCTCGCCGACCTCGACGCCGGCCGCGTTCGCGGCCGGGCGATTCTCGTCCCTTAGGAGGAAACGTGGCTAAGGAACTGCGCTTCGGGGCCGAGGCACGCGGCCTGCTGCTCGCGGGCGTTGACCAGCTCGCCGAGGCGGTGAAGTCCACGCTCGGGCCCAAGGGCCGCAACGTCATCCTGGAGAAGATCACCGGGTCGCCGGTAGTGACCAACGACGGCGTCACGATCGCCCGCGAGATCTACCTCAAGGACCAGTTCGAGAACATGGGCGCGCAGCTGGTCAAGGAAGCCGCGATCAAGACCAACGACGTGGTCGGCGACGGCACCACCACCGCCACCGTGCTCGCCCAGGCGATCGTGCGGGCGGGCATGCGCGCGATCGACGAGGGCGCGAACCCGGTGCTGGTCAAGCGCGGCATCGACCTCGCGGTCGGGCGGCTCGTCGAGCACCTGCAGTCGGTCGCGCACCCGGTGAGCTCCGAGGAGGACTTCCGGCGGGTCGCGGCGATCTCCGCCAACGACGACGACGCGGTGGGCGCGGTGATCGCCAAGGCGCTGCACACGGTCGGCGACGCGGGCATCGTGACCGTCGAGGACTCCCCTGCCCCCGGCATGGGCGTGGACTTCGTCGAGGGGTTCCAGTTCGACAACGGCTACCTGTCGCCGTACCTGGTGACGTCGCCGGCGTCGCTCGAGGCCATCCTCGACGACCCGTACATCCTGCTGTGCAGCGAGAAGATCACCAAGGTCCAGCAGCTCATGCCGCTGCTGGACAAGGTCATGCGGGCGCCGCGGCCGCTGGTGATCATCGCGGAGAACGTCGAGGGCACCGCCCTGTCCATGCTGGTGCATAACCACGTCAACGGCATCTTCCAGTGCGTGGCGATCCGGGCGCCGGGGTTCGGCGACCGGCGGCTGCACAAACTGGAGGACATCGCGGCGCTGACCGGTGGCGCTGTGTTCAGCAGGCACGCCGGGTTCTCCCTGGAGACGATGACCATCGAACAGCTCGGCCGGGCCAGGCAGGTGCGGGTGACCGCGGACACCACCGCGATCATCGGCGGCGGCGGGTCCGCCGAGGCCGTGGAGTTCCGGCTGGCCCAGCTGCGGGCGGAGCTCGACCGGGCCACGTTCGGCATCGACGAGGACGTGCTGACCGAGCGGATCGGGGCGCTGTCCGGCCGCGTCGCGGTGATCCGGGTCGGCGCGGCGACCCCAGCGGAGCTGAAGGAACTGCGGCACCGGGTCGAGGACGCGCTGGCCGCGACGCGGGCCGCGATGGCCGAGGGTATCGTCGCGGGCGGCGGCGCGGCGCTGCTGCACGCGATGCCCGCCCTGGATGACGACGTGGCCGGCGACGCGGACGTGACCGGGGACTACAAGATCGGGGTCGGGATCGTGCGGCAGGCGCTGCGCGAGCCGGCGACGCTGATCGCGTCCAACGCGGGCTTCGCGGCCGCCGACGTGGTCGAGCGTTCCGCGGCCCTCGGGCCCGACGACGGGTTCGACGCGCTCAGCGGGCGGCACGGGAACATGGTCTCGATGGGCATCGTCGACCCGCTGCGCGTCGTCCGCTCGGCACTGCAGAACGGCGCCTCGGTCGCCGGCCTGCTGCTCACCACCAACACGCTGGTCGCCGAGGAGCAGACGCCCTGGGGCGGGTCAGCCGCCCTGATGACCGAGTACGGGTCGCTGGACGAGGGCCTGCATCAGCCGTCGCCTGACCCCTCGACGCCGCAGTCACTGGGGCTCGGACCGTCGGTTGGTTGATACCGTCCTAGCCGCTCAGCAGGCCCTGGCGGGCGAACGCCGGGGCCTGCGGGCTCTCCTGCCCTTTCTCGGCCCGGCGTTCATCGCCGCCGTCGCCTACGTGGACCCGGGGAACTTCGCCACGAACATGGCGAGCGGCGCGCAGTTCGGCTACGCGCTGGGCTGGGTGGTGCTGACCGCGAACCTGTTCGCGATGCTCATCCAGACGCTGTCGGCCAAGCTGGGCATCGCGACGGGGCAGTCGCTGCCCGAAGTGTGCCGCGCCCGGCTGCCGAAGCGGTTCGTCGTGGCCCTGTGGCTGCAGGCGGAGGCCGTCGCGATGGCCACCGACCTCGCGGAGTTCACCGGGGCCGCGCTGGGACTGCACTTGCTGTTCGGGCTGTCGATGGGAGTCTCGGCGCTGCTGGCGGGGGTGGCCACGTTCGGGGTGCTCGCCATGGAGGTGCACGGGTTCCGGCGGCTCGAGGCGGTGATCACCGGGCTGGTGGGCGTGGTGGTGCTCGCGTTCGGCATCGAGCTGCTGGCGTCCAAGCCGCCGCCTGGCGCGGTCGCCGCCGGCGCGCTCGAGCCGCACCTGCCCGGCGGCGCCGCCCTGCTGGCGGTCTCCATCGTCGGGGCGACCGTGATGCCGCACGTGATCTACCTGCACTCGTCGCTGACCTCGTCCCGTGTCGTGGGGACGGGGGCCGGGGACCGGCGGCGCATCTTCCGTTTCGAGATCATCGACGTGCTCGTCGCGATGGGCGTGGCGGGGCTGATCAACCTGGCGATGCTGGCGACCGCGGCGGCGGTCTTCCATGGCCGGGGACTAGCGTCCGCCGGCGGCGACCTCGGCGTGGTCTTCACCGGACTGAACTCGTACGTCGGGGCGCACGCCGGGACCGTGTTCGGCGTGGCGCTGCTGGTCTCGGGCATCGCCTCCTCCTGCGTCGGCACAATGTCCGGCCAGATCGTGATGGCCGGCTTCCTCGGCCAGCGGGTGCCGGTGTTCCTGCGGCGCTTCATCACCATGGTGCCGGCCCTGGTGCTGATCGGCGTCGGGTTCAGCGCGACGCGCGCGCTGGTGCTGAGCCAGGTGTTCCTGTCGTTCGGCATCCCGTTCGCGCTGATCCCGCTGGTGGTGTTCACGTCCAGGCGGTCGCTGATGGGGTCGCTGGTGAACCGGCCGCTGACGATCGTCGCCGCTGTCGCGGTCACCGCGGTGATCGTCGCCCTGAACGTGTACCTGCTGACGACCGGCTGAGTGGTCTCGCCGCGGCGACGTCACGCGGGGTGAGTGTTAGGGTCAAGGTAGCTGCTCATTGCGGCTTCTGCGCTGGTCCTGGTAGGCCGGCAGTCTCGAGGTCAGGCTATGCGCCTGAACATGGAAAGCGATCTCGCCGAATCGTCAGCAGCGCGGCTGGTTGTGACCGGGGTCATCGACTGGAGCACAATCGCGCAGTTCCGGGCCCGGCTGTCCCGGCTGGTGACCGGCCCGCGACCGGTCGTCCTGGTGGACTTCACCGGGCTGCTGTCCTGGTCGCCGGAGGCGCAGCAGGTGCTGGCCGCCGCTACCGGGGAAGCGCGCCTGCACGGCGGAAGGCTGGTGATGTCCGGGTTGGCGCCGATCCCCGCCTGGCAGGCAGGAGACTGCGACCTTCCGGGCCTGCAGCGCGTGCTTGAAGGACCAGCCGACATCGCTGAATGAGAGTAGTGTGCGTGTCACTGGGCGGGAGCCTGAGGCCCGCGGTGCGAATGACACGCCCGGTCACCTGCCGCAAACCCGTGAATACCCCGTCCTCGTCACGTCTAGCGAGGATCAGGCCATATGCAACCAGACAGCGACGCCCTGCTGACCAGCCTCTTCGAAGAAGCCCCGGCGCGTGAGTTCGTGACGGCGATGCGGGGTTATGACCGTCGCCAGGTCGACGAGCACATCAGGCAGATCGAAGCCGAAGTCCGCCAGCACCGCGAGCAGGTTCAGGCCGTGCGGCGGGAGCTGTCCGAAGCCCGCCGCCACCTCCGTGAGCAGGAACGACCCGCCTATAGCGGCCTTGGTGCCAGGATCGAGCAGCTGCTACGGCTTGCCGAAGAACAGGCAACCCTGCTGGTCCAGACCGCTCGATCGGAAGCGCACGAGATCACGACCACGGCCAAGGCCGATGCGGCAGAGCTGCGGGCCGGTGCCACCAACGATGCTGCCGAACTGGCCGCGAACGCCAAGCGCGAAACCGGCGAGCAACAGGCCGCCGTCCAGCAAGAGGCCGACTCGATCAGGACTGCAGCCCGGCGCGAGGCCGGCGAGCTGACCTCCGCTACCGAGCGCGAGGCCGCCAAGCTCCGTGCCGCGGCCGGCCACGAGGTCGCGGAGAAGCGGGCCACGGCCGAGGGTGAAATCGCCAAGCTGCGGACAAGCACCGAGCGCGACGCCGCCCAGCTGCAGGCGACCGCCAAGCGCGAGCGGGACGAGATCCTCACCGCCTCCAAGCGCCAAGCTGAGGAGATGCGCAGCCAAGCGCAGCGGATCCTGCAGGAGAGCGAGGCCCAGCGGGCCCAGGCGGAGGCCGAGTTCGGGATCAAGTTCGCGGCGCGCAGGGAACAGGCTGAGCATCAGGAGGCCGAACGGCTCGCTGCCGCCCAGTCTGCCACGCAGGAACTCGTGTTCACCGCCGAGCAGCGCGCCTCAACCGCGGAGCAGCGGGCAGCGAAGGCCAGCGCCCAGGCCGACCAGGCTCGCAGGGACGCCGACCAGCACGCCAGGCAGCTGGTCGGCAACGCGGAAAAGAACGCCAGCCAGATCGCCGGCCAGGCCAAGACCCAGGCCGAGCAGTTGCTCGCCGAGGTCAGCGCTGATGCCGGACGCCGCCGCGCTGCTACCCGCCGCGAGGTCGACGACCTCACCAGGCAGAAGGACAGCATCGCCAGCCAGCTCGCGCAGGTACGCCAGTTGATGCCAGGCATGAATCAGGCATGAATGCTGTGCAGGCGGCAGACATCTAGCGCGCTCCGGGGCGGGCGAGATGCCCGTCCCGGGCAATCCATTTTCGGCTCAGTTCCGTAGGTAGAGGCGGCGCCCAGGCGCCACACTTGGGTTCCGGGACTTCAGAGACGAGATTCTGATGAGCACTGCCTCCTTGTTCGCCTGGATAGGCACCGTTCTCGTTGGCCTCCTGCTGCTTGTTATCTGGCTCATGGAGTACGACCCGGAGTTCCAGTCCACGGCCGCGACCCGGTTGCCCATCCCGGTGATTTCCACGCACGCTTTGCTGGGCATGGCCGGCCTGCTGCTGTGGGGCGCCTACCTGCTGGCTGACGAGGACCGGCTCGCCTACGCGACGCTCGCTGACCTGGCCATCGCCGTCGGGCTCGGCCTGACCATGGCGGTCCGCTGGATCGGTGTCTACCGCGCCTACCGCACCGCCCCCCGCCGCGACCCGGCGGCTACGCGGGTCGTCACCGTCCCGCCGGAACGGCACTTTCCGCTCTCGGCCGTCGTCCTGCACGGCGTGCTGGCCGTCACCACCGTCATCCTGGTGGTGGTCACCGTGCTCACCGATTAGCCGGGAGTGCTCCGCGACGCGGGGGGGTTTGGCTGTCCCTGCTGCCGGTAGGGGCTACGCTTGAACCCCACGGCGAGGTTACCCCAGGACCGGAAGGAGCCGTCCCACGTCTCCGAGCAGCGCAGATCTCGCGCTCGCCGCGCCACGCGAGTGCCTGGAACTGCCCAGGCCGGTCCGGCTGATCCGGACCGCGGGCTGGAACCTCGCTGAATCCTTCGGGCTGCCGACCGGCTGCTACATCCTCGCCGCGTGGCTGGGCGGACGCGACGCCGGCCTGTGGGCCATGCTCGCCGCCATCTGGTTCACCGCGGGCATGCGCAAGCTCGTGACCAGATCCGTGCCTGGCCTGGTAGCGATCTCCCTCATGGTGCTCACCCTGCAGACCCTGGCCGCGATCGCCACCGGGAACCTGCTGATCTTCCTCCTGCATTTCCCGCTGGCGAACCTCGGCCTGTGCGTCCTGTTCGCCCGCACCGCGCGCGGCCACAGCCCGATCGCCGAACGGCTGGCCGCCGAGGTGATCGGGCTGCGCTGCCCGGCCGTCCACCGGCTGCCCATGAGCCGCTTCTTCCAGCGCGTGACCTTGCTGTGGGCCGGGGTGTTCCTGCTGCTGGCGGTCAGCCTGGGCGCGCTGCTCGCGGCCGTTCCCTTCGCCACCTACGTTCCGGTCTGGGCGGCCACCACCATCGTCCTCATCGCGGCGGGGATCGCGGCCTCGGGGGTGTGGCTCAGGTCCGTGACCCGCAGGCTCGGCATCGGATTCCGGTTCACGGCCGCCCCGGCCCTGGACTGATCCCGCCTTCGCGGCGGGCGGGAGTCACCACGGGCCCGTTCGGAATATTCATTTAGAACTGGGACCGCGACCTGCCCTGTCGTCACCGGGCGTTCACCGGCGGACGGCAAAGTCTCGTCATGCCAGATGACTCGGGGTCCGCCTTGTCCAGGCGACAGGTGCTCGCCGCCAGCGGTACCGGGCTCATCGCCGCCACCGCCGCCGGCCCGGCCACCGTCCCAGCGCTCGCCGCGGGGCGCGCGGCGAGCCGCGGCCCTGACGATGGCACGCCGGAGCAGATCCACCTCACCTGGGGCGACGACCCGGCCCGGAGCGTGGTCGTCTCGTGGGCGTCGCCCGGCCGCGCGGTGCGGCCCCGGGTGCGGATCGGGCAGCGGGTCATCCCGGCCGAGGAGCGCGGCTACACCGACGGGCTCAACGGCGAGGCCGTGTGGACGTACCACGCGCGGGTGCACGGGCTCCGGCCCGGCGCGACCTACGGCTACGCGGTCACCGCCGACAACGACGGGAACGGGGCCGACCCGTTCAGCGCGATGTTCAGCACCGCGCCCGAGGGGCGGGCCGCGTTCCGGTTCACCAGCTTCGGCGACCTCGCCACCCCGAACACCGACTGGGTCCTGTCCTACGGCCAGGCCGCGTACGCGGTCGGCGCGGTGGAGCAGTTCCAGCCGCTGTTTCACCTGCTGAACGGCGACCTCTGCTACGCGGACCTGAACCCGGCGGCGCAGCCGCGGGTGTGGCGGGACTTCGGCAACAACAACCAGGCCTCGGCGGCGAACCGGCCGTGGATGCCGGTGCCCGGCAACCACGAGATCGAGTTCGGCAACGGGCCGCAGGGGTTCTCCTCGTACCTGACCAGGTACACCCTGCCGGCCAACGGGTTCGGGCCGTTCGAGGGGCGGTGGTACTCGTTCCGGGTCGGCTCGGTGCTGTTCGTCTCGCTGAGCGCGGACGACGTGGTGTACCAGGACGCTGGCGCGTTCGTCGCCGGGCCGTCCGCGCTGGTGCCCGCCCTGTCCACGGGGAATCCCCCCGTGCCCGCGGGGACCTCGCTGTACGTGCGCGGCTACTCGGGCGGCGCGCAGACCCGGTGGCTGGAGGCGACCCTGGCGGCGGCGCGCAGGGACGCCTCGGTCGACTGGATCATCGCGCAGCTGCACCAGTGCGCCTGCTCGTCCTCGCGCGACGGCAACGGCTCGGACCTGGGGATCCGGGAATCGTGGCTGCCGCTGTTCGACCAGTACGAGGTCGACCTGGTGCTCTGCGGGCACGACCACGACTACGAGCGGTCGTTTCCCGTTCGCGGGTTCGATCCGTCCGCGGGGACGTCGGTCGCTACCGGCGCGCCGGTCGACACCCGGCGGCCGCACCCGGTGACGACGGTGGACAGCGGCGTCTTCGACACCAGTCAGGGCACCGTGCACCTGGTCCTCGGCTGCGGCGGGACCGACGCGAACCTGGATCTGTTCGGCGCGCCCGCGCCCGGGCGGCTCGACGAGGCGAAGGTGTTCACCCGGTCCAACCGTCCTGTGCTGTCCGCGACCCCCGGCGTCTATGACCGGCCGGGCGCCGACGCGGTGGAGGACGCGACCTGGTCGGCGCGCCGCGACACCGCGACCGGGTACGGCATCGCGGTGTTCGACGTGAACCCCGGTACGGAGGCGGGCGGTCAGACGTCCATCACGGTCACGCACTTCCACGCGCTTGGCGCCGACCCGGTGAACCCGTCGTCAGGCGAGCCGGGCGCGCCGACCGGCGACTACACGGTCTTCGAGACGTTCACCCTGGTCCGGCCCCGGTCCGACGGCCGCCGTTGGCACGCGAAGCAATCCGCCTCGGCGATCAGCGGCTGAGCTGACTCGCCGGCGGCGCCTCCGGCGCGGTCACGTGCGGGCGAAGCGGCGGGTGCACAACGGGACGAAGACGGCGAGGAGCAGTGCCGTCCAGGCCAGCGTGGCGGGCACCGGGTGCGCTAGCTGCCACACCCCGTTCGCGGGCGCTTGCGGGCTGCCGAACAGGTCCCTGACCGCGGCGGCCAGCGCGCTGACCGGGTTCCAGTCGGCGATGGCCCGCAGCCAGGGCGGCATCCCTGAGGTGGGCACGTAGACGTTGGACAGTATGGTCACGGGGAAGATCAGGATCGACGCCTGGCCCGCCGCCTGCTCGCTGCCGAGGACCAGCCCGAGGTACATGCCGACCCAGGTCATGGCGAACTGGAAGGCCGCGAGCAGGGCGAGCGCGGCGAGCGCGTAGCCAGCGCCGCGCTCGATCCGCCACCCGACCGCCAGCCCGCACAGCACCATCAGGACGAAGCTCGCCAGCCCGTAGACCGCGGTCGCGGCGGCCTGGCCGAACGGTACGGCCGCCCGCGCGATGGGCAGCGACCGGAACCGGTCCACCACGCCGCGGGAACTGTCCCGCGCCATCGTGAACATCGACGGCACGATGTTCACCGCGATCGTCGCGAACAGGCCGGGGATCAGGTACGCGCGGTAGCCCCCGCCCGGCACCGTGATGGCGCTGCCGAAGATGTAGCCGAACAGGATCACCATGATCACCGGCGCGCCGAGGGTCAGGGCGATCGCGGTCGGGTCGTGCCTGAGCTTGGTGAGCACCCGCTCGGCGGCGGCGGCCCCGTCGGTGAACGCGCCGCTCATGCCGGGTACCCCTCGGTCGCCCGCGTGCGGTCCAGGAAGACCTCGTCGAGGGTAGGCCGCCGGACGCTGACATCCTCGGCCATGACCCCCGCGGCGTCCAGCCTCCTGACGAGTTCCGGCAGGGTCACCGCGCCCGCGGCCACGGGCGCGGTGAGGCGGCGCTCCCCCGCGTCCAGCCGGGGCGGGCCGGTCACGATATCGGCCAGGACGGCCTCGGCGGCATCGAGGCCGGCCGCGTCGGCCAGCACCACGTCGACCCGGCTGCCGAGGGAATCCTTCAGCTCGTCCGGGCTGCCGTGCGCGGTCACCAGCCCGGCGTCGATGATCACGATCTGATCGGCGATCCTGTCGGCCTCCTCGAGGTACTGCGTCGTCAGCAGGACCGTCGTGCCGTCCGCGGCCAGCGCGCGGACTGCGGCCCAGATCTCCGCCCGGCTGCGCGGGTCCAGGCCGGTCGTCGGCTCGTCGAGGAACAGCACCTGAGGCGCCACGACCAGGCTCGCGATCAGGTCCAGGCGCCGGCGCATGCCCCCGGACCAGGTCTTGACGAGCCGGTCGGCCGCGTCGGCAAGGCCGAACCGGTCAAGCAGTTCGGCGGCCCGCGTCCGCGCCCCGCGACGGCCCCGGTGATGCATCAGCCCGAGGATGAACAGGTTCTCCCGGCCGGTCAGGTCGTCATCCACGGCCGCGTGCTGCCCCGCGAGCCCGATCGCCGCGCGCACCAGGCCCGGCTCCCTGAGCACGTCGTGCCCGGCGACCCGGGCCGTGCCCCCGTCAGGGCGGAGCAGCGTGGCCAGCACCCGGACCACTGTCGTCTTGCCGGCTCCGTTCGGCCCGAGCAGCGCGCACACGCCGCCGCGCGGGACGGTCAGGTCCACCCAGCGCAGCGCCTGTACCGGCTCTGGCCGCCGGTTACCGGCCCGCCTGGCACTGGCCGGCGCCGCGCCGGCCAGGGCCGGGCCGAAGGACTTCCGCAGCCCCTCGGCCTCGATCGCGATCATCCCGAGCACCTCCTTGTGTTCTCTCTTCTGATAACTACGTACATAGTACGTCGTATGCTGTACGCAGTTATTTAAGGGGGTGGCTGATCCGCGAATACCGCAGGCCGGGCGGGCAATGGCCTATGGTTGAGGATCGTTCGGGCACCCCTGCGCTCGCGGGCCCGGGCGATCACAGCGAGGAGGACCGGACGGATGCCTGTCGCCAGGCCAGCCGACGGAGCCCCGCGACGGCGGGGACCCCGGCCACGGCACACCAGGCAGGACGTCGCGCGGGCCGCGGTGGCGATAGCCGACGCCGACGGCATCGACAAGGTGACCTTCCGCGCGGTCGCGGCCAGGCTCGGCGTGGGCGTGATGTCGCTCTACAACTACGTGCCGGACAAGCAGGCGCTGGTGTACGACATGGTCGGCGAAGCCGTCGCCGAACTCCGTCTCCCCGAGCCGACCGGCGACTGGCGGGCCGACATGCACGGGCTCGCCCGCGAGCAGCGCGCTCTGCTGCACCGCCATCCGTGGCTCGTCACGGAAAGCTCGCACCTGCAGCCGCTCGGCCCGGCGGTACTGGCCCCCATCGAGTGGGCGCTCGGGGTCCTGGAACCCACTGGCCTGCCGGCCCGGGAGCGGCTGGAGACGATCGCGATGTTCAACTGGTTCGTCGGCGACATGGTCCGCGGCGAACTGGCCGCGCGCGCGGCGCCGCCGCCCGATTCCGAGCAGGCCGTGGCGCAGGCCAGGCAACTGGGCGAACTGCTCGCCACCGGGCGCTACCCCCGGTTCGCTGCCGCGGTCACGCAGCACGGCCCGCCGGACCCCGACGTGCGGCCGCACTTCGATCGCCTCCTCGACCGCATCCTGGACGGCCTGATCGGGGTCGGGACGGCGGAGGGCGAGATCTAGCCGCGGGAGCCAGGGCGCCGCGTGCCCGCTTACGCATCAGCGACGCGCGTCTTGTACGGTCGACGGCATGAGTGCGGTTGATGCTGTGGTGGTGGGGGCCGGGGTCGTGGGGCTGACCAGCGCGATCTCGCTGGCCGAGGCGGGGCTGGCGACGCGGGTGATCACCGCGGAGCCGACGGCGCGGACGACGTCCGCGGCGGCCGGCGCGGTCTGGGGCCCGGTGCTGTGCGGCCCGGCCGACCGGTGCCGCGACTGGGCGGCGGTGGGCCTGTCGGTGTTCTCCAAGCTGACGGAGGAGCCGGGCGCGGGCGTGCGGCAGGTGACCGGGCGAGAGGTGTCCGAGGAGGTCGACTCGCCGCCGGAGTGGCTTGACCTGCTGGCCGACCACCGGCTGCTGGACGCCGGCGAGCTGCCGCCCGGGTTCGCGTCGGGCTGGCAGTACACCGCGCCGGTGGTCACCATGCCGGTGTACCTGGAGTACCTGCTCGCGCGCTACGCGGCCGTGGGCGGCTCGATCGAGCTCGAGACGGTCAGCTCGCTGTCCGCGGTCGACGCTCCGGTGGTCGTGAACTGCACCGCAGTCGGCGCGCGGAAGCTCGCCGGAGATCCGTCCGTGGTGCCGGTGCGCGGGCAGGTCGTCGTCGTGCGCAACCCCGGCATCGACGAGTTCTACATCAACCACGCGCTGCACGGCTACGACTACGTCTACCTGTTCCCGCACGGCGACCTGGTCCTCCTCGGCGGCACCGCCGAGGAGGAGGCGTGGGACTTGCCGCCGCGGCCCGAGGTCTCCGCGCGGATCCTGCGCGACACCGCGGCGGTGTTCCCGCAACTGAACGGGGCCGAAGTGGTGGCGGAACGGGTCGGGCTGCGCCCGTACCGGCCCACGGTGCGGCTGGAGGCGGAGTCGCTGCCCGGCGGCCGCGTGCTGTGGCACAACTACGGGCACGGCGGCGGCGGCGTGTCGACCTCCTGGGGCTGCGCCCGCGACCTCACCGACGCGGTCCTCACCGGAGCGACCGCCTAGGAGCGCTACCCGCCGGCGCGGCTCGCCGGACCCGGCGCTCGCGGAGGTGCCGCGGGCGCCGACCGTTCGGGCTTTCCGTCTGCTTTGCTTCCGTGGGCTGGTACAGCGGTAACGTTCTGTGATCTGTGTGGGTCGTCGCCGCGGTCGCAGCTCATCTTCACATCACTTTTGGCCCCGTTTCGAGCTGTTTAACCGTTTCAAAAGGACCGAAACTGATGTGAAGACGAAGAGTAACATGAGGTTACCGAACGTAAGGTAGGTGGATTCCGGGTCGGTGGGGCCGACCCGGCGGCTACGGGACAGGCGGGCGGGACGGGGTGGTCTCCTGGGACGGCATCTTGTTGCTCGTAGGGAGCGGGTAGGGGATGCCGACGTCCAGGGTGCCGGTCAGGGCGTTGAGGACCGCCTCCTCGACGACCGTGAGGTTGCTGCCGATCGAGGTGGACGGCAGCGACGGGACCTTGGTCACCGGGGGGCTGACGAGGTTCAGAGCGCCGGTGAAGTCGCCGGTGACGGAGCGGCGCCAGGCGGTCAGGTTCGGCACGGTGACGCCGAACCTCTTCTCGATGAGGCGCAGCGTCGAGGTGTGGTCCAGGACACCGGAGTACTTGTACCCGCCGGCGGTGAACGGGGAGATGACCAGGCACGGGGTGCGGAAGCCCAGGCCGATCGGGCCGGCGATGCCGCCGGCGCTGCTCGGCAGCGTGGTCAGGTACTCCCCCGCCGTCCCGGCGGGCGCGGTGGGCGGCGGCACGTGGTCGAAGAAGCCGCCGTTCTCGTCGTAGTTCACGATGAACACGGTCTGCGCCCAGACAGCGGGGTTGGAGACGAGGATGTTCAGGACCTGCTGGACGAGGTACTCGCCCCACTCCGGCGGCGCGGCCGGGTGCTCGCACTCGGCGAGCGGCGGGACGATCCAGGAGACGCTGGGCAGCGTGCCGTTCTTGACGTCGCTGTGGAAGTCGCCCGGGTAGGTGGGCGCCAGGCCCTTGTCGATCAGCTCAAGGTCCGTGATGGAGAACGGGTCGGTATAGTTCTTGAAATAGGACAGCACGCCGAGTCCCAGGATGCCGGTGGGGTCGTTGTAGACCTTCCAGCTCACCCCGGCCTTGAGCAGCGCCTCGGGCATCGTCTCCCAGTTCAGCTTGCCGGTCATGGCGACGCGGTCGGTCGCGGTGGTGATCACCGGACCGCCGTGCGCGCCGCTGGGGTCGATCGAGGCGGAGAACGTCATCAGCCGGTTCGGGTCGGTCGGGCCGAGCACCGAGCAGAAGTAGTTGTCGCACACCGTGAACGCGTCCGCGAGCGCGTAGTAGAAGGCGAGCTCGGAGCGGTCGAAATAGCCCATGGTGACCGGGCCGTTAGAAGTGCCGTCGGCGGTCAGGTGGGCCTTGATGAACGAGTCCATCTTGCCCCCGTTCCAGCTGTGGTGCTGGGTCACCCAGTCGTGCGCGATGTCGTTTGTGTCCTCGCCGTTCTCCGCCGGCGGCTTGTTCAGCAGGTTGAACGGCTGCAGGTAGCCGGCCGCGTCGACGCCGGTGCCTGGCTGGTAGCCGTACTGGTCGAACACCGGGGTCCCGTTGGCGTTCTTGAGAACAGTCGGGTCGGAGAACCCGCGCACCCCGGACAGCGTGCCGAAGTAGTGGTCGAACGACCGGTTCTCCTGCATCAGGATCACGACGTGCTTCACGTCGCTGAGGCTCGCGTTCGCGGTCGCGGAAGCGGTCACCTTGTCGATGAGCCTGGCCTGGTCGCCGGTGATCGAGTGCTGCCCGCCCGCCCGGCCGGCGACCGCCGCGCCGAACGCCGCCGCCGTGCCGCCCACCATGAACGCGCGCCTGGTCGTCCGGTGCTTCGCCGGATCGCCGGCGTTGCCGCTCTGCTCTGGGTCGTCCTGCTCGGTCACTGGCCTCTCCCTGTACTGGGGGTCCTGCACTGGGTGGAACGCAACCCGCTGACATCGGTGGACTGAGCGTAGAGGCAGCAGCTTGCCGTTCGCTAGCCAATCGTTGACGCACCGGTAACTTACCGCCGAACGGAATCGCGCACTGTCCAACACAACGTGCCGGGCACGGCGGCGAACAGGACTACGCTTGCCCCGTGAAACCACCAGATTCCGCCGCGACAGCGCCCGATCCGGCTGTCGCCGCCGCCGTCCGGCTGATGCACCGGCGCCGGGGCTGGGTCTGGGCGACGGTGATCAGCGTGGTCGCGTTCCTGGTGGCCTGCGGCCTGCTCGGCGCGCGCGCCCCGAACGGCAGCGGGGCGGGTATCGCGGTGGCCTCGGTATTCATCCTGCTGCTGGGCGCCCTGGCCGTGGTGGGCCTGGTCGCCTCCATCACCGACACCGTGCGGCTGCACCGGCTGGATCCCGGCGTCCGGGCGCAGGCCGCGCCAAGGACCGCTCACCACCCGGTCCGCGCGCACGCCTACCGGTACCCGCCGCGGCACCGGTGGACCTGGGTGTTCAGCTGGCTGGTGATGGCGATCCTGCTGGGACTCGGGGTGGCGACGCTGCCCGCGCTGGTCGACGGCGTGGCTTATCTCGCGGGGGCGGAGAATACCGTCACCTTCTTCCCCACGTCGTACGGCCAGATCTGCGGCCGTGGCGGATGCTCGACGATCACCTACGGCCACCTGGGCACCTCCGCGGGAGGCGCCCCCGCGACCTGGACGGGCCAGGTACCGATCGCCGTGCCGTTCACCGTGCGGCAGCCTCTCTGGAACTGGGGTTTCGGCGCTCAGCTGATCAACGGCGACGGGAGCGCGATCACTTACATCATCCTCGGCGTCCTGTTCGACGGGTTCGCTGTGCTCATCCTGTTCGCCTTGTACCATGCGGTGCGGCAGTGGCGGCGGCACCGGCAGCAGGCAGGCTCCGGCCTGGCGATCGGCTAGCTGCCGTCGCGCAGGTCGGCAGGGGCGCCTGGCTTGTAGGCGATCTCGTCGAAGACGGCGGTGCAGCCGGGCCCGGTGGGCGACTGGGCGAGGAAGCCGACCCGGGCGCCGGACGCCTCGCCGAGCGTGAAGTAGCGCAGCAGCCGCCACCAAGTGCCGTTTTCCGACGCATGGAAGGCCCACACCCGGCCGGACCTGGTGATCCGCAGCCAGAGCGGACCGCCGGCGGTCTCGAATGAGTTGCTGTCGTCGGAGGTGCCGTGGGTCACCACGGTGACCGCGGTCGGCCGACGCTGCGGTGACAGCTCGTAGCAGAGCTTGGCCCAGCGCCGTTCTGACAGGTAGAGCAGCAGCACGCCCGCATCGAAGACGCTGCCGAACTGCACGGTGACCTGCGCGGACAGCGTGAAGTCCACGTCGCCGGGCAGCCCCGTCAGCCGGCCAGCGTCCGGCCTGGCCGCCTCCTCGCCCGCCGGGTCCATGAACAGGTCGGACTTCGGCCCGCTGATCAGGGTGAGGCTGCCGCCGGAGACGGTCACCTGGCAGGCCGGGTTCCCAGAGGGCTCAAGCGGGAACGGCACTCCCGGCACAGCCAAGTCGGTCATTGTGGAAGTGTCCCACGGATAACGCTGTCCACTAGGGCCGGCTCGGCTCGCGCTCGGCTACAGCGGCAGCTTAAGGCCCTCATGGGAGGCTTCGAAGCCGAGGGACTCATAGAACCGGATGGCGTCGGCACGGCGCTTGTCTGAGGTCAGCTGGACAAGGCCGCAGCCGTCCTGGCGGGCCGCCTCGATCGCCCACCCGAGCATCGCCCGGCCCAGCCCCTGGCCCCGCGACGGCGCCGCGACCCGGACGCCCTCGATCTGGGCCCGGCGCATGCCGTGCCTGCTCAGCCCCGGCAGCACGGTCAGCTGCAGGGTGCCGGCGACCTGACCGTCGACGTCAGCGACGATCAGCCGGCTGCGCGGATCGGCGGCGATGTCGTCGAAAGCGCCCAGGTACGCGTCGTCGACCCCGGTCTCCCGGCCCGCACCGAGCTCATCGTCGGCCAGCAGCGCCACGATCCGCGGTACCTCGTCCCGCCGCGCGTCCCTGAAGATCATCACGCGACCTCACCTTAGCGGGTTGCATGATCATGCAATAGTATGCATATACTTTCAATGTGTCTAAGGTACTGAACTCTCTCCCTGTCGGTGAACGGGTCGGGATCGCCTTCTCCGGCGGCCTCGACACCTCGGTGGCGGTCGCGTGGATGCGCGAGAAGGGCGCCGTGCCGTACACCTACACCGCCGACATCGGCCAGTACGACGAGCCTGACATCGAGTCGGTGCCCGGGCGCGCGGCGGAGTACGGAGCGGAGCTGGCCCGCCTGGTGGACTGCCGTGAGGCGCTCGTCGAGGAAGGGCTCGCCGCACTGGCCTGCGGCGCGTTCCACATCCGGTCCGGCGGCCGTGCCTACTTCAACACCACCCCGCTCGGGCGGGCCGTCACCGGCACCCTGCTGGTGCGCGCGATGCTCGAGGACGGCGTGCAGATCTGGGGAGACGGCTCCACCTTCAAGGGCAACGACATCGAGCGGTTCTACCGGTACGGCCTGCTCGCCAACCCGAGCCTGCGGATCTACAAGCCGTGGCTGGACGCCGACTTCGTCGCCGAGCTCGGCGGCCGCAAGGAGATGTCCGAGTGGCTGCTCGACCGCGGCCTGCCGTACCGGGCGAGCACGGAGAAGGCGTACTCCACCGACGCGAACATCTGGGGCGCCACCCACGAGGCCAAGTCGCTCGAGCACCTCGACGCGAGCATCGAGCTCGTCGAGCCGATCATGGGCGTGCGGTTCTGGGACCCCG
>Ga0335072_10006049_pt1 | contig 17755 bp, 18 predicted proteins | sample Lox_Sample_21_FD_206725 | JGI IMG/M metagenome (GOLD analysis project Ga0335072, IMG submission 206725) | Soil microbial communities from Loxahatchee National Wildlife Refuge, Florida, United States - Lox_Sample_2.1 | ecosystem: Environmental > Terrestrial > Soil > Wetlands | place: USA...
CGTGGATCGTGGAATCAAGGCCAGCTCGCAGGCCCGGCGAACGCTTGTCGGGAAGCCGGCCAGCAGATGCCTGGCATCCTCCCGAGCTACTTCGCGCTGCGCCCTCAAACCCGCGAGCTGTACCCGTAATGAGATGGTCCGCCGCAGCGTCCGCTTTGCGAGACGATACGGGGATGAAACCCACTCAGGAGCATCTCATGAACATCATAGGTATCGACCTTGGCAAGACTGTCTTCCATCTGGTCACAATGGACTCGGCAGGCGCGATCGTTGCCCGCAAGAAAGTATCGAGGACACAATTGCTCACGCAGTTGGCAAATACGCCGCCCAGTTTGGTTGCCATGGAAGCTAGCTGCGGCGCTCACTATCTAGGGCGCGAGTTCCGCAATCAAGGCCATGAGGTTCGGCTGATCCCGGCCCAGTTTGTGCGCCCGTTCGTAAAATCCCAGAAGAACGATTATGTGGACGCAGAGGCCATCGCCGAAGCGGTGCAACGTCCCACTATGCGATTCGTGCCGATCAAGACCGAAGACCAGCTGGATTTGCAGGCGATCCATCGCGTCCGGGATCGCCTCGTACTCCGCCGAACAAGCTTAGTGAACCAGCTTCGAGCGTTCTTTCTGGAACGCGGAATCGCATTGCGGACTGGCCGGCGTAGGCTGCGCGGAATGATGCCCGCCCTCTTGGCGGATGCCGAGCAAAATCTAACGCCACGCATCTATCGGCTCCTGTGTCTGGTGGCTGAGGAATGGCGAGCGATGGAAGAAGAGATTGAGCAACTGGATCGGGAGGTCGAAGCCATCGCAGCCCATGATCTGGGCTGCCAACGATTGCTGACCGTGCCTGGCGTAGGTGTGTTGATCGCGACAGCTACTGTCGCGGCGATTGGAAACGGGGCCGCATTCTCGCGCGGGCGCGAGTTCGCCGCGTGGCTTGGCCTGATTCCCAAGCAATGCTCGACAGGCGGGAAAACGAAACTTCTCGGAATCAGCAAGAACGGCAATGAGTACCTGCGAAGGCTTTTCATTCATGGCGGCCGTTCCATCCAACATCGAGTGGCTCGCGATCACCACGCCTTCGGTTCGTGGCTGATGAATCTGGAAGCGCGAGCCAATACAAACGTGGTAGCGGTGGCCATGGCCAACAAACTGGCCCGTATCGCATGGGTCGTATTGAGTCGTCAGGAAGAATATCGACGTGGCTCGCCGACCACGGCGCAGCCTGGCTTCGGCCCAACAATCTTAGATAAACCAGTCTCAGACGCCGGTCAAGGCTCTTCGATAAACTCGCTGTGCTCGGCCTTGACCGGCGTCTGAGACCGGCTCCCGAATCCCATTATCGAGCCGAAGCCAGTTTCCGAACCCTAAAATCTTGGTTTTGCGAAGCAAAGAAAGATGACAGAACGGTCAACCGGCGCGTCCGCAGCCTGAGAAAAAAACCGGTCTTTCGAAGACCGTAGCCGTTATGAGGCCGGATGCGCGCGCATTCTCATCGTGGCCAGGGCTTTCTGCCCACAAAGTAGGCCGGATACATTTACGCAGACCCTCTTCATCTGATTTTGCTCTTGCAATCCTGCGGCGGACCATACATTTTTTTGTATGACCGACTTCAGCATGTCTTTGTCCAGACTCAGGTCTGCGACCAACTTCTTCAGCCGGTGATTTTCCTCGCGCAGCGAGCGCAGTTCCTCGGCCTCGTTGACTTCCATCCCCCCGTACTTCGCTTTCCACGCATAGATCGTGTGGTGGGAAACCCCGACCTCTCGGGCCACCTCCGCAACCGTGCGGCCCGCTTCCACCTGCTTCAGAACCCCGATGATCTGCTCGGTGTTCAGCTTACTCTTGGGCATCTTCTTTTCCCCTTTCGTTCGTCCGAAATCATACTTCGTTTCGGGCGAGTAAAGGGGTCCAGGTCACACGAGCAGACGGCAGTTTACGCAGTCTGCTGGTCCGGCTTGGCCGCATCGATGTCCTGGTGATTGATGATTGGGCGATGGCTCCGCTATCGGAACCCGAGCGCCGCGACTTTTGGGAGATCTGCGAGGATCGCTACCAGGTCCGTTCCACTATCCTGACTTCGCAACTGCCGGTTTCACGCTGGCACGAACAGATCGGCGATCCGACGCTAGCCGACGGAATCCTGGATCGCCTGGTTCACAACGCCCATCGAATCGAGATGCGCGGTGAGTCCATGCGCAAAGGCCGTCATGTAAAGTCAGAGCACTAATCTCCCGTCCAAAGTGCATACTCGCCGCCCCGCATTGCTACGACCAATGTGGTTCCGTCTGTGCTTAGCTCCCACAGTTCTGCATCCTCCTGCTCATTCCTCGGAGACAGACATAGCGTTCTGCCCCCGGAGAGCGTCAATCTCAGACCTCCGTCTGACTTGCACTCGGCAGCGTCAACCCGAGCACCGTACAACGCCTCAAGCAGCAATAGCTCTTCTTGGCGTCGGGAAAGATCGGAAGGCAGAATCGGCATCGGATCTACAGTGAGGTCGCAATCCACAGATAACCAGATCTCCTTCGGCAGAGCGTCATTCGCGAATCTCAACGTTGCTAAGCCACCGAAGATGCCAATATCACAAATGAACGAGGGAACGAGCAGTCGGCTCGTCGCGGTCTGAGCCGCCAGTGCGCTTGGAACTTCACTTTGAGAACTGCTTAGATCAGCCACGGTGTATCTTTCAATGATGCCTGAAAGATCCGCTCGTGGCGGGGCAAATGGTTTCTCCAGCGCTGGGCGGGGACAAGGGCTGCGCCCCTTTCCCCGCACCCCTTTCTCCGCTAGCGGCATCCTTCCTCCGCTACGCTCCGGACAGGTTTCTCTTGACGAAACCGAACACTTTCCCGCACAATCGAGGAGCCAGCGTCGCTACGCTCCGATGGTGTTCGGGATCATCCCGGAATGCCGTTCGGCTTCCCTTCGGAATGAGCGTTCAGCTTCACCGGAATCCCCAACAGTCGCCAACCTGATGCAGGCGGCGGGGCTGACACCCAAGATCCAGTTCGGTGAGATCCTCTGGTGGTTCCAGGCGAACGCATCCGGGATGGCATTCTACGATGCGGACACGCAGGCCGCCGCGCAGTCAGCGCTCAGCCGCGCGCTCGCCACATTTCACACGCCGAACGATGATCCTTCGATCAACAGTTACGCGGATGCGAATTTTCTCCGGACGCGCCTGTTCAATTACGTCGCCGCGATCAAGAGTTACGTGCTCTCGCAGGTTCCCTCTGCCGTATTCGAGTTGCTGTGGCCGATGGACGTGAACGACCCGGACAACTGCAAGCTGCTCCGGTACATCAACCTACCTTTGCAGTGGACAACACGCACCGGCTCCGGGTTCGACACCTTCCTCATCGAGGGCTACCAGTACCCCGGCATCAACCACAACCTCGACCAGGCCACCCGCTGCGCGCAATACCCGTGGAAGGAACTCGCCTGGGACCAGCCACAGTGCCGCTATCTGATGGGTCTGTACTACGCCACGTGGCCGTGGCTACGAGAATTCGTGAACGTCAATCATCTCGGACTTCCAGCCATCAAGCTCTGGGCTTACGATCACATTTGCCTATTCGGCTGGCCGATCCCCCCACCCACGAGCGACGACCGCTCGTTCACATACTGAACCTCAGCGTTCCCAGGCGCGAAATCCGACCTGCTCACCTGCTCTGGCTCAACGACATGATCTTCGCGACCCGTTATTGCGTGTCCCGACGTCCCCTACCCACAGGGCGGCCGCCTGAATCGCGTCGTCAATCTGCCGTCGCAGTATCCAAGGCAGGCCGGCTCTGACCTCGATCCCCTGAAGATGGAATCGCTCTCCTGGGGCGCCACTCAAAGGAACTTCTCCAACACCCAGGCCGCGATCGCGTTCCCAGTCACCCCTCCCCGTCAACCTGGCCCCTGTCGGCAACCGCCTACCTGATTCCCTGGTTCAACGGCGGGTGCCCATGGAAGTCGGAGTACCTGTGCGCCACTGAGCAGGCGATTCTGCTGGTGTCCGTTTGGGCTTACGACCATCTGTGCCTGTGCGGCTGGAACGTCTCGCTGCCCAGAAGCGATGACTGTTCTTTGTAAGACCCTTCTAAAGAGATCTAACGTGGTTGACCAGAGATGGTTCAAAATACACCGGGTTTGACATCGGTTGCCAACACGTTCGTTCCAGTAGGCAAATTCTTGAGAGGACTGTTGATTTTGAAGTCTTTAGTCACTAACAAAGCCGCATACTGACTGCCAACGTGTGTTTGATTTTGCCAAGCTGGGTTCTCCCAGCGGTTTGGAGAAATCTCTGTAAACGGACTCTTATCATCTGGCTGTACATACCACTGGTCTGTCAGGGCGTACAACACGATTTTGGTCGATCCGCGGTATTCACCTAAGCTCGCGCGGCCGGCGATCACAGCAGTATCGTGTATTGTTGGGCTGTCGCTGAATCGCTGGATCAAGGTGATATGAACAAATGGTCTCTTGGCCGCTTGATGCTGGGCCTCGCGCAGCAAAGTCTTAAAGGTAGCCTTTTCGTAGATTTCCAGTGCCTTCTCAACTTGGACTATGGCTTTAACAAGCTTCGCAACGCCATCGTCTAGAGCCATATACTCGGCGAGGCACACCTGAGCCTCAGCATGCAGATACTCCGGATACCCGTCCGCATACCAGTCCATCGGAGCGTACTCTTTGAGCTTTTCAATCGCTGACTGGGCCCCCGGCAAGTCATAGACGCCCGCGCCGTTTGAGTGTGAGCAGAACAACGCAAGATCCTTATAGCAGACGGCGATCAAGTCGTTCGGCACGACGTCCCGCTGCTGATAAAGCTCGATCGCCCTTTCGGTCCAGCCTCTGGCCTCTTCGAATTGTCCCTTGACTAAAGAAGGCTGTAGCCCCTTTTCCTCCCACCACAGCGCCAGCGTAATCAGAGCACAACCATGATAGAAACGAGGATCTAGAGGCCACTGCTTGATGGCCCCAACTCCGACATCATGAGCCTCGCCGAAATTACGACTTCTCCGGAGCGCCCAAAGGCGAATATAAGAGAAGTCAGCCAAACGGTCACCGCTCCATTCTGCCATTCCTTCGGCGTGAGCAGCCGCTCTTTCATTCCCGCCGCAAGACGAGAAGCCCAGGTATAAGCAGCAGCGTAGTAATTCGTGCTCGGCATCTAAATCGACCACCTCGGCATCCAAATCAAGATAAGCCGTAGCCGCATCCTCCAGCAGTTCCAACCTGTCCGCGCGTAGGGGAACTGGTGAGGTGTACACGACCACGAGGTCCCCGAAAATCTTCTTTCGTCGACCGTCAGTAAAGGACAACTGTGTAGGCAAATGCTGCTCGCGACTCGTGATCATGTCCTGACCACGATGTAGATCTCCTGCCGCCGACGCGATGGCGTGAGCACTCCCCAAGAATTCCCCTAATGCTTTTTTTGCCTCAATCAGCTTCGCAAGCCGCTTAACACGCCCAAGAGCTTCCTTGGTGCGTTGTTGCTCATCGGCATATTGTGAAAAGACCTGCCTAAAGCATTCCACATATGCCGTGGGCTCTCGTTGGCCAGAATTCGCATCCAAGAGTTCTCTGTATTCCTTGATCCTCGCAATTAGGCACAGATTCTGAACGTTACGCCGGAGAACATTAACCTCCTCTCGAACCGAAGTTACCTTCTCACAGACGCTTCTCCAGGGACAGGCCCTTGCGGTGTCTGATACGCCACCATCGAGAATACACACAGGACATTCTTTGGCGGCACTGGAAGAAAGCTTACGCACGAGCCGCAAATGGCGCTCTTCGGTGATCGCATCTTGTCGCGATTTCAAGTTAGCAGCCGTCGCAGTCGCTCGTGTTCTTGCGTCCCCACTAGAGGCCTTATGAAGGGCGTAGCACAAGAGTTGCATGGGACTGCGATACGGGCTTACTTGGGAGCCATCCACGACTGCCAAATGTTCGCGAACGGCGGGCATGTTAAAGATTACTTCTGCCTTGTCCGTTGAAGAGGTATAGAGGAACATGATCCGCTCGCTGATTTCACCTCGGAGGAATGCAGCCTCTAGCTCTCGGTTTAGAAAAAGTATTCTATCGATCGCACACACATCATCGTAAATCGTGCTGCGAATTTCCTCCAACGCTGACGGTGTGTAACGCCTCTGTCGGGACACGAATTGCAGGGCCTGAGCGAGCATGATCTCAGTCAGCTTGCCACGCTCGTAACGTTGCGAAATCGCCTCCAACACCCCCTTTATGTCAGCCGGGAGAGCCTCTCGCCGAAGGCGCCCATAGATTTCGTTAAGCCGGTCGAGTCCGATTCGGTACACGCCCATAACAACCGCCAGAACGATATGAAAGTGTCTTCCAATTGAATCTAATGTAGGCGGGGCCGAAATGTCTCCGACTACGGAGGGCGGTATCGTCTCGAGGAGCTTCTCGACGAGTTCCACTGCACGGCTTCCCTGACGGGCAAAGTGTGCAAGCATTGCTTCGAATTCTGGACCGTATTCTGCCAGTATCTGAGGCAGTCGATCGTGCCCGTAAAAGACCTCGAAAAATGCTGTCTGGTAGTCCGCGATCTCGGAAATGGTCCTATCGGAAAATCTATGTGGAAAGCAGAAGTTCTCGGCCTCGCGTGGATCGACAGCGATCAGGATACGCCCACCTGATCCCTCAATGCGAAGATCGAAAAGGACCTCATCAAGATCTTTGTTGCTGATTCCGAGTGTGGTCTCGACTGTGCTGTTATGCATACGTATTCGGGCGCCTCCCTCGTACTTTCTGGGACGGCTCACGCAATAGGCGATACAGCGGAGATTGATCCCCGACTGTCTCCGGCATGAGACGAGTACGGTCCGCTGGGCAGGTTAACTCCAGTCGAGTTCCACTTGCATTGTGCGTCAGTCTAACGGTCCACGGATAGTCATTAGGCCACTTTTCAATGGATTGTAGCCACATAATGTTCAGGGCCTTTCGAACATCGTCCTCCGGAATGCTGATGACAAGTTTGGCGACGCGCAGCACGTCGCCGGCAACAAAAGCCCTATAGCCAGCATGCAGCCAAGCCGCGAGTAGCAAACGATGATCGTCGACCCTCTCACATTCGTCCGGCCAGAGAATCACGCCCTCTCTTAAGATGCGGTCTAGGCGTTCGCGGAATGAGACAATTTCAAAATCATTTGCGTACCAAACGTAAAGTTGCTCCCAACCGACGCGAAATATGACGTCTGTCAGTTGGCGCGCTAGTTGCACCTCACGAACAGGGGAGTCGAGAAGTGGTAAGAGCCGAGGCAGGAAGCGCAATGCATCGGTCCCACCAGTCTTGGAGAGAGTTCGAAGGCATACAAGCAATTCTTTAAAGCTGTGGGCATGCTCTGCAGTGGCATAAACCAAACTGACAAGCTGAGCATCGACATCTGCAGAGCAGGCCGAGAGCAGAAGTGTATGAAGATTCTGTTTGCCGTAAGAAAGCTCCGCGAAGGCCCGACTAGAGAGTCGCTGGCGCATAATCGACTGTGCGCCAAGCGGGTTGATGTTGGACAATAGGTGAAGAACATAAAACAGAGCTTCAGCTTCATCTGGTTGGGGCTGCAAGGTTCGAAAGACCGCGATCAGGGCGTTGTCGAAGCGATCTCGAACTGCGAGATCCATCCGCCGGCGCAAGTCGATTAAAGCAATGTGAACATCATCGGGGCCGTGCGAAAGAGACGGTTCACAATCCCGGCCTGTGACAACGGCTCGCAGCCAGCGCGCCAAGTCCTCAGTCGACAATCTCGTTAGCTCTGAGAGGCTCCTGTCCGTTTCGTCTGCCATCACCTGTTGCGTCACTCACACCCTGTCGAAGCGTGACTGACTCTCCTTTTCTAGGGCCGCTCTATCTATATTCTCGCTCGTCACGAGCCCGATAGGCACGGCAGTGAATCCTTTACCGAGGCTCGCGAGACTCGCGTGAACACGTTCCAGCATGTGCTCCCCTCCTGCCGAACAACTGCACGTGCGACCCCATCCCTGACCGTCGTACCGATATGATAGGTAAAATTGACCTGGCTCAGTCCAGTACGCAACCAAGCTCGTGGGCTGGTAACACGGTTCTGCGAAGTCCTCTGGATAACGGATGGCGAGCAGAAAATACTCTGCGCCTGGCGGGATTCTGCCTGGGCGGGCCAGACCCAGGCGGTCTTTGATTCGAGAGGCGCAGTCGAACCCGTTATATTGAACCTCCTCCGCGTAAAGTTGTTGCCAGGACCCTACCCAAACTAGGCCCGCCTTGAGTCCGGAGACGATATTGATGTCTTCGAGGCTCGTGCCGGCCGCATTCGAGCAATAGCGCCGCTTTATTTCAGCTATGCTGTCTGGCGAGCTATCATAACCAAGCGACGGTCCCGCATACTGCGTTACAAATTTCAAGAGGTCGACGACGGTAACATAATGATCGCCAGCAGCCAGCGGGCTGCTGCTGAAGGCCGTAGCTCGGATGAAGCGTTCGCGTTCGGGGTGTCCCTCAAGGCCCCGTCCAAATCTTCTACGTGAATCCAGTGACCCTCCGACCGTCACTGCGTAATCCACGATGTCCCTGATCGTGCTGGACGCCAACGCGCCAGACTTCAGGTCGATCCCCAGACTGCAGGCCAGCCGAATTCCGTCCTCGCATCTATTGAGCCCGCGTATCCATTCATCCCGCGCACCGCCATCACCTAGTTCGCTGCCAAGGAAATCATCCGATTTCATGTTGTTTTATACGATCGTTCACTTTCAGGAAATAAGGTCTTTTATACCACGATTTAACGGTCGGGATTCCAGCAAGGGCAACGATGAAGAAAGTGAGGAAGGAGGGTCCATGGACGAGCGATTTGTCACGATTCAGGAGTGGGCTCTTGACTTCACTACGCAGGATGCAGAGCCCTGCGTCTGCAACGATCATGATGCAGACCCCATGATCCACTTTCGTTTCCTTTGCCCGGATATCCGCTTTGAGTGGTTCGTGGCGGGCATGCGAAATCTCAAAGGCGATGTAGAGTTTGTTGGGTACACTCGTGGAGCAACGAACTCTTATTGGGCGGAATTTCTCCTGTCTGATCTGCTCCAGATTAAGGGTCCACACGGCTTGAGTGTGCGCGTTGATCGAGGATTTAGGGCCCGTCGCGCGTCATGCCTCGGCCTTCGTGCTGGCCGCATGTCGAAGAATCGGCGCTAGGGTGTGCGCCGACCTGCAGTCCAACTGTCGGCCAGTTGAGGTGGAACTGCCGCCTGAGCGACGCGCCGCCGCCAGTTTGCCAATAGTTTCAGCCTCTCTATGCATGATCTTCTCGATGCGATGGATCTGTGCGAAGTTGGCCAGCGCTTGACGGTTGAGTTTCCAGTTCGCTCGCGATTGACCCGGAGCGGCCCAAGAGCGACATCCGGCCCGACCTTGGTACTTGAAGCAGTCGGCGATGGTTTTTCGGAGTGTAGATCCGCACAACAACATCGTCGATCATGACGAACATCAACGCCCGCACGGAAAGAAGACTCGGGACATCAGAAGACTCGAAAGGGGACGCTGTCAATCTTCAGAGCTTGGCTGGGAAGCGCGATATTGACAGCGCGGGTGAACTTGTGTAGTTAGGCCGTGATGCGAGAGTGCTGGAATCGAAGACGATGGCGCGTGGAAACCGAGTCGCGATCGGGAGGAGGTCAGGGTGGGAAGAGGCGCGCCGGAGAGCGGGTAGAGGCTGCGGCCAACTTGCTCGATTTCGCCAACATCCCGAAGAGCACACAGGGCCCAAGCCGAATCGTATTGCTGGTACGGAGCTTGCCTCGCTGTGCAGCGAACACGCGCCGGGCTTTGCGAAGCTGGCATCAGTCGCGCGCAAGAATAAAACCTACGGAAAGTGGAAGACAATATCCGAGGAACTCTATCCGGGTACGCGTTTGGCGCGCCAACCCGTCGCTCACGCCATTTTTACCTAAGTCCTGGAGATAAGCAGTCTTACCGTCTCTCTCCCCTGGCGTTGAATACCGTGCATTTCGTTGTGTAGCGCTCGGGGAGTCAATTACTGCTCCGCTGTTCTCCTTGTCAACGTTCGGTAAAAAGCAGTTGCTGGTCCTCATATTCGTCGAACGGAAGGTTTACGCGCGCTCCGTGAATCACGGGAAAGTCAGTCCGGTTTGAGGCAACCTGCTCCAGCACGTCGTCCCTCCTCACCCGTGCAGCGAGCCACCGGCTTCGCCAGAATGCAATGAGTTGCTCAGAGACGGCTTTAGGATCGGACTGAGGAAGCAGGTATTTCGGATTGCGATCCAGCCCGAGGAAGAAGTCTTGAAGATTAGACGCGAGGGCAACTCCATAGACGATGCGCTGGTTTCCATGAAGCAGGATCTCCTCACTGGGCATGCCGACGAAGTCCAGCGCCTCGCGGATTTTCCGCATGAGAGGGTTCACCCCTTCCCCGAAAATGCTGTTCACCCTTCTGCCGCCGGTGGTGCGGCCGAGAAGAACGGTCATTACTTCCACCGTGTCGTTGCTGAGATGGAAGGAGCCGTAGCCCACGCTCAAGCCCAGCCGCTTGTATTCCAGGGTTTGACCGGGCTCGCCACTGAGGCATTCCGCCGGAATCTTGATGCGGTTGTACTGGCTGGAACTGTGGCCGTAGAGGCTGGTGGTTCCCAACACAACCAGGCGCGAGCGGCGCACGACGGGCGCTCCCTTCATGCAAGAGGCAATGAGGCTCGCCTGTGTGGCGTAGCGCTTGGCGTAGGCTTCGCCGACTTCGGGGCTGCAAAGCAGCATGCACATCAGCTTTCCGCCAAGCAGGGCATTGTAGGGGGCAATCGCGCCACAGACGGTGATGTCCATGATGTTGATGCCGACGCGCTCCGCTTTGCGCATTCGGCTGAGCCTGGACACCACATTGCGCACATCGCGGCGCGCGAGCACCTTCTCGTATTGTTCCTGTGTGCCAGCGCCAGCAAAGGCCTCGGTGATGACGCGGCGCATTTCAAGGAGATCGCTCAATACCTTGGAGCGCTTAGCGCGGAAAAGACTTGTTTCCGCGCGCGCTTGCCAATCAGCGAGCGACATGCGGTTCTCATCCTTGACAGTCTTATGAATGGATTTTTCGGGATGTTCGCGATGCTCTTTCATGGCGTTGATGGAGTCCTCGCGCAGGCGCTGCACGACGGCGGTCGTAGGATTCGTGATTTCCCGGCGCGCGACGATGCCATCACGAACTAGATCCCGGATGTAGAGGCCCTCCAAAAAGTCTTCGATCTGCTGGAACGTCCACTTGGTGAGCCGCTGTGGAGATAAAAGCAAAAGCCGTTCCAAGGCCTTGCCGGATTCCCACCCGATCCACTCGTCACGCACGGCCTGCTGGACCACAGCGCTTCCAAGAGCGGCAATTCCTATGACCGGATGGCACGGAGCCGCCGCGTCGCGCACCAGAATCATCATGGAGCGGCCCGGCACGGATCGGTACGCCGTTACCCACGTATGCCGGAAATATCTCCAAACATCATTGAGTAGGAGTCCGGTATGCTCACACACCTCGCCGTTATGGATGATCTGGAGGTAGGGCTTGATGGTTTCGCCGAGGTCAATGGCGCGGTCGATTTCATCGGATATGGAGTTGATCGAATCGAGTTGCTTAGCGAGTTGACGCCCATCGCGCATGAGGGAGAATATGGAATGCCAGCCGTTCTTGGTAAGCCGCCGGCGCTCCATGCCGCTGACGAATTCGCGGACTGACGCCTCCCGGAGCTGGTCATCCCGCTCGATCAGGTGACGGTTGCGCACCTGCTCCTTGGAGTGCCCATCGTGGGCTTCATCGAGTGCAAGCTTGATGCGGCCCTTGCTCAACATGGAAGGGCTCCAGCCGTGGGTGACTAGGTCGGCGATGACGTTAAGGCACACGAGGGCTTTCAGGTCGCCGACGGTAGGATTGCTGCCGATGGGCCTGAGATCGTTGCGGAATCGGTTAACTGCGTCGCGGGTCTGCTGGACGTTTCCCTCACACGAAAGAAGCTCCCTGGCGAGCGCAAGACAGCGCTTGCGGACCAGCTTGGCCGGTTCTTCGGATAGGTCTGGGGCGAATACTATCTCTGGCATATTTATCCGAGGAACGAAGTCAAAACGTCACCCCATGCGCCCCGCAGATTCGCCGCATGGCGGCTGCCGGTCTTCAGCGTCAATTCCGCCCTGCAATAGGCCAGCATCATCAGCTCGATTAGCTTCAGCGCATCCTGGGATCGCAGGGATTTCTCTTTCTTGATGCGGGAGTATACCTGCTCGTAAAAGACGTGTCGAGTGTTCAGCTGGACATCCACCGTATTGCCGCGCAGGGAAGACTCGAAAATAGCACCGTTCTTGAGCGGCTTGGGCATGATGTTGTATTCCAGTCCTGCCAGAACCTTGGCCTGATGGCCGTTGCGGCGCTTTGCAGGCTGCTTCTGAAAAAGGACGGGAGGATCGATAAGTACGTCGGTCTGCGCAGCTCGGCGCTCAGCTGGTGAAATCCGGTCGGCGGTCTTCACCTGGGTGAAGGAGTTGCGCACACGCGCATTGAGCGTCCTGGCGATGCTTTCGATCTCCGGGGAAATTATCTGCGTAAGGGCGTTTGTCGGCCGGATGCGCTGCTTTGTGTGAGTAAGGCCGAAAAGCTCATCGAGCGACGGCTCGTAGTGGATTTCGCAGCGCCACCAGTCGTCATAGTTCTCCCGGCGCTTGCCGCCCATGAAGAACCAGCCGTAGTCGACCTCGCGCGCGGAGCGCACCACGGAAACCCCTGCGCCGTTAGCAATGCCCAGCTGCCGTTTCATCTTGTTGGGAAGGTCGAACCACTGCTTCACCGGCAGTTCGCTGAAAAATACCACCACTTCGCTGGTGGATCTCGATTCGGGGATTCTGATGGGGAACTTGAGCGGCGGACCGAAGAGCATGCCCTTCGACCATTTGGCGCTCCCGAAGCTGAAAAGCGGATCGATGGGCGCCACCGGGGCCTCATCGACGGTTATAGTCACGCCGCCTTCGATGATGTGCCGGAAGATCCGGCCGAGTTCGGCCAGCAGGAGCTTCTTGAGGATCGTTTTCTTGGCCGGATCGAGGCGATCGCATTTGGAGAGGTGAACACGAGTACCGCGCGACGTCACCGGATTGCTTCGCTGGGGAACGGGTATCGCGCTTTTGCCCTTCTCGGCGATTTCCTCAACATCGAGATAGCTCCACCAGGCTGCTCCGCGCGACTTCGCGGTCCACACATCCACGCGGCTTGCAATGCTTAATGAACTGCAGGGCAGGCCCATACCGTAGCGGCCAAGACTCTGGCGGGAATTGAAGCGCGAGGAGCCGCCGAACTGCAAAGCGGTCTGCAGGACGTCGGGGCTCATCCCGGTCCCGTCATCCGTAATACGAATGCCCGTTACTGGTTCGTCTTTTTCAGCAGTCAGAAGTTCGATTTTAATGTTTTTGGCACCGGCTTCGACAGCGTTGTCGACTAGTTCCGCCAACGCGGAGGATGCGCCCTTGTAGCCGGAGTCGCGGATAGCTTGGATGAAGGTCTCGAAGCGGACGAGCGGAGTGATCTTTGGTTCTGTGGTCATAGGTTTTAGCCCCCGCAGCCTTGGGCACTTGCACCATGAACGCATGAAATCGCGCCCTGATGCACGTGTAAGCGCACTCCCTTCCAGGGAGTGCGCTCGGGACTGCAAAAGCATCGTGGATGCGTGGCTACTGCGAACCTACGGCGGTTTCGTATTCGGTGCGCGTGTGCATCTGCTCGGCGACCGAGGACGCACGGTTTACCAGAGTTTCGTCCGGGATCAGGGTATCGAGGGCATGCCGCAGGCGCTCGGACCACTTGTTGCGCTCGGATTTGTAGAAGGTTTCGATCTCACCCTTCGTTTCGAGTTCCCGCTCCGCAAAGACAAAGAGCAGGACCTCCAGCGCGGCGCGGACATCCGGACTGGTGGAAGCAGTGAAGACCTTCCTGTAAAACGGATGTTCAGTGTTAATAATTAGGCGCTTCTGCTCGCCCAGCCGCATTGGCCGGTAGAAAGGCCCTTCAGGGATCGCGGCGAATTCGATTTCCCAGCGCTTGGCCGCCGTCTTCTCGACGATTTGCTCGCGCGCTTCCTCTTCCGTCTCGCCTGTTTGTTCCGCGCGCTTCTTCGCTGCGTCGTTGAGGTTCTGCTCGCCCTCGGCCCTTTGCTGCGCCGTGGGCTCTGAAGCCGGACCTTTGAACTTCTCGGTCTGCTCCATAGCAGTGACGCTGCGCCGCGGGGCTTCTTCGGTCTCCTTGTTCTCCGCTTTGGCCTTGAGTTCCTCGTCCAATTCCACCCAACGGGCGCGTATGCTGCGGATGAGCATGGCAAGATCGCCGCAGGCTTTGCCAGGTTGCTTGAGTTTCTCCCACATATCGTCGGCAATCACGATCTGCTGCTTGGCGGTGGTGATGCCGAAGAACTCATCTAGTTCGGGATCGAAATCGATTTCGATCTTCACATAGGCATCGTTGTTCTGGAACTTGGTAAACGGCGGAGAGATGCAATCGATCTGGCGTCCCTGGCGGCAAATCAATACCCCGTTGAATTCGCGGATGGTTTCCATGCGCTTGTTGTGCTTCATGCCGCGGCGGTCTTCGAGTGGCTCATTCGGATCGAGCGCCGTAAAGTTCGGAGGGAGCAGGGATGCGCGGATGGAAACCTTGCCCTTCTTGCCCGACGACATTTCCATCTCGAACGTGCGGGCATCTACTTTTTCGGCGCGGACGGAGGTTTCGCTGTAAAAGCGGCCATGCTCCATCAGGAACAGCGGATCGACGGCCTGCACTTCGGTGCCGGCGACGAAGATGCGGTGCTCCGGCACCCAGTGGCGGTAGATGACGCCGAAATACTGCAGCAGTTTGGCCTTGAGCGTGTCAGACTTGATCCAGCCAGGCGAACTGCGCAGCCGGTCCAAATCCTCTAAAACGATGATGGTGCCGGATTCCATTTCAGAAACGTTGATCGGTTTGGCAATATCCTGAATCCACTTGGGAAGTTTGGCCTTTTTGGCTGTCAGGATTTTCTCTGTGGCCTCGATGTCCCCCGCTTTGTCCGACAGTTCGTCGATATCGACCGTGACCGAATGCCAGTCACCGCCTTTGGTCTTGGAATAAACGGTGTATCGTTTGGCCATGCTGATGGCGGAACTGGGAAGTCCATAGCCATAGCGGCCGAATCCCTTGCGGTCGCCTTCACGGTCCGTGCCGCCCCAGCGCACGGAGAATCCGATCATGTCGGAGATCATTCCGTTGCCGTTGTCGATCAGGACGATGGTGTCGGGTTTGACCTGGCCCTTGTTCTCGGCGCTGTATCCGAAGTGAAGTGAAATTTTATCAGCGCCGGCCTGAATCGAGTTGTCAATCTGCTCGGCCATCGCCCAGGCGGGCGTCTTATAGCCAAGATCCCGCATGCCCCGCAGGAAGGCGTCGGCGAAGACCACTCCCAGCCCCTTGCCCTTCTGCTTCTGCGCCTTCACATACGCGCGCTGGCGGTCAATCGAATCTATAGTCATCGTTTCTGTAAGTGCCATTTGTTCCTCTTTCACCAGCCACGTTTTTTGAAGCCGGTCATGGTTTATTAGAACTCCTCCAAACAGCGCTGGCGATGCGAGGAGCGTAGCTCTCGCCAGCGCGCGGCATGTGCCGCCGGAGCTAAGCAAGTATCGCTAAATCGAGACGCCCGCGTTGCAGGAGTGCCTGGTGCAGTTGCGTGATGCGCGGCTGGCTCAGGCCCAGCAGGGATGAAGCTTCGCGCTGGGTGTATCCGGCCCCGTAGATCAGCTCGAATACGGCGCGCAGGCAGCTGGGCAGTGAGGCAATCCACTTCGAAACCGTGAGCACTTCCGGCCGCGTCGAAGAATCCTCGATTCCGAAGGCGGTGTTGCGGTCGTCCAACTCGCACGCGTAATGAGAAGTGAGTTGAAGCCGGCTCCGCTCATAGCGGATGCGATCGCGCACCTGATTTGTGATGACGGGTGCGTACGGCGTTGTGGTGGATCTTGCCGCTATCCAGCCCCTGAGAAAGATGGAAGCGGACTTCCTGTGCGATGTCTTCGGTGAGAATGTCGCTGCCGGTGATGCGCAGCGATGCGCGATAAGACGCGTGGTTGATTACGTTCTTGTACTGCTCGATTGTGGGGTGCAGGCCTGCGGGTTCACCCTGGCCGGTCGTTACAGGCGCCATGAGAAATTCTCCTGATTCAAATGTTCAGGGGAAGATCCCAGCGCTGGTTTTCGACCTTTGCCAATGGACCCCGTTTTTTGAGGCCCGGTAAATCGAGAACTCCGCCTGACAAGTATATTATACGGTGGTCAGGCGGCCCTTGATCAGTCCGGGCCCAAATTTTTTCGGTCCACCTCCCAAGGCCCTGTAAACCATTCGCGCACGTTTGGCCCACGTTGCGACTGTTGCCGGTCGGACGACCGTCACTACCCAGTGTGTGCGCGGATTTCTCCTCGCGGGTTGCCCGTCACAGCGCAAAGTTCGTAAGTCTTTGAGGAATTGGTAGCGCTAACGGGAATCGAACCCGTATTTAAGCCTTGAGAGGGCTCCGTCCTAACCGTTAGACGATAGCGCCATTGGCTCCATCCATTATATCCGACGAGGGCGCGCTGCCACCGTCAAAATTAGAAAATCAATCTGAGATCGTGCCGTGCGCTTCTTTGCCTGGTCCGCGCTACACCAAGGCGCAGTCCGGCCCAAATAGCAGGAATGTCGCGTCATCGAGTGCTCCGCCTCACGGCGACCCGCTTCCCAGGCCGCGCAGAATGGTCGAACCGACTGCAAATCGCAGCGGCGGATTTTCCACGTACACGATCTTTAGAATCGCGTCCGGCGCCGCCTGAGGATCGCCGGGCTCAATCGAGGTCACCTGGATACCGAAGGCCCTTACCTCTTGCGCCAGACTCTCGTCCGGGCTTCGACTGCCCATTTCGCGGCGCAACAGAAGTGCCGAAGTAACTGGCCAGGTGACCTTCGTTCGCCAATTCTTGCAGCGCATGGGAGCTGCGGGCGAGCAGGGCCACTTTCGCGCCGCGATCCGACAGGGCGACCGCCGGTCGCCAGGCCGATCCCCGACGAAGCGCCCGTCACGATGAATACGCGTTCGTTGATTTGCATGCTGTGACGCTCCTCTCACGTAAGCTCAGGCACGGCGGGCCACGGAGACGCCAGCTGTATCGGTTTCGAAATAGCGCATTTGTTCCAGATCGGCGATCAGGCCGGGACCGGTCGGTTGCCAGCCCAGCTTTTGCCTGGTAATCGCGCTAGAAGCCGGCAGGCCGTCGGCGGCGAACCTGCTCATCCATCCAAAGTGAGCCGGGGCCTGTTCCGGAGAAATGGATACTGCCGGGATCTTCAAGCCCCGGCCGATCGCTTCTGCAATATCCCTTAAGCGAACGCCTTCCTCGCCCACGGCATGATATCGCGCGCCCGGCTCATGGTTCTCCAGCGCAAGCCGGTAGAGGCGAGCAACATCGAGAACATGCGCCGCGGCCCAGCGCGCCTGCCCATCTCCCACATACGCGGATACGCCTTTCTCCCGCGCGATCGCGATCAAATAAGTGACGAGCCCCTGCTTGACCGTGTTATGAACCTGGGGCAAACGCATCACGCCGGAACTCACGCCCTTGGCCAAAAACGCCATCGCTGCCTGTTCGGAAACGCGGGGGAATGGGACATCCGGCAACGGAACATGGTCCTCGGTAGCAACCCGGCCAAGTGTGGATAGTCCGCCAAGCCCCCCGGCGACGATCAACGGC
>Ga0335072_10006050_pt1 | contig 17754 bp, 17 predicted proteins | sample Lox_Sample_21_FD_206725 | JGI IMG/M metagenome (GOLD analysis project Ga0335072, IMG submission 206725) | Soil microbial communities from Loxahatchee National Wildlife Refuge, Florida, United States - Lox_Sample_2.1 | ecosystem: Environmental > Terrestrial > Soil > Wetlands | place: USA...
CTTGGCATGTTGGCTGCCGGAACGGTGATGGACGGCTGGTCCCGATTCCGATCGGCAGTTCGTTGCTGTCTCCATCGTCGCCCTGAGCGCAGCAGCGCATTTCTCTGGATTTGATATTTCGTAATCACTGCGGGCAACATCTCGATCCGCCATGTCCGAGACCTGCCGTATTGCGAATCCAAGGACAGACCATAGACATGGCAGGCACCGACATTTTGATTCATCGCAGGATTGACGAGAGGTTGACATTCATGTCGCAGACAACCGATAGATATTTTGAGACACAGCAGATGATGGGGCGATTGCTGCGAGAGGTTGACGATCAAACGGGCGCAGGCAGGCCAGCGCCCACCCGGCGCTTGGTGCTGCGGGGCATGTCACTATCCCTGTTGCCGGCGCTACCGGGCCGAGGCGCACGGGCGGCTGCCGCGGTGGCGCCGGTTCGCATCGTGTTCGACGTCTTCGAGAACGCGCCGCTCATTTGCGGCAACGGTACCGCGATCGATCCGGTCAAGCCCGGTCTGACGATTCAGCTGCTGCACATGGCCAGTGAACGGGCCAATGTGCCAATCACATTGACCCGTACCCCCTGGCAGCGCGGGCTGTACCTGATCCAGACCGGCCAGGCTGACGCGATCTTCGCTGCGAGCTATGTCACGTCCAGACTGGCCTATGGCGTTTACCCGATGAAAGACGGTAGCCCCGACCCTGGCCGGAGAATTTTCACCCAGTCCTATCGCCTCTATGTCCGCGCGGGGTCGGGAATCCAATGGGACGGCAAAACCCTGACCAATCTGCATGGGCCGGTTGGGGCGACGCCAGGTTACGCGGTGGTGCCGGTCCTGCGCGCGATGGGTGTGACGGTCGATCCGGAGCCGGACCATCTTGACAATCTGCACAAGCTGCTGGCCGGACACCTGGACGCCTATGCCGAGCTGGAGAATCACATCCGGCCGATCCTGTCGGCCAATTCAGCAGAGTTCGGCAGCATCACGGAGCTGTCGCCGCCGGTCCTGACCCAGCCGTACTACCTGATGTTCTCGAAGATCTTCTATACCGGCACGCCCGCGGTCGCCGAACAGCTCTGGGATGCAATCGGTGCCGTCCACGCCTCCCCGGCATATCAGGACTTGCTGCATAGCAACCATTCGGGCTGCTGAGCCGTGACCGGATCAATCGTCAGTCGATTGTTCCGGGTTGCATTCGCCTGCTACGTTATTGTAGCAATCATCCTGAACGTCCTGCTTGTCATGCAGGAGTACATCGATACCAAGGCGACGATACGACGCGAGCTGGAGATGTATCGCGGAGTCTTCACGGCTCCTCTTGCTGATGCGCTCTGGAACATGGAAATCGGCAAGCTCGATGCCATCGCCGGCGGCATCGTCGCCATTCCGGAAATCACTGCCGTGCGGGTCACCGATCCGGTCAATGGCCATGTTTTTGTCAGTGCTTTCAACCGCGATGGCACCATTGTTCTCGATCACGACGAAGCGGACAAAGATGGATGGCGTCTGGTGGCAGGCGCTTCGGGATCGAGCCGCTACAGCTTCGACATCGTCTCTCATCAGGAATCCGGCAACACCATTGTCGGACATGCCGAATTCATCTCGGGGCGTCGATACCTGTTTGATCAGATCAAAGGGCGGGCGGTCTTGCTCGCTGGCGTCGCGGTGGTCGAGGGAGCAGCTCTGTGGATCGTCTTCCTGTATGTTGGCCGTCGTATCCTGAGCCGTCCGCTCACCGTATTGTTCCGTGCGATTGACGCGACCACGCCCGAGAATCCTACGCCAATTGCGCTGGACCGGTCGGACGCACGGGTGATCGCCGGTACCGAACTGAGTGTCATCCGCGATTCGTTCAACGGACTGGTCGCGCGGATCGAGCGTGACCGGGGTCAGCTCGCCGCGCTCAACGCCGGCCTGGAGCAGAAGGTCGCCGAGCGGACGGCGCAATGGGCGCAGGCGACAGAGCATGCCGAGACGGCGAGGGCGCTGGCGGAGGAGGCAAACCTTGCCAAGAGCCAGTTCGTTGCCAACATGAGCCACGAAATCCGCACGCCGATCAACGGCGTGCTCGGGCTGAACGGACTCCTGCTCGATACCGCGCTCAGTCAGGAGCAACGCGATTATGCCGTGATGGTGCAGCGTTCCGCCCGGGCGTTGCTGCGCATCGTTGACGACATACTCGATGTTTCCAAGCTGGATGCCGGGAAGCTCGAGCTGGAAAGCGTCGATTTCGACCTTGCCGATACCATCGAAACCGCGGCCCGATTGTTCGAGCCACAGGCGCGCGCCAAAGGTTTGGCACTCGATGTGCGGATCGACCCCCATATCGGGCAATATCACCGCGGGGATCCAACGCGTCTGCGCCAGATTCTGCTCAACCTTGTCGGCAATGCCATCAAGTTCACCGAAGCGGGGCGCGTGTCGGTGCATGTGGCACCGGTCAATGCTGCCACAGGTATTGCGGAGAACAATCGGGGCCAGCGGGTACGGTTTGACATCAGCGATACCGGCATCGGCATCGAGGAAGCCGAGCAAGCCCGCTTGTTCGAGCGGTTCAGTCAGGCGGACAGCTCGGTGACCCGCCGCTACGGCGGCACCGGGCTGGGTCTGGCCATCTGCCGGGAGCTTGTCGCGCTGATGGGCGGCACCATCGGCGTCTCAAGCAGGCGCGGCGCCGGCTCGACCTTCTGGTTCGAACTGCCGCTGGCAAGCGCTGCAATCAGCGCCGCGCCGGCCGCAACCGCGTCCCAGCTTGTGCCGCAAGCGGCGTCGCGGCAACTGCGAATTCTGGTCGCGGAGGATAACGCGATCAATCAACGGTTCATTTCCGCCCTGTTGTTCAAGGCTGGCCACGACGTGACTGTGGTGGAGAACGGCCACCAGGCCGTCGCCGCGGTCCGCGATGGCGATTACGACGTCGTGCTGATGGACGTGCAGATGCCGGACCTGGGCGGCGCGGAGGCCACGCAGCAGATTCGGGCCATGCCGCCACTGAAGTGCCGTATTCCGATCATCGCGTTGACCGCGCATGCCCTGGCCGGCGTCAGAGAGGAGTGTCTCGCTGCCGGCATGGATGATTTCGTCTCGAAACCGATCGATTCGGCGCTGCTGCTGGAAAAGCTTGCGTGCTTGCCGGCGTCTGCGGGGTCCCCGCCGCTGGTGCGAACGGAGCCTGTCGGCGTCGAGGTCGAAGGTGACCGTGACGTCTCGGTGTTCGACGTCACACGGCTTGAAATGCTGGCCGGATTGCTGCCGCCCGAACACCTGCGCGACTTCAGCAAGGCCTATCTCGAGCATTCTGTCACGTGCGCCAACCGTATCGTCGCACTGGCCGTCACAGGCGACTGCAGGGCGATGGGCGCCGAAGCGCACCAGCTTATCGGAGCTGCCGGCAACGCTGGCGCGCTTGAAACCTACCGTCTCGCCGCGGCGCTTTCCGCGGCTGCCAAGGCCGGCGACCAGGCTGCCTGCCGGCAGCTTGCCGCGCAGTTGCAACGGGCGACAGAGCATGCGGCGCGCTGGCTGCGGGCCTGGCTTGCCGATCGTGGCGCAAGCGGTGTGGCGATGTCTGGACTCGTGGCAACGGCAAGCTGATACAGGCTGTCGAAGCTACACGCATCGCAACGAAAGTCGGCCACCAAAGGAGACTCTGCCAGTGCGCTTCGGCTTCTACCTGCCCACCCGCGGCCCCACCGCAACGCGAGAAGGCATACTGGCCCTGGCACGTGAAGGCGAACGTCTCGGCTTGCACTCCGCCATGGTGGCAGACCACATCGTTTTTCCGGTCGAGAGCGAGTCTGCCTACCCCTATACGCTGGATCGTCGGCATCCCGGCGGCGGTGACGCGCTGGAGACATTTTCCATCCTGGGCGTTGTGGCGGGTGCCACGGAACGGCTGCGCCTGGTCACATCCGTGCTGGTGCTGCCCTACCGCAACCCGGTGCTGACCGCGAAAATGGTTGCCTCGCTCGACGTGTTGTCCGCTGGGCGCGTGACGCTGGGCGTGGGTGTTGGCTGGCTGAAGGAAGAATTCGAGGCGTTGCACAGTCCCGCTTTCGACAACCGCGGTGCTGTGACCGACGAGTGGATCGCCATTTTCAAACAGCTTTGGACCCGGTCGCCCGCGAGCTTCACCGGCACCTACTACAGCTATACCAACATCCGCGCGGAACCCTTTCCGCATCAGAAGCCGCACCCGCCGATCTGGGTCGGCGGCCATTCGCGTGCGGCGCTGCGCCGCACTGCCCGGTTCGGCGACGGCTGGCACCCCGTCGGCGCGATCGCTGCCTCGCCGTTGCCGCCGCAGGAGATGCGGCAGCATATCGATACGCTGAAACAGCTGACCGAAGCCGAAGGACGCGATTTTTCCGATCTGACGATTTCCTACAAGGCGCCGCTGTACGACACGGCGATTCCGGATCGCGATGGTACGCGCAGAAGCTTTTCCGGCAGCGCGGAGGACATCGCGGGCGACATCCGGTCCTTCGCCGGCATCGGCGTGCAGGAGCTGATTCTTGACTTCCGCGGCGAGTCCATCGCCGAAAGCATCGAGCGTCTGCAGCGCTTCGCGGCAGACGTGATCCCGCTTGCCGGCGGCGGGTGAGGCGGCACAGCCCGGCATCTTCCTCACTCTGGCCGAGCATGCTGCGTTGCTACGGTTCCCGCGATGGCCGGGCGCACCTTTTTATATCGATATCGAATTGTCACCCAGGTTTTGCCGTGGCGTGGTCATCCCGTCATACGAAGCGTCCTACCGAGCGTTCGTCCCGCGCGGGTGCCGATCGCTGATCGCCGGCCCGCATCCCTGACAATTGGAGACGAGTGGATGCCGAATTTGCGTGCCCTGGCGATTGCCACAGGGCTTGCCTTGACGAGTGCGACGGCCCAGGCAGCGCCGGAACCCTGCCCCAACGGGGGCACGGTCCGCTTTGGGGTGGAGCCGTTCGAGGCCGCTGCCCGCATGACGCCAATATTCAACAAGATCGGCGAAGCGCTGTCGCAAAAGCTCGGCTGCAAGGTGCAAGTGCTGATCACCAGCAGCTACACCGCCGAGATCGAGGCGATGCGCGCCGGGAAGCTGGAATTCGGTGAGTTCGGACCGTTCAGCTACGTGCTGGCGCACCAGGTGGCAGATGCGCAGGCGGTGGCCGCCTATGCCGGACTGGACGGCAAGCCCGAAACGTACACCGCGGGCATCTTTACCTGGAAGGGGTCGGGCATCACCTCGCTCAAGGATGTCTCCGGCAAGACCTTTGCCTTCTCCGATCCGGCTTCCACATCGGGCCATTTGTTCCCGGCCTATGGGCTGGCAAAGGCCGGCATCGATCCGGACAAGGGCATCCACGCCTATTATACCGGCAGCCACACAGCGAGTTTCGAAGCGCTACGCAACCACAAAGTGCAGGCCGGCGAACTGAACAGTACGCAGATCACCAGTGCGACCATGACGGGCGAGTACAATCCGGTGGATTTCGTCGCGCTGTGGCGGTCTCAGCCGATCCCTGATGACCCGATTGCGGTGCGTGGCGACCTGCCCTCGGCGCTGAAGGCGAGGCTGACCAACGCAGCCCGGTCGCTCGATTTCTCCAAGCTGCTGACCCCGGATGAGATGAAGAGCATCGCCGCATCGGGGGGCCGCACCGTGCCGCAAGACGACGCCGCGTTTGACGTGATCCGCAACGTGGTGACGTTCATGCACATCGACCTGGCGAAGATGAATCAATAGTCAATTGGCCCGCCCTGGGTCAACGACGCCACGCTGCGCCCCGCGCAGCGTGGCAAAGGTCGAGATACCAGCCCATCTTTTCACCACCCGCAGCACGGCGGCGATCTGCTCACATCATGAAGTTCTGTCAGGATGAAGTTTTGTCAGGCCGCGGCCCGCCGAGCAATGACCGCATTGGCTTCCCGAATCGCGCGACCCTCGTCACCGGTTCGTTCCAGCGCCTCGTTTGCGACTTTCGCCCAAAGTTCCTTGAGCTCCCAGGTCGTAGCCTTGTGCGTGTGCCTTTCGGCCTCGTCCGGAGTCCACGGCATTTCACAGGCCTCCCATCCATGGCGTCGCGGGAATGTCGTGAGGTCCCGCAATGACCGCAAGGCCCGCTTCGTCTTGTGATAACCCGCCCTGCAATCCCCGGCATGTTCGCATCTTTCGCGTCGCAGGAAATTGCTTCGCTCCGGCAACAACTGCGGCGGGCCGGGGGATGACCCCGGCCCGATCTCTCCGCCGCTCCCCGAAGTGACTATTCCGCTGCCAGGTTCGGGGTGAATTCGAGCGGCAGTCCCTTATGCCCGGTCAGACGCTCGCCTTCCTCCCACATCTCGAAGGCCCGCTTCTTCACCGCCGGCAGAACCGAGGCGATCAGGTCCAGGTCCAGTTCGGCGGCGACGCCCGGATAACCGGCGCGTGTGATCATTGCAGGGAGTTTGCGGTTCTCCAATTGCTCGAACGTCCAGACCAACGGGTCATCGATGATCGTCAGGTCCCAGTTGATGCGGTGGTTCTTGTTGCGCGGACCATAATGATAGTGCGCGTTGTCCCAGAAACAGTCGAACGCCAGCAGTTCGGTTTCCTCGACATAGGCCTTGCCTTTCGACCCGCCGATATCACTCAGTACATGCACCGCCAGGCCGCCGTCGCCGTTCTTCAGCCGCCGCATCTCCAGGCCGAACCGGATGTTGCCGGCTTCGAACATGTCCGTGCCGCGGTTGTGCTTCACGGTATTGCGCTTGGCAACGAACGTCTCGCGGGCGCAGGACTCAACGTCGGGCAGGGCGCGCCGCACCCAGGCCATGTTGGTCGCCTGTGCGATATCCTTGTAGCCGGCGCGCTCCAGCATGGCGGGCAGCTTCTGGCCCAGGACACGAATGGTCCAGCCGATCGGGTTCCCGTCCACAACCGGATCCATCCGGCAGTGCACGCCCATGCCGCCGCCGGCGCGCAGCGGCGTTGAGAGTTCGGGATTTTCCGGGCCGTAGATGTAGCTGGGCTCAAGATCGAAGCAGTTGAAGCGCAGCAGCGAGGTTTCCTTGCCGCCGGCATCGCCGACCACGTCGATGGAGACGCCTTGGTCGGTATGGTCCTCGGCGTTGGCATCCCAGAGTTGGTGCCTCACGACGAACGCCAGGGGCTCGGCGGTGAAGCGGGTGCCTTGTGATTGGGGCATGTTAGGACGCTCCTGTTTGGAGGGGGTTACCGGAAGCGTAAAGGAGGAGACAGGGGGTCGCAAGTGGCGCCGGACCGTCTGCCAGGGTGATCGGGTGAACCAGCAGGATTAGGGGCTTTGCCCCTAAGCGGTAGGAGGCATGCGCGACGCTCTTGCATCCCACTTTGCGCGATGCCGGTGTGTGGCGCATGCCTCCTACCGCCCGGACAACCAAACAGAAGGATTGCAAAGGCCCAGCCTTTGCCGAGAGGTCCAGGAGAGCAGAGCTCTCCTGGCGGGTTTCAGGGCGGAGCCCTGATCTTACTTGCTTTACCCGATAACCTTGGCCTGGTCCGTGAATTTGCTTGGCAACAGCGCGCCGCGAGACCATGCTGCGCCCACCCGGCTCGCGTCGCGCGAGGTCAGGGGCAATAAGCCGTTAGAGAAAACAACAGACGCACGGCAACAAAACAGGGAGCTGCCAATGACAAAGCTGACACGACGGACGATCCTCGCCGCCGCGCCGGGCGCGCTTGCCCTCGCGGCGGTGCCCGCCCGTGCCGCCGCGACATATGGGCCGGGAGTTACCGACACCGAGATCAAGATCGGCAACACCAGCCCCTACAGCGGGCCACTGTCGAACGCCAGTCCAATCCCGCTGTCGATGGAAGCCTATTTCAAGATGATCAACGCCCAGGGCGGCGTGAACGGGCGCAAGATCACCTGGATTTCCTACGACGACAGCTACTCGCCGCCGAAAACCGTGGAAATGACACGCAGGCTGGTGGAAGAAGATCACGTTCTGCTTCTGTCCGGCTCGGTGGGAACACCGACCAACAGCGCGGTCTGGCACTATCTGAACGAAAAGCAGGTGCCGCAATTGTTCCCTGCCACGGGCGCCACCAAGTGGAACGACCCGGCGGGCCACCCATGGACCATGGCGTTCTTCATCAGCTACCAGGCCGAGGGGCACATCTACGCAGCGTATATCATGAAGAACAAACCCGATGCCAAAATCGCCGTGCTTTATCAGAATGACGATTTCGGCAAGGACTACCTGAAGGGGGTGGTCGATGGGCTCGGCGCCAAGGCAGCATCGATGATCAAGGCCAAGGCAAGCTACGAAACCACCGACGCGACCATCGATTCACAGATCATCGAGTTGCAAGCGGCTGGCTGCGACGTCCTCATCACGATCGCGATCCCAAAGTTCGGCGCGCAGGCGGTCAGGAAGGTGGCCCAAATCGGATGGAAGCCGCTGCACATCCTGAATGGCATCGCCTCGTCCGTCGGAGCGACGCTGAAACCGGCGGGTCTTGAGAATGCCGCGGGGATCATCAGCGACAATTCTTTCAAGGACCCCACCGATCCCCAATGGCTCAATGACGCGGGCTACAAACGATGGTCCGCGTTCATGGACAAGTACTACCCGAATGGCGACAAGACCGATAACCAGACCGTCTATGGCTTTTCGATGGCCCAGACCACCGTGCAGTTGCTGCAGCAGTGCGGCGACGACCTGACGCGGGAGAACGTGATGAAGCAGGCAGCCAATCTGCGCAATTTCGACTTGCCCATGTTGCTGCCGGGCATCGTGATCAACACCAGCGCCACCAACTTCGCGCCGATCCAGCAAGCCCAGATGCGGCGCTTCAACGGCCAGCGCTACGTTCCATTCGGGCCGGTGCTGTCCGGGGCGACGGTCTGACCCCGGCGTGGCGGTCGCGACCCCATCGCGACCGCCGCCCTGTTGGGTACCGTTGACGCATCGCCAGGCTATTAGACTAGGATGGTTCGTAGCTCTTGCGATATTCCGCCGGCGTGACGCCGACATGGCGGACGAACGCGCGGCGCAACGTGTCCGCATCGACGCTGACCGAGGGGTAGGCCTGCGCCAAACGGCTCGCGACGGCCCAGTGTGTGGTGACGCGCTTGCCGTGCAGCAATCCGGCGGCGGCAAGGAAAAACGCCCCGCTGCACACCGAGCCGTAGCGCCGGGTCGCAGCCGCCACTTCCCGCAGCCAGTTGGTGACGGTGGTGGAAGGGGACATCTCCGCCGCGTTGGGACAACCGGCGACAAGCAACGTATCGATCGAATGACGGAACGGCGTTGCGATCGTCTGGTCCGGCACCAGCCGCGTGCGGGAGGAACTGCGAATTTCGCCGGCCGCTATCAGGCTATCGCGGTGTTCTCGCACGCCTGAAGTTCGAGTTCATCCTCACTGGCGTAGTCAAAAAGTGCCCAGCGATACTTCGCCAGCACTGGAAACGCAGCCTCCCACGCTTCCTTGTCCTGCCCCGCAAGCCAGTCGCAGAGCGGCCCGATCGCCTGTCGATAGCTCGTGCGAGCCGTATAGCCCAAGGCGACCGCGGCTGCCGTATCGAGGATGAAGGGGCGCGGAACCGACCAGGGTGAGACGCCGACCGTGCCAGGCGCGTCAGGACCGAGCCCGATCATCTGTCCCTGGTAACGCATATGCGCGGCGATAAGAGCACCGATTTCCATCACGGACGGCGCTTCCGGGTCCGCAATATTCAGGATCCGTGTACCTGGATGGTCCAGAGCTGTCGCAGCCAGCGCGGCAATATTGGCCGCGGCGCTGGTATGAAAGCGGCTTCTGCCCTCATGCGCCAACGGAACGAACGGCCGTCTGTCCAGAATGCGCTTGACGAACCACCACTCGCGCGGATGGTGCGAGTGGGTCCCATGGATTGCGCACGGCCTTAGGATCACGACCGGGCGCCTGGCTTCGTCAAGAAGCGTTCGCTCCAGTGCGATCTTGCGCGTGGCGTAGGTTGCAGGACCGGGCTCGACCGTGGGCTGCAATTCCGTGATCGGGTCCGGCAGTTCCGGGAAACCGGTCTCGCGTGCTTCGTCGAGCGTCCGTCCGTTGTCGTCCCGATAAACCGCAGCCGAGGAAATGACGACGAAAGCACCGACATCCCCTTCGATCGCGAGCAACTGCCGGGCATGCACCGCATCATATGCCACCGTATCGATGACCGCATCCGCGCCAGCACCGATCGATCTGGCGAGGGCATCAGGCTGTTCACGATCAACGGCGACAAACTCCATGCCCTGCTGCATGAGGTCTTGCGGAACCGAGCGGCCGCCGCGCGCGCCAATCGTCACCCGCCAACCTCGACGCAGAAGTTCTGCTGCCACGGCACGGCCGATCTGACCCGTCCCGCCGACAATAAACGCGCGTCTTGCTGTCATGTTCAGCGGTCTCACCGCAGAAAGGGGCGTAATGCTTCGCTCATGCATGCGGGGGCACACCGGATGGAGCGCTGCGCGGATCATATCAGACGGTCGGGTGCAATGGTATTCACACAGATATCCTGATCTGCGTACCCGAAGGCGCGGGCCGGCCTGACCAGGCCGTGGGGACCAGGCCGGCCGCTCATGGAGCGGTCGTCAGAGGGTGAAGTTTTCCCGGGTCGTGCCCAGGCTCCGCAGATAGTCCTGCAGAGGCCTGGGGAGGTTGCTGTACCAGGCCGCTTCCTCGCCTGGTCTGGGCAGCACGTGGCCGTATTCAATCATATCAGTCGGAGCAAGGTTGCAGAGATACACCCAGACGTCCTGATTCTTCACCCCGGTGATTTGACCCACTTCCTGCATCATCCGTTGCATCATGGTGGTCCGTTGCGTTTCCGTGCGGCCGGCGCGGATGTCGCCCCGGATCCAGATCTGCCCCGATACCGGCGATCCCCCGAGGAAGCGTTCATTCGGTTTCTTTTCTTCTATAACCACCTGGACGAAATACGGGGGCGCGCCAGTCTCTTCGCTATGAATTCGCGACACGGCTTCGGCGATCGCTGCCTTCTGGTTTTGAGTGACTGAGCCCTCGGCGAGTGAGCAAACATAGGTCGGCATCGATCATTTCTCCTGCTGCGGTGGATAGATTCGTCCCCCGTTGGTTGCTGCCGGGCGGGCGATCCGGCCGCCCGGCGGCTGTCAGAATCGGTTGGGCGATTCGTTTCCCGTTCACCTGACCACAGGCGGGTGCAGAATCACCGGGATACCTTTGGCGTCGAGGAACACCGCCAGGAAGCGAACCTGTTGCTGGCCGTCATTGCGTCCACGATGCCATTGCGTTTGGGACTGCAAGAAGGACTGTCCCTGATGGAAGGTCAGTTGCCTGCCGTCGGCGAATTGCACCGTCAGGTCGCCCTGCAGCACGTACAGGTAAGCAGGTACCGGATGGGTCATCCACTGCGTCACGCCGCCAGGTGGGATCGTCAGGATGTCGGACTTGACCACCGGGTTGGGCGTGTCGGGATAGAGCAGCGGTTCGCCCGCAGATGTCGTGGTGAGATCGGGAAGCGGCACGATCGTCCCGGTTGCGGCGGACGGCCTGCTTGCGGATGACGCGTCCGCAAGGGCGGGAGAGGGCAGCAGGGCGCTGAGCGGCAGCGCCGCTGCCAGCAAAGCCGTTGCTCCGGCGCGAAGCATTTTATGACCACGAGACATGTCTGACTCCTTTCATGCAAGGCGTGACTGTCCTTCATTCCATGGGAATGAAGGTTCCCGATTGCAGTGTTCGGGATTTGCGTTCGACCGCGGCGGTTTCTTCCCGGCGGACCAGCGCCCATGTCAGAAGCGCCGAGACCGCAGCGAATGCGGCCGCGGTGAACAGGATCGCCTGGAAGCCCGTCCCAAGACTTGCCAGTGCGAGGGAATGCAACGCGTTGCGCGAGACGGCCGGTACGCTGGAAACCGCACCGGGCACGTTTCCGGCGACGACGTTCCGCACCAGAGCCAGATGGTCGATGCGGCCGGCGCCGGCACTGTGGCTGAGGCTATTGAGGCCCGCGTTCATCACGGCCTTGATGCGTGCGGTGAGCACAGCGCCGAGGGCGGCAAAGCCGATGACGATGCCGGTGAAGCGTACGGTGCCGGAGACGCCTGATGCCATGCCAGCCCGCTCGGGCGGAATCACGGTCATGCCGACCTTGACGACCTCGCCGTTGAGGACACCGGCACCTGTGCCTGCGACGACCAGGCCTGCGATCAGCGCCACGTAGCTGAGGAAAGGTGCGGCGATGGCGAGCGCGATCAGCCCCGCGCTGACCAGCAGCAGCCCCGCGGTCAGCAGGGTGCGGCCGGACAGCCGATGGGCGAGGTGAACGGCAACCAGCCTGGGGACAACGAACAATGGCACCACGAGCGGCAGCATCAGCAGGCCGGCCTGCTGCGGACGAAAGCCCAGTGCGTTCTGAAAGTACATCGGCAGATAGGTGAGCATCGTCAGCAATGTCACCGCGAAGGAAAGCGCAGCGACATTTGCGCCGAGAAATGTGGGACGCCGGAACAGATGGAGGTCCACCATAGGCCGCCGCTGGCGCGCTTCAGCCGCCAGAAATCCGGCCAGCAACAAAGCGGCACCTCCAAGGGCAGACACCACGAATGCGCTCGCCCACCCACGGGCGTTGCCGGAGATCAACGCCAGTGTCAGGGCAAACACGCCACCGCAGAACAATAGGAAGCCTATGAAATCGACATGTTCTGCGTGTGGGTCGGATGACTCCTGAACGCAGGTGAAGACCAATAAAATCAGGCCTGCGCCAACGGGAATATTAATATAGAAGGCCCATTGCCAACCGAACGTCTGGGTGATGATCCCGCCTGCGACCGGGCCCAGCGTGATCGCGATCCCGACCACCGTGCCCCAAAATGCGAAAGCACGCGCCCGTTCCGCGCCGCCGAACGCATGGCTGAGAATTGCGAGCGCTGCACTGAGTTGCAGCGCGGCGCCGACACCCTGGAATGCGCGGGCCGTGTTCAACACCGCGACCGATGGTGCTGCCCCGCACAGGAATGAGGCTACCGAGAACAGTACAAGCCCGGCCAGCAGAATGAGCTTGCGGCCGTAGCGATCTGCAAGCGCACCGGCCGGCATCACAAGGCAGGCGAACGTCAGCGTATAGGCGCTTACCACCCATTCGATGGCGGCGAAGTCGGCACGCATGGATCGCGCAATCGCCGGCAATGAAACAGCGACGATATTGGCGTCCAGGTTGATCATGAACGATGGAACGGACACACAGAGCAAGACAAGGGTCCGGTGGGTCCGCGCTGACAGCAGGGTTTGCGATGCGCTCACGGATGCTCGCTCCCGCTTCAGCGGCCGGTGGCCAAATCGCCGTACTCGGCCGTCGTGGCCGCAATGAGAAGCGACCGGAGCGCCTGGACCCGATCCGGGCCAAACACGGCCCCGAACCGATCCTGGGCCTGCTGCCACAGTGTTTTGGCGTTCGCCAGGCGAGCCCGCCCACTCCTGGTCAGCAGAATGACCCGGCTGCGACGGTCGCCGCCGATCTCCATGCTGACCAGGCCCTCGCGTTCGAGTGGGCGAAGATTGTGGCCCAGCCCGTTGCGTTCCATGACCATGGCACGAGCCAGTTCGGTGATTGTCATCGGGCCGCTGCGCCCCAACTCTGCGAGAATCGCGTATTGCGTGACCCGAAGACCCGAAGGTGCCAGGGCACGGTCGTACAAGCCGCTGACATGACGGGCTGCTTTGCGCAGGGTGGTGCAGTTGCAAAGTTCGTCCGGGACAGCGGCGCGCGGCTTGGCGTTTTCCGTATCGCCTGCAACGGCATTTCCCGTACCGGTTGTCCGGCGTTCAGAGCGGAACGTTTTCATCCTGTTGCTCTCCTCAATCGGTCGGATGCTGCCAGAGGCGTGCTGCATTCCGCGCCCGATATCGGCATATGCGGATATCATACAAGCCCGAAAGATCCGCTTCCGTGCGTGATCGCGCTGGTGTGTACGCGGGATCGCCGGGTCGAGCGGCGGCGGCGGGTGATGCACGATGCGGATCGACCCACACGCGAAATCGGCAGGTGGGATCGTGTGGTTTCGTGGTTGCCGAGTTATGCCAGCCGGCGGAAAGCCTGACGTACGGCCGACGCCCTCGCGTCATGCCGACGCAGGCCTGCTCCGATGAAGAGCGGGGTCGGCACCCATGACTTTGCGGCGCGCAGTAAGGCAAATCGTGGATGGTGCGCGTTCGCGCACCATGACGATGAACGCAGCCGATGCGTCAATCTTTCCGGCGGTGGGTATTATCCCGGCGGGATGCGGTCCGCGCTCGATTGCTCTCGTAATGACACGGCGCGGAGCCAAAATTCCGCCGCCCGATCCGGCTGCGTCGTCACAATGCCAACCGGCAGCACCGGCTGCGTCTCCGCCATTCCAATTTCGAATCGCTGCAACAGCAGCCCCAGCACCACCACCGCCTCGGTCAGCGCGAACTGCGCACCCACACAGACCCGCGGTCCTACCCCGAACGGCAGATACGAAAACCGAGGCACCGCCGGCGCCTCCGGCATGAACCGGTCCGGATCGAATGTCGCGGGGTTCCGCCACAGCGACTTGTGCCGATGCAGCACCCACGGCGCGATCATCACCACCGCGTGCTTCGACAGTTCGAAATCGCCCAGCCGGTCCGGCCCGATCGCCTCGCGCACGATGGCAAAGGCGGGGGGATATAGGCGCAGTGCCTCGCTCACCACCGCGCGGGTCCGCACCAGCCCGCCCAACGCCTCCACGGCGCCGTCGGGTTCAATCGTGACACCGCGCGCTTCCGCGGCCACCCGCGCTTGCTCCACACCGTCCTGCGCCAGCAGCGTCAGCGTCCAGAACAATACCAATGCCGTGGTCTCGTGCCCTGCCAGCAACAGCGTTGCGAGCTGGTCGCGCAACTGCGTCGGCGAGAACCCCACCCCGGTCTCCGGATCGCGTGCAGCGCGCAGCAGGTCGAACAGATCGCGTGGCGTATCCGGCTGCGGTGCGCGCAGGCGGTCGCGCATGATCTGCTCGATCAGTCCCATCCAGCGCGCCTGGAACCGCCGTCGCCGCAGGTCGCGCAGCGTCGGCACCGAAGGCGGCAGCAGCATATCCAGCATGAACGGGCGCGACAGGCTTTCGAACTCGCCCAGCAGGCGGCGCAGCGGTGCCCCGAACGCCGCCATCTCCAGCGAGAACAGGCTGCGCCCCGCGATTTCGAGCGTCAGCGACTGCAGCGCGGCCAGCAAGTCCACCGGCCCCGCCGCGGCCTGCTGCGCCAGCACGTCCAACCGTTCGGCCGTCACCGCAACGATGTGCCGCGCCAGCATCGGCATCACGCGCGGCGCCAGTGCCGGGGCGATGGTGCGGCGTTGCAGGCGCCAGTCCTCGCCCTCGCTCAGCAGCAATCCGTTGCCGGTGATCGGCCGCAGGATGCGGATCGAAGCCGGCGAGCGGCGGTAATTCTCGGCATTCTCCACCAGCACGCGATGGATCGCGTCCGGCGCGTTCACCAGGACATTCATGCGCCCCAGAAAGTGGCGCACCGTGAAGTCCTGTGTGTAGGCGGCCTCCGGCCAGATGGTCAGCGCATTGGTGCGAATGGCGCGCAGGAAGGCACGCAGCCCGAGCGAGCGCGCCGGGACGGCCGGAACCGGCGGGATCAACCGCCACCGGTCCGCTTCTGTCGCGACCTGGTCCATGGCAACGCTCCGCTATCTGCGGTCCGTCCGCCGCCCGGCGTTCTTGCGAACGATCGCCGCCGCGATCAGCGTAAACGCCACCGCCCGCAGCAAATACATCCACGTCTGCTCTTCATGCGGAATGCCCTTCAGCATCAACAGGCATTGGTCGAGCGCGAGCAGCCAGAAGGAGACAGCAAAACTGGCAAACAGCGGGTCGCGGGTGCGGGAACAGAAGCGGGCAAAGAACAGACCGGCGACCAGGAAGCCCGCGGTGATCATACCGGCCAGGAAACTCTCGAGGCGATGCATGGCTACTCGCTCTCCCAGACAAAGCCATACAGCAACACGGCGATCCCCGCCAATTCCGTGACCTCTCGCAGCGGCAGCATATCGATCTGCGGCAGCACGATAAGACCGACGAACACCAACACATTGTTCGCTGCGAGCAGGCAGAAACACAGCGCGCTCCACAGCAGCAAAGGCTCGTGCTGCCGGCGATAGCTGGCCAGTAACAGCCAGGCGCAGGTGGTGCTGGTGAGGAAGCACAGGATGTAAACCAGTGGCGCGAACATGGATCCCTGTTATCGAGTCCTGAACCGGAAGGCGTCGGCGAAGCTGCGTATCTTGACGTTGTGGCCGGACAGGATTGCGTTCGTCACGGCCATGGGCTTGCGGCTATAAAGTCCAGCGAGTGCATCCACCGCCTCACTCAACGTAGCGGTGGCCGGGGAATAACGATACCGCCCGGTCTCATCCAAGGTCACCAATCCCCTGTTGTGCAGCATGGCCAGGTTCTCGGCGATGACGCGTGCATTGGCACGCAACGGCACGACAAGGTCGGCGTTCTGCCACGCCGCATCGGATGACCGGTGCAACAGCAGCAGCAATTCAAGCGCCCAGATGGAGGCAAGCGCCGTCCGCGCGAAGTCAAGCACCTCGTCTTCGGTCATGCGGCACCCTAGGGAACATCACGACCATCGGCATCCTGGCTGCCAGCTTCATACGGAGCCGCACGCGCCTGGGCAACCGCAAACGACCCGGCAGGCTGAATTATCAAAGCGTGGCGAAGCGGCGTGAAACCCTGGCCGCACCTGGCATCGCTGTCGTTGCAACCTCGGTGCGGCAGCGATTGCTCCCACGCCCGGTCTCTCACGCCTGGTCTCCCACGCCTGGTCTGGCGGCCCGGCTACCGATCAGTATAATCGCCGCGACTGGCGCTGTTCCTGCCGGTGGCAAGGGGAGTGAAGGCATGAGTTTGAAGGGCAAGGCCTATATCGTGGGTGCCTGGGAGCATCCCACCCGCAAGGCAAGCGACAAGTCGATCGCGTTGCTGCACGCCGAATGCGCCAAGGGCGCGCTGGATGATGCCGGGCTGACGAAGGACGACGTGGACGGCTATTTCTGCGCCGGCGACGCGCCGGGCCTCGGTCCGCTGTCCATGGTCGATTACATGAACCTGAAGTGCCGGCATGTGGATTCAACCGATGTCGGCGGCTCGTCGTATCAGGTGGCAGTGGGGCATGCGCTGGAATCGATCGCGCACGGGCGTTGCAGCGTTGCGCTGATCACGCTCGCAGGCCGGCCGCGCAGCGAGGGCCAGGCCACCGGCACGGCAACGCGGGCGGGCAATCCGGCGCAGCCCGAACTGCAGTTCGAATATCCGTACGGTCCGGCGACGGCCAATATGTATGCGATGTGCGCCACGCGGCACATGCATGAATACGGCACCACGTCGGAGCAATTGGCCTGGATCAAGGTCGCGGCCTCGCACCACGCGCAGCACAATCCGCATGCGATGCTGCGCAACGTCGTGACGGTGGAGGATGTGGTGAACTCGCCGATGGTGGCCAGCCCGCTGCATCGGCTGGATTGCTGCGTGATCAGCGACGGCGGCGGCGCGCTTGTCGTGACCAGCCCCGAGGTCGCCAGGTCGCTGAAGCGGCCACGGGTGAAGGTGATTGGCGTCGGCGAGTCGCCGAAGCACCAGATGGGTGGCGCGGTGGACCTGGTGTATTCCGCGGCACGCTGGTCGGGTCCGCCGGCGTGGGAGATGGCGGGGATCAAGCCGTCGGATATCAAATACGCCTCGATCTACGACAGCTTCACCATCACCGTGCTGATGC
>Ga0335072_10006051_pt1 | contig 17753 bp, 20 predicted proteins | sample Lox_Sample_21_FD_206725 | JGI IMG/M metagenome (GOLD analysis project Ga0335072, IMG submission 206725) | Soil microbial communities from Loxahatchee National Wildlife Refuge, Florida, United States - Lox_Sample_2.1 | ecosystem: Environmental > Terrestrial > Soil > Wetlands | place: USA...
GCGGCGGCCGGCTTGATGTAAACTACGTTCAGGATCGCATAGAAAATGAAGAAGTTGATGATCTGGATCCAAAACGTGCCGTCGAGCTTGAGGAACATCGAGTCGTCTTAGTGTCCCGAAAGCGATTTGAGGACTTGCGGAATACCGGCCGGCGCACCACTGACGACGAAGAATAGATACAGTCCGAGGCCCAAACCGATGATCGGAAACGCTTCCAGGACGCCGACGCCGAGGAACATGAAGGTGAAGATGTTCGGACGCGCTTCGGGCTGACGCGCGATCGCCTCGACAGCCTTCGACGATACGATGCCGTCACCGACCGCCGATCCGAATGCGACGGCCGCAACGATCAGCGAGAAGCCGATCACGACCGACGACAGCAGAATACTCTCGTTCAAGGATGTGTTGCCTTTCTAGTGCTCCTCGGCCGTTGCCAAGGATAGGTAAACGATCGATAAGAGCGTGAACACGAACGCCTGCAGCGTGCCGACGAAGAAGTTGAAGAACTGAATCAGAAAGGGTGCAATCGCAGCCGCGAGCGAGAGATCGAAGGCGCCGATGTGAATGCCGGACGTGATGATTTGCACGGCGACGTAGATGAGCAGCTCGCCGACGAAGATGTTGAAGAACAAACGCAACGAGAGCGTGATCGGCCGCGCCAGGTCTTCGATGACATTGAGCGGCAAGAGCGCGGCGAACGGCTGCGAAAGATGCTTGAACGCGCCGATGCCGCCGCTCGCAATCGCCGTCACCCAGATCCCGACGTACACGATGACCGCATAGGCGACCGTCGTGTTGAGGTCGGCGGTCGGGGAGCCGCCGAACGGCAAGCCCAGCTCCTTGAACGGAAAAAAGCCGATTTGATTCAGTAAGAATATAAAGAAGAAAATCGAGATGAATATCGGCACGAAGCGCTCGCCGCGCCGGCCGATCGTGCCGACCGCCAAATCGCCGAGCCAATTGACGATGCCTTCAAAGGTCGCTTGCGTGCGGCGCACGTGCGCGGGCGAGCGATACGAGGAGCCAAGCCACGCAAAAAAGAGCAGTGACAGCAGCATCACGCCCCACGTCGTGAAGAGCGTATCGGAGTGCACGGTTCCGACAATGGGCCATACCCATTGCGGATGTTCGCCGATTTGCTGGTGCACTAGGGCTGCCTCGATATCTCCCGCTTTACCGCTATCACGTAGAGTGCGAGCGGTGTAAAGAACCCGGCGAAGTACAGCCCCATTCCCCACACAGGGCCTATGACAGCCGTCAACACCGGTAGAGCGCCGAATGCGAACACGCGCAGCACGCTACTCCGGGTGTGTGCTCCGAGCGAGAACCCTTCCGCGAGCCGTTCGTTCGTTCGCATCAGAAGCAGCGCATACGCGATACCGCCGAAAACGCCGAGGAGCAGATCGAGTCCGAGAACTGGTGCTCGTGTCGACGCGAGAGCGGCGACTGGGACGATGAGGAGCAGCGAACTGGCGCAAACCGACCGCTTGCGCGCGTTGTACGCGTGCATTTCGGAGGCTGCACCGGCGGGGTTGCGGTTAGTCTCGGGTTTGGATGGTCCCTCCTCGATGTTTGTCGAGGTCACGCAGCGTCGCTGAAGACGAACGGCTTGGGCGCACTGGCTCCCCGCAGCCGCGCGAGAAGCCATTGCACGATCCGCTGCGCGGCCCGCCCGTCGCCGTACGGATTGTGCGCGCGAGCCATGCGCGCGTAATACTGATCGTCCTCGAGAAGGCGGCGAGCGCCCGCCACGATCGCCTTGGTCCGGGCGCCGACCAGCTCCAGGGTCCCGGCCCGGATCCCTTCGGGGCGTTCGGTCTCGTTACGCATCACCAGGACGGGCTTGCCTAAAATCGGTGCTTCCTCTTGCAGTCCGCCCGAGTCGGTCAGGACGAACCGGCAGCGCCGAACGGCCTGGACGAGGTCGGGGTAGTCGATCGGCGCGACCAGGCGCACCCCCGGGGTGCCTTCCAAGCGGCTGCGCACGACGGGCTCGACCATGGGCGAAGGGTGCACCGGCCACAGGACCTGGGGTCGTGCCGGGAGCGCGACGATCTGTGCGACCGCCTCGCAGATCCCGGACATTGCTTCGTGATTCTCGCGCCGGTGTGCCGTCATGAAGATCAGGGGACGCGCCGGATCGAGCGAGTCGAGCTCCGGGTAGTGCGCCGGCTTCCGGCTGGCAGCCAGAAACGCGTCGACGACCGTATTGCCGGTGACGATGACGTCGGAGTCGGCGACGCTCTCGGCGAGCAGATTCTTTCGCGCTTGCTCGGTCGGCGCGAAGTGGTAGTCGGCGATGCGCCCGGTGAGACGGCGATTGAGCTCTTCGGGATACGGCTCCCAGTGCGTCGACGTTCGCAAGCCGGCCTCGACGTGACCGACCGGAATCTTCTTATAGTAAGCGGCAAGCGCAGCGGCAGTGCTGGTCGTCGTGTCGCCGTGAACGAGCACGACGTCGGGACGTGCGTCCTCGAGCACGCCGTCCATCCCTTCCAAAACGCGCGTGGTGATGTAGGTGAGGGTTTGCCCGTCTTGCATGATGTCGAGATCGTAGTCGGGGACGATTTCGAAAAAGGCCAGAAGCGCGTCGAGCATTTGCCGGTGCTGCGCGCTGACGCACACGATCGGCGCAATTGCCGGACTCGCCGCGCGCAGCGCAGCAACGACAGGCGCCATCTTGATCGTGTCCGGACGCGTGCCGAACACCGCCATGACGCGCAGCGGCCTCACGGCGCCTGCTGCGGGACCGCGCCGAACGCACCACCCGTAGCGCTCGAAAGCGCAAAAGCCGTCGCTCCCAAGACGAGACAGACCGCGTAGATCAAGAGCACGGCTTGACGCACGTTGAGCCCGAACCGAAAAACGAGGACGTGATGAAAGTGCTCGCGGTCGGCTTCGCTGATGCGCCGCCCGGCGCGCGTTCGCCGGATGATTGCCGCCAGCGTGTCGACGATCGGCAAGGCGAGAACGAAGGCCGGGACTACGAGACTGATCGTGACGGCGCTCTTTGCATCGCCGATGATCGATGCGGCCGCAAAGATGAACCCGATGAAAAGCGCGCCCGAATCACCGAGAATGATCTTTGCGGGATTGAAGTTGTAGGGCAGAAAACCGATCACCGCGCCGACCAGCGCGCTGAGAACCAGCGCGACGACGACATGCCCCTTGGTGATCGCGATCGCAAACAGGAACGTTCCGGAGATGGCTGTGAGCCCCGCGAGCAATCCATCGAGCCCGTCGACGAAATTGATCGCGTTCATCATCCCGAGATACCACAAGAGTGAGAGCGCAACGCCGAGCAAGCCGGAGAAATCAATCCATCGGCCGTGATGGAATGGATTCGTCGTTCCGTGGATCCGAAAGTCGGGCCCGTACAGCATCAAAAGCAACGTAACGACGACCTGCGCCAACAGCTTGTAACGCGGACGCAAGCCCATGATGTCGTCCCAAATTCCGACGCACACGATCAGCGTGCCGCCGAATAGCAGGCCTAATAATGCGTGCAGCTCGGCTGCGCCGAATGCGTGCTTCGTGATCGCGATCCCGGTAGCGACAAAGAGGGCCAGCGCGAAGCCGAGATAAACCGCGATCCCGCCGATGCGCGGCTTGGGAACGTCGTGCATGCGGCGCTCGCCCAATTCATCGAGCATCCCGACGTGCGACGCGAGCCGTTGCACGAGCGGCGTGACGAGCAATGCCGTTACGAGCGAGGCCGCAAAAGCTGCGAGCGTGAGGATGATGATTTCCTTCACGCCTTGACCCCTTCGAGCGTCTTGAAGGCGACGATCCCGACACCGGCTTCCTGTAAGAGCTCCGTTGCGATCTGGTCGGGATAGGCGGTATCGTAGATGATCTTCGTAACGCCGGCACTGATTAGGAGCTTCGTGCAATTCACGCATGGTTGATGCGTGCAATACGCGGTTGCGCCGGCGACGCTGACGCCGTGAAGCGCTCCTTGGACGATCGCGTTGGCCTCGGCGTGCGTCGCGCGCTGGCAATGCTCGTTCACGAGCAGACAGCCTACGTCGGTGCAATGCGGGACGCCGCTCGGCGCACCGTTATAGCCTGTCGTCAAAATGCGCCGGTCGCGCGTCAGCACGCAACCCACCGCCGCACGCGGACACGTCGAACGCGTCGCGACGGTATGCGCGATCTGCATGAAATACTCGTCCCACCCGGGTCGCATTACGCTGCCTTCATCGTATCATCGTCGGTATAGAGCTCGTCGAGCCGAACATCCGATCCCCGGCGTCCCCCAATCCTGGGACGATATAGCCGTGATCGTTGAGCCGGCGGTCGAGGGCCGCGGTAACGATTCGGCAGGTCGGCTGCACGCGCGCCACTTCTTCAACACCCTCGGGCGCAGCGATGATGCAGATGAAGGTCATATCGGTTGCGCCGCGCGATGCGAGCGTTCGGAGTGCAGCCGAACCGGAGTGACCGGTTGCCAGCATCGGATCCAGGACGAAGACCTGACGTCCCGCGAGATCGTCTGGCAAATTCGCATAGTACGGAATCGCAGCGAGCGTTTGCGGATCCCGATAGAAGCCGAGGTGGGCAACGACCGCGTCGTCGATCACGTCGAGGAATCCCGGCAACAGTCCCAGGCCCGCCCGTAATATCGGCGCGACGACGGGACGTCCGTCGATACGCGAGACGTCCGTTTCTTCAAGCGGCGTCGTGGCGCGCTCGATGCGGGTGCTCAGCCTGCGCGTCGCCTCATATGCGAGATACTCGCCCAGCTCTTCGACGAGCCTGCGGAACACGAACGTCGGCGTCGACTTCTCGCGAAGGCGCGCCAGACGGTCGGCGACCGCCGGGTGATCGACGATCGTCAGATTTGCGCTCACGGCACGTCGAAGCGGGACGTAAGCTCCAAGGTGCGCGCGCGAAGGGACGATTGTTTCGACTTCGTTTCGATGTCGCCGAGCGCTTCGACGATGATCTTTGCGATCTCGCCGGCCTCGGCTTTGCCCATTCCGCGCGTCGTGATCGCCGCGCTGCCGAGTCGAATTCCGCTCGTCACGGCCGGTTTTTGCGGATCGTAGGGAATGGCGTTCTTATTGGCCGTGATGGCGATGCGGTCGAGATATTCCTCGACCGCTTTCCCGGTGAGATTCTTGGGGGTGAGGTCGACGAGCAAAAGATGCGTATCGGTTCCGCCGCCGACCAGCCGCACGCCGCCGCGCAACAGCTCTTCGCCCATGACCTGCGCATTCTCGATGACGCGCTCGCCGTAGCGCTTGAATTCCGGTTGCAGCGCTTCTTCGAACGCGACGGCTTTCGCGGCGATCAAGTGCATGAAAGGTCCGCCCTGAATACCGGGAAAGACGCTTTTGTCGATTTCCCCTGCGCGCTCGGCCTTCGACAGAATCAAACCCCCGCGCGGCCCGCGCAGCGTCTTGTGCGTCGTCGAGGTGACGTAATCGGCGAGCGGGACCGGGGATGGATGCAGACCGGTCGCAACCAAGCCCGCGATGTGCGCCATATCGACCATGAAGGTGGCGCCGACTTCATTTGCGATCTCGCGAAACGGCGCGTACTCCATCGTGCGCGGGTACGCGCTGGCGCCGGCGACGATCAATTTCGGCCTGTGCTCGCGCGCCAGCTTGCGAACCTCGTCGAAGTCGATCAGCTCGTCGCTCTTGCGCACCCCATACGCAAATGCGTTGTAGAGCTTACCGGAAAAACTCACTTTCGTGCCGTGCGTCAAGTGGCCGCCCATCGCCAGCGACATGCCCAATACATTGTCGCCTGGCTGCAGAACGGCCATGAACACGGCCATGTTGGCCGGTGCGCCGGCGTGCGGCTGCACGTTGGCATGTTCGGCTCCGAAAAGCTTCTTGGCGCGTTCGATTGCGAGCGACTCGGCGATGTCGACGAATTCGCAGCCGCCGTAATACCGGCGGCCCGGATAACCTTCCGCATACTTGTTGGTCATCACGGAAGCCGTCGCTTCGCGAACCGCACGGCTCGCGTAATTCTCGGATGCGATCAGCTCCAGGTTATTACGTTGACGATTCTCTTCGTTTGCGATCGCTTCGGCGATCTTCGGATCGGTCGCGGCCAGCGCCGTTTGTTCCAGCGTTCTCACGATTTTTGTTTCGGCGCCACGCCCTCCAGCTCCGCCGCGCGACGGCGTGCTGCAGCGCCTGCGATCACCCATAAAAGGAGCGCGATGCCGACCGATTCGAGCGGATCGATGCGCGGTGCGAGCCGCCACGACGCAAACAACGCGCCGCCGAGAAAAAATACGTCGTAGACGCCGAGCGGCAGGCGCGGCGCTTGCGCTGACGGCGCCGGAAAGAAGCGCCGCTCGACGTCGACCATCGCGGGGTATGCAAGCGTCGAAAACAGCGCGATGGCCGCGAAGATAAGAGCCTTGGCCAGGTCCTGGTGAGCCAACACGATCGCACCCGTCAGCGTGAAAACGCCGAAGATGCCGAAGAACGCCAGCGGAATCAGCGCAACGATGCGCAGCGGAAAGAACGGATTCACTGCCCGCTCTTTCGAAGATCGCGTCGATGCGCCTGGCGCTTTCAACGACCGCATTCGACCGCGCGCTCGCGAGCGGCGAGCTCACGCAGCTCGAGCTGCTCGATGCATGCGCCGGCGAGCTGCGTGCAGACGGCGTCGTCCTGGATATGGCGCATTTTCCGCGGCGCGACGCCGACTATCTCTCGCAGGTCAAGAAATTCTGTGCCGACCTCGCGCTGACGATCGTCGCGGTCCGCGATGATGGTCTGACCACCGGCGAGAGCGACGCGCTCGCCGTCGCCTCCGAAACGGGCGCGCCGTACGTGCTTACGCGCATGCCGGAAAAAGGCAACGATCCCGTGCGGCGCTGGAACGACGCGCTGACCTCGATCTCGCGGGCGGCGCCTGAAGCGAAACGGCTAAACGTGACGCTCGCCATTCGTAACGTGCCCGAATCGCTCGCGGCGGACGATTTCGAGCTTGGACGATTGCGCAAGGAAAGCGACACGGCATGGTTGTGCTTTGCGCTCGATCCGCTCGCGCTGGGTGCGCCTCCCGACGAAAAGGTGCGCAAGCATCTGGTGCTCGCGTACACGGAATCCGGCCCGAATGCCGAGTTGCTCGCGCGCCTCGGCGCTTTCGGCGGATTTCTCTGCCTCGATCGGACGGACGGAGCCGGTGAGCTCACGGTGCTCGAGCGGCTCTTCCGGGACTGGCGCGGCTTGCTTGCCGAAGCGGAATTGCAAGCGCGATAAATTCAGGGTCGCCGAACCGCACCTGCCGTCTTCGTGCCGGATAAAGGACCTGCTCTCGCAGGTGGGTGCGGCCCGGGCGCTAGGGGACATCGGTGTGACGTCGCGCCTATCGTATCCGGAGCTTGTGCTCCCAGTGGTATTACCGTTGGCCCAGCATCTGACACCTGCGCGAGCACGCGCAGAACGTGCGACGCGCTCATTATCCCACCTCACGTCAAGGTCTTGACAAACGGACCGGAAGAAGCCCGCCTCTATGCCGCTCGACTTACGCCTGCAACCGCTGGACCTTCCGCTCAAGCATCCGTTTACGATTGCGCGCAGCACCGAAGACGTCGCGCGCACGATCGTTTTTCGGTTGCGCTGGAATGACGTCGATGCGCTCGGTGAATCGGCGCCGACGCCGCGCTATCACGAAAGTGAAGAAACGATTCGCGAGCATTTCGCGCAGCGGCCGCTGCTCGGCGACTCCCCGTATTTCCTGGAAGCGCTTTTGGACGGCCGTCCCCCGGCCGCACGTTGCGGTCTCGATCTGGCGCTGCACGACGCGATCGGAAAAGACGTCGGACGCCCGCTCTGGCAACTGCTCGGCCTCGATCCGTCTCGCACGCCGGTCACCTCATTCACGATCGGGATCGCAGCGATCGACCAGATGCTCTCGAAAGTGCGCGAGACGGGGACGCATCCGATCCTGAAGATCAAGCTCGGCCTCGGTTCCGAGATCGAAACGATCGAAGCGATTCGCGGGATTTATCAAGGCGCAATCCGGATCGACGCAAACGAAGGCTGGACGCCGGAGCAGGCCGTCTCGATCTTGCGCGAGCTCGAACGCTTCGAGATCGAGTTTTGCGAGCAACCGATTCCTGCAGGCTCGCCGGCGAAGCTGCGCTTCATTCGCGAACGCACGCGCATTCCGATCGTCAGCGACGAAGACAGCAAAGACGCAACCGACCTCGCCGCGCTGATCGGCTGCGTCGACGGCGTCAACGTCAAGCTCGTCAAATGCGGCGGAATTCGGGGCGCGCTTGCAATGATACACACGGCCCGCGCGCTCGGATTTCGCATCATGCTCGGCTGCATGGTCGAGAGTGCGATCTGTTCGACTGCGGCCGCACATCTGACGCCGCTGGTCGATTGGGCCGATCTCGACGGGCCCTTTCTGGTCGCATCCGATCCGTACGCCGGCATCGTCTACAATCGCGGCAAGATCGTGCTTCCCACGGCGCCCGGGTTGGGCGTCATCGAACGCGCACCCGAGGTTGTTGCACGCTGAGACTCGGGCTGCTCGCGCTTCTCATTGCAGCGCTGGCCGGCTGCGTCGCACCATCCGGCACCGGTGCGAGCGGACGCCATCCTTGGACGCTGCCGGGACACGTTCGCTACGGCTCGCCGGACGAGCCCGATTCGCTGCTCGAGTTCTATGCGCACACTGCTGCGGCCGACGAAGTCAACAACCTGCTCTTCGCGCCGCTCTTCCGCTACGATGCGCGCGGCAATTTTCTCCCGGAACTTGCAACGGAAGTTCCCACCTACGCGAACGGCGGCGTCTCGAAAGACGGAAAGACGCTCGTCCTGCATTTTCGCAAAGGCGTCGTGTGGTCCGACGGCCTGCCGCTGACGGCGCACGATCTCGCATTCACGTACGCGCTCGTGATGAACGACCGCACGAACGTCAAGCTGCGCGAAGGCTGGGACGACATCGCGGCGCTCGACGTCCCGAACGACTACACCGCTATCGTGCATTTGCGCGAACCGAATGCCGATATCATCGGGCTGTGCTTCAGCAGCGTCGCATATCCGCCGTTGCCGCAGCATCTGCTCGCAAAGATTCCGCCGGCCGACATCCAGCGCAGCGCGTATGCGAACGATCCCGTCGGCAGCGGTCCGTTCGTGCTCGAGAAGTGGAATCACGGCGCCTCGCTCGAGTTCGTCGCAAACGCGCGCTATTGGCGTGGACGTCCGAAACTCGATCGCTTCACGTGGACGGTGATTCCGAACACCGAGACGCTCTTCGCGCAATTGCAGAGCCACGAGATCGACGTCTATGACGGGATCACGCAAAGCCAAATCGCGCAGCTGCGGCCCGGCGACGGGATTCGCGTCGTCCATCGCTTGATCGCGAACCTGAAGCACATGACGCTCAACGTGGCGCGACCGAACCTCCGCGACGTTCGCGTGCGGCGCGCAATCGCCGAAGCGGTCGATTGGGATCGCATCAATGCGGACGTCTATCACGGCGTGAACGAGCGCGCCCGCAGCGATATTCCACCCAACTCGTGGGCCGCCCCGAATATTCCGTTCTATCCCCACGATCCGGCTGGAGCAGCCCGGCTGCTCGACGCCGCCGGCTGGCGTCTCGGCCCCGGCGGCTTCCGGCACAAAGATGGGAAGCGGCTCGTAATCGGGATCGCGAGCGCTACCGGAAATCTCCCCAACGAGCAAGCTGAAGTCCAGATTCAAAGTCAGCTGCGCGCAATCGGAATCGAGATGCCGATTCGCAATTATCCGGTCAGTCTGCTGTTCGCGCGCAACGGTCCGCTCTACAGCGGCAGCTACGACACCTCGTGGTCGACCGATACGATGGGACCCGATCCGGACAACGAAGGCGACTGGAACGCCAAGTTCATCCCGCCGAACGGCGCCAACACCTCGTGGCTGAACGATCCGGTCGTGAACCGAACCTCGGAAGAGCAGCTGCGCACCTACGACCGCAGCACGCGCAAAGCGCTCGTTCAGAAGGAAGAGGCGCGCATTCACGAACTGGTTCCGTCGATCTTCCTCTATTGGGAAAACGGTTACGCCGCATACAACGACGATTTGAAGAACTACGAGCCTGCAGAGTATTTCGTGAATTTATGGAATTCGTGGCAATGGTCGATCTGAGGGCGCATGGCGCTGATCTTTGATCCGAAGCCTCGGGCTCACGTTGTCTTACGTTGTCCGCCCACGCGTCGCGGCATCGTTTCCTGGAACGGCACGGAAAACGAAGGTGGGCTATCGATCCGCGTGCGCTTCGACGACGAAAGCTGGAGCGCAATGCTGCCGTATGCCAGCTGGGGACGCGACGGCCGCGTCTCGCTGGGCGGACGCGAAGCCCGCGCGCACTTCGAGATCGACATGCTGCTCGCGCAAGAACCGTTCACCGCAATCGAGGCGCACTCGTCGGCGAAGCTCGACGCGGTCGTCCTCGCGACACCGCCGGAAGGCGCACCGCGAACCAACCGGCCGCAACCGATCGAGCTCGACGTCCCGCGGCTCTCGCAATACGTCGGCGATCCGGGAAGCGGCTGGTGCAGCCCGGCGTCGCTTGCGATGCTGCTGGGTGCGAACCGAATCGGAATCGACGTCCCGCAAGCCGCGGCGGCAACATTCGATCAGGCCTATCGCGGCACGGGAAACTGGGCGTTCAACGTCGCCTACGCGAGCCGTTTCGGGCTGCGCGCTTTCGTCGCATTTCTGCGCGATCTCGAACACGCGCGGGCGTTTCTAGCCGAAGGCGTCCCGCTCGCACTTTCGCTGGCGTGGAAGAAGGGCGAGCTCGACGACGCGCCGCTCCCCGAGACGGACGGACATTTCGTGGTGCTGTGCGGCTTCGATGCAAGCGGCGACCCGATTCTGAACGATCCTGCCCAACCGACGATTCGCGTGATTTATCCTCACGAGCAATTCCAACGTCTGTGGCTCGGCCACGGCGGCATCGCGTACGTGATCGCTCCGCCCGAAAAACCAACGGTCGAGCTCGCGAACGCGTGACCTCGCAGCCGCAGGGCCGCGTCGTCTCGCACGGCGACGTCGTTACTGCGCCGTTGCACATCGTGCTCGTCGAGCCGCTCATCCCCCCGAATACGGGTAACGTCGCGCGTCTTTGTGCGGCAACCGGTTGTGCGCTGCATCTCGTCGAGCCGCTTGGCTTCTCGATCGACGATCGCGACCTCAAGCGTGCCGGGCTCGATTATTGGGAACACGTGCGCATAGTGGTGCACGATTCGCTCGATGCGTATTTCGCGAGCGTCAGCTCGCCGCGCTGGTTCGTCGAAACGCACGCACGGCAACGTTACGATGAAGCTGCATACGCGCTCGGCGACGCGCTGATCTTCGGTACCGAGACGAAAGGCTTGCCGAGCGACGTTCTGGCACGCGAAGCCGATCGTGTGATCGGCGTCCCGATGCGCGCGGGAACCGTGCGCAGCTTGAATCTCTCGACCACCGTCGGGATCGTGACGTACGCCGCGCTTGCGCGGCTCGGATTCCCATCGCTGGGATAGTGCTCGCAATCGCGCTGGGCGCGATGCTGCTGGTTGCGCTCGGGCCACGCCGGATTCCGCCCTGGGTCTGGCCGGTCGCAGGCGCAATTTTTCTCGTGGTGTTCCGCTTCGAGTCGCCTCAGGCGGCGCTCGGAGCAATCGCCGGTCAATGGAACGTGCTCGTTTTCATCTTCGGGTTGATGTTGATCTCGGCGGTGGCAGATCAGAGCGGACTCTTCGCGTGGGTCGCCGATGCCCTGGTCGTCGCGGCCCGCGGCTCGCGACGGCGGCTGTTCTGCTATATCTTCGGAAGCGGAGCGCTGCTGACGGCGATCCTCGCAAACGACACGACCGCAATCGTGTTCACGCCGATCGTTTATCGTGCAGTCGCCGGACGGGGAATCGATGCCCTGCCGTTCCTGTACGCTTGCACGTTCGTCGCCGACACGGCTTCGTTCGGATTACCGTTTTCCAATCCGGCGAATTTGCTCGTCATCGCTCGCCCCGAGTTCATCCCCTACGTCCTGCATCTCTTCGTGCCGATGCTGATCGCAACCGGGCTGAATCTGCTCGTCTTTCTCGTGCTTTTCCGGCGGGCTCTGGGCGGGCGGTACGCGCGCGCAGAGCCGAAAAGGCTCGAACCCCGCATGCGCGCCACGCTCGTCACGATGTCGATCGTCGCGCTCGGCTATCTCGCAGCAATGGCGGCCGATCTTCCGCTAGGCCCGGTGGCAGTCGCCGGCGCGCTCGCGGTGTTGATTGCGGCCCGTGCGAATCCGCGCGCCGCCGTCGCACAGATCGCCTGGAGCACGTTCGCGCTCTTGGCCGGACTATTCGTCTTGCTCGACGCCGTCGTCCATCAAGGCGCAAGTGCGTGGGCACTCGCGGGTTTGCACGATGCGGCGCGCCACGGCCCGCTCGGCACGCTGGTTGCCGCCGCCTTCGGCGCCGCCGTCGCCGCCAATCTGCTCAACAATCTTCCGGTTGCGGCGATGTCGGGCGCCCTCGTCGCGCACGGCGCATCGAAGCTTCTCGCCTATCCGTTCATCGCCGGCATCGATCTGGGCCCCAATCTGTCGACGACCGGTTCCCTTGCAACCATTCTCTGGCTCACGATCGTGCGCCGGCGCGGGGTGCAGGTCAACCCGTTCGAATATCTACGGCTCGGTTTGTGTTTCGTCCCGGCCGCGCTCCTCATCACGTGTCTCTGGCTCTGGATCGTCAAATGACGGAGGAAACATGGCGGTTCTCGCTCTCGCACTGGACGGCATCGAAGACGAGAAGCTGATCGACGCCGCAGTTCCTCGGGCGCCGCATTTCGAGCGCGTCGAGGTGTGGTGCGCGTATGGCGATCTCGCCATGCGCGAGCTCGAGCACCAGCGCGAACGCCACGGCCGGCCGCATTCGCCTCCGCCCCCGCCCAAACACGGGCCGGATCCGGATCGCGATCAGGCTGAAGCGATTGCAGCGCGCGGCCTCGAGCTGCTGTCCGCCCGCGGGGTCACGGCACGACCGCGGGTTCTCGGCGATCGCGATCCCGGTCACGCGCTCGCAGCCGCGACCGAGCCGAACGTTACGTTGCTGCTAGCTGCCGGGCACCGCGGCGGGATCGGCCCCAAGTCCGTTGGCCACGTCGCGCGCTTCGTCATCGACCACGCTCGCGGACCTGTGATCGTCCTTCGTCTTTGAAACCGGCGGCAAGAACGTCGCGGCGATCAACGCGGCGAGCGCAAAGACGCCGATTGCGTAGAGCACGGGGGTCAGCCCGTGCATATCGCCCAGACGCCCGAGGAACGGCATCGCAAATCCGCCCATCGATATGGCGAGTCCGAGCGTAACGCCGGACGCCGTGCCGATGCGCGTCGGCAAATAATCCTGACCGAGCACGATCGTCACGCTCTGGCTCAGCTGCATCAAGAAACCCAGGACGATAAAGAGCAGCGCAATCTCGACCAGCGATGCGTGCGCACCTGCGGCAAGCGCGATGCAGACCGACAGAATTGCTGCCGCCGCCATCGAGATCATGATCAGCTTACGACGATCGACGCGATCGCCCAGGCGTCCGCCGGTGATGACGCCGGTTGCTGCGGCAATCAGGGTCATTGCGAGAACGGCGTTGGCCTGTGCTTTCGTTGCGCCGAGAATTGCGATGCAGAACAGCGGCGTGAACGTCATCACCCCGAAAAACACGACGGAGCGCATCACGATCGTGGTCGTCAGGAGTGCGAAAGGTCCCCAACGATCGCCGCGTTCGCTCGCCGATGCAAACTTCTTCGGTGCCTCGCGCTTCGCCGCAAAGCGCCGCATCTCGAAAAGCGCGAAGAACAGCGCGTACAACACGCCCGGGATCATGATGAGTCCGGTCCCGTGCAGCCCGATTGCAAGGATCGCCGGCGTAACGAGAATCGGCCCCGCGGCGAACCCGATATTGCCGCCCAGACCGAAGAATCCCATGCCGGTCGCGCGCTGCGAACCCGAGAGGGCATTCGCCGCACGCGCGGCCTCAGGATGAAATGCGGCGCTGCCGACGCCGGCTACGAGTGTCGCGCACAACAGGAACACGTAGCTGGGCGCGAGGCCGAGCAAGACCGTTCCCGACATTCCGCACAGCAGCGCCGCCGGAATGAGCCACGGAATCGAACGCTTGTCCGTGATGTAACCGAATAGCGGTTGAATCACCGAAGACGCAATCGTCAGTGAAAGGACGAGGCTCGCGGCGGCAGCGTACGACAGGTGGCGCTGCGCGATCAAGAACGGCAGGATCGCGGGGACGATCGACTGGTTCATGTCGTTGAACGCATGCGCAGCCACGAGGAAGCCTATCCCGCGACGATCAAGGGGACGCGGCTGTAAGGTCGGCGCTACCAGCGTCGCTGCTGCGGCCATGGAGGGAATGTTCCCACGCGTTCGCCGATCCGTCAAAGACTTTCGCCGACCCTGGTCTCGATCGAGCGCAGCATCGTCGAGTGCCGCCGATGTCCTGAGCTGCGGCGCTACTGCGCGAACGTCGCGCGCGAGAAGAAACGCGCGCATCGCGATTTCGACTATTGGGGACGCCCGGTTCCCAGTTGGGGCGATCGCAGAGCGCGCGTGCTGATCGTGGGTTTGGCGCCCGGGGCACACGGCTCGAACCGCACGGGGCGCCCGTTCACCGGTGACGCGTCGGGCGAGTGGCTGTACCGGGCGCTGTTTCGCGCAGGGTTCGCGAATCAACCCGAATCCAGAGACCGCAACGACGGCCTGCGTTTGAACGACGCATATATAACGGCCGCCATCCGTTGTGCGCCGCCGCAGAACAAACCGACGCCCGAACAGCGGCGCCGTTGTTTCGATTATCTGCGCGACGAGTACAATGCGCTACAGCCGCGTGTCGTCGTGACGCTTGGGAAGATCGCCGACGATTCGGTCCACATGTTGTTGCGCGAAGGGCACTCCTATCTTTCGAGGCGCGCCGCTTTCAAGCACGCCGCCGAAACGCGTTTGCAGACGCCGAAAGGAAGCGAGGTCGTGGTTTTAGCGTCGTATCATCCCAGCCGCCAAAACACCAACACCGGAAAGTTGACGGAGCCGATGCTGGATCGTATCTTTGCACGCGCGCGGGAGATCGTATGCGCAAGCTGATCGCTACATTGTTACTGGCCGGGTTCGCGACCGCACCGGCGCTCGCCGACAGCGAGACCGACATCGGCGCGATGGGCGCGATCGCGTACGGACAACACGTCGGTGCCGGAGACCCTACGCCGGTGAACGGAGTGGCGCCCGCGGCCCTCATCGAAGCGACGCAGTACGTCAACAACATCGAGCTGCACGTCGAAGGCTTTCCATCCATAACGGCCAGCGGCGTCGGCGCGAGCGGACCATTCGGCCGCTCCTCGGCGACGATCGGCTTGCTCGATGCGGTGCTGATGCTGAATGTCGATCGAAACCGTCTCTTTCGCTTCGGCGTCGGCGAGCAATGGATAGGTCTGCGAAATTTCAACGGCAACGACGGCAGCACGAACGCAACCCATCTTGCGAACGTGATCTATGCCGCCGGCTCGACGCTGCCGCTGCCCAAGCATCATTTTCTCGAGCTGACGACGTACGTGCTACCGAACGTACGCGCCGATCTCTCCGTCTTCAACGCGGCCGGCGTCGCGCAGCCGACGGAAGCGGAGCAGGGCGCAGAAGTCTACTACAGCGCCGCGTACGGCTGGACGCGCGGGCGCTCGACGATGCTGCTCGGCGTGGCAGGGTTAAGCTACCACACGCGCAACGTCAACGACGGCTCGCTCGTCGATCGCAACGTCGGCGGCGCCGTCACGTTCGAGTACCGCTACCGGTTCGGCGCTACGGGCGCGCCGTAGCTTCTTTTACCGTAATTCCGAGCTCGCGCAACGACTTCTGCGGCACGCCGGATGGTGCGTCCATCATCAAATCGCGGGCACCCTGATTCTTTGGAAACGCGATGACGTCGCGAATGTTCGGCTCACCACACGCGATCATCGCGATGCGGTCGATGCCGAGTGCCATCCCGCCGTGCGGCGGCGCACCGAAGTCGAGCGCCCGAATGAAGAAACCGAAACGATCCTCGATCTCCTGCTCGCCGAGCCCGAGCATCTTGAAGATCCTTCGCTGCATGTTCGGGTCGTGGTTGCGGATCGAGCCGCTTCCCAGCTCGTAGCCGTTGAGCACCATGTCGTAGTGCTGCGCGCGCATCGCGAGCGGATCCGTGTCGATCAGGCTCTCTTGTCCCGGAGCGGGCGCCGTGAACGGATGGTGCGCCGGCGCGATCTCGCCGGTCTCCGGATCGCGTTCGCACCATGGGAAGCCGACGACCCAACAGAACGCAAATTTCTGCGGATCGCGCGCGCCGATGCGCTCGCCGATCTCGTTGCGCAGCCGCCCCGAAACGAGCAGCGCTTCTTCCGTCGCGTCGCCCACGAGCAGCATCGCGTCCCCGAGCTGCGCGCCCGTTCGCTTGCGAAGCTCGGCGGTGAGCGAGTCGGAGAGAAAACGCTGGATCGACGAGCGCGTCTCGCCCTCGCCGAGGGCGATCCAGACCAGACCCTTGGCGCCGAGCGTTTTTGCGGTCTCGACCAGCGCATCGAAATCACGGCGCGAGAGCGAGCCGCCGCCGGGGTAGCGTAACGCGATGACGCTGCCGTTACGAGCTTGACCATTTTGTTCGGCCAGCGTGCGGAACAGGCTGAACTCCGAGCTTGCAAACGCGTCCGTTACCTCAGCCAGCTCGAGATCGAAGCGCAAGTCCGGCTTGTCGCTGCCGAAGCGCTGCATCGCGTCCGCGTGCGTCAGGCGCGCAAACGGCTCCGCGATCTCGATGCCCAGCGCGTGCTTCCAGGTGTACTTCATCGCCGATTCCATCGTTTCGAGCACGTCTTCTTCCGTCACGAACGACATCTCGACGTCGAGCTGGGTGAACTCGGGCTGGCGATCGGCGCGTAAGTCTTCGTCCCGCATGCAGCGCGCGATCTGCATGTAGCGACCGACGCCGCCGATCATCAAGATCTGCTTGAGCATCTGCGGCGACTGCGGCAGTGCATAGAACTGCCCGTGATAGAGCCGGCTGGGAACGAGATAGTCGCGCGCGCCCTCCGGCGTCGCCTTGATCAGCATCGGCGTCTCGATCTCGAGAAAATCGCGCGCGTCGTAGAAGTCGCGGATGGCTTTGACGATCTTGTGACGCACGGTGAGGTTGTGCTGCAAACGGGGGCGGCGCAGATCGAGGTAACGATATTTCAGCGTCAGGTTCTCGTCGACGCGCTCATCCGAGGTGATCTGGAAAGGCGGAGTCTCCGAGCGCGACCAGACGTGAATCTCGCGGACCGGCAACTCGATCTCGCCGGTCGGCAGTTTCTTGTTCTCGGTCCCCGCCGGCCGTGCGCGCACGTTCCCGCGCACGCGCACGACGTCTTCGCTGCGCAGCGATTCTGCCAAGCCGAACGTGGTGGGATCGGCCGGATCGAACACGGCTTGCGTGATACCGTCGCGGTCGCGCAGGTCGATGAAGATCAATCCGCCGTGGTCGCGGCGGCGATGAACCCAACCGTTGAGCTCGACGGCTTTCTCGATATCGGCGGCGCGCAGTTCGCCGCAGGTGCGTTTGGCGAATTTACTCACTGAGTGCGGCTTTGATTCCTGAAACGTAGTGGTATTGGTAGGCAATCGTTCGAGCCAGCGGCCAGGTTGCAGAACGCCGGTCCAGCCAATCCCGAATTGCCGGAGCCCGCTCGAGCAGACTGTGTACGCCGAGCGAGAGCGGGGTCATTCCCAAACG